>PVBE011369915.1_pt1 | contig 14035 bp, 12 predicted proteins | sample 1631181 | NCBI WGS metagenome assembly PVBE01 (sample SAMN08397723, study PRJNA350692) | Marine metagenome, whole genome shotgun sequencing project. | isolation source: water | place: Pacific Ocean | collected 2012-04 | reverse complement strand
CGGTGGCCAATCTGGCCAGGGATGTTGACAAAGCCAGCCTCCTCCGCACCTTGAAGGGCCGCGTACAGCGCCTCGGGACCGCGCTCGCTCCAGACGGTCGCGAGCGCTTGGTCCTCTGCGTCGGTCGTCCACCGCGTCACGCCGATCTGCATGGTGAACGTTCGGGCTCCCGCCGGCGGCCAGGCTGGTGCCGCTGAGCGCCACGTGCCGATCGCTCCTCCGGGAATGCTTACCGCGAGGGCCGAGAAACGTTCGTCACGAGTGTGTTCGGCCCGCGCCGTGACGGCGGTGGTCGGAGACGGAACGGTGGTGATGAGCAGGACCGCGACCACCAGCGACTGCGTGCATCGTACGGCATGCGAGAAGGCTGTCATGTCTGCTTCTCCTGCGATGGCGGGTGCCGAGCTCGAGAGGCATGGTCAGAATCGAGATAGATTATACCGTCAGACGCGCCAGGGCGATCTTGAACTGCGGCACGACGTCGATTATCGTACGGTGTCTCGGGCAAGCAGTGACGTCAGCCATGCGAAGAGTCATCACCTGTCCCGCCGGCAGGAAGCGCTATCTGAGCATCCTTGTTCGCTATCTCGATCGGCTGCATCAGCAACGTCTCTTCGATGCGTTGCACCTGTGGGTCAACACGGACGTGCCAGAGGATCGTGAGTTCATCGAGCAGGTCGGCCGGCAGCGCGACTGGGCGGAACTCGTGTACAGGCCAATGTCTTCGAACGGGTGGGGCATCGCTCCGTTTTTCGACTACTGTTCGGATCCCGACACCGTGTACATCCGTTTCGACGACGATGTCGTGTTCCTCGAGATGGCTCAGTTCGCGCATTATGTGGATTTCCGGATTCGACATCCGGAGTACTTCCTCGTCTACGCCAACACCATCAACAACGTGTTGTGTTCCCATCTGCACCAGCGGCTCGGGATCGTGGGATACGAAGCCGGCACGGTGGCCTGGGATCCGCACGACAAGGTCGGATGGACGAGCGGGCACTTTGCCGAGCTCGCTCACCGTTCGTTCCTGCGTGCGTACGACAAGGGCGAGCTGGATCGATATCGGTTCTGGCTCTGGCGGATGTATTTCGGCGAGCGATTGTCGACTCACGTCATTGCCTGGCTCGGCTGTGAGTTCGCCAAATTCGACGGACGCGTCGATCACGAGGATGACGAACACTGGTTGAGCTGCGTGAGGCCGCAGGAAGCCGGCAAGCCGAATGTCGTGTTCGGCAACATGCTCGCTGTGCACTTCGCGTATCACACCCAGCGTGAGTATCTGGACCGGACGTCACTCCTAGCCGAGTACGAGAACGTCTCGAGACGCGAAGGCGTGTAGCGACGGTGGACAACAACCCCTGGTCAGTTGAAGATAGCGGTATTCGCTCCTCGTGTCCCTCCAGCCCGGCACCCGCCTCGGCCCCTACGAGATCACTGCCCCGCCCAATACGCCTTCATTCGTTCCGAGTGCTGGTGATCGCCGCCCTGTGGCTAGCGTTTCATTTCATGCACAAGTCGACGTCCAGGTGATCAGTCCGTGACGCCCCAGATGTCCCCGTGCCTACCGAAAACCTCGTCCCCATTATGTACATTGAGGATTATTGAGGATCTCGCGTCGGCCTGCTAGCCTCGGGCGGGGCTCGAGGCCGGCCTGCTGCTGCTCCAGGTGGAGTCGTCGCCAGGTCGAGACCCACCTCCCGCGCCTGTACGCCTTCGTCCTCGACATGTTGGATCGCGTAGATCGGTGGGACGACTACCTTGCGGCGTGGGCGGGGATCCGCACCCCGTGGTAGCTAGCAGCCTTGGTCTCCATCGACCGACTCTGCCAGCGGCCGCTCAGCTTGACAAGGCCCGACGTCGCGCTCAGGACGAGGTCAACATCGGCGCGTACCGCGCTCGAAGCCGCTCGGTCACGGCCTCGTATTCCTGCCGAAACACCTCGAAGCTCGGGGCGTCCAACAGCGTCGGCGCCAGGAACGGGAGATACGCCTTCCAGAACGGCACACGCCCTGCTCGCAAGCTACTCAGCAGCAGCTCCGAGGCACGCTCGATGTCTCCCATCGCCGCTATGCCGCCGACGAGGATGATGACCTCTGGCTCACTCGTGGACCCTCCCGTAGACAGTCGGTCTCTCTCGACCTCGAACTCGTCCCGCTGGCCGAGGAATGCGTGGAGCGCGGCGAGGTACAGGCGAAACGGGCGATTCTCTGGATCGATCTGGAGGCTCTGCCTCACCAGCCCGATCCCCCGCCGCCACATCGCCTCGGCTCGGTCCCGGCGACCGATCCGATCGTAGAAGCCGCCGGCGACGGTCAGAGCGCGCACGGCGTAGAGGGAAGCATAGCTGGGGTTCTCGGCCGATGCGGGACCCTGGAGTGCGGTTGCCTGGTCGAAGTGCTGGGTGGCCCGCTCGCGATCATCCCTCAGGAAGTAGGCCATCGCCAGGTTCGTGTGAACCATGGCGTCGTCCCCGAACCGGAGGAGGTACTCGTTGCCAAGCTCGATCGCCGCCTCGAAGTCGTCGGACAGGATGGCGGAGAACGTGGCGTACCAATAGGAAGGCTCGTTGAGCGGATCGAGCGTGATGATGTGCTGGAACAGCGGGAGAGCGACATTGCCCAGTCCTGCCAGCATGAACGACTCCGCCCGAGCCAGCAGCGACTCGATGTCATCGGGTCGTCCGACGCGCGCGGCCTCCTGGCCCTGGAGGAGGCTTGCTTCACTCTGGCCCACGGCATAGCTCACGTGCGCCAGGCCGCGCCGGGCGCCGATCGACGACGGGTCGGCGCGGAGCGCGGCGCTGTAGCTCGATTCGGCAAGGTCCAGATTCACCTCGCTGCCTCCCCAGGCCGACACCCAGCGGGCCGTGTAGACGGCGCCCAGCCCGACGTGTGCCTCGGCCAGATCGGGATCGAGCTCCACGGCGCGCGTGAAGTACTGAAAGGCCACATCGGTAGACTCCCGATCACCCTCCTGCATGAGGTGTGCGCCCTGGAGGTACACGTCGTACGCCTCGACGCTGCCGGACTCCGAAGCCGCGAGCGCGATCTCCTCCTCACCGGTCAGCTCCCGTTTCAAGCTGGCCGCCGCTCCTTCGGCGATGCGGCGCTGGACGGTGAAGAGGTCTTCGTACCGCTCCTCGAACTCGTCCGCCCAGGACTGAAATCCGTCCTCCTCGATGAGCGACAGGGTCGTGAGAATCCGGTCATCCCGCAGCTGAAACGTCCCGACCAGCACCGCCTCGACGCTCAGGTCACGTGCAACCTGCTCGCTGGGCCCGCGGTTCTGGCGGAGGCGCATCACGCTCTCCCATGGCGTCACCCGCAGTCCCGCTTGTGTCAGCCTGGTGATGACCGATCGCGTGATCCCGTCAGCGAGATAGTCGCTCTCGCGGGCGTCGACGCTGAGGTTGGAGAGCGGCAGGACCGCCACCGACAGACGCGCTCGGTCCGGAGCCCGTCCAGGCTCGGACCGAGCCCACCAGGCCCCGATGGCCACCAAGGCCAGGACGACGAGCCCAACGGCCGCGGTCGCCAGCCGCGACCGACGCCGCATCGAGTCGACGCTGGACCGTAAGCCGCTCGTCGCGGCATCGAGCCAGGAATCGGTCGACCCTGCTTGACCGGCCGTCGAACCCGGCTGGCGCTCGACCTGCTCGCGGGCACCCGGCGCTCCAGCCTCGACGACGACGTCACTCGTACGGTCGGGGCCACTCCTGGCCCGACCCAGGTCGGTTCGGATCTCTCGTACGGATTGGTACCGGTCGTCGGGCGCCTTGGCGAGCATCTTGTCGACGATGTGCTCGAGCAAGGGTGGCAACTGCGCTCGATGATGGGCGACCGAGGGGGGCGCGTCGTTCAGGATCGCGGCGCCGGTCTCGAGCTTCGAGTTCCGCCGAAACGGGTGGATGCCGCCCACCATCTCGTAGAGCAGCACCCCGAACGAGAAGATGTCCGACCGGGCATCCATCGCCTCGCCCCGTACCTGCTCGGGCGCCATGTAGGCCACCGTGCCCATCGTCGTTCCTGCCTCGGTCAGCTCCGAGGCCGTCTCGGCATCGTCGTCCCCCCCCGATGGCCAAGCGCTTCGCCAGCCCGAAGTCCAGTACTTTCACGTGCCCGCCGACGGTCAGCATGATGTTGGATGGCTTGAGATCGCGGTGGACGACCCCCTTACCATGCGCCAGCTCGAGCGCTTCGGCCACCTCGACGGCGATCCGCAGCGCCTGATCGAGCGGCAGGGCGTCACACTTGAGCCGGGACGCCAGCGTCTCGCCCGGCACATACTCCATCGCGATGAACCGACGTCCCTCCGCCTCGCGCGTCTCGTAGATCTTGCAGATGTACGGATGGTCGAGCGCGGCCGCGGCCCGTGCCTCCCGCAAGAAGCGTCGGCGTGCGGTGTCACTCCGCTGCAGCTCCTCCGGTAGGATCTTCAACGCCACTCGCCGGTCGAGCGAGCGATCCAGAGCCAAGTAGACGACGCCCATGCCGCCGGCGCCCAGCGGTTCCTGGACCTCATAGTCGCCGAGCATCGTGCCCTTCGTCATCGTGAGGCCCGGGACGACCGGATGTTCGAGAAAGCTGTCGGACGAGTCGTATGCGAGGAGTGCCCTGACCTGCTCGAAGAGCTCGAGGTCGCGCGCGCGCACCCCCATGAGGTAGGTCTTCCGCGCCTGCGGGTCGCGAGACATCGCCTCGCCGAGCACCCGCTTCACCTCGTGCCAGCGCTCAGGAGTCATCGGGGCGCCCACGCAGCTCGCGACGCAGCCAGATCTTCGCGATCTTCCACTCGCGATTGACCGTGCTCGGTGAGAGGTTCATGACCTCGGCCACCTCGTCGATGCCCAAGCCACCGAAGAACCGCAGGACGACGACCTGGCTCTGCCGCGCGTCGAGGCGAGCCAAACGCTCCAGGGCGGCATCGAGGGCGAGCAGGTCGATGTCGCGCTGCTCGGCGGCCCCGAGCGCTTCGTCCAGCTCGACTCGCGTCGCACCGCCACCGCGCTTGGCGGTCCCTTGCTGACGCGCATGGTCGACCAGGATCCGACGCATGATCTGCGCGGCGGTGCCAAAGAAATGGGCTCGATTCTGCCACTGGACACGATGCTGGTCGACGAGCTTGAGATACGCCTCGTTGACGAGCGCGGTCGCCTGAAGGGTGTGGTCCGGCCGCTCGCGCCGCAGGTGCGCTCCGGCGAGTCGGTGCAGCTCGGCGTACACCACGGGCATCAGGACATCGAGCGCGGCCCGATCGCCGTCACCCCAAGCTTGCAGCAGGCTGGTGACGTCCGCATGGGAATCAGCCGCCGGCCGCCGTTCCATCTCGCGCTCGCGTTCTGACACCGGGGGTTGGTGAAGATTCGCACCGATTCTGACAGCATCGCGCCATCCGGTGCAACTCTACGGGCCTCTGTCGTGAATGACACGGTTTCATGACGTTTGCCGCGTATACCAATATGGAATCGTGTTGGCGCACCATGTCGTGGAGAGCTCGGTCCGTGGCAATTCGAAGCTCGACCGTGAGGCCGCTGATGGACATCCTGAGGAAAGCAGGGTCTCCCGTCGGTCGCACGTCAGCGCGGGCTGAGGTGATGGCCTCCGGAGCCGGATAGAGGGCTTTCCTTCTAAACAATCTGTATAACCAGCGTCATATATGCGGTGAAGAAGATGTGGTAGCTCGGTACAAGAAACTTGTGATCTGGGCGGCCAAAAGGGAAATCCTGGCTGAGGCGTGGGTCGCAGAATGGCTCCACCCTCAAGTCGTTCGTCATCGGACATTGTGGCCAAGGCGATGAGTCCAGGAGGTAGCGTGATGAAGAGGTTTCCTGTCGCCGTTGGGTTGGTGGCCGGGGTCGGTCTGCTCGGCGTGCAGATCCTGGAGGCGTGCGGCGCGAAGTTCCTGGTGAGCAGTCGGGCGGCCCGCTACCAGCGACTGCAGGCCGCCGAGAACCCGGCGTCGATTCTACTCTACTGGCCGGCGGACGCAAGCGATCCAGTCAGCGAGTACGAAGCGACCGCCGACTACGAAGCGTTCCTCGCGGCGGTCGAGAAGGCGGGCCATAGCCTCCAGGTCACGACCGATCTGGAGGCCTTCCGCGCGGCGGCCGGCACCGGCGCCTTCGACATCTTCCTGATGGACCTCGCGGATGCGAGACGCCTGCGGGCCGAGATCGAGCTGCTCTCGCCCGACACCGCCATTCTCCCCGTCATGGAGTTTGCGACGCGACCATCACTGTCGCAGGCCAAGAAGGAATTCGGGCAGGTGCTGAGCACGCCCACGACGGCGAGGCGACTCCTCGCCACGATCGCGGACTCGCACAGCAACTGATCCCGTCACGCCGCACGAGGGCAGCGGCGCACGCCGTCAGGTGCCCGCCAACAAGACAACCGGGAGGTGATCCATGTGCAAGCGGACCGGGTTTCGTGCCCTCTCGCTGGCCGTCGCGTTCCTGGTGCCAGCCACCTGTTTGGCACAAGCCTTCCTGCCCCCGGAGGGGGAGCTCTATGTCACGACGACCTACCACACGATGCGTGCCGACAGGCATCTGCTGTCCGATCCCGTGGTGCTCGGGGTCGACTTCGGATCGACCTCGGTCGACTTCGGCACCACCCGCTCACACGTGCTCGTCGTGGACGCTGATCTCGGCCTTACCGACCGGATCGCGCTGAGCGGAGGCGTCGCCGTCGTGCAAGCCAGGTTCACCGCGGGAAGGCACGCCGAAACCTTGGGGCCCGAGAACCCCGCGCTCGACGATGGCCTCTACCGTGGCGGCGTCTCGGACGTGTGGTTCGGCATGCGCTACGTCGTCCAGCGTGGCGAGTGGCTGCTCACGCCGACGATCCAGTTCCTCGTGCCAGCACGCGACTACCCGACGCTCGGCCACTCGGTCATCGGGCGGGGCCTGAACCGGTTCGACGCGGGCCTGAACGCCGGCCGGCTGATCTATTTCTCCGATGTCCCGAGGGCCTACATCCAGGGTAGCTACACCTACGGGCTGATGGAGAACGTCGGTGACACGGCCATCGACCAGAGCACCGTCAACTGGGAGGCCGGCTACTTTCTCACGAGCAGCCTGACAGCGCAGGCCTTCGGCGCCATCCAGCGAACCCACGGCGGACTCGACTGGGCGCGCGACCTGCACGCCCACGACGAGCACTTCGGGGAGGCGTTCGCGGGTCACGACCAGGCTTCGGCAGAGGATTTCGTGCAGCTCGGGGGCACGCTCTCCTGGGCGGTGCGAGACTCGGTGTACATGTTCGTCTCCTACTCCGACACGCTCTGGGGCGTGAACACGCACAATGCGAGAGCCTTCAGCATCGGGACGACGTGGTTCTTCAACGTGTTCGGTGAACCCGAGGCGGAGTTGCGTCTCTCGCGCCGCCAAGCCTCGCCGAGGCTCGCCCGGTCCCAGATGAGGGCCCTGGCATCGGAGCCGCGCCGGGCCCACCCGTAGCGTGCGACGCCCCGAGCGCATCCAACGCATGAGGCCTGCCATCACCCCCTACCTCGTGCGGCTCGCGCGTCCTCTCGCGGGCGCTGGGTTGTGCGCCGTGGTCGCCTGTGGCGCACCATCGTCTGGGGATGATGTGCAGCGCTCGGGGTGGTACCGGGCCGCGGTCATTGCCTCGACCGGTGAGCAGATTCCGTTCTTCCTTCAGGTGCCGGACAACTGCGCCACCGCGACTGCCACGATCGTCAACGGCGAGGAGTGGATTCAGACAGCGTGCCAGCTCGACGAGCGGGGCCTCAGCCTCCGCTTTCCCGTGTACGGAACAGCGATCGATGCGTCCTTCGAGACCGGCGGCCTCTCGGGCTCTTGGGACCGTGAGCTCCCATCCGGGCGCGTGCGGGCGATGCGGTTCGAGGCGAGGCCGGCGTCGACACCGAATCCCGAGAACCGCTTCCCCGACGAACTAGCCGGCGCCTCGACGGGGGCGGAGCGTTCCAACTTGTCCGGCACGTGGCGATTCGACCTCGACTCGCTTGGCGTCGCCAGGGGGACCCTGGGACAGGCCCCCTCGGGCGTCGTGCGCGGCACAATCGAGTCTCCCACCGAATACGGAGACCTGCGGTTCCTCGCCGGCAACCTCACCGGCCAGAACCTCTACCTGTCCACCTTCGATGGACAAAACGCCGTCCTGCTGACGGCACAGGTGATTGGACCGGACACGCTCCAGGGAGAGATCGTCTTCGGCGACGAGTCTCGAGAGTGGTTCGTGGCGAGACGAGACGACGACTTCGCTCTCGGCGACCCGTTGACTCGCATGAGCGTCACATCGTCGGACGGGCGGGTCGGCCTGGAACCACTCCTTCGCGCTCCGTACGTCGGACAACCTGTGATCGTCGAGATCTTCGGCACCTGGTGCCCCAACTGCAACGATCTCGCCTCGACACTGGCCGACCTCTACCGGAACTACCACGACGATGACCTCGAGATTCTTGCCATCGCATACGAGATATCCAGCGACCGGGCGTACAACGAGCGGCGCGTCCAGGCCTACAGTGCCAATCACGATGTGGAGTGGGAGATCGTCCTCTCGGACACGACCGCGGCCGAGCTGTCGCTCAATGGGCCGAGTGGGCTCTCGACCGTGCGAGGCGTACCGGTTACCATCTTCATCAATCGGGATGGCACGGTGCAGGGCGTCTATACAGGGTTCTCTGGCCCAGCCACCGGCGAGGCACATCGCCAGGCGGTTGCCGCATTCGGTCGCCTGACGAACGAGATCCTCGCCAGCAACTAGCGCACTCGTTCGAGATCCACGCGCAGGTGTGTTCAGTGGGCATCAGTTGCACCGGGGTAGAAGCCAGCGCCCCGTAGCTTGGATAGCAGTCAGGAGGGAAACTGACTGAGCTGAAGCCTATCGACACAAGTCATCGTCAGGATCACGTCCATCGCTGCCATGTGTTCAGCAGGCGGTTGCGATTCGCGCTCAGCGGACCGCGATCATCTGCAGCTCGACCCGGGCGCCGACGTTCAGCGCCGCCACCTGAACGGTCGCCCGAGCCGGCGGATCCTCCGGAAAATATTCGCGGTACACCTCGTTGAACGTCGCGAATTCGCCGATGTCCACGATGTAGGCGGTCACCGACACGACGTCCTCAAACTCCATGCCGGCGGCTTGCAGCACCTCGCGGATGTTCGCCAGCGATTGGCGCGTCTCCCCTTCGATGCCGCCCGAAACCAACTCGGTGGTGTCCGGATCGCGTCCGAGGTGTCCGGCGATGTACAGGGTATTGCCCGTTAGGATGCCCGGGCTGTAGGGCAGCCCGAAATAGGGATAGTTCTCGGGTCTGATGACCTGCCGTCCTCCTCCCGCCTGCGGCGCGGACTCTGCGCCGTGCGACCCGACGGCCACTTGGATTCCGACGATCAGGCCCGCCACGGTGGCCAGTGCGGCGACGTGCGCACGATTTTCCACTATCATCATGACCCCTTTCGTGAGCGCTCGCACCCCCCGTTCAGTGCCGACGAAGTGCTTGAGGGCTTCCCGCTGGAAGCGCCCGAGTCGCTCAGTATCGTTCGTGAAATGGCTTCGGGGACCATCTTCAGCGCGACGTTGCGGTTCAGCTGCGTGTCGTGCGCGCGCTACAATTCGCCCATGCCGCTTCAGCGAAGCGGCTCACTCATGGGGTTTCCAGCCAGAACATGCAGCCAGGGCCCGAACCGGGACCGGTCGGAATCTGTCCTGTGACTTCAAGTGTGTCGAGGTCGATCACGGCCACGCTGTCGTCCCCCCGGAGCGCGGCGTACGCCCGCACGCCGTCGGGTTGCACCAACACGGCGTTCGGCGCGAGATCAAGGCGCGAGATCTCGGCGCGAGTCATGGCATCCAGCACCACCAGACTGTTGTCTTCACCGTCGGTAATGAGCACCCGAGCACCGTCCGGTGTGAACCGCAGACGGCTGGCGTCCTTCATGTTCAGGTCGAGTCTCTGGACGACCTGTTTCGTGGCGACATCGATAATGGAGATACCACCGTCGTTGCGGGTGGCCGTCCAGACTTCCCGGCCGTCTGGAGACAGATCGATGCCTTCCGGAAATTCGCCGCCAACAGGAATCGCGGTCACCCTCCAGTTGGGCGGACCCGCGGCGACGTCGTCCACGACCGTCACCGTGTGAGAACCCCGATTCGTTGTGAAGATGGTGTTGTGGTCTTCACTGAGCACGAGCATATGGGTGCCGTCCTGGCCGATCCCGAGCAGCCAGTCGACTTCGTCGCCTCGCGGATCATACCGGCCAATGACCTTATAGCCTTCGGCGGTGAAGTACAGCTTGCCGCCCGCGAAGCGCACGTCGTGCGGTTCGCTGCCTACCCCGATCTCCACGCGCCGTACTTCCGTCTGCGCTTCGAGATCGATGACCGAGATACCGTCGCTGGGACTGGCCACAAACGCCAGTTGCCCGTCGGCCGACGCCGTCACTTCGTGGGGACTGCTGACGGTCGGGACTCGGCCGAGCACCGTCCCAGTCACTGGATCGACGATGGCCAGTGCGCTTGCGTCCCTGAGCAAGACCAGGAGCCGCGCAGCCGAAGGGGGTTGCGATGCTGCGACGTGTACGTTCCCCGCGAGCGCACCGAGCGCCAGCACCCACCGGATCGAATGTCTTGGTAAGATCACTGAGATACCCCTGTTTCCGACCTCTCCGCCACGTCGCGGTCGAGCGTCGTATCCCTGGCGCGGTACCGCCGCCTCGCCGGACGAGGGCTTGCTCGTACTCCGGCCAATTTCCGACACGGTACCTTGTCTTGTACTTCGGATGCACTCTCGACTTCATGCCGAGATCGTGCTCCTTCGGCGGTCAAAATGGCCAGGGTATCGACGGTTGCTCGCCGGAAGGGTAGGATTCGCGGTACGGCGACTCGCTCAGCGTCCAGTGATGTAGTTCGTGAGCTGCTGGATTTCGAATTTCTCCTCCTCGATGATGGACCGCACCACGTCACCGATCGAGATCACACCCACGACTTTCTCCTCGGCCACGACCGGCAGGTGTCGGACGTGCTTCTCCGTCATGAGGGCCATCGTCGCTTCGATCGTGAGCTCGGGCCGCGCGCAGACGACGGGATACGTCATGATCTCGCGGACCGTCGTTTCCCGCGACGCCTTTCCCTTGAGAATGACCTTGCGCGTGTAGTCGCGCTCAGAGACAATACCGACGAGCCGCTCGCCCTCCATGACGAGCAGCGCTCCGACCTCCTTCTGCGACATCAGCTCGATCGCTTCGTACACCGACGCATCTGGAGCCAGGGACCAAACTTGTGACCCCTTCGAGCTCAGGAGACGGGAGACTAGCTTCATGGTACTGCCTCCGTCTAGGCCGAATTTTCCGATGCTGAAGCTTAGCACACCGAGCGTGCGAGTCGCACGAGGAAGAGGATAACGGCTCGATCCGCCGCTGACCATCGCCGGACACGAACGGGCCGTGAGGCCGATCTGGCCCAGATCTGTCAGGAGGGTCATAGGTCAGATGCCCTCAGCCTGGGTCTGGCATGTCGTGGGTGCCGGAGATGACGTTGCACACCGCCGCTTTCGCTTACATGGCCGCCGCCAGCGTGGTGAGCGCGCTTCTGGCCGTCACGCGGAGGAATCCCGTCCACAGCATGCTCTGGGTGCTTGCGCTCTTCCTCCACGTGGCGGGCATCTTCCTGCTGCTGGATGCGGAGTTCCTGGCAGCGGTTCAGGTCATCGTGTACGCGGGCGCGATCCTGATCTTCTACCTCTTCTTCCTGATGTTGCTGGACATCGAAGACGAGGAGGCTCGGCCGCGATTCGGTCGCCACTGGCCGCTGGCCGCTGCGGTGGGACTCTCTTTCGCCGCGTTGATCTGGCTGGCCCGTGCCGACACGCTCGAGCTCGGCCCCAGGACCACCGTACCGCCCGTCGCCGCGGACGCTGCGCCCCAGGGAACCCTCTCGGAGGTCGGTATGGCGCTCTTCGGGCCGTTCACGTTGCCGTTCGAGATTGCCTCCCTGGTACTCTTGGCCGCCATCCTCGGCGCCGTCGTTCTTGCGAAACGTGAGCGGCCAGGGTCATGACTATCCCAGTGGATGCGATTCTCGGGCTGAGCGGCGTCCTCTTCGCGATCGGAGTGTTTGGCTTCCTGGCGCGGCGCAACATCATTCTCATGTTCGTCTCCATCGAGGTCATGCTCAACGCCGTGAACCTCAGCCTGGCCGGATTCAGCCGGCACTTCGAAGACCCACGCGGTCAGGTCCTGGCCCTCTTCGTGATCGCGGTGGCAGCCGCAGAGGCTGGGATCGGCCTGGGGCTTGTGATCGCCCTGAATCGCAACACGCCCGGGGCTGGGGTAGCAGACTTGAGCAGACTCAAATGGTGACGTTTTCGGTTCTGCCCTTGCTCGCCGTGATGGTCCCGGCCATAGGTGCGCTCTTCATCGCATCGACCGGCGAGCGTCGTGCCAATCTGCGGGAGTTCTGGTCGGTCGCCGCCGGTGCCGTGATGTTCGGTCTCGTGGCCAGCATGATCCCCCAGGTCCTGGCCGGCTTCACGCCGGAGTGCGTGCTGTTCCGGATCCTTCCGGGTATCGAGCTCGCCTTCCGGGTGGATGCCCTCGGGCTGCTCTTCGCCTCGGGGGCATCGCTCCTCTGGATCCTGACCTCGTTCTATTCGATCGGCTACATGCGTTCGCTCAAAGAGCACGCGCAAACCCGGTACTTTTCGTGTTTCGCTCTGGCCCTGTCCGCCACCGTCGGGGTGGCCTTCTCGGCCAACCTCTTCACCCTGTTCTTGTTCTACGAAGCGCTGACTCTGGTTACCTACCCGCTGGTCGGCCATAAGGAGACGGCCGAGGCCAAGGCGGGCGCGCGCAAGTACGTCATCTATCTGCTCGGCGCCGCCAAGGTGTTCCTGATGGCCGCCATCGTTCTGACCTACAACGTGGCCGGAACCCTCGAGTTTCGCAGCGGCGGAATCCTGCCGCCGGAGCAAGTCACCCAGCAGCCCGTGCTGCTCTTCGTGATCTTCACGCTCTTCCTGTTCGGTTTCGCCAAGAACGCGCTCGTGCCGTTGCACAGCTGGCTGCCGGCTGCCATGGTTGCCCCGACGCCAGTGAGCGCATTGCTGCACGCGGTGGCCGTGGTCAAGACGGGGGTGTTCTCCACCGTTCGAGTGTTCTTGTTCGTCTTCGGCCCGCACGCCATGCGCGAGCTCGCCGCGGACCAGCTGGCCCTCGGAGTTGCTTCGGTCACCATCCTGCTGGGATCGCTGCTCGCGCTCGGTCAGGACAACCTCAAGGCCAGGCTGGCCTTCTCGACGGTGAGCCAGCTCTCCTACATCATCCTGGGGGTGGCGCTCTTAAGCTCCAGCGGTGTGCTGGGCGGTGTGGCCCACATCACGAACCACGCCGTCTCGAAGATCACGCTCTTCCTGTGCGCCGGCTCGGTGTATGTGTCCACGCGAAAGACCGAAGTCAGCCAGATGTCCGGCCTCGCGAAGCGCATGCCCTGGACCATGGCGGCCTTCGCGCTCGCCTCCCTGAGCATCGTGGGCCTTCCACTCACGAGCGGCTTCGTCTCCAAGTGGTACCTCGCGCTCGGCACCTTGGATCGACCCAGCCTGGCGTTGCTGGGGGTCATCCTGACCAGCTCGCTGCTGAGCGCGGCCTACCTCGGCCCGATCGTCTACCGGGCCTACTTCGAAGCAGAGTCGCCGACCAACGAGGCAGTTCGGGAGATACCTTGGATGGTCGCGCCGTTGACGATAGCCGCAGGTGCAAGCCTGTTCCTGGGCCTCTACCCAGCCCCCGTCCTGGAGCTGGCCGCGAGGGTGATGCCGTGAGCTTCTTGGAGAGGCAGCTGGAAGATCCCGTTCGCTTTGCCCGGATCAAGCGCGGCTTCTATGTTGGCTTGGTCGTCGTGGCTCTGGCCGAAATTGTTCTGCCGCGCATCTTCCACGGCGATGCGGCCCATTTCGCGTTCGAGAATTTCCCTGCGTGGGGCTCGCTCTACGGGCTGGCCGCCTGCGCCGTGATCATCGTCGTATCCAAGCTCATAGGGAAAGCGTGGCTCAT
>PVBE010447453.1_pt1 | contig 14035 bp, 12 predicted proteins | sample 1631181 | NCBI WGS metagenome assembly PVBE01 (sample SAMN08397723, study PRJNA350692) | Marine metagenome, whole genome shotgun sequencing project. | isolation source: water | place: Pacific Ocean | collected 2012-04 | reverse complement strand
TCACAAGCCTCTTCAGATTATCTTAAATGTATTGATGATTGGGTTGGATAGTGAATATTAATTTCTAGAGCTTATTATCATGAGCAATCTTATTTTTCCTAAATCGTGGAATATGGCTGAAGGTGAGGCCACGCCCGAGTCGGTCTACATGAATCGACGTGATTTTATTAAAGGAACTTCAATTGCCACACTGGCTGCAACAGCTTCATTCTATGGGTGCGGTATTGGTCCTACTCCTAATCCGAATGCACCTATTGAATGGTCTTCAATTGAAGAAAAAATCTACCCCGTAAAACGTAACACAAAATATTCTCTTGACCGTAACGTAACAGAGGAAAGAATCGCAGCGATATTTAATAATTTTTTCGAGTTCAGCGAGATTAAAAGCGACCCACGTTTTCATGCTCAAGCTCTATCTATTCGACCATGGAAACTGGAAATCAAAGGACTCGTCAAGAAACCGCGAACTTTTGATATTGATGACTTCTACAAATTGATGAGTGTTGAGGAACGTCTGTACCGGTTACGTTGTGTTGAAGCTTGGGCGATGGCGGTGCCATGGACAGGGTTTCCTCTGAAAGCTTTACTGGATCTCGTTGAACCAAAATCTAGTGCAACACACGTTGCACTGACTACATTTTACAAGCCTTTTACAGCCCAAGGACAACTGGCTTTTTGGCGCCCTTGGCCTTACACGGAAGCGCTTACCATAGAAGAAGCAGTAAACGAACTGACTTTTATGGCTCTTGGTATGTATGGTCATCCTCTTAGAAAACAACACGGTGCCCCAATACGATTAGTAGTACCCTGGAAATACGGATTCAAAAGTATCAAGTCCATCGTAAAAATCGAGTTACTCGACTATCAACCTCCGACCTTCTGGAATACAGTACTACCCTTAGAATACAGTTTCGAAGCTAACGTCGATCCAACCATTAACCATCCCCGCTGGTTGCAAGCAACTGAAAAAATGTTAGGAACCGGGGAGGTTCACAAAACTCAGCTATACAATGGATACGAAAAACAGGTCGCCCACCTTTATGCCTGATTATTGTCTATTGCTATTGAATGAAAACTATTTATTTAACGGGTCGTTTAAATAGCATTAAAACTGTTTCATGAAATTCAATCACTAATCTATTGAAATCGTATTTTTATTTTTTGCGCAACGAAATCCAAAGTTTTTAAACTTGGAACTGGGTAGGTCCCAGTTGCGTCGAGTAACGCGAAGTCCGCCCGGTTTATCCATAAATGATCCACCTCGTAGCACCCTATGTTTTCCATTGAAGGGGCTTTTTGGATTTCTGGATGAGCGCTTCTGGTAATAGTTCTGATCATACCAATCTGCAGTCCACTCCCAAACATTTCCAGCGGTATCATAAAGACCTAACTTATTAGGTTTCTTTTCTCCCACAGGATGAGTTTTTCGACCGGAGTTGTCCCAGTGCCAAGCATACGAATTATCGGCTTCCTCTCCCCAGTAATATTTTGAATAAGATCCAAAGCGGGCTGACTTTTCCCATTCGGCCTCTGTTGGCAAACGTTTGCCAAACTTATTGCAATAATCTCTTGCCTGATACCAGTTAACACGATCAACCGGCAAACTTTCTCCTCGAAATTCAGACGGATTTACCTTCATAATTTTTTTAAATTCTTTTTGGGTCACTTCAAATTTATCGATATAAAAAGTATCTAAGTAAATCTCCCTGCTTGGTCGCTCATCGTTATACTCATTAGAACCAGAGGCGTAGAACCCCTCAGGAACTAAAACCATTCCAGAGAACCCTGATTGTTCTAGAGCAGAAGACGCTTGCAGCTCACCCTTTGAAAATAAAAAAAAGACTACAAAAAAGAGTAATAAAAATTTCATTTATTTTTTAAAAATAGTGAGACCTGTGCTCCTATAAATCCGGCAATAGCTCCACCCGTACCCGACGCTATGATAAGAATATCCCGGTCACCGGTGCGGTAACCTAAAAATGCTCCCATCAGCACACCGAAGCAAATAATAATTAGAAAAATCCTTCCACCTGCCCATCCTACTAATCCCCCTATAAAAGCACCCAAAATGCCAACAACAATCATGGCTATTTCACTATCCACCACTACGCCGATCAACACACCCGTAGTGCCCATCAATAATGTTCCAAAGGGAATATCGTTTCTTGATTTTATTCTGGACAAATCCTGATATTTCTTCATATTCTATCTTTAAATATAAATGATCAAAAAACGAATTTCTGAGTTTACTTTAGGCGAGCCTAATTTTTTTTTCAACTTTGATTCATTTTGATTATCCAACTCTTTTTTTATTATGATTATTCGACTATTTTTCTTTACTTTAATTTTTTTTGGCTTTAACGCCAGTTATATTATTCAGCCAACTCACGCATCATCCAAACTTGGCAAGATTGAATTTCCCACTTCTGGCTCAGGGGTTGCACAAAATCACTTTATAACTGGCGTAGCCGCACTTCATTCTTTTTGGTATCCAGAAGCCTTGCAAGAATTCAAAAATTCCACTAAAGCGGACCCTAATTTTGCTATGGGATACTGGGGCGAGGCTATGGCCCATAACGCCCCTCTTTGGGAACGGCAAGATTCGAAGTCGGCCAAGGTCGCTCTTTCAAAAATATCTGACCTGTCAGAGTTAACTCAGAGAGAGCGAGACTATATTCAAGCTGTCCAACTTCTTTATGGAGAAGGGGGAAAAAAAGTCCGGGATAAAGCTTATTCAAATGCTATGAAAAAGATTTATAGCAAATATCCAAATGATCTAGAAGCTGCATGTTTTTACAGCCTCTCCTTATTAGGAATAGCTAGAAATTCTGAAAAAAAAATAAAACTAAAAGTTGATTCCGGCGCGATTGCGTTAGAGGTTTATGAACAAAACCAAAATCATCCGTGTGCGGCCCACTATGCAATCCACGCATTTGATCACCCTGACTTAGCGCGCCTTGCCTTACCTTCTGCGCAACGCTATGCCAAAATTGCACCCGCATCACATCACGCTCAGCATATGCCCGCGCATATCTTTATTCAACTTGGCATGTGGCCTGAAGCAGAAAAATCAAATAAGAACGGCTGGGACACTTCAAAAAAATGGGTGGAACGAGAAAAACTACCTAAAAGTAATCTGGATTATCACAGTCTGCAGTGGCTTCACTATGTATATACGCAACAAGGACTCATGCGCAAAGCAGAAACTATTTTTAAGACACAGCAAAAAGATATGTTGGAAGGAATCCAAGCCGCAGCAAAATCCAAACCTAATCCCAATTTAAGGTCCGGGAAATATTACTACCGTATGTTTGCTGCCACTATATTAGAGACAGAGCAATGGGAAAAAGCAAAGCAACTTGCCCCCCCTGAAGGGTGGGAACCAAAAATATTTTCCAAAGCTGGATATAATTTTGTTCGGGGCTACGCCGCCGCTATGCAAGGAGATGACAAAGCAAAAAAATATGCCGCAGAATTAAAAGCAATACTAGAAAAAGGTTTTCGCGAAAACCATTTCAGCCGGCCAGAATATTTAGAAGTATGGGGATTGGAAATCGAGGTCGCGATAAAGCTTTATGAAAAAGACTACGAGACTGCCATCCAACTCGCGAAACAAGCGACTGTGATTGAGGAAAAACTACCATCACCATCTGGTCCGCCACGTATCCTTAAACCAACTTACGAATTACTAGGAGAAGTTTATCTTAAAGCGGGAAACCCAAAAAAAGCAAAAGAGCAATTCACCATCTCTTTGGCACGTCACCCGAACCGTATTCGCTCCCTAATAGGTGCTGCACGGTCTGCTAAGTTTAGTGGAGATAAAGTAACAGCTAAGGAGAAGTATTTACAAATTCTATCTATTTTAAAAAATTCCGACCTAACTTCTCCTGAATTAAATGAGGCAAAAGTATTTCTTGAAAATTTTTAAATGAACGACCTGCAGGATATTATTGATTTCAAACTCCACCCCATTGATGATTGGAATTACTATGTCAAACGTTGCAGGAGTGAGTTACAAAAAAACTCCATACTTATTTTAAATAATTTTCTAGCAGAAGAACCTTTAGTTAACCTCCAGCGAGAAGCTCAAGCATTACACGACAAGGCATTTTATTGTTCACAGAATCACAATGTTTTGCTTACCCAAAAAAACACCCTGTTAGGCGATAAACATCCCTGCAATATTGAAGTAGTCAGTGATAAAGGCTGCGTCCCGCATGACTTGATTCCAGGGAATTCCAGCTTAAGAACAATTTACAACTCTGCTTTTTTTAAAAATTTTATTCAATCGTTACTGTCCGTTGAGAAGATTTACCCATACGCTGATACTCTATCGTCTATCAATTATAATTATTATGAGAAACATCAACAGTTGGGATGGCATTTTGATAATGCTTCATTTGCTATTGCTCTGATGATCCAATCATCAGCATCAGGAGGGAATTTTCAATATGTCGTCGATGCGCGTAATGTAGAAAAGAAAACTCTTAATGCCCGACTCATAGACTCTGTTTTACAAAATAAATACCCTGCAAAAGAATTGCGAGTTGGGGAAGGTACGCTTGTTCTTTTTTATGGAAGTAACTATCTTCATCGAGTGACTCCTGTCACTTCAAATAAGCACCGAGTTCTTGTCACCCTGAATTATAACCTTCAAAAGAACATTGAATTATCAGAAAACGCCAGATTAACGTTTTTTGGAAGGACGCGTTAATAACAACTTAAATCATAATGTATTGATTCAGCTCTTAGCTAAAAACCAAATAAGGCAACTCCAAAAGAGATCGCCATATAAATCACACAAAAGACGCAAGCGAAAAAGGGTTTTTTATAAATATTAGACAGCTTGTCCATACAAAACATTATACTATTTTCCACCTTAACGCGAAATACCCCATGTTACTTTTGATAATAATGCCGGTGATCGTATTGTTGGATATTTCATATATCAATCAACCCTAGATGCCTCACAACATATTGATTAAGAAAAAATTATGCCTATCCATTTAATTTTTTGATATTTTTATAAAGAGTTGAAGACCCACTTCCGTCCTGATAGCTATAATTATCTAAGTATTAAAAATTTGACAAGGGGGAGTTAGATTTACCTAATTAAGAAATAAGGAGTATGATTAAGGTCTCTACCAAATATTAAATAAAAGTTATCCACTATTTATTTTTTCTGGAGGCAGAATTATGTACAGAGATAAAATCCAACCCATTAATCCTATCGGAAAAAAGTCAAATAACCCTTGTCAACAAAGGTACCAATCATGGACTCTGTTCGCCGTTTCTATCTTTGCAATTTTTTTCTTTTCGGCAGCATTACCGATTAGCGAAAGCATCGCTGGTGAAGCATGGGTTGCCAATATGAAGGGTGCTAATGTTCAGATCATAGATACCGGTTCCAATAAGGTCGTGAAAACCATTCCTACCGGAGCCGGCGCTCATAATGTCACTTTCAGCCCGGACGGCAAACTGGCCTATATCGCTAACTTGGGAACCAATAGCATAACTATTATAGACGCTGTATCAAAAGAAAAGTTGGCCGATGTCTTGACGGATACCAAGGCCCACGATGTGGCTGTATCTCCAGATGGAAAAACAGCCGTCTCCTGCAACGTTGGTGCAGGGAATATAACCTTCATTGACGTTGCATCTAAAAAAGTGACTCACACCATGGCTACTGGGAAAAAAGCCATTACCGCTATATTTTCTCCCGATGGAAAAACTCTGTACGTGGTCAACGCAGGTGATGCAAATATTTCGGTGATTGATGTGAATACTCAAAAAATCCTCAAGACTTTTCCAGGTGCCAAAGGTGCCATGGCTATCAAACCCAATGATAATTGGAGTCAACTTTGGGTTACAGATCCAACAGATAATAAATTACTGCTAATGAATCCAAAAACTGGTTCAGTTGAAGCTTCAATTGATGTCCCTGGAGAACCACATGGACTGGTACACAGCCCGGATGGGAAAACTGTCTATGTCGGCCAACGAAAACTAAACCAGATATCTATGATCGATACCGCTAGCCGAAAAATAGTTAAAACAACTCCTATCGGCCAACGTCCGGATATGATGGCTATCAGCTCAGATGGGAAAACAGTTTTCGTGGCGATTAGAGATGAGAATAAACTAGCGGTGGTTGCAGCATCCGATCTGAGCCTGACGACTAAGGTTGACACTGGTGGTGAAACACATGGAGTGGCCTATCGAGACTGAAAAACTAAAATAGGTTGGGGCACAGCAGATCTCTGAAAAAAAATAGCTGGGAAACACACTAAAGATTTTTGAAGACGGTATCTAGGCTAATTTTAGCATCACCGAATAACATGCGGGTATTCTCTTCAAAAAATAAAGGGTTTTGTACGCCCGCGTAACCCGTTGCCATACTCCTCTTTAAGACAATCGTAGTTTTACCTTTCCAGCACTCAAGAACCGGCATTCCAGCGATCGGGCTATTTGGATCTGTTAGTGCGGACGGGTTCACGATATCGTTTGCTCCGATAACCATTGAAACATCAATATTCGGGAAATCATCATTGATCTCATCCATTTCGTAAACGATATCATATGGGACTTTGGCTTCCGCCAAAAGAACATTCATATGCCCTGGCATGCGTCCAGCTACAGGATGAATACCGAATCGCACATTCACCTTTTTCTTTTTGAGAGCCTTTGTGAGTTCGCAGACGATATGTTGAGCTTGAGCGACAGCCATACCGTAACCAGGAATGATCATGACTTCTTTAGCTTCGTTTAATAAGCTTGCAACCTCAGGTGCTTCCAAAGCGATTACTTCACCCTGTTCGGCATCAGAACCTGCCGAGGACCCACCTGTCGTCGTACCAAACCCACCGGCAATTACTGCCAAGAACTTTCTATTCATAGCTCGACACATGATGTAACTCAGAATGGCACCGCTGCTGCCTACCAAAGCCCCCGTCACTATGAGGAGATCATTGTTGAGCATGAAACCAGTTGCAGCCGCCGCCCAACCCGAATAACTATTAAGCATGGAGATGACCACGGGCATGTCGGCGCCACCAATCGCCATAACCATATGAATCCCGAACAGTAATGCGATTGCCGTCATAATCAATAATGGCAACATTCCACTGCCCGCTGCTGATTGTTCTACAAATTGAACACAGTACCAGATGGAGGCAATCAATAGACCAAGGTTGAGCCAGTGTCTTGCAGGCAGAAGCATCGGATTTCCGCCAATTTTTCCGCTAAGCTTTCCAAAAGCTATAATTGATCCTGAAAAAGTAATCGCTCCAATTAAGATCCCTAAATAGGTCTCAATATCATGGATAGTCAATTCGACGCCAGCATAATGCTCCAGCCGCGCAGGGTCCATAAAGTTAGCAAAGCCTACCAAGACTGCTGCCAAACCAACCAAGCTATGAAGAATTGCAACCAACTCCGGCATCTCCGTCATCTGCACACGCTTTGCCAGAATTAATCCAATCGAAGCACCAACCACCAACCCGCCAATAAGGATTTCAATGTTAGAGGTAACACCGGCAATTGTTACAATTAGCGCAATTGCCATACCAGTTATACCGAAGATGTTACCTCGCCTGGATGTTTCCTGATGGCTCAAACCACCTAAAGCTAAAATAAAAAGAATGGTTGCGCCCACATAAGAGGCAGTTATAATTCCTGGACTCATCTTGTCGCTTCCTATCTACGAAACATTTCAAGCATACGTCGCGTTACCGCGAATCCGCCTGTTATATTAATAGCCGTGATTGTCACAGCAAAACCCGCAATCCACATAATCCTACTATCCTCAGAACTAATCTGTAAGATTGCACCGATAACGATAATACTGCTAATGGCGTTAGTCACGCTCATTAACGGGGTGTGCAAAGCAGCTGTTACATTCCATATCACCATGTAACCAACAAAGCAGGCTAAAACAAATACAGTGAAATGAGCCATAAAAGATGCTGGCGCCACGGAACCCAATCCCAATAAAGCAAGTCCACCAACCATAAATGTGACTAGAGGCCCGAACCAAGAAGGCTTTTCCTCGACCACTTCAGAGGGTTCTACTGGCTTCTCTACTGGTTTGGGAGGTGCAGCGGACAATTTAGGAGCCGGTGGCGGCCAAGTAACTTCTCCATCTTTAACGACTGTGGCTCCTCTGACTACTTCGTCTTCCATATCAACCGTAATATTTCCATCCTTGTCCTTACACATATCAGTCAAAAGATGACGTAAATTAGTTCCATATAGCTGACTGGACTGGGCAGCAAGGCGACTGGGTAAATCTGTATAACCAATAATTGATACACCGTGTACCTTTTTTACTATGCCCGCCTCCGACAACTTACAATTACCTCCCTGCTCTGCAGCGAGATCGACAATCACGCTACCGTCTTTCATTGAAACAACCATTTCTTCTTTGATCAATTCTGGGGCAGGCTTTCCTGGGATCAGAGCGGTGGTAATAATAATGTCGACCTCTTTTGCTTGTTCAGCAAATAATGCCATCTCAGCTTCAATAAATTCCTTACTCATAACCTTGGCATATCCACCTGTACCTGACCCTTCTTCTTCAAACTCGAGCTCTAAAAATTCTGCATCCATACTCTCAACTTGTTCTTTAACTTCTGGTCGAGTATCAAAGGCTCGCACAATAGCACCCATGCTTTTGGCAGCACCAATTGCAGCTAATCCGGCAACCCCAGCACCTATAACCATAACCTTAGCAGGAGGTATTTTACCCGCAGCTGTAATTTGCCCTGTAAAAAATCTACCAAAGTGTTGCGCAGCTTCAACCACTGCTCGATACCCAGCAATATTTCCCATCGAACTAAGTGCATCCATCTTTTGAGCACGGGAAATACGTGGCACGCTATCCATTGAAAGTGCAGTAACCTTTTTTTCAGCCAACTTCTTAAGTAAGTCGGGGTTCTGAGCTGGCGCAAGAAAGGTGATTATCACCTGCTTTTCACGAAGCAAATCAACTTCTTCAGAGTTAAGACTCGAATTGAATTCTAGTGATCGCACTTTTAGGATAATGTCGCTATCGTCCCAAACTTCTTTAGGACCTTCCACAACGTTTACACCAGCTTCCATATAGGCTGCATCAGACAAACTAGAACCTTCGCCTGCACCTGACTCAACTAAAACTTCAAAGCCCAGCTTGATAAGCTGCTTGGCGACATCAGGTGTCGTTGCGACCCTTTTTTCACCGTCGTGAATTTCTTTAGGTATGCCAATCTTCATAACTTCACACTTTCATGGAAGGTTAATTTCAAAATAATAAAGGGCAATAATAAACAAACCAAACCGAATATCAACGAAAAACATTGGATCTGATAAAAAAATCTGCCTAGTACTAAAAAATTAGTCCATATCGTCAAACACACCCGTGGCCAAACTTTTACGTGCAGTTCGTGCTTCCTGCTCGGCACGAGTGATCCCTTGATCATAATCATTATAATCAACAAATCTTAATATAGGCTCCATTTCGGGGTGTCGATCCATATATAGTTTCGCCATCACTTGAACCGTACGACGGTATTTAGGGTGCCCTGCCTTTTGCGATCGTAATTCAGTCAGATGTCCAAGCTCCCTTAGGTTCATACCCATGTTCCATCGAATAAAATGGTTAAACAGGGGAGCATACTGGGCTTCACGGGCCAATCCGGCCTTGATCAAATCACTATGAAGCGACTCTGCTCGCTCAAAGCATTCCTGGACAACCTCGCCCTGCCCCATTTCTTCAATTTCTTCTGGAACGGAATAGCCAAGTGATATATTCATGTCTTGTCTTTGCTGGGTCAACATACGATGTCTTTGTAGATCTCTATATTCGGCAAACCCCGTAACAACATCAAAGTTTATTGGGTAACCATATTCAAAGGCACGCGGTGGCCGGTCTCTTTTAGTCCTCCTTTCACCGATAGCTGTAGATAAAATTTCATTTCGTTTTTCTTCTGGTAAGGAACGAACAATATTTCGGATTTGCATAGTCGAATGTTGCACATATGGGAAAATACTGTTTGCTAAGAGGTTAACTGTATAATCTTCAACTCGATCCTCAATTAGAACAACCTCTGAAACCTTTTGAATGGGAATGTCTTTAAATAAAGCAATGGAAAACTCTCTTATCCTACTTTGATTCTCGGCAAAATAATCATTTTTTGATGCTCTCCTAATAAAAGTCGGTATCTGCGTATCCAAGGCTTTTCGAATATTCTCCGCGAGCAACCAGCCTTCATCAAGCTCTTGGGATAGAAGCTTAGTAATTAGTCCACTATAAAACCTGCCATTACCAACAAGCCCCATATTTGCCTTAGTTGAAGCAGGAAGAATGCAACGAATTATGTCACAGGCTGCACTCCGCATAGTGAAGCCATAGGCCAAGCGATGTGCTCTTTGTTCATTGTCATTTTCTAATTCACCTGCTCCCAAAAGCACGACACCATGATCACGTTCGACCTCGATCTTAAATGCTGATGCTGGAAGTTTTTTACGAAAAAATTTTTGCATCGGTTCGACCAGTCCAGCATACGTTTCAAACAAAAAATCCATCGTCTGGACATATACCTCAGCTAATCCTGATTTCATAATAGATTCGGGACGAATATATCTCCATTGTCCGTCACGCTTCACATCGTATAAGACGTAACGCGTAGACTCTTCAATCGGCGAGCCACCTATTCTACAATCTTCAATAATTTTAGTCATTAGATTGGAAACATTTTCGATACAAAGAGGGGCAACAGCAAGTTCTGCCACGGACTCATCTCCATACTTGTTAACTACTCGGTCAATAAGCTCGCTCCCTTTGACCTCATTGGGGGTTCCATCCGGATTAAGAAATTCGCGTACCACTGTCTCCTTGAGTCCTGTCGGTGCTCGACTGTAGCGAGCAAGGGCGGCACCAACCACCTCTGGATTAAGATTACTGATGACAAAAACATCTGCATCAACATCTGAGAGGTATGAAGAAAGGTTTTGTTTTTCCTGTTTGGTTAACTCGTCAGTTCTTTTCGGTTTCATAAGTTATCATCTTTGGCACACCGAAATCCGGTATCATTAAATCTCACTTCAGGCTGGCTCCACCGCCGGAACGAGCTACGCAAGCTATCAGGATAATTAACCCAAGACCCACCTCGCACTACCTTAAACTTGCCTTCTGCTGGGCCTCTAGGATTTTTTTTTCGCCTCCAACTATAATATTTTAAGTCGTACCAATCGTCGACCCACTCCCAAACATTTCCCGCCATGTCGTGTAAACCATATAGAGATACCCCTCGAGAGTAAGCCCCTACATCTGTCATGGTGAAAACACCACGCCATTTCCTTCCGTAAGTAGCCCTGTTTTTTGGTGACCCGGACCCCCAAGGGTATATGTTGCCACTCGGGCCTCGCGCCGCCTTTTCCCATTCCGCTTCTGAAGGAAGCCTCTTTCCTCTCCATCTACAATATGCGTCCGCATCAGACCAACTCACCTGAGTGACTGGTTGGCGTTCAATTCTGGGAGGAAATGATGCCCCCTGCCACAAGTTACCATCACGACATTTATCTGAATCGCAAGTTTCATCTAAAGCGAAGCGATGCCCAGTGGCTAAAACAAACTCAAGATATTTTTCATTGGTTACTTCGTAAATATCGATCCAATAACTATCAAGAAAAATAAGCCTATCGGGGTACTCATCATTAAACCACCATAACTCGCAGGACTTATCGTAGTTAAGACACTTTTTTAAGTGCCTTTTGTTTTCCACAAAACTCGACCCCATTTTGAAGGTCCCTACAGGAACACGAGTCATCGGAGAATTACTTCTTTTTTTTGAGATAACTTTGGCTGGTGCTTTCTGCAGATTATCAGGCAACTCTTCCTTATGCTTTTCTCCTTCATGTACCGCAAACACTACAGATGTCGCCAAAAAAAAACAAGCCCCGCAGGAGAAGTAAATTAAAAAGAAAAATAATTGGCGGCCAGTCATAGATTCAGGCTAAAAAGTTCACCTATAGCGAAAGGGTTTTTCACGCTTCGGTTTCATTAGAAGTTTTTCGAAACCGGGTCATCTCCTTACCATGAATGTAAAGAAGCGATAGCCCTAGAATCATATTAACTGAATAAATATTGACAAATTTCGAATGAAAACGGTCAAAACGAATCTGCAACTTCTGATCCGCCGGATTGGCTTTTTTCAACTTGTCTACTTCGTGCATTTCGGGCCGCAGAAAACTTCCCATATAAATTGCGAGTACAACCATAATGCAAAGGATGCACTCCTTAACGTATCTACGTTTAGTAACGCCAGATCGATCAAATTCAAGTTTGCTAAGCTTACCAAGTAATAGCTTGATTAGTTCGGCCGCAATCATAAACCCGATACAAGTATAAATAATTTCAACATTGAAGACATCCATGATGCTGTTCATCACCTTACTTGCCAGCAATGGCTGTTCTTTAAGCTTAATCCTCACAATAATCTCTACCAAAATTCCAAGTAAGAACATTCCCCCAATCCACAAGGAGAGACCCAAGAGATAAAACATATTAAATGTATATACCAAGCGTTTCATCACATAGCACCATACATGGCAGAAAAATATTTTATTTCTCAAACAGCATAATTAAGAACTTTATGTTTTTTGTATATCTCGAAAACCATTGAACTAACTCGCTGGAAGCACAATAAAAACCTATTTATTCCATACTTTCTTAATAGTCATTTAATGAGGAGATTAACGCCCCCCAGAAACTCTTTTTCTAATCATTTTTTGGAAACTATTTTGTAAATATTCTTTCTCATCCTTAAGTGCTTTAACTATCTCAGGTCGATCACCACCATACCAAGTTTTGACCGCATCCATTCCCTTACCCCGGTTGACTGTATTGAGAATGGAAAGATAGATTACTCCATAAATCACTGCAATTGTGTACAGAGTAAGTGGAATAAAAGATTTGAGGCGTTTTTGTTCCGCCCCTTCCTTGTTATGCCACCATTGATAGAGGCGTTTCCAAGGTGTGTATTTTTGATTTTTAAATGCGCCATCACCCATAACAAAAACTGGATAAATCATGAATATAAAAAGCTTTAGCAGTACTCATTTGCGATGATAGCAAAACCCACCTGTCGAAACAAGCCAGTCCTATATCCCTAAATCTTCCTCTTTCAAAGCGTCTTTGGAATTTCATGGTTGTGCTATAGTTCATACTTTAAACCACGTGGAGACTGTTTTTTTTGAAAGAAATTACCCCTGCAGAAAAAATTATTGCGACAGTAAAATGTCCTGCCTCAAAAAGTTATACCAATCGAGCACTTTTGATAGCAGCGCTTGCCAAAGGTATTTCGACTTTACGCAATCCTCTTTTTAGCGATGACACAAAATATATGCGTCTGGCCCTGGAGCAATTTGGTATTTCTGTCAAGCAAGAAGATTGTGCCTTCATGGTTTCAGGAACTGGTGGACACATACAATGCCCACGTAACGAAATTTCTATTGGCCTCGCTGGAACTACTATGCGTTTTTTAACAACATTCGCAGCTCTTTCTCCAGGAACAACTCAACTTACTGGGGAAAAACGCATGCTGGAACGACCCATTTCAGATTTGTTAAAAGCACTCAATCAAATAGGTGTAAACGCTCGATCTTTAAAAAACAATGGCTGTCCTCCTTTGGAAATTCTGGGGGGTGGCATTCCAGGGGGAGAAGTTAGTCTTGCCGGAAACAATAGCAGCCAATACTTGACCTCTATCCTGCTTTCTGCGCCTTATTTTAAAAATGAAACCACTATCAATATTATTGGTGAACTTACTTCCAAACCCTATGCTGACATAACTCTCGACATCATGAAAACCTTCGGGGTAAACGTTGAGCGTACAGATCACTCTCGGTTCTATATCCCAGCAAATCAAACCTACCATGCGATGGACTACACGATAGAAGCGGACTGGTCGAGCGCATCCTACTTTCTTGCCGCGGCAGCAATCACCCAAGGTGAGGTAACTTTAATTGGCCTTAATTCTAAAAGCGTTCAAGGAGATGC
>PVBE010901671.1_pt1 | contig 14037 bp, 8 predicted proteins | sample 1631181 | NCBI WGS metagenome assembly PVBE01 (sample SAMN08397723, study PRJNA350692) | Marine metagenome, whole genome shotgun sequencing project. | isolation source: water | place: Pacific Ocean | collected 2012-04 | reverse complement strand
TCATGAAGATTCGCCACGCCGACACCGGTGAAGTTCGCCACTGGCAGGTCGACTGCGACGCTACTACCCTTGACGGCCGATGGCGTCCTCATATCGTCTGGTTCGGCGAAGCGATTCTCGAGTCGGAGACCATCAGTAGCGCACTTGCTACCGCGGGGCTGTTTCTGTGTATTGGCACGGTGGGGCAGGTGTACCCGGCGGCGGGCTTCGTCCACGAAGTGCGCGGCTCGAGCGCGGAGTTCAATCTCGAGCCTACCAGCATCACAGCCTTCTTCGATTACTCGGCCCATGGCCCTGCAGGTGAAACGCTGCCGAGATTCGTTGACGTTTTCTTGGATTTTTGAAAGCAGAGTGAACCTCGCCCCGCCTTCCGGGGGCCAGAGGTTGATGTTGGTAGGTGTCCAGTACCCGTCGCGCTCCGGTGTCCAGTATTGAACTGGTATCTCACATTGGCGAATGCCTCGCAAAATATCACCTGGCCGATGTGGCATAAAATGCGTGCGGATAGTACATTATGCACACTCGTGGAGTGTGGAGTTCATGGGAAGTTGGACTTTCTTTTGAGTCTTTGCTGACAGATTGTGTCTGCTTGAGCGGAACCACTGCAAGGGGGCTGCGAGTGCGATTTGGTTCTTGTTGTTTACTGAAGCTCGCGCAGGTCAGGCTATTTTTTAGACAGGAGATGCTCAATCATGGCATTCATCAACGGCTCGTTCGCTGCGATCCTCGCAGCCACCGTGTCGCCAGTACTCGTTGCTGGCGGTTTCACCCCTCAATCGACACAACCGACCAATGTCGTACTCGGAAGCGAGGCGGACAAGCCGTTTCGCACCGACAGCGTCGTTGATCGCTATGACAACCGCGCTTCGTTCTCGCGTGTCGGCATCCGCCATACTGCGGATCGAAGCCTCTCGGAGGACAGCGCTGCGGCGTTGTCATCGCTCGACGGCGATTCCACCACCATGACCAAACTCCCAGGTGACGGATCACAGTCTCTGGAGTACAGGTTCATCGGCCAGCCGCGTTGGATCAACATCATCGAGATCGACGGGAATGTGACGGATGTGTCTGTTGAGATGCTACATACCAGCGGTGAGTGGCGGCCCTGGGCCCGATCGTCTCAGCGATTGAATGGAATGCTTTTTATCGAGGGCGACGCAGGTCGCTACATGGGCATCCGAATTACGCCGGACGGGTTCGGTGATGCTGCTGTAGTCGAGTTTGCAGAGGTGACCGCACGTTTCCATCAGGTTGACCCTGACTCGACTGAGCGTGGTGAAGGCGACGGGAAGAGCTATTTCTACGAGTGGGTTGAGAACTACTCCAGCAGCCCCTTGAGCAAGACTTCTGACGATGCGGAGGGCCTCGGCGATAAGTTGCCGAGTGGGTGGTCGATCTCGGGCTACGGCAACTCGTCGGCATGGGAAGAGGACTTCAAACGCACTGAGTACGGCGGCACCAACAACACCTATGCTGATGAGCATGACTTGGTGTTCTTCTCGGGCCATGGCAGCACGGGCGATGGCGAGTACTACAGCGACACCACGCGGTGCATCACGTTCAGCGATAACGATCATGACGATCGCAAGATGACCGCCGGTGATGCGTTTGACAGCTGGGGTGATAGTGACATGGAGTGGCTGGGGATGAGTGCCTGTCAGACCATGAAACAGGACAATCGTTGGGCATCCTCCATGAACGGCGTCCACCTCATCATGGGCTGGGAAACCAACATGTACGACATCAAGTTCGGTAAGCACTTCGCGAAGCGAATGGTCGACAGCGGATGGATGGATTCCGCGTATTCGGTCAAGAGCTCATGGTTCTACGCAGCCGAAAAGACTCATTGGTATGTCGACCGAACTGCAGAAGTGATCGGCGAGAACAGCACTATGGGGAGCGATTACCTCTGGGGCGAAGGATCGGTCAACAGCGATCCGACCGATGATGGCTGGTATCACAGGTGGAGTTACGACACGCGTGGTCGTGATGGCGAGTCGTGTGAGGCTCCGTCGATGCAGTTCGTCGACCCTGTCGACATCTCAGGCAAGGCGTTCCGTGTTCGTGTTGAGCGTGAGGTGCTGGCGCGGTACGGCGACAGCAGTCGTGAAACCATGCCGATCTTCATGACGACCCCTCCGATCGTCAACGCGGAATCGGCCGGGATTCTGGCGGACAACCTGTGTCAACGGCTCGGCATACTGTGCAGCGCCGACGTCGGACCTGACGGTGACGAGCAAGAGATCATCGCTGTCTCGGGCGATCAAGAAGCACGAATCTGGTTCGGCGATGGTTCGATCGACATCATCGATCGCGCCATCTTTGAGCCGCAGGATCCAGACTATGCTCCGACGCTGATCTCTGATCAGGATGCATATGAAATGGCAGAGTTTGTACTCAACGCAATCGGCATTCCGATGCAGGACCGGGTACTCGTTCGGCAGGATCACATGTGGAGCGACTCGTATCTCTCCAAGGACGATCCTGATGTGCCTGGAGAGTCATTCCCGACCAGCAATCGCGTGGTTTACCGCCGCCACATTGCGGGATTTCCAACCTTCGGCCCTGGTGCTGAAGCAACTTTGGAGTTCGGTGATCAGGGCAAATTGGCCAAGGCATCAATTCAGTCGTGGACCGATCTTGAGTATCTGGATGAGGCCACCACGATCGACCTGCAGCACGCGCTTATGCAACTGGCGGAGTTTGGTGGCGGAGTCACGACGAACGGCATCCGAACACCCATTGCAGAAGTCGAAGTGCGTCAGGTTGAACTTGGATACTGGGTTGAAACTGCCACTCATGGTCGGCCACTTCTGATACCTAGTTATGGCATCGACTGCCTCGTCAAGAACGATGGTGGTGAATTGACGGAGGCCACGCTTGTCATGTCGGCTGCGGTCCCAGCGCCATGGGTCAAAATTACGCCGCTTCAGGATGGCTGCCATCGCGTTGGCGACAACGTCTGCATGCAGGCGGAAGTGTCGACCTTTGACAGTCAGTACGCCATTGAGTGGATTGATCCCGAGAGCGGTTTGATCGTTGGCACTGCCGACAGTCTCTGTCATGTCTTTGCGAAAGGTAATTCAGATCGCCCAACTCGAACGCGTTCGATGAAGGTCCGTGTCCGCGACTCGCTCGGCAATGAGGCTGCGGCCACCATTGACCTGTGCATCGGCATTGCAACCGATCTCAACGGCGACCATGTGGTTGACATCAATGACTTGCTCATTGTGCTTGGAGCCTGGGGCGCGAATGGCGCACCGTGGTCCGGTGGCGATGCCAACGGTGATGGGCAGACCAACATCAACGATGTTCTGGCCGTTCTGGCAGACTTGAATGGTTGACCCGCGTTCAATCCAACAGAAGCCCCCATGCGGCGCTGCTCACGCAGCGCCGCGTGGCGGTGTTGATTGCGAGGGGCTGTCACTTGCTGAAAAGAAGAGTTGTCCTGTGCTCAAAGAGCGGCTGAATCCACCACGGAGGCTTTCTGAAAGACAGTGATAGATTGTGGTGCAGGTCGGCGTTATGGTCAGGAGAACTCAAAGCGTCTTCCCCTGGATAAAGAATATGGATATGCGAAAATGTTGATGAGTAGTGTGGTATTGGCTGCAACGATTTCCTCGGCGACGGGGCAGAGCTTTGACTATATCCGGCTCGGTGATATTGACGGGTTTGGTTATGTGACAGGAACCAGCCCATGCGTTGGTGAGCCATGTTGGAATTTCAACGGACCGTGGGCAAGTGACTGTGTGCCTGGCGCGCTTGAAAATTCGGCAGGGGCGCCGATCAACGTAGATGGCGCGAGCGTGCTTACCGCGGGCGATTACCTCCCAGACCTTGACTGTGACACCGGCTATACCTACAACTCGGATGAGTTCGACAACCGAACTACGGCCGAAACTTCCGGACCGGCTCAGGGCGACTACACCGAAGTGTCCGGGGCCGCAGACCTGGGGTCATCGGGTTCCGGATGGACCGATGTTGCAGTATCTGGAGTCGGGTGGGGTTGGGACTCCTGCAATTTGGTGCCAAGCACAGGCTATGTGTGCGGCAGCGGCCAACCCAATTTTATCTTCGACTTTGAAGTCACGGCGGCGGATCCTACGCAGCCGCTCTTTCTCAACTTCGTCTTCGGTGATTACGATCAGACGAACCCCTCCGATGGCGTAATGATCACCTCCTCGACCGGATCGAGCACCTTGTTGACGCTCACCGTCGATGCGATTGGCGATGATGGGAAGATTCAGATGGCGACTGCCGTGGTGCCGTTCGCCGAAGTATTTTCAGGCTGGCCGGCCAGCAAGGCCGGATATCTGGCAGCGCAGTTCGTGATGCCCGATGAGCCGATGCTCGCATTCGACTACGCGGAGCTCTCTGCTCTTCCGCTGTACCCGCCGGGTTGCTGTTGCTACCCCGATGTGCAGAATTACTGGCACTACGACATCATGCCCGAAGCAGATTGTTTGGCGGTTGGCGGAATCTATATGGGAGATGGCGTCGCATGCCCGACCTCGGGCCCCGACTGGGGCGGTTGCTGTCTTGAACAGGCCGACGGCAGTATTGACTGCGAGATGACTTTCGACTGCAAGTGTGCCGAACTTGGTGGTGAGTTCCACGCATTGACCGATTGCAGCGAGGTTGTTTGTGTCTCGGAGGGATGCTGCTGCTATCAGGATCCTTCAGATGGCTCGTGGAATCTGGATCTCATGGAGGAAGCCGACTGTGTAACGCTGCCGATGAGCATGTTTTATGGCGCCGGGTCAGAGTGTGGGGAAGGCATTGCGCAGGAAGGCGCATGTTGCATTGGCATGATCTCATGTGAAATCATGCTCCAGTGTGAGTGCAACGCGCAGATGGGGGTCTTCTTCCCGGCTTTGACCTGCAGTGATGTGGACGGAATTTGCGGGATTCCGGAAATCAATGGGGCATGCTGCTATCTGGACTCGAGCACACTTATGGCGGACTGTGTCCACGCGACCGAATCCGAGTGTCTAGAGAGCGGGTACATTTTCCCGGTGTGGCACGGTGGCTTGACCTGCTCAAGTCTGTTGATCTGCGAGCGACCGCTCGGTGCCTGTTGTTTCCATGGAAACTGCCTCTTGACCAGGGAGGAAGTATGTGACGACATTGGTGGAAACTGGCATGAGTCAACCCCGTGTTCGATGGTGATATGTCCCGTGTCCTGCCCTGCAGATTTCGACTTCGATGGATTTGTTACGGTTGATGACCTGATGGAACTAATTGGAAGTTGGGGTCCGTGCTCACCTTGATCCGTCAATGAGTAGCAGATTCGGTGATCCAATGAGACGCTTCCAGCGTGCGCGGTGGTGCGCGTTGCAGATACACGTGGCGATTCCCGTGCTGAGTCGGGAATCGCTACGATGCTTCGGGACACGAGCACAGCACATCCAATGTTTGATCGCATTCATACCATCTGGTCGCTGCTTGAGGGGCAGCGAATTCGCTACGGCGCGGCGCTTGGCTCGCTCATCGTGGCGTCGGTGCTGCTCTACGGCGTTCCAATCGTTCCGCAGGTCGTGTTTGATGCAGTTCTGACCGACGAGGTGCGGGAAGGTTCGTGGCCTGAGCAGATGGGCCTGTGGGCACTCGGAGGGCGTGAGTTTCTAAGCGAGAACCTCTGGATGGCGGCCGTGGCCGTGATCGGGTTGACGGTGCTTGCTGCCGTGGCGACCTACTTCCGAGGCCGCTGGGTAGCGATCGCCGCAGAGTCAGTGGTGTGCCGCCTCCGGGATCGGCTGCACGATCATCTTAATCATCTGCCTTGTACGTGGTATGACGAGGCAGAGACCGGCGACGTCCTTCAGCGATGCACGTCGGACGTCGACACGCTCCGCAACTTTCTCGCGATGCAGGCCATCGAGATTGGCCGCGCGATCGCCATGATTATCATTCCGCTTCCGATCATGTTCATGATGGACGTGCCGATGACGGTGGCAAGCATTGTCCTGCTCCCACTAATCATTTGCTCTGCGGTCTTTTTCTTCGGCCGCGTCAAGTCGATCTTTCTAGAGAAGGACGAGGCCGAGGGTCGATTGACCGCGTGTGTCAATGAAAACTTGCACGGCATCCGCGTCGTACGAGCTTTCGCCCGACAGGAGTTCGAACGCGAGAAGTTCCACGAGCGAAACGATGAGCATCGCCGCCTCGACTACAAGCTTTACGCCGTTCTTGCCTGGTTCTGGGCAGCGTCCGATGAACTTTGCTTCGCTCAGAAGGCGCTTGTCGTCATTCTCGGTGGGTACTGGGTTGCCGTAGGATCGCTCGAGATCGGCACGTACTACTTTTTCATAGCCGCGGTGTCGATGTATGTCTGGCCCGTGCGAATGATGGGGCGACTACTCGCCGAACTGGGGAAGGCCGTGGTGGCGGTCGATCGAATTCACGAGATTCTCGAGTCGCCTGTGGAAGTGGTGACTGGGAACGGTACCCCTGAGAGTTCGGACCGATCTGGGTGTTTGGTCTTTGACCGTGTGGACTTCGCTCATGGCGAAACGCCGGTCGTGCGAGGCGTCTCGTTTGCGGTGGAGGCTGGTAAGACACTCGCCGTGGTCGGCCCATCTGGAAGCGGCAAGAGTACGCTCATCAACCTCCTGCTTCGCTTCTACAACCCTGACGCGGGTGACATCCTTGTAGACGGGCTGGACATCAAGACGTTGAATCGTCAGCAGCACCGTCGCCGCATGGCCGTCGTTATGCAGGACCCGTTCCTGTACTCGCGATCCATTCACGACAACATCGCGCTCTCTCGCCGTGGCGCAAGCGATGAGGAAGTGCATTTGGCCACTCGGATCGCGTGCATTCACGATTCGATTCTTGAGTTCGACGAGGGGTACGAAACGGTCGTCGGCGAGCGAGGCGTCACGCTCTCGGGTGGGCAGCGGCAGCGGGTTGCGATCGCGCGGGCACTTCTGCAGCAGCCTGACATTCTCGTGCTCGATGATGCCTTGAGCGCGGTTGATACTCGGACTGAGCGAATGATTCTTGAGGCGATGCGCGATCGACACGGCCGGCAAACCACGATCGTGATCGCCCATCGGATCTCCACGCTCATTGCCGCCGACGACATCATCGTCCTCGACGCTGGCCGAATCATTCAGCAGGGGAACCACGAGCAACTCTCTTCGCAGGAGGGCCTGTACCGCCGCCTGTGGGAAATCCAGACAACGATCGAGTCGACGGAAGAGAGGACTTCGTGATGGCTGCTTCTCCGTTCATTCAGGAAGAGGAATACGCAGGCGGTCGGTTCGACTGGGGATTGTGGCGGCGCATTCTCGGGCACGCTCGCCCGCATCGCACCTGGTTCTGGACGATGGTCGGCAGCGGTGTCGCGCTTGCGGGTACCGAAACTCTGATGCCACTGTGTATCGCATGGATTACGGATGAGGCTGTAGCTGGTCGGGCAGATGCAGCCTTTGTCATGTATGCGGTGCTTTATGGAGTTTTGGTGACGGTCTTCTCCGCGATCGTGTGGCTCTTCATCCGAGCAGCGGGGCGTCTCTCGACGGGCGTTGCTTTTGATCTTCGCGAGCAAGGCTTTGCCAGACTGCAGGAGTTGCCGTTCTCCTATTACGACACCCGGCCGACCGGTTGGCTGGTGTCGCGATTGACCAGCGACTGCACCAAAATCAGCAGCCTGCTTCCGTGGTTCCTGCTCGATCTCGCGTGGGGGAGCTGTTTTCTTAGTGGAATCGTCATCGCGATGCTCATTCTCGACTGGAGATTGGCATTGTGGGTATTGGTGATCGTGCCGCCGCTTGTGATCATCAGTTGGTACTTCCAGCGCAAACTGCTTCAAAGCAGTCGGCTTGTTCGCCGGTCCAACTCGATCACCACGGGCGTCTACAACGAAGGACTCATGGGGGTTCGGACAACACGCGCGCTGGCTCGCGAGGGCGAGAGCCTCAGGGAGTTTCAGCAGCAGTCCGACGATTTGAAACGCTATACCGTTCGAAACTCCCTGCAGAGCGCTGTGTATCTACCGTGCATCATCTCGCTTGGCGCCGTTGGTGTTGGGATGGCTATATGGAAGGGAGGAATTGAGATTCAGTTGGGATCGGACTTGTCCCTCGGCGGCCTTATCGCGTTCATGCAGTACGCAGTTCTCTTCTCGATGCCCATCCAGGAGATCGCCTCGCGAATAACCGACATGCAGGCCGCGCAGGCTGCGGCAGAGCGGATTCAGACGCTCATTGAAACGGTGCCGGACATCAGGGATGCGCCCGAGGTCGTTGAGGCCATGGGCCGCGCGACTGCGGGTGGGCCAGAGGATGGCGGTCGACCCGACATTTCCAGTATTGAATTCAAACATGTCGACTTCTGGTACAAGCCTGAAGAGCCGGTACTGCTGGATTTCAATCTACGCATTAGGGAAGGACAGTCCGTTGCTCTCGTTGGCGCGACTGGCGGCGGCAAGACGACGATTGCTTCGCTCGCCGCGCGTTTCTATGAGCCACAACGTGGGGAGATTCTGCTCGACGGCGTGGAGTACCGCCGCCGGAGCCTTCATTGGTATCAATCGCAACTTGGCGTTGTGCTCCAAACACCGCATCTCTTTGCGGGAACAATTCGCGAAAATATCCGTTACGGCAATCTTGATGCGAGCGATGCAGAGATCATTGCAGCGGCGAAACTCGTCAATGCGCACGCATTCATCGAGGCGCACGATGGTGGTTACGAGGCGGAGGTCGGCGAGGGCGGTACGCGGTTGTCCGTCGGGCAGCGACAACTCATTGCCTTGGCCCGAGCGGTCCTTGCCGACCCACAGGTCTTCATCATGGATGAGGCGACCAGTTCCGTTGATACCGAGACCGAACAGCTCATTCAGTCTGCAATAGACACAGTGCTCAAGGGGCGGATCGCGTTTGTGATCGCGCACCGCCTGTCCACCATTCGCTCTGCTGACGTCATTCTCGTGATTGATCACGGCCGAATTGTCGAGCAAGGATCGCACCGTTATTTACTCTATGCCAAGGGCCACTACTGGCGGCTCTACACTCGGCAGGAGGCTGAAGAGGAAGGGGCCAGGCACCGCCCCGGTACCTGACCTCGTTTTTTCGGCGCGAATCATCCTTGATGATGCGCCCGATTGCAGTCTGCACAGCAGTTCCACGGCGACTGCGAGGATCTTTCCCCGCCGATCGCGTTGACCCTCAAAAGAAGGCCCACCTCTGGCATTTGCCAGAGGTGGGCATCGCGCTCATTCTTGGAACACGTCGTTCGTTTGATCACAGATAGGTGAGTAGGAGGAGCAGATCGTTGACGTCGACGACGCCGTCACCGTTGAGATCCGCTGCCGGATCGGCGGTTCCCCACGCTCCGATAAGCGCCAGGAGGTCATCGATGTCCGCGTCGCCATCGCCATCGATGTCGCCGGGAACCGGGGCGGGTGTGGAATCCGCGTCGAAGCAGTCGACCCAATACTCCTGGCCGCCCATGCGGAGGTACTCCACGTCGCCGGTGAGACTCACTTGGCCGCAGTCGCCGCCGAGGCCGCCCCAGTCGACGCTGACAGACACGCCACCGATCACAAGGCCGTCGATGTCAATCATGTTGTTGAAGTTGCGGAAGTCACCATTGATTTCAAGGTTGATGTTGCCGCCGTACTCGCCGAACTTGAAGGAGACGTCGGTCATCCAGTCGCCGTCCAATCGCTTGATGAGCGTGGTTGCGTTGTTGTAATGAAGTTCATTGTTGGCACTGCAGGCCAATCCGTCAGCAACCACATCGACGTAGCCGCCGAAGAAGTCGGTGCCGTCGCTCCATGTGAAGTGTTTGACGGCGTACTGGTAGTCGCTCGTCACAAAGGCGTCGCCGTTGAAGTAGATCGACCCAAGGGCGAGATCCTCATAGGACGGCTCGCAGTCGTCGAGCTGCACGCGGTTGTACTCAAGGCAGTCGATGAAGTGCTCCTGGCCGCCAAGCACGAGGTCGTTGACGATGCCGTCGCACTCGACGCGGCCGCAGTCGTTGCCCCAGCCGCCGGCTACGACGTTGAACGTGACGCCGCCGATGACGAGGCCGTCGAGGTCGCGGTAGTTGGCGACATTGCGGAAGTCGCCGTTGATCGCGACGTTGATGTTTCCGCCATACTCGCCGAACTGGAATGCGAGCTCATCCACTGGGCTCAAGTCCGCAAACTTGAAGCGGACGTTGGCGTTGTTGGTGAAGAGTTCCTGCCCGTTGCCGCAGGCTTGGTTCCAATTCTCAACGAGCACGTAGCCATTAGGCCAGACAGTGCCGTCCCAAAGTACAAAGTTCAGAACTTCGACGGGAATTGCCAAGGTGACAAAGGCGTCGCCAGGATAGTAGACATGATCGGGCGGCAAGTCCTCAAAGGCCTCTTCGCATTCGTCTTCGCCACGAATGTCGACAGCGAGTTCCTGGCCGCCGATCGTGAGGTCCTGAATGGCACCCGTAATGACGAGTTCGCCGGCATCGCCGCCGAGGCCCCCGGATACGACGGTGATGGTGCATCCGCCGAGCACAGCGCCATCGACGTCGATGAAGTTGTTGACATTCACAAAATCACCGTTCACAGCAACATTGATGTTGCCGCCATACTCACCAAAGAGCAGTTCGACTTCGGTTTGGGTTCCGATCGAGCCAGCAAAGTCGTACGTGGCATTAGCGTTGTTGGTGTTGAGTTCGTTGTCCGAACCGTTCGCCCACAAGTCGGTGGTCACTGAGGCGAAGCCGTTGGGGGTCCAAGTGCCGTTGCCCCACTGGAAGTCGTGAATCTTGACGTTGATGCCGTCAGAGACAAAACTGTCGCCGGGAGCGTAATTGGTTCCTGCGACAAGGTCGTCAAATGAGGGGAAAGCCGCCATCGCGGTACTGCCAACGGCGAGTAACGCAACTGCGGAAACGGTGCTTGAATTTCGTGTTTTGGTCATGATGGGTCTCTCTGCGGCTACCCGCCGCGAGGGCAATTTGTCCCTGCATCCACATCTAGGGATCCCCTGTTGCGGCATGTGCCCACGCTTCGAAAAAAGTCGAAAGTAAATGGGCCAGGTACCGAGGCGTTACCTGACCCCGCTTTCGTTCGACCCCAATTATTCTCGCACCACTACGGCAACGCGTAGAAACCGCGGCCGGTGGACCGCAGGAGGCCATCGGCTGCCAGGGCCCGCCAGACTTCGTCCGGATAGTCATGGGGCGGCAGAATCGAATCGAAATCTGCTGCCTTGCCTCCTGTGAGGGGGCCAACGCCCAGCCGGGACTCGTGGTCGAGTCTCATCAACTTGATGCGGCGGCGAAACGCCTTCATCGCCTGCCGCTTGACCTCGGCAGGGACATCGGGGATGGGTTCGTCGGTCGCTTCGGGCTCCTCAATCGGGGCCTCGTCGCCTCGAAGCCGCGCGAGGAGATGGCCGATGGCGTTCAGGTCGCGGCCCATGATCATCGGCATGACTTCATTGGAATCGGCTTTGGCAGCGGCAAGTGCCTTGTGAAGTTGGCCCCACAGGGCCGCCTCGGCACCATCGGCCTCAAGTGCGGTGGCAATCTCGGTTGCCTTGGCAATGGCCTCGGATTGCGTCTGGACGGGAGGCTTGTAGCCGCCACTCTTTGATCGTTTTTTGTGCTTGCCCTTTGACATCTGCTGCAGCCTACCATGAGCAAACTGGGGATGGTTTTTGGCGGATTTGAGGAAGAAATCGTGACATTCCCGCCAAATCTGTCATGCTGAAAGGGCTCGGTCTTTTGCGCATCAACGATCTGTAGGAGAGGTGCCTCATGTTGTCTATAGCCATGTTATGCGGTGTGCTGACGATCGCTCCTTCCGGAGGAGCGGGGCTCGACGGTGTTGCAACCGCATCGGACCCGCACGAGATTCAATCGTGCGAGTTGTTGTTTCTTGATCCGCCCGACGAGCGAGGCGCCGTCGTCACCTGGCTCTGGCCAGACGGCCTGATCTTTTATCAGTTCGACTCCGGCGTGAGTACGCTGAATCGATATCGCATGCGGGCGGCGATGGACACCATGGAGGCTGTGTCGGGAATACATTTCATCCCACGCACATCCGAATCCTCGTATCTGAATATCGGCTCCTTCGGTGGGAACTACACCTACGCGGGGCAAATTGGCGGTTCGCAGACCCTGAGCATTTACAACTGGGATCAACACTACATCATCTGCCATGAGTTGATGCATGCAATGGGCCGCTATCACCAGCAATCACGAACCGATCGCAACACGTACATCACGGTCAACTACAACAACATCTACTCGGACTGCCATGGGCAGTACGACATCTACAGTTCCTCGTATTACACGGCGTATGACTTCGACTCATTGATGCACTATGGGCAGTGGGACTGCTCAACCGGTAATCAGACGATGACGTGCAAGCCAGGCTATGAGGAGCATCAGAATCAAATGGGGCAGCGAAGCCACCTCAGCGTGAGTGACATCGACACCGTGGAGATCATGTATCCGTTTCTGCTTGCGGACGTCAGGGTGATGTACGTAACACTCGGGTCCGAGGAGCTCGAAGCGGGCGAAGGGACTTCCATCTTCTCGGTGATCAAGAACGATGGAGACGGCGCCGGAATCGACCTGGAGGTCGATGTGCGGTTGTCAGATGACGATGTGATTACGCCAGCCGACCAGTTGATTCACGAGGAGAACGCCGGCTATATCTACGCCGACGACTTCTACTATCTCAATGGATCAGTCACGATTCCAGCGGGCACCGCAGATGGCACTTGGTATCTCGGGGTGACGGCCACGGTCGTGGACGATCAAGATGCCACCAATGGCGTCATCGTCGTTGAGATTCAGATTGGCGACCCTCAGCCTTGCAGTGGCGACGCTGATGGCGATGGTGTGATCGGCGTCGATGACATGCTGGCGACCATTGGGGCGTGGGGGGCCTGCAGCGGGTGTCCCGAAGACGCCAACGGCGATGGCCTTGTCGGCGTGGACGATGTACTCATCATCCTTTCCGGTTGGGGTCCGTGCTGACGGATCTGTAACGCCCAACAAAGCTGCGTGCTTGCCCCGCCACACTCCTGCGCTCCCCGTAAAGATGGGTTGCAGGTGTGGATGTCATCGCCATTGTTCTTGGAAGCATTCTTGCGAGGACTGCTTCCGACACAGCCGATCCTGCTGGCGGAGACGGAGCGGAGCAGGCCGCGTGTTTGGAGAACGCCTGGACTTTCCGGATGAGGTCTTGGTGTACTTCGAGTTCTGGCGGCACGGTGGCAACCGGGGCATCGAACATGATTGCGGTTATATGGCCGCCGCCGCGGACCGATTGCAGTACAGACAACTGCTGCCAGTGTCGTGTGAACTGTTGGACCCGCAGGAAGAGTAGAAGGAACTGCTGCGAATCATCCCGTCCATGCGGCCAGCGCCGCGAGCAGATCATTGACGTCCACGAAACCGTCGCCATTGATGTCCTCGATGCAGCCACTGCACGGCCCCCATGCGGCGATGATCGAGAGCAGGTCGTCGACGCCGACTATTCCGTCGCCGTCCACGTCGCCGGGGACCGCGTTGGTCAGCTCAGGGAACGGATATTCGATGACTTCGATGCGGAGCGTTCCGCTAAAGTCCGGGGCGTTGATTGATTGGTATGTGACACCCGGAGTCGTGATGTTGACGGCAATGGTGTCTTCGCCAAGTTCATCCCACCCGTCACCGATGAGCGGCTCGAATACACCGTAGCGAAGGTCATCGTCGATTTCGACTGCGCCGACCGTGACGTTGAGTGTGGTCTCTCCGGGAGGCGGGAAGTCGTCGTAGACGAGATGATCGGGCTGCAACGAGTCGCCGTTGGATCCAACCTCGTGGATGGGAGAGGCGACGCCGTCGGCTTGCCGGTCGCAGACGGGTTCGGTAATGCCCCAGAGCGTGTCAGCGGCAGGCGCTATGACGGAACTGGTGAAGACGATTTCTGCAGGGGTCCAGTCCCAAGCCCAGTTGTCCGGCTCGTGCATGTCCTGAAGCACACACACACGCACGCCCGTCCCCCGCCCACCCCTGCCCGCCCCCCGCCCGCCCCCGCCCGCCTCC
>PVBE010681142.1_pt1 | contig 14037 bp, 14 predicted proteins | sample 1631181 | NCBI WGS metagenome assembly PVBE01 (sample SAMN08397723, study PRJNA350692) | Marine metagenome, whole genome shotgun sequencing project. | isolation source: water | place: Pacific Ocean | collected 2012-04 | reverse complement strand
TGACGGCGGAGCTCGACCGCGATCGCGCGAGCGACGCCCAAAAGAACGCACCGCTCGAAACCGACATCAAGCGCTGGAAGCAGGAGCTCGCATCCCTCGACGAGGCCCAGAACGCGGCGCTCCGAAGCAACCTCGCACAGGCCCGGCACCTGGACGGATTGATGAAACGCATCCAGATCTCGCACGAGATCGGCGGATTCGTGCCGATCTTCATCCTGCTACTGCTGCTGGCGATCGAGACGGGGCCGATCTTTTTCAAGATGATGCTGCGCGGCGGCGCCTACGAGTATCTGATCGAGAACGAAATGCGCCTCGCGGCCGCGCGCGCCGGAATCGAGATCGACGCACAGATCTACCTGCCCAATACGCGCGAAGAGATCCGGATCGACGTGTTCCACCAGGCCGAGAGCGCCTTCGCAAACATGCGTCGCCGCATGAGGCAGGTCTCGGATACGACGCACGAAGCGGCCCCACCCAGCGCGCCAGAAGGCGCCGCAGCGACCAACGGTCATAGGGGAAGCGTCGGAAGGAGACCGTGAACAGCGTCTGGATCGAAGGGCGCTTCGAGGGCGTCTACTCTGGCCAGCGCCGCGAGCGCTCCGGGGCCGGTGGCAGAAGAATCCTGGGCGGAGCGCGACAATTCAGTTTCGAGCTGCAGTCGGGCAACGTGCGCGATGTCCAGCCGATCGCGGCGCCGACCGACCCGGACCGGAATCTGGAGGCGAAGGGGGGCGCGAACGCTGCGACCGACGCGATCCGGCTGAAACGGATCGAGCATGTGTCCATGCCCCGACCAACACCACGGGGGCTCCCGCGCGACGATGGCACCGCGCCCGAAGCTTCGCGCGAGACCTCGCTGTTCGACGTCCGTATCCACGATTGGCACCTGACCCATCCGGCCGAGGTCGCCGGCCGCTCCTTCGGAACGCTCTACGGCACGATCCAAGCACGCCTCACGCCAGAGGTCGACGAGCGACCCCTCGAGCTGATCAGCGTGACTCCAGCTGCCGCGCGGAGCAGCAGAGTCGACGAGCACACGGTCGCGAAGAGCGACACCGGTGGATCGTCCAAAAACCCCGAGGATGCCGCAGCCCCACCGCAGGCTGGTGAGCTGCTACCGAGCGCGACGGACCCCGAGAGCGACGGCCTCGCCATGACGATTACAGACCTCTGGTGGACGCTGCGGATCCTCGCCCTCGTGCTCATCGCCGCCGGCCTGGCCTACGCGTGCAGTCCGCGCAACGCCGAACAGCCTCGACGCAAAACACCAAGCGTTGCACAGCCCTCCGGCCCGAGGACGGACGCCGACGGGCGCTGGCCCGTCGCGCCCTCAGCGTCGTCGTCGAGCGCGGCGCCGTCGAGGGCGGAGCCGCTCATTTCGCCGAGCGCAGCCTCGACACCGAGCGCCGGGCCGTCGGGGCCGCAGACCGCCACTGCGGCGGGCCCGGCCGGCAGCCGCGACGGATCTCCGAGCGACCCGCGCCCTAACATCGGCGACGGCAGTGCCACGCCCTTGGCGGCAGCCGGAAACGGCGCGCCCGAGCCGCTGCAGCTTCGGGCCGCGAACGATTCCGAGCCGCCCCGCGACGATCGCGCCGCCCGGCGCGGAGCCGACCCTACAGCGACCGCTGGCGTCCAGGGTGGCTGGGTCACACCGGATCACCGCGAAGCCACACGCACGGCCATGATGATCTCGATCGAGCACGCGAACCGCGCCCCGGATGAATTCTATGCGAGCAAGGGCGAGCGGCGCGTGTACCTGCCGACCGACTCGATATTCGTACACGGTGGCTCGAGCTTGCGACCGGGCGGTGATCTCGACCTGATGCGAGTCTCCGCCTTGCTGAGCCTGCCCGGCAAACCCCGCGTCGAGATCGAGGTGCACACCGACGCGGGCGGATCCCGCGCGAAGCAGCTCGAGCTGAGCCGTCGACGCGCCGCCAAGCTTCACAGCTGGCTGCTGGACCGCGGACATATCGACGCGCAGCGCTTCGACGTGCGCGGCGTCGGGAGCTCGCGCCCTGTGGTTCCCCCCGACGGGAGCTACACCGCACAGAGCCCGAACCGACGCCTCGAGATCCGAGTCGTCGAGTAGCACGGCTCGGGAAGCTCAGTTGCGATGGTCGACGGTCGATGGTGGCTGTTGAATGTTGATCGTTTGATTGCTGGATATGGGATGTTGATTGTGACTGTTGCTAGCTGACGTCGAGCTGCTCGAGGAGATACGGCACGTCTCCGAGCCCGCGCAGCAGGTCATTCAGGTGGGTGCAGGATTCGATGCTGATCAGGGTCTTGCGCACCGTGCGGCGCAGCTGCGCGACCTCCGAATCGATCAGCTTGTGCACGAAGCTGCCGGCCGCGGGGCACTCGCCGAAGGGCAACACTCGGGGGTCGGCCTTGATGGTCTCGATCCGCTCGCGACCCGGAGTCAGGGACGCCTGCACGACATACTCGTGTAGCACCTCCTCGCGTCCTTCGAGATCCATCCATGTATCGCGGAACATCGTGTCGATGTGCAGAGGCACATCCGGCGTCGACCCGGGCTGCAGGTCGATCCGGCGCCGGCGGCGCATCGCACCAGGGGGTAGCGCTGGCTCCTCGTGCCAACCGTCCAGGTCGCCGGGTGACGGCTCCGGTGCAATGGGTCCCTGGCGGTATGGGAGGCCCTCGCCTCTGAGGACGGAGCTGATCATCGCGCCGTCCGCACTCCAGCCGGAGCAGACGTCCGCACGCTGCTGTGCGCTGCCTTTGGGCGCCAGATCGCCGGGCGACGTGCCGGCGGCCATGGCACGACGGACGCGCGCATAGCCCGCGATCAGCGCTGCCACGGGCAGGTCGTCGAGAAGCGGGCCGAGGGGCGTTCCACGTTCGTGGGGAAAGCAGGCCTCCGCAAGCCTGCGGAAACCCGAACCAACGCGTGCCCCGAGCAGGGTCGTGCCGTCGCCGCGGGTGGGATCCACCGTGAGTTGCGTGAGCTCTCCCTCGGCATTCACCCGCGCGTCGAGGCTCGCCTGTCCCAGCAGCGCGATCGACCCGTCCACACCGGTTCGGACGTCACGCGCAAAGGCGCGCAGATGGAGGGTCGTTGCCGTGAAGGGATCGCTCCCGGGAGGCAGGTCCCAGTGCATGTCGACATGGGAGGTGCGACGCACGGAGCCGGCAACCCGCGGCGGCGGGGACGGGGACGGGGACGGGGACGCCGGAGCGTCGGGAACGAGCGCAAGACCTGGCCTCTGAGGAGCGGTGGGCATCGCGCGCGACGATACCACGTCCAGCACCTCAGTCCGGCTGCTCGACGCGCCGCGCGCTCAGGCAGGGGTCCGTCCACAGCCCTGTACCTCGCCCCGCCAGCCGCCGCCTGCAAGGTTGTGAACAGGATCTTCATTCGGTGCCATTTCGAACCGGAAATCATCTCAGACTCCTGAGTACGAGGGCGTGTAGCACGCTGCCATGCCGCGCGAGCCCGACGCGAATTCAGCACGCGGAATTCCGCTACCATCCGCAACCCGCGGCAGCCCGCCGCGAGGATGAGTTGACCACCGGACCAAGGAATGGAGCGAATTTGGGTCTCGCGATCGAGCGCGATCAGTTCGACGAAGGCGACTACGAGCGGTTCAGCACACGGCTAACACAGTGCCTCGACGCACTCGAAGCTCTGTTGAAGCGGCCGGGTTTCGGCGAGGGCGAACTCTCCCTCGGCGCGGAGCTCGAGCTCTCGCTGGTCGACCGACACGCCCTGCCCCTGCCCCTGAACCTCAGGGTTCTCGCGGAAACCGTCGACCCGCGCATGACGGTCGAGCTCGATCGCTTCAACCTGGAGTGCAATCTGCGTCACGGGCCGCTCTCTGGAGCGCCATTTCGCGCCCTCGAAGCCGAAATCCAAGATGCGCTGCGGGAGATTCAACGGGCCGCCGACACCCATGGCGCGCGAACGGTTATGATCGGCGTGCTGCCGACGCTGCGAGAGCAGGATCTCCAGTCCGCAGCCATGACCGAGACGCCCCGGTTCCGGGCCCTCTCCGCGAGCCTTCAGCGATTGCGACACGCACCGTTTCAGCTGCGAATCGACGGAGCAGATCCTCTCGACATCGAATGCGACGACGTCACCTTCGAGGGGGCGGCGACGTCACTCCAGGTTCATCTCCGCGTTTCACCCAAGAGCTTCGCGTCCGTCTACAACGCCGTCCAGATCGCGACAGCTCCGGTGCTCGCCGCCTCGGGAAACTCGCCCACCTTTCTCGGCCGTTCTCTGTGGGAGGAGACGCGAGTCGCTCTCTTCAAGCAAGCCGTGGATCACCGAGGCGCAGGCGATCGGGACAACGAGGCCCGAGTCTCCTTTGGAACCGGCTGGGTGCAGTCGGGCGTCTTCGAACTCTTCGCCGAATCGGTGGCGCTCCATGAACCCCTGCTGCCGGTCTTGTCCGACGAGGATCCGATCGCCGAGGTCGCGGCGGGCCGCACCCCACATCTCGAGGAGGTCCGACTGCATCAGGGGACCGTGTGGCGTTGGAACCGGGCCATCTTCGACCCGGCCGACGACGGTCATCTTCGAATCGAAATGCGTGCCCTGCCCGCCGGTCCGACTGCCATCGACATGGTCGCGAACTGCGCTTTCCTGGTCGGGCTCTCGCTCGGGCTCGCGCAAGACATCGACGCCTGGACCGCCTGGATCTCGCGCGGGCTGGACTCGACTCTGCAGGCGTCGAGGCCTCCGAGAGCGAACGCCTGCTCGAGCTGGTCGCCGAACGCACCGCCAGCGGGCAGACCGGCGCACAGTGGCAGCAAACCGTGTTGGCGAATCTCGAGCCGACCCTGGGGCGCGAGAAGGCCCTGGCCGCGATGCTCGAACGTTACATCGAAAACTCGATCAGCGGTGAGCCCGTTTGTCGCTGGGCCACGTCGGGCTCGGGAGTCGCGTGAATTTCAACCCCGACCTTCGATGCCTCGAGCGCGATCGAGATCTACCCGCAAGCCGGGTCCCGGAGACGCTGGAGGGGTTGCTGCGCATGTTGGGCGGACCGACCCTGATCCGCGCATCGGGCGACGACAATTCCCGAGCGCGCGCAGTCACCACCCTGCTTCACGGCAACGAGCCGTCGGGCGGACGGGCGATCCACCGTTGGCTTCGCGGCGGAGCAGCCCCCGCAGTCGAGACCTGGATCTTCATCGGTGCGATTTCCGCTGCACTCGCCGAGCCCGGCTTCGCGCACCGCATGCTACCCGGCCACCGGGACATGAACCGCTGCTGGCTTCCCCCCTACGAGGATGCACTCGACCAGATCGCAGTCGCGGTCCTCACTCGCCTTCGCGACGCGCGCCCGGAGGCGCTCATCGACATTCACAACAACACCGGTCACAACCCCGCCTACGGGGTTGGACCGTCGGCGAAAGCCCAGGAGCTCGCACTCGTGGCGCTCTTCGGCGAGCACTTCGTCCACAGCACGCTGCAGCTCGGGGCGCTCGTGGAGGCGACATCCGAGGACTACCCGAGCGTAACCATCGAGTGCGGCCGCTCCGGCGATCCCGCCGCGGACGAGGTTGCCTACCAGGGCCTGGTTCCCTTCCTCGAATGCGAGGATCTCTGGTCCGATGGCGACGCCGCTCGACGTATCGATGTGCTGGCCGATCCCGTACGGGTGAGCGTCGTGCCGGGTGTCGAACTCGCCTTCGGTGACCAGCGCAATCCGGACGCTGACCTCACGGTGCTGTCGGATATCGATCGCCACAACTTCGAGCGACTGGCGGCGGGGTTGCAGATCGGATGGTTGGAGGAGCACGCGAAGTGGCCCCTCATCGCCAAGGGAGAAGATGGAGTGGATCGCTCTCACGAGCTGTTCGTGCGACGTCGCGACCGGCTCGAAACTCGCTGCAGCATCAAGCCCATCATGATGACCACGAATCCCGGCAACGCGCTCCTCGACTGCCTCTTCTACACCGTTCGCGTGGATGGGGACGACTAGTCGACGACAGCCGTGTGGCTCGAAGCGATCTTTGTGTCCTCACGCCCGCATCCAGACTGGCGTCGGTTGCTCAGGCGCCCCGCAGCTTGGCCAGGATTGCCTTCAGCACCTGCTCTTTGTGCTTCAAGCCCTGCCGGTAGTCGTAGCTGTCGGTGTTGCCGATTTCGTAGCGCAGGTCCGAAATATCCCCCTCCAGCAGCACCGTGAGGACGTCCTGCTCCTCGTCCGTTAGTTGCAGTGTGGCCATCTGGACCTCCTCGTCCCCGCGGCGGGCCGTCATCGACCCACACCGCTGCGGAGTCAGTCGTCGCGCGCTGGCGGCTGTCAACCGGCCCTGCCGCGTCTCATAACATTGCGACTCGAAGCGTTGCAGCCACAACGCCCTGAAAGCATAGGGCATTCTCGTAATGCCGGGCGCAAGAGCTCCTTCGGAGTCCAATTGTCAAACTCGCTGCGGGGCACCTTTATCCGATCGTGCCCAACCGAGACGAGAAGATCCGCTTCCAGAGCTCCACCGACCACACGCGGACGGACATCGACGAGGCTTTCGCCGCACTCGTGAGCTTCGAGCGATAGCCCAGAATTTCAGCGCGGGCCGTCCTCACTCGGTCGCTCGGCGAGAACCGGATGCCGGGCCGCGCGGACTTCATCGAGACGTCGCACGGGCGTCGTGTGCGGTGCCGCGCGAACCAGAGCGGGATCCCGGACGGCCTCCTCGGCGATCTTGCACATGGCTTCGACGAAAGCGTCGAGGGTCTGCTGGCTCTCGGTCTCGGTGGGTTCGATCATGAGAGCCTCGCGCACGGTCAGCGGAAAATGGTTCGTGGGCGGATGGAACCCGTAGTCCATGAGTCGTTTGCTGATGTCGAAGGCCTTCACGTCGCTCCCCTCGAACCTTCCCTCACAGACGAATTCGTGCATGTTGAGGCGATCGAAAGGCACTCGGTAGAGATCGCGAAGCGCCACGCGCAGATAGTTGGCATTCAGCACCGCGTGCATCGAATTGAGCCGCAGCCCCTCTGCACCGTGGAGTCGGATATACGCATACGCCCGGATCAACATTGCGAAGTTGCCCAGGTGAGTGCACATCCGCCCGATTGATTTCAGCGGCTTGCGCAGCTCGTAGCGGTCCTGCGCCCGGTCGGCGGACGTCGATACGACGTCGACGATCGGGCCAGGCAGATACTCGCGGAGAGCCTCCGATGCACCCAAGGGCCCGGAACCCGGCCCGCCGCACCCGTGCGGGGTGGAGAAGGTCTTGTGCAGGTTGTAATGCATCAGGTCCACACCGAGCTCAGCGGGTTTCACGACCCCGGCCAGAGCGTTCATGTTGGCACCGTCGCCGTAGACGAGTCCGCCGCACGCGTGGACTCGTTCGGTCACCTCTTCGATCTGCTCCTCGAAGAGGCCCAGCGTGTTGGGATTCGTGAGCATGATGCCGGCGACAGTCTCGTCGCACGCTGCAGCCAGGGCTTCGGTGTCCACGTTTCCCCGCTCGTTCGACGGGATCTGAAGAACCTGCAGTCCGGCCATCGAAGCCGACGCGGGGTTGGTCCCGTGGGCCGAGTCCGGGATCAAGACCTGTGTCCGCGCGGCTTCGCCTCGCTCCTGGTGGTAGGCCCGCATCATCAACAGAGCGGTCAGCTCGCCCTGGGCGCCGGCCGCGGGCTGGAGCGAGACGCCTGCGAAGCCGCCGATCTCGGCCAGCCAGTGTTGGAGCCGATACATGAGGGCGAGATTGCCCTGGACCAGTGACTCGTCCTGGAGTGGATGCGTCGCGATGAAGCCGGGCAGGCGTGCGACGCGGTCGTTCAGCTTCGGGTTGTACTTCATCGTGCACGACCCGAGAGGGTAGAAGCCGCTGTCGACTCCGAAGTTGCGCTGCGACAGTCGCAGGTAGTGACGCACGACGTCGATCTGGGACAGCTCGGGAAGGCCGTTGTCCTCGCGCAGCAGATCCGCCGGGAGCTCTGCATCCGGCACCTCCGGCTCCGGAAGGTCGAGCCCCGTCCGCCCGGGTACGCTCAGCTCGTATAGCGTCGGCTCGGTCACGGTTGATTCCGCGTCCTGCGCGTCACGACATCGAGGGCCTTCAGCAGCCTTTCGATGTCGAGTCGGCTGTGCATCTCGGTGACGGCTAGCAGCATGCGACGTTCGAGATCGGGGTGCTGGTCTCCCAGGTCGTAGCCGCCGATGATCCCGAACTCCTCGCGCAGGATCTCGTTTGCGCGAGCGACGGGGACCGGCAGCTCGACCACGAACTCCTTGAAGAACGGGATCGACGCTGCCTGGGGGTTCACCGCGCAGCCTGTGAGCTCCCCGATGCGCGACGCCGCATAGTGGCTATTGCGGTAGCAGAGCTTTGCGACCCGCTCGAGGCCCGAGCGGCCCAGGGTCGCGAGATAGACGGCCGCGCCGAGCGCCATCAGGGCCGCGTCGGTGCAGATGTTGCTGGTGGCCCGCTCCCTTCTGATGTGTTGCTCGCGGGTGGTCAGCGTGAGGACGTAGCCTCGCTCGCCCACCGCATCGACGGTCTCCCCCACCAGGCGACCGGCGGTCCGGCGCATGTGCTCGCGCTTCGTGGCCAGGATCCCGAGGTGGGGGCCTCCGAAGGAGAGCGGAAGTCCGAGCGGCTGCCCCTCGGCGGCGACCAGGTCGGCACCGTCGTCTCCGGGTGCGCGAAACAGACCGAGGGCAATGGGGTCGGGGACGACGATCAGCAGGGCGCCTCGCTCGTGCGCGGCGTCGGCGAAGGCCCGAACGGGTTCGAACTGTCCGAAGAAGTTCGGACTCTGAACCACGCACGCCGCCGTCTCGCCATCGATTCGCTCGATCAGCTGGCTCGGGTTTTCCATCACCAGCTCACCGCTCACCAGACGCGCGTCCGAGCCGCGCAGGTAGCTGCCGACCACCTCGCGAAACTGCGGATTGAGCGTCCCTGAGAGGACGACCTTTCTGCGTTCACGGCTGATAGAGAGGGCCAGGAGCACGGCCTCGGCGAGCGCAGTGGCGCCGTCGTAGTGGCTGGCGGTGCTGACCTCCATGCCCGTGAGCCGACAGATCATGCTCTGGTATTCGAAGGTTGCCTGCAGGATTCCCTGGCCGAGCTCTGCCTGGTATGGCGTGTAGGCAGTGGCGAACTCGCCGCGCTGTAGCACGTAGTCCACGGTCGCTGGGACGTAGTGAAGGTAGCTGCCCGCTCCGAGGAAGCAGGCTCGACGGGCGACGTCGACGTTGCTCGAGGCGAGCTCCTCGAGCTCGCGCTCCACCTCGAGCTCGCTGACCCCGGGTGGCAGATCGAGCCGGGGAAAGCGCAGATCGGGCCGTACGTCTACGAACAGATCCTCGAGCGTGGCGACTCCGATGGCGTCGAGCATCGACCGGCGTTCGGACTCGGTATGCGGGACGTAGGCCATGCTTCTCCTCGACCCCTGTGCCGAATGCCGAGTCCGACTGTCGGCATGGCCGATCAGATCTCGACCTTGACCAGACGCCGCTGATGATAGCCGGTCACGACCGGCAGATAGCCGGCGGCAGCGAGTTCGGCGTCGAGCGCCGGATCGCCCGTATCGAATCGAATCACCGGGGTTCGGGCCAGCTTGGACGGCGTCGCCACGACCACTATGTGCTCCCGCTCGATCCGGCGAACCACTGCGGGGCTGAGCTGCTGGTTGCCGCGACCCAGCACGAAGCCCTGCGCGCCGATCGGGCTCAAGACGAGCGTGCAGCGCGGATAGCGCTCCAGTAGCGCCAGAATCTGGCGTTCGTTCATGTCCTTGCCCACGAGCTCCTTACCCGCGACGCCATCGACTCCGAGAAGAGTCTTGTCCACCTGAATCCGCTTGCCGATCGACCCGACCGTACTGCCGGGGCCCAGCAGGAAGAGGGCGTCCGGATCGCGTTCGATCTCCTCCAGGAGATGATCGGCGATGGCTTGCTTGGCGTCGCGATCCGTGCTCTCCGTGATCAGGATCTTCGCCGTCTGGATCAGGGCGGGCTCACAGGGCGTGAGCGCAGAGCTGCACAGCCTCACGACCCACTCCCCCTGCCGGTAGGCCCTTTCGTCGAGATCCACGATGTCCGCTTCGGCGTTGGAGAGCGCGCCCTCGAGGTAGCGCAGCAGGATCTCTGCCGTACGGGCGGGGCTGATGCCAAAGACCCCGGAATACATCTTCACGCCCGCCGGGATCCCGAGGATCGGCGTCGACGACTGCGTGATGCTGCACAGGTCTCGCGCCGTTCCGTCCCCGCCGCAGAACACGATCAGCTTTGCACCGGCAGAGAGAAAGGCGGCTGCAGCGGCCTTGGTGTCCGTGTCCCGCGTCTCGCCGACCGCCTCGTATTGGACCTCCAGGTCGTCGAAACCGGCGGCGCGCAGGCAATCGGCTCCCATCGGCCCCGAGCAGGTGAGCCACCGGATCCCGATCGCATCGCGCGATGAGTCCATCAGACTTCGCAGCTCTGCGAGCATCTCGGCGGCCTTGCGCGGTGCCACGGGTATGGCGCCGAGGCCTCTGGCGAGCTCCGCGACGCCGTCCGTCCCCTTCAGTCCAACGCGACCGCCCATGCCAGCGATCGGATTGACCAGGAAGCCGGTTCGATGCGGCGCGAAGCCGTCGCCGTCCTCGTCTCGCGGCCTCATTCGAGCCCACCGATTCGACCCTTGGCTGCTTCGATCCGCTCGGCCAACGGGCGACGTGGGAGGTCGGACATGCGAAGGACGTGGCCGCTCAGCACCGCCGGGAACCCATGCATTCAATGGTACACCGGAAGAGCAACCCTTCCTATGCATCGTCTCGTGGCCGGCGGCGTCATCGGCAGGGTCGCCCCGCTAGGACTGCTCATCGCCATATTCGAACTCGGCGGTGCCAAGAACGCCCTATAATGCCTACTCCCCGAATCTGACTGGACGCGCGCGATCCGTCGTCCGGGCGATGGCAACCGCATTGACTACTTCTATTTTCTATCGCCAGTTTCTATCGGCAGTGAGTGGTTTGGCTGCGTGGGCGGGGAGGAGTGCGGCAGAACATATCTATTTGGAGGCCTCTTCGCAGAGGCGTTCGCAACTCAGAAGGGGTTGAATCATGACCACGGAAGTCGATCCGGATACTGGTTTGAAGCCGAAGCAACAGAGTATCTGGGTTCGGGGGCTATTCATGCTGCTCTTTGTGTTGATCTATGGAGCTGCGGAGTTCGTCATCCTGGCGGTGGCACTGATCCAATTTGGATGGGTGGTCGTAACCGAGGAGCACAATGAGCGGCTCGAGCACTTCGGCGCGAGCTTGAGCAAATTCGTCTTCGATTTGATGCGATACTGGATGTTCGTGTCCGAAGAGAAGCCCTTTCCCTTTTCATCGTGGCCTGAACCGCAGGCCGGATCGAAGCCGAGATGAGGGTCGCCCTATACGTAATCGCAGGTTGCTTGACGCTTGGATCGATCGGCTGCGAGATCGGCCCAAAGTCGGGAATCGGCCTTCGCCTTCCGGACGGGGACCTCGCCCGGGGAGAGAAGGCCTTCCATAAGCTCGGATGCGACGCTTGTCACGCAATCGTTCGGGAAGACAGATCGAGGGCACGTGCCCCGGAGGTGGTCGTGGTTCTCGGGGGCAAGGTGGCACATATCGAGACCCACGGAGAGCTGGTGACGTCGATCATCAACCCCTCCCACGGGTTTCCGCCACGCTATCCGAGAGCGAAAGTCGCCGAAGCGGGCTAGTCGAAGATGCCGAAATTCAATGAGACGATGACCGTCGAACAGCTGATCGATCTGACCGCCTACCTGCAGTCGAAATATGAACTCGAGCGGGGCTCGCTCTTCATCGACTGATCCTTCGGACAACCGGGGCCAGCCGATTCGAGCTGGATCTTCAGCGAGCGGTTGCGAGTGCTGCGGCGTCGATCAGTCCGCCGATTTCTGCTCTGCTCGCTTCTACCCGGTTGCGCCCGGTTCAGCCCGCTGGCGGTTCTCGGCTCATGAGATCCGCCCAGGTCGAGCGCGAAGCTCACACCCGAGTCGTCGTCCGTCAGGCGGCTCCGCTAATCCGAAACATACAGAACGCGGATCATGCTCGTGCTTCCCGATTCGCGATCGACGCCGTGGGTTGCGACGATGATGTCCCCGGCTTCCACGTAGCCCAACTCGGTACCACGGCGAATGGCGAAGCGCAGCATTTCGTCGTCCGACCCATTTCCGTCGAAGTGGATCCCGGTCACGCCCCAGTTCATGGAAAGCTTGCCAACCACCTCCTCGGAAACCGTGATCGCGAGGATCGGACACCGGGGTCGGAATTTGGAAATCGAGCGCGAGGTGAAACCCGTTTCAGTGAGCGTCACAATAGCGGCCGCGTTCAGGCGATGCGCCATGGCGATCGCCGCGTGGCTGACTGCGTCGGTCACCTTGTCCGCGGGTGTGCTGTAGGTGTGCTGCAGGTGTCCGTACTTCTCCAGAGAATCCTCGGCGCTCAGTGCCAGGGCGGCCATTGTTCGCACGGCTTCGACCGGATAGGCGCCCGTAGCCGTCTCGCCCGAAAGCATGACCGCCGATGTTCCGTCGAATATGGCATTGGCGACATCGCTGACCTCGGCCCGAGTCGGCACCGGATTGCGTTCCATGGAGTCGAGCATCTGGGTTGCGGTAATCACGGGCTTCCCCGCTCCGACCGTCGAGTGAATGATCCGTTTCTGGATCATCGGGACATCGCGCAGCTCGACCTCCACACCCAGGTCGCCCCGGGCCACCATCGTGCCGTCCGCCACGCTGATGATCTCATCGAGGCGCTGGACTCCCTCCTTGCTCTCGATTTTCGCGATGATCGGAATCTTCGCGTCGTGCTCTTCCAGGATGCGCCGAATGGCCGTCACGTCTCGCGCTCCGCGCACGAAAGACGCCGCGATGTACGTAATGTCGTGCTCGATCGCGAAGACGATGTCCTCGCGATCCTGGCTGGAGATGTCTGAGAATGGGATATCGATGTCGGGAATGTTGACGCCCTTGCGGTTCCCCAGTCGTCCACCCCGGGCAATCTCGCACCGGACACAGCCCGGCTCAATTTCCCTGACACGCAGCTCGATGACACCGTCGTCGAGCAGGATGCGGTCCCCGGGATCGACCTCATCCGCGAGCGTTGCGTAGCTGATCGCCACGCCAGCGGCGTCCGCGGGACGATTGTCCGTATACAGATTGAAGATCTCTCCGGTGGTGAGCATCATGCTCCCACCCCTGATCCGGCCCGTGCGAATTTCGACACCCCGGGTATCGAGCAAAATGGCCAGATTCGTTCCAAGCGCATACGAGGCCTCTCGAATCATCTCGATGCGCTTGCGGTGTTCGGCGTGTGTGCCGTGGGAAAAATTTCAGCCGCGCGACATTCATGCCGGCGTTGATCATCGCCTTGATCGTTTCGACGGAGTCCGAGACCGGACCGATCGTGGCGATGATCTTGGTCTTGCGAAGTATTCGGTGTCCCATACTGAAGCTGCCCCCTGTCGCGGGAAATGTATCGACTCTGCTGGCCGTCACCAGGCCGGGCTCGGTTCCCGGCTCATGCCCGAAGCGCTCCGACCCGGTGGAGCAAAGTGGATTGGCTCGGAGCGTGCGTCTGGGTCTGGGAAAGCAGGTAGAGAGAGAAGCTCCCTCGGCTTCTCGAACGGACCGATCGCGAAGACGGTCAGGCCGACGGCGAGATCGAGCGATCGAGGGAGATAGCGGGGACGAATCGGCCGTGATCGCCTCCTCCCACCGAAGTGCATTGAACAGACAGTGCATTTCTCGAGCGCCGACGAGCAACAGGATGTCGATCAACCTGAGATGGCAGGATTCGTCCCGATCCGGACGAGGGTCACGGAGTCGGCGTGTACCAGATCGGTGAGGTGTAGGCGCGCTCCTGGTGTTCCATCCTCGTTCCCGGGGCGATCTCACGGTCGAAGCGCCTCGAGTCGAATGCGGTCCAGCGGGGTGTCTTCACTTCGAGCACACGAACGTAGTAGAATGCGAGGGCGGCCGCGTCGAAGTCGGGATCTCGCCAGGTCGCGGCGAGTTGTGTCGCGCCGGCGACTTTCGGCTCTGCAAGGACCACGT
>PVBE012852040.1_pt1 | contig 14041 bp, 11 predicted proteins | sample 1631181 | NCBI WGS metagenome assembly PVBE01 (sample SAMN08397723, study PRJNA350692) | Marine metagenome, whole genome shotgun sequencing project. | isolation source: water | place: Pacific Ocean | collected 2012-04 | reverse complement strand
GTCGAGGCGCGCAACTTCGACATCCGCAAGAACCTCCTGAAGTTCGACGACGTGATGAACGACCAGCGCAAGGTCATTTACGAGCAACGCAGGGAGCTGATGACGACGCGCGACGTCGCCGACGAGATCATCGCAATGCGCCACGAGGTCGTCCACGAGATGGTGGGTCGGCGAATCCCTGAGAAGGCCTATGCCGAACAGTGGGATACCGCGGGCCTGCACGAGGACGTGCTTCGCGTGTACGCCCTCGACCTGCCGATGGTCGACTGGGCCGCCGAGGAGGGTATCGCCGACCAGGAGATCATCGAGCGGATCGTAGACGCGGCCGACCGCAAGATGGCGGAGAAGGCAGCGAACTACGGCCCCGAGGTGATGCGGATGGTGGAGAAGAGCTTGCTGCTGCAGCTTCTCGACCAGTCGTGGAAGGAACATCTGCTGGCGCTCGATCACCTGCGCCAGGGCATCGGGCTTCGCGCCTACGGCCAGCGCGACCCCTTGAACGAGTACAAGTACGAGGCGTTCAACCTGTTCGAGGCGATGCTGGCGCAGCTTCGTGAGCGGGTCACCGGCGTGCTCTCTCACGTCGAGCTTCAGGCGGCGCCGGAGGAGGAGGCGCTGTTCGAGCGCCAGCGCCGCCGGGAGATGCATGAAACCCGCGAGGACCCGGCCTTTGCCGACGCCGAGGCACCGATGGCGGGGGCCGGCGACAGCGCCTCGGCAGCACTGCCGGTGATGACCCGCACCGCGGCGGCCGCGCTCGATCCCAACGACCCCACGACCTGGGGCCGGGTGTCGCGCAACGCGCCCTGCCCTTGCGACTCGGGACGCAAATACAAGCACTGCCACGGCCACCTGCATTAGGACTCGCCTGCGTAAATCTGGGAGTCGCAGATCGCGACATTCGGATTGAAGCAGATCAGCGAGTACGCCACTGAAGACCTGCGCTCGCTTTCCGTGAAAGTGAGGACCGAGCGCTGTGGTCCGGCCCAGCGGTCAACCCGATCGGGCGAGAAAGAAAACCCGCGCCGAGGGAGGAGCGGCGCGGGTTTGGGGAGGGGTACGCAGTCTCCGGATGGTTCCCGGAGGATCAGGGGGAGTTGAGAACCTGGCGCCTTGGGCGAAGCCGCCGTTGGAAGCGAGCGGAGCCGGCAGCGAGATGGGGAGAGGGAACCGGCTCCACTTCAGGTGTGACCTCGGACGCGTTTCGTCCACAGCATTAGACCAAGCCTCAACTCCTCACCGCATAGCCTAGCCGGGCACGGCAAGCCGATATGTGACGGCCGTCACAATGGAGAGGATTTTTTCGCCAACCCCCAACCGGCTCTCAGGTGAGGCCGGTCTGGCCCATGGAGAGGTATTTCTCGCGGCGCTGGGCGCGCAGGACACCGCCCTCGACCCCGTGGATCTCGGAGAGTGCCCCCTCGAGCGCGTCGCCCACCTCTCCTACGGTCACCGGCACCGCGCGGTGGGCACCGCCAAGCGGCTCCTCGACGACCCGATCGACGACGCCCAGCTTCTCGAGGTCGGCGGCGGTCAGTCTCAGCGCCGTCGCCGCCTCCTCGGCCTTCTCGGCGCTCCGCCATAGGATAGACGCGCAGCCTTCGGGCGAGATCACCGAATAGATGGCGTGCTCCAGCATCAGTACCCGGTCGGCCGCGGCCAGCGCGATGGCCCCGCCCGAGCCGCCCTCGCCGATGATCACGGCTAGGAAGGGTACGCGGATTTCGAGGCAGGTCTCGATGCAGCGGGCAATGGCCTCCGCCTGGCCGCGCGCCTCGGCCTCGATGCCGGGATAGGCGCCGGGGGTATCGACGAAGGTGATCACCGGCAGCTGGAAGCGGTCTCCGAGCTGCATCAGGCGGCGCGCCTTGCGGTAGCCCTCGGGCTTCGCCATGCCGAAGTTGTGCTTGACCCTAGCGTCGGTGTCGGCCCCCTTCTCGTGGCCCATAACGACCGCCGAATAACCGCGGAAACGGCCAAGCCCGCCGATCACCGCTGGGTCCTCGCCGAAGGTACGATCGCCGGCGAGGGGCGTGAAATCCTCGATCAGGCCGGCGACGTAGTCGGTGAACTGGGGACGTTCAGGGTGACGCGCGACCAGGGTCTTCTGCCAGGGGGTGAGCCGAGCGTAGGTCTGCCTCAAGAGGCGGTCGACCTTGTTCTGCAGCTTGCCGACTTCCTCGGCGATGTTGAGGTCGCCGGCGTCGCTCAGGTGCCGCAGCTCCTCGATCTTGCCTTCGAGTTCCGCGATGGGCTTTTCGAAATCGAGGAAGTGACGCATCGAGTGGGCACTGGGCTCCATGGTGGCCGCGGCTCAATCGGCCGGACCCGCGCGGCGCCGGAGCGCGACCGTGCGGGACACCGGACTCACCGGCCGGAGCGTGCCGGTCACCCCGCGGCGATCTGCTCGGCCTTGCGGACCAGGTTCTCGGCCTGCTTGATCGAGGCGATGTCGATCATCCGGCCGTCGAGCGTCACCGCCCCTTTGCCCTCCTTGGCCGCCTGCTCCATGGCGGCGAGGATGCGCTTGGCCTTCTCGACCTCGGCGTCGGACGGGCTGAAGCAGGTGTTGGCGAGCGTGACCTGCTTCGGATGGATGGCCCACTTGCCCTCGCAGCCGAGCGCGGCGACGCGGCCGGCTGCGGCCTTGTAACCGTCGTCATCCGAGAAGTCCCCGAACGGCCCGTCGATCGGCCTGAGGCCGTAGGCGCGCGCGGTGACCACCATGCGCGCGACCGCGTAGTGCCACATGTCCCCCCAGTGAACGTCGCGGCCGCCCGCCTCGTCCGCATCGGTCAGCACCGAATAGTCCGCATTGACGCCGCCGATGTTGGTGGTGCGCGCCTTGGTCGACGCGGCGTAGTCGGCGACACCGAAATGCAGCGTTTCGTTGCGCTTGCTCGCCCGCGCGATCTCGTCGACGTTAGCCATGCCGAGCGCAGTCTCGATGATCAGTTCGAAGCCGATCCGTTTCTCCAGCCCCACGGCATCCTCGACCTGGGTAACCAGCATATCGACAGCGTAGACGTCGGCGGCCGTGCCGACCTTGGGGATCATGATCAGGTCGACATGCTTTCCCGCCTGTTCGACCACGTCGACCACGTCCCGGTACATGTAGTGGGTATCGAGGCCGTTGATCCGGACCGAGACCGTCTTCTGGCGCCAGTCGAGGTCGTTCAGGCCCTGGACGACGTTCTTGCGCGCCTGGGGCTTGTCGTCCGGGGCGACGGCGTCCTCAAGGTCCAGGAAGACGATGTCGGCGCCGCCCCCGGCAGCCTTTTCGAACAGCTCTGAGCGACTGCCCGGAACCGCCAGCTCGCTGCGATTGAGGCGCGGTGTCACTTGTTCGACTACGGTGAAACTCATATCAGCCCCTCTCGTTCCGCCATGGCGTCATGGGGCTCGGTGTCCCTCGTTGCAGCCAAAGAATGGAATGAGGTCCAGAACATGCCCGTTCGGCGTCCGCTTTTCAACAGTGCTGTGGGGCCTCAGGCCCCCCCTCGCCGTCGGCGGCCGGCCGGTGCTTGGCCGAGCGGGTGGTGGGCGTGAACGAGGCGGCGCAGGCGATCCTCCAGCACGTGGGTATAGATCTGCGTCGTCGTGATGTCGGCGTGGCCGAGCATCTGTTGGACGCTCCTCAAATCCGCACCATGGGCCAGGAGATGGCTCGCGAACGAATGGCGTAGCACGTGCGGCGAGACCCTGGCCGGGTCCACCTCCACCTCGAGGGCGAGCTCCTTGAGCATCTTGGCGAAACGGTGTCGGGTCAGGTGACCCCGCGACGAGCGCGACGGGAAGAGCCAGGGCGAACCGACCCGTCCCTTCGACGCCCCGACCCGTCCCTTCGACGCTCCGGCGCGGACCTCGAGCCAGACGGAGACCGCGGCTCTGGCCGGGTCATTCAGCGGAACCATGCGCTCCTTGTCGCCCTTGCCGCGCACCACGATCGCCTGGCTCGTGCGCGAAATGGCCGAAAGCGGAAGGCCCACAAGCTCGGAAACCCGTAATCCGGTCGCATAGAGAAGCTCCAGCAACGCGATCAAGCGCAGCCCCTCGGGTCCACGGCGGCGCCGCGCTGCACCGAGCAGGTCATCGACCTCCCCCTCGCTCAGGTACTTCGGAAGCGTCCGCCCCTGGCGCGGGCCATCGACCAGCGCACAGGGGTCGTCGTCACGCACGCTTTCGACCATCAGAAAACGGTGGAACTGCCGCAGCGCCGAGAGCCGGCGGGCGCTTGTGCGGGACGCCATACCGGCGCGGGCAAGCGCTCCCAGGTAGTCTCGGATGTCGGTGCCGGAGGCCGCCCCCAGCGCTGTTCCGCGCGCCGCAAGGAAGGCGTCGAAATGCTCGATGTCTCGCCGGTAGGCGGCGACCGTGTTCGGCGAGGCGCCGCGCTCGGCGACCAGCATCTCCAGGAAGGCATCGAGATGGCGGTCGTCGACGCCATCCGCCGCCGGTTGCGCGTGGTCGTTCATAGGGTCGCGGCGATGGCGGCCTCGAGGGCGAGCCCCCGGGCCTCGGCCTCCAGGCCGACGCCGCGCAACGCCCAGATGGCCGCGTTCAGCGTGATCGGATGGGCCGCGGCCGGCCCATCGGGGCCGAGAACCACGAGCACGAGCAGCACCGTCTCGCCGAGGCGGCCTCGGCGAACCGCCTGGCGAAGCCCATGCCAGACGGCAGCGGAAGGGATCTCCGCTCGGTCGGTGAACGGCCGGCCCATCAACGCCTGCCACCCGCCGGCGCTGTTCTCGTCACCCAGTGCTTCCAGGAGATTGAGAAGATACGCCACCCGGCTCGGGGCCTTGTCGGGAGCCTCGTCGACCTGTAACGCCTGCCATTCCTTGAAGACCGGATCGGGTGGACCGTTGGGGACGGCGAGCGGCCGGCTCAGGCGGGCGAGCGGCCAGAAGCGTACATGTGTCCGTTCCGCGTCCCCGCCGTAGCGGGCCTTCTGGAACGCCAGGCCTTGCCACGGCTCGGCTCGGTCTGGGAGGCCCGCGACGTAGTAGGCGCGCGCGCCCTGGCGGGCGAACCAGGAGAATTTCGGCGAGGGCTCGATGGTATCGAGCACGGGCGCGAGAACGCGGGCGGTGGTGGCGAAAGCGCCGTGCCGGCCGGCGCGTTCCAGAATGGCGGCCACCACCTCGGCCCGCGCGGTCTTCACCGGCTGGGCGCGCGCGGCCTGGTAGAGAAGCGCCAGGGCCCGGTGCAACGGGAGCTCGGCCGCGCGGGTGAAGGGTTGGGCGAAGTCCTCGCGTTCGAAGGCGGTGGCAACCAGCAGCTGGTGCAGGTCCGAGATCGAGAGCGCGCCCAACGCCTCGGCCCGGAAAGCGGCGGCGAGGCGCACCTCGTCCTCAGCGCGCGCGGTGAGCGCGATACTGCGCAGAATCGCGGGGCCGACGCGGCCGACGACATAGGCCGGAATCTCGAGCGCCGCGGCACGGGCCATGGCCAGGTGCCATGGGCGTACGTCCGGGAGCGCGTCTGGAATTCGGGCCCGGGTGAGCGCGTTCATCAGCGCATAGAAGGTCTCGTCTTGGTGCCCTTCCTCCTTGAGCAGCCGGGCCGAGAGCTGGCCCGCGTCCGTGTTGCCGAAGAGCGTCAGGCAAAACGCCAGCACCTTGCGCCAGTGGGGGCCTTCATAGAGTTGGATCATCGCCTCGATCAGGCGGCAGACCTCGGCGGTGCGGTCGAGGAGGAACAGGTTGTCGAAATGGAGCCGGATCATTGCCTCGTCCCGCTCGCGGCCCGGGACCAGATCCAAGAGCCTCTCGGCCTCCTCGATGTAACCGAGCCGGGCCAGCCGCTCTAGGCGCAGGCCGATCAGGCGTCCGCCGCCATCGGCGGCGGCGCGTGGCGCGGGCGCAGCGGAGAGCAGCAGACGCCGGGCGAGGCTCTGCGTCGTCGGCGAGGAAAGTCGGTCGGGAAGCGCGGCGAGCAGGCGTCGCACCGTCCCGCGCTCGCTGTCGCGCCACATCTCTACCCCGAGGCCGCCCTGCGCCTTGTCCAGGAGCCCGAGCGAATCCGGGTCCACGATCGCCAGCGCGTCCACCTCGACCGGCTTGACCAGCGCCGGCTGGGCTTGCGGCGACGCCTTCGGTCCAGGAGCGGGCCGGCGCGGCGGAACCAGGCGGCGCGGCTTCGCGGCCTCGGCCTTGGGTTGCGCGGGCGATGCCTGCTGGGGCTGCCCCAGGGCCGGAACCGGGGCGACGAGAAGCAAGGCCAGGCAGCACGCGACGGCGGTGCAATGGAGGGCGGGGTGCCGCATTCGCCTAGCGCGGGAAACGGTCATCGGGAAGGGTTTTCTCGATGGTGGACGACGGTGGCGGGATGTCCCAACTAGCAAGGAAGATCGTGCTCCCAGCCAACAGCATGATCAGGACGATCAACAGAAACTTGGTCAATCCTCTCATAAACCCTTCCATGGCACGCGGCCCGTGCCGCGCAGCAGGCGCCGATCCGCTTGCGGGCCCGCGGGTTGGCGACAGGCTGAGCGAAGTATGCTAGCCTCAAGCATGGCAGAATTATGGTGAGTCTATCGGCTGGGCGGGTGATTTTCAACGGCGCCCGCCCAGACCGACGGGCGCGCGGTGCCTTTGTCTTGACCCGAACAGCTTTGCTCATGGAGCGGACGCCCAGCCTTGATCGGTCCATCGTGCTCGTCGGCCTCATGGGTGCCGGCAAATCGAGCATTGGGCGCCGTCTCGCAGTCCGCCTGGGCGTGACGTTCGCGGATGCGGATGCCGAGATCGAGCGGGCCACGGCGAGCTCGATCGCCGACATTTTCCGTCTTTACGGCGAGGCCGCGTTCCGCGACGGCGAACGTCGCGTGGTCCGACGCCTGCTCGAGGGGCCGGTGCAAGTGCTGGCGACCGGAGGCGGTGCCTTCATCGACCCCGAAACCCGGCGGCGGATCAAGGAGAGCAGCATCTCCGTCTGGCTCAAGGTTGGGCTCGAGGTGTTGGTTCGGCGCACTTCCGGGAGAAGCCACCGACCGCTGCTCGCGGAGGACGATCCGCGCGATGTTTTGAAAAGGTTGATGGAAGAACGCTATCCGGTCTATGCGGAGGCGGACATCACGATTGAGAGCGCCGACGAATCGCCCAATGCGACGGTGAACAGGGTGCTCGCGGCGCTCGCCGAATATGCGGGCATCAGGCCACTGTCGGCCGAGACGCCGGAGACGAAGAACGATGAACGAACCTAACCGCCCGACCGGAACCGCCGCGGTGGTACGCGGAGATCGGCCCTGGGAGAGCGTTCGCGTCGAGCTCGGACCGCGGAGTTACGACATCCTGGTGGGGCCCCATCTCCTGGGTGCGGCCGGGCACCTGATCGAGCCGGTACTCCAACAGAAGCGTGCCTTCATCGTCACCGACGAGACCGTCGCCCAACACCACCTCGACGCGCTCAGAGCCGCGCTTCGCGAGGCCGGAATCGCTTTTCAGATCAGCGTGGTGGCGCCGGGCGAGGGGTCCAAGAGCTTCGAGGCGCTCGAGTCGGTGATCGACGACATGCTGGGCACGCGAATCGAGCGACGCTCCGCAGTGATTGCTTTCGGCGGCGGCGTCATCGGCGACCTCGCGGGATTTGCAGCCAGTGCGGTGCTCCGGGGCGTCGACCTGGTCCAGCTTCCGACCACGCTTCTGGCCCAGGTGGACAGCTCCGTCGGCGGCAAGACCGGCATCAACACGCCGCGCGGTAAGAACTTGGTCGGTAGCTTCCATCAGCCCCGGCTGGTGCTTGCCGATACCACGGTGCTCGATACGCTTTCCCGGCGCGAGCTCCTGGCGGGTTATGCCGAGGTGGTGAAGTACGGGCTCATCGGCGATGCCGGTTTCTTCGGTTGGCTGGAGGAAAACGGCGCAAACGTGATCGCCGGCGACCATGCGCCGCGGCGCCACGCCGTGCTCACGACCTGCGCGGCCAAGGCGGCGATCGTCGCCGCGGATGAGCTCGAGACCGGCCAACGCCAGCTCTTGAATCTCGGACATACCTTCGCCCACGCGCTCGAGGCCGAGTTCGGCTACCGCTCCGAGCTGTTGCACGGCGAGGCGGTGTCGGTCGGCATGGTCCTCGCCTTCGCGCTCTCGGCCAGGCTGGGATACGGTTCCGAGGCCGAGACCGAGCGGGTGAAACGCCATCTCGCCGAGGTGGGCCTGCCCGTCGGCCTCTCGGGTCTCGACGCGAAAAGGCTGGACCCGGCACGGCTCATGGACCATATGCGCCACGACAAGAAGGTCCGCGACGGCACCGTCGCCTTCGTGCTGGCGCGCGGGATCGGCCGTGCCTTCGTTGCCCCCAACGTCCCCGAGGCCGCGGTGATCGAGCTCCTCGCGGCCGCGTGCCGAGCGGCTTGAGCCTCCTCGCACCGTTTCAACCCCTTCTGACCCCTTCATAGCCATGCTGACCACTATCGCCGTCATTGCGCTCCTGATCGTGCTTTCAGGGTTCTTCTCGGGCTCGGAGACCGCTCTTACGGCGGCCTCGCGCCCGGTCATGCATCATCTGCAGCTCCAGGGGAACGCGCGCGCCGAGCTGGTGCTCAAACTCCACCGGAACCAGCAGCGCCTGATCGGCGCCATCCTGCTCGGCAACAACCTGGTGAACATCCTCGTCTCGGTGCTCGCGACCACCATCCTGATCGGGCTCTTCGGCGAACCCGGGGTCGTCTACGCCACGGTGATCATAACCCTGGTCGTGGTGATCTTCGCCGAGGTCATGCCCAAGGCCTATGCGATCCACAACGCCAACCGGGTTTCGCTCACGGTTGTGCGCGTGGTCCATCTGGTGGTGGTGGTGCTCGCGCCGGTTACCCACGCGTTGGAGATCCTGGTGACCGGCCTCTTGAGGGCGCTGCGCGTCCCCATGGGCCAGGGCGAGGCGCACGGCGAGGCGCAGCTACGCGGTGCCATCGAGCTCCACCACGGTGTCGAGGAGGAGGTGGCGCACGAGCGCGCCATGCTGAGGAGCATCCTCGACCTCAACGATGTCTCGGTCGGCGAGATCGCTACCCACCGCAAGAGCGTGGTCGCCATCGAGGTCGACCAGGAGCCGACCCGCATCGTCGAGCAGGTGCTGGAGAGCGTCTATACCCGCCTGCCACTCTGGCAGGGCGATCCCGACAACATCGTCGGCGTGCTGCACGCCAAGGCGCTGTTGCGCGAGGTGTGGGCGCATCCCAGCGCGCTCGACCGGCTGAACGCCCTCGATGTCGCCGCCAAACCGTGGTTCATCCCCGAATCGACCACGCTTTTGAGCCAGCTCCAGTCCTTTCGCACCCGGCGCGAGCACTTCGCCTTGGTGGTGGACGAGTACGGGGCGCTAATGGGAATCGTGACGCTGGAGGATATCCTCGAGGAGATCGTCGGCGAGATATCGGACGAGCACGACGTGTTCGTCGCCGGACTGCGCCCGACCGGGGACGACTCCTTCGTAGTCGACGGCAGCGTGACCATCCGCGACCTCAACCGGCAGTTCGACTGGCAGCTGCCGGACGAGGAGGCCTCCACCATTGCCGGGCTGGTGCTGTTCGAGGCGAGGCGCATTCCCGAGGAGGGCCAGGTGTTTCGCTTTCACGGCTTTCGCTTCGAGGTGCTGCGCCGGCGACGCAACCAGATCATTGCGCTCAAGGTGACGCCGCCTCCGCCGGCCGCCACTTGAAGCGTCCCGGCGTGATCCGATATGCGAGGCCCGAAGGTCGCGTTCGTCCCTCAGTCGATCCACAAAGAGAGATAGGCCGAGCCGATGCCCTTGACCGAACCTGCGCCGCGCAAACCCCTGCACCTGCGTCACGTCGAGTGCCGCGGCTATGAGCGCGAAGACGGCCTTTTCGATATCGAGGGTCGGGTGGTGGACACCAAGACCTACTCGTTTGCCAACCGCGACCGCGGCGAGATCAAGGCGGGCGAGGCGGTCCACGACATGTCGATCAGGCTGACCATCGACGAGGACGGGTTGATCCACGAGGTCGAGGCGGTGACCGATTACGGGCCCTACCGCATCTGCCCCGACATCACGCCGAACTTCTCCAGGCTCAAGGGACTCAAGGTCGGCCCCGGGTTCCTGCGCAAGGTCAAGGACCGGGTCGGCGGGGTCGAGGGGTGCACGCACCTGATCGAACTCCTGGCGCCGCTGGCGACCACAACGTTTCAGACCCTGGTCCAGGTGCCCAAGAGGCGCGCTGCAGCAGGCGAAGCCGAGGTCGGGCGCCAAGGGCCGCCGCGGGTGCTGAACACCTGCCATGCCTACCGCAGCGACAGCGAGGTGGTCAGACGCTTCTGGCCAGCCTTCTACACCGTCCCGGAGATCGAGGGGGAACGCGAGGCTTAGCCCGACTCCGCCGCCGGCGTGAGCGCAGTCAGCGCGAGCGCGTGCAGGCCACCCTCGATCTCCGCGGTCAAGAGGTCGTAGACCATCCGGTGGCACTGGATGCGCGAGCGGCCGTCGAAGACATGCGCGACCACGGTCACCCGGTAGTGGGTCTCGCCCTCGGGCCGGGCGCCGGCATGGCCCGCATGGCGGTGTGACTCGTCGACGACCTCGACCCGCGCGGCCTTGAGTCCTTCGGCAAGAATCTTGTGGATGCGGGCGCCTCGATCCATGGCGGAACTTCCTCCTTGATGGGTTGGTTCTGCTCCGTCCCCAAGACACCCGCCCGAGCCGCAAAGTCAAGGCCCCGTGCGCGCCTCGGGGCCTTGACTGGGCGCGACTTGGGCGTATTTGGAATGGTAAGAAGTCGAAGGTTCGCTGCTTGCCAGCGCAGGCGCGAGGGACCATAGTGGGCCCATGCCAAGGGCAGACAGGAGCCGCCGCAACGTATCCAGGATCGCAGCCACGGCCGCGAACGGGCACTTCTGCGATGCCCCGGGCTGCAACGAACCCGGCGCCTATCGCGCGCCCGTCTCGCCGCAACGATCGGCGACCTACTATTGGTTCTGCCTCGACCATGTGCGCGAGTACAACAAGGCCTGGAACTATTTCGAGGGCATGAACGAGGCTGAGATCGAGGCCTTCCGGCGTCTCGACGTGATCGGGCACCGCCCCTCCTGGCCGTTCGGCACCCACGCGCGGGCGCACCGCCATTTCGATCCGCGCCGCATGCACGACGGCTTCGGGCCTTTCTTCGGCGACGACGAGGCCGCCGCCAACGGGGGGGGCGCCCACCCGCCCGGCGCGGTCAATGGCAACCCGGTGATGCGCAAGGCTCTCTCGGTGCTGGATCTCGACCCGCCGCCGACGCTCGAACGGATCAAAGCCCGCTATAAGGAACTGGTGAAGCGCCACCATCCCGACGCCAACGGTGGCGACATGCGCTCCGAGGAAAGGATCAAGGCGATCAACCAAGCCTACGCCATCCTGATCGAGAACCTGTCAACGAGGCTAGAGGCGTGAGCCGAACCTCCTGACACGAACAACCCCGGATTCCGAAATTCATGACAGCGACAACTTCGTCTCCCGAGAGGGTCGAGCCCTTCGCGCTCGACGCACCCGACATCCGGATCTCGGTCCACCAGACCTTCGGGCTCGACACCGAACTCGAGGTACCCGGGTTCAGCGAGCCCAACACCTACGTGCCCGACTTCGACGAGGCCTACCGCTTCGACCGCGACACCACGCTCGCGATCCTCGCCGGCTTCGCCTTCAACCGCCGGGTGCTGATTCAGGGGTATCACGGCACCGGCAAGTCGACCCACATCGAGCAGGTCGCGGCCCGGCTCAACTGGCCGTGCATTCGCGTCAACCTGGACAGCCACATCAGCCGCATCGACCTGATCGGCCGCGACGCCATCGTGCTGAAGGACGGCAAGCAGGTGACCGAGTTCCGCGAGGGCCTTCTGCCGTGGTGCCTGCAGCGACCTTGCGCCCTGGTCTTCGACGAGTACGACGCCGGCCGCCCCGACGTGATGTTCGTGATCCAGCGCATCCTCGAGTTCGACGGCCGAATGACGCTTCTCGATCAAAACAGGGTGATCCGGCAGCACCAGGCCTTCCGCCTGTTCGCCACCACCAACACCATCGGGCTCGGCGACACCACAGGGCTCTATCACGGCACCCAGCAGATCAACCAGGGCCAGATGGATCGCTGGAACGTAGTCGCCACGCTGAACTATCTCGACCACGACCAGGAGCTGGAGATCGTGCTGGCGAAGGTCCCGTCATACAACACCGAGGAACGCCGCAAGCATATCTCGGCGATGATCGCGGTCGCGGACCTGACCCGGGCTGGTTTCATCAACGGCGACATCTCGACCGTGATGTCGCCGCGAACCGTGATCACCTGGGAGGAGAACGCGGACATCTTCGACGATGTGGGCTTCGGCTTCCGTCTTACGTTCCTCAACAAATGCGACGAGGTCGAACGCGGCACGGTGGCGGAATACTACCAGCGCTGCTTCGACGAAGAGTTGCCACCGGAACGCACCCCCGCCACGGTGGGCTAGTCGGCGGCCATGCCCGCCGATCAGTCACGCTATGAGGCGTTCAAACGGGCGACCGAGGCGACCGTCCGCGCGATCGCCCATCGCGACGACGTCTCGGTGGCCTTCCAGGCCCGCGCGCCCGGGCTGGACGGCACCAAGGCGCGCCTGCCGCTTCCCAGCCGTGCGTTGCCTCCCGCCGAGGTTGCGCTGGTTCGCGGCGTCGGAGACTCGATGGCGCTCAGGCTCCGTCATCACGATGCCAAGGTCCATGCCCGGCGCATGCCGGTCGGCCCCGAGGCGCGCGAGATCTACGAGTCGCTAGAGCAGCTCAGGGTCGAGATGCTGGGCTCGCGCCACATGCGCGGGGTCAAGGCGAACCTGCGCACGGTCCTCGAGGAGCGCTGCCGGCAGGAGGGCTACGCCAACATCCTCGAGCGCGACGACGCGCAGGTGGCGGCGGCCGTCGGCCTCATGATGCGCGAGGCCCTGACCGGCAAAAAGGCGCCGCGATCGACGCGCCCCTTCCTCGACCTGTGGCGGCCCTTGATCGGCAAGCGGATCGACGCGGCGGCGAGAGAGCTCGGCAAATCCCTCAACGACCAGGCGGCGTTCACCCAGATGCTCAGGCGCTTGATCGCCGCCCTCGACCTCGGCGATGACGACGACATCGACGCGATGAGCGACGAGGCCGGCGACGAGGCCGAGGGCCAGGGCGAGGGGCAGCCCGACAACCGCGACGCCGCCGACCAGGCTGTGGCCCCCGACGCCGAGGCCATCTTCGGCCTGCAGCCGGAGGACGGCGAGGGGGACGCGGACGCCGGCGAGGAGGGCGATCGCGAGGAGGGCGAGATGGTGCCCGGACAGGGCGAGGAGAGGCCCGGCGGGCCGATGGGCCATCGGCGCGACGACGCCGGCCGCGGACGCGCGAACGAGCCCCTCTACCGCGTCTTCACCACCGCCCACGACGAGGTGGTGAGCGCCGACGAGCTGTGCGAGGTCGAGGAGCTCTCGCGACTGCGCGCCCAGCTCGACCAGCAGCTCGTGCATCTCCAGGGGGTGGTCGCCAGGCTCGCGAACCGGCTGCAGCGCAGGCTCATGGCCCAGCAGTCGCGCTCCTGGGAGTTCAACCTGGAGGAGGGGCTCCTCGACGCCGGGCGGCTCGCACGGGTGGTGGTGAACCCGCTTCTTCCCCTCTCGTATAAGCAGGAGAAGGAGACTGAGTTCCGCGATACCGTGGTCAGCCTCCTGATCGACAACTCCGGCTCGATGCGTGGCCGCCCAATCACGATCGCGGCGATGAGCGCGGACATCCTCGCGCGCACGCTCGAGCGCTGCGGCGTCAAGGTGGAGATCCTCGGCTTCACCACGCGCGCCTGGAAGGGTGGACAGTCGCGCGAGAAGTGGGTAGCCAACGAAAAGCCGCGCAATCCAGGCCGGCTGAACGACCTTCGCCACATCGTCTACAAGTCCGCCGAGGCGCCCTGGCGGCGCGCGCGCAAGAGCCTCGGGCTCATGCTCCGCGAGGGACTGTTGAAGGAGAACATCGACGGCGAGGGGTTGATCTGGGCCCACAACCGACTGATCGGCCGGCCCGAGCACCGGCGCATCCTCATGGTGAT
>PVBE012603429.1_pt1 | contig 14041 bp, 10 predicted proteins | sample 1631181 | NCBI WGS metagenome assembly PVBE01 (sample SAMN08397723, study PRJNA350692) | Marine metagenome, whole genome shotgun sequencing project. | isolation source: water | place: Pacific Ocean | collected 2012-04 | reverse complement strand
GGACCTGCTCCAGTTCCACCAGCTTTATCATCATCATCATCGTCATCGCCCACTAAATCGACGACATTAATGCCGCCTCCTCCTCGACGTGCACCCAAACCTCCGCGCCGAACTGAAGAAGGCCCTCCCTCGCGCTGCCATGTAGCGGTGCGGTCTAGCGTTTCCTGCCGCCGCCGAGGAACCCCTGCAGGCCCCCGAGTCCACCCTTCTTGCCGCGTTTCATGGGTTTGCCGCCACCGGGGCCTGGCATTCCTGGCAGGCCACCGGGGCCTGGCATTCCTGGCAGGCCACCGGGCCCCCCGCCGGGGCCGCCGGAGAGGTCCATGTCGCCCATGCCCCCCATGCCCCCCATGCCCGGGAAGCCGCCCTTGCCCATGCTCTTCATCATCTTCTGCATCATCTTGAACTGCTTCATCAGGGCATGGACCTGCTCGATCCCGTTGCCGCTGCCGCGGGCGAGGCGTCGCCGACGCTCGATATCGATCGAGTCCGGGTTGCGCCGCTCGAGCGGGGTCATCGACAGCATGATCGCTTCCATGCGGGCGAAGTCCTTGTTGTCGAGGTCGATGTCCTTCAGCGCCGCGCCCACTCCGGGGAGCATGCCGAGCACCTTCTTCAAGGGGCCCATCTTGCGGATCATGTTCATCTGCTTCAGGAAGTCGTCGAAGGTGAACCGACCCTTCTGCAACTTCTTGGCGGCCTTCATGGCCTCCTTCTCGTCGATGACCGACTCGGCGGCTTCGACGAGCCCGACGACGTCACCCATGCCGAGGATGCGGCCGGCCATGCGCGCCGGATCGAACTCTTCGAGGTCGTCGACCTTCTCCCCTACGCCCGCGAAGAGGATCGGTCGACCGGTCACGGCCTTGACGCTCAGCGCCGCGCCGCCGCGGGCATCGCCGTCGGCCTTCGACAGAACCACGCCGTAGAGCGGCAGCCGATCGTGGAACTCCTTCGCGGAGTTGACCGCGTCCTGGCCGAGCATCGCGTCGCAGACCAGCAAGATGCCGTGCGGCGAACACTTCTTCTGGATCTCCTCGAGCTCGCGCATCAACGCGTCGTCGATGTGCAACCGACCCGCGGTATCGAGGATGACCACGTCGCAGAAGAGACGCTTCGCCTCTTCGATGCCGCGGAGACAGACGTCCGGCGGTCGACCGTCCGTGCCCTCCGCGTGGACGAGAATGTCGAGTTGCTTGCCCAGCGTCACGAGCTGGTCGACAGCGGCCGGACGCTGCAGGTCAGCGGCCACCAGCATGACTTTCTTCTTCTTCTTCCGACGCAGCCACAGCGCGAGCTTCGCGCATGTCGTCGTCTTGCCGGCGCCCTGCAGGCCCGCCATCATCAGGATGAGAGGGCCCTTGTCCGTGCTCGGCAGCGGCGTGGTATCGCCTCCGAGCAGGTCGGTCAGCGCGTCGTGGAAGAGCTTGACGAACTGGTCGCCCGGGTTGACGGACTTGATGAGGTCCTGTCCGACCGCCCGCGCCTTGACGTCCTTGATGAAATCCTTGGCGACCTTGAAGTTGACGTCGGCCTCGAGCAGCGCCTGGCGAACGGCCCGGATCCCCTCGTCGATGTTATCCTCGGAGAGAGTCTTCTTGCCTGCGAGGGCGGAGTAAGCCTTGCTGAGCGCGCCGGTGAGTGAGTCGAACATGCCGGGACGAGGATGGGACGGGGGCGCACCCCGGTCAAGGGCGAGATTCCTCCGATCCCTGTGCCAACCCGGTGGCCGACTAGCGGCCCAATCGCGCCAACTTGCCGTAGTAGCTCTTCAGCATCTGGCGGTAGCGCACGGACAGCCTGGTTCGCAACTCTGTTTCGATCGCCGCGCGCTCCTCGGGTCGGATCGCGCCCCACTTTTGGCCGACCGTCCGCCGCTGAGGACCACGGGGAGCGAGTCCTGCATCACCGCCGGGGAGCCCACTCTCCGTCGCTGGGCGCAAGTTGCCGGAACCTCCGGGCGCGGCGCCACCCTGGCTCTCCTGCTTCTCCCACAGGTCGATCAGTTCCTGTAGCCGTTCGATGACTTCGCGCTGTCTCCTCTGGATCTTCTCGCCGGTCTTCGTGCGACGGATGTCGCGACGGACGCCTCCCATCGCGTCCGAGAGGTCGCGCAACACGCCCTCGCGGCGCTCAAGCTCGGCCTTCACCTGTGCGGCGCTGGAACGAAGACGCTCGGGTGCCTCGAGAAACTCGGACAGGAACGTGCTGAGCGAGCGCAGGGCGAGGCCGCGTTCGGGGAGCACGCGCCCGAGTTGGTATCCGGTGAAGGCCCTCACGTACCGATCGTCTGAAGGTTGGTCTTCGGGTCCTTCGTCACCGCGGCGATCACCAACCCTCGACTCGGGATCAGCGCCGAGTTGCCCCGGCGGAACGGTTCGGGAACCGCTGTCTTCATCCATGTCGACCACGCATCGCTGACGCCAGGTCAGCGCGCGGCATCGGGTGGATCAGCCTTCCCTGATGCGCTCGATGTCGGCCCCGATGCCGCGAAACTTCTTCTCGATGAGCTCGTACCCGCGGTCGATGTGGTAGACGCGGCCCACGTCGGTGTGCCCGTCCGCGACGAGACCCATCAGGACCAGGCTCGCGGACGCGCGGAGATCAGACGCCATCACCGGGGCGCCGGCGAGTTGCTCGGTTCCCTCGACGATCGCGCTCGGCCCCTCGCGACGGATGTGCGCGCCGAGGCGCATGAGCTCGGCGGCGTGCATGAACCTCTCGGGGTACACCTTCTCGGTGATGATCGATACGCCACGCGCCATCGCCATCAACGCCATGAACTGCGCCTGGATGTCCGTGGGGAAACCCGGATACGGCAACGTCGTCACGTCCACCGCGGTGATGTGCCCCGTGCTCGTCGGGACGTTGCGAACAGAATCGTCCCCCATCTCCAGGGTCGCGCCGGCCGCGCGCAGCCGATCGATGACCGCCAGCAAATGGTGCGGCTCGACATCGGTGATCGTCACGTCGGAGTTCGTCATCACGGCCCCCGTGAGAAACGTCGCGGCTTCGATTCGATCGGGAATCACCTCCCACTCGCAGCCGTGCAGCGATTCGACGCCCTCGATGACCAACATGTGGCTGCCGATGCCAGTGATCTTCGCGCCGCATGCGGTGAGGAACTTGCACAGGTCAGCGATCTCCGGTTCCTGCGCCGCGGCCTCGATGTAGGTCACGCCCTTGCCGAGCGTCGCCGCCATCAGGACGTTGGCCGTGCCGAGCACCGTCGAACCGAACGGACCACCGAGGAACACGGTGCCGCCCGTCACCGGGCCGGACAACGTGACGCACCCGTCTTGGCGGTCGATCCGCGCACCGATCGCTTGAAGGCCCTTGAGGTGAAGATCGACCGGACGGTGGCCGAACACGCACCCACCCGGATAGCTGACCTCACCGAGTCCGCGACGCGACCACAGGGGCCCGAGCATCACGAAAGACGCGCGCATGGTCCGCACCAGATCGTACGGCGCTTTGTAGCCCGTGTTGTCGAAGGCCTCGACTTCGAGGTCGCCGTTCGGTCGTCGATTCGTGCGGATGCCGATCAGATTGAGAATCCGACACATGCAATCCACATCCTTCAGCCGCGGAACGTTGCGCAGCAACACCGGGCCATCGATGAGGATGGTAGAAGCCAAGATTGGCAGCACGGCGTTCTTGCTGCCCGAGATACTAACTGAGCCGCAAAGCTCATGACCGCCCTTGATGCGAATCCGATCCACTACCCCTCCCAGAGTCGTGTGACAGCCACGTGCGCCGAATCTGCTGACCAGCAGAGCCCAGAACTCGCGACAGGGCGACGGTAGCAGGTTTTAGATCTCTTTCCACAAGCAAGCAAAGCTATCGTTCGTCGCCAGACTGAACACGATGGACACCCTGCACATCCTTCTGATCACCCACGGCCTGCCCCCCGAGAGCGTCGGAGGTGTCGAGCAACACGTGACGGGTCTCGCCGACGCGTTGCGCGCTGCCGGGCACGACGTCGAGATCTTCGCGAGGTCCTCTCGCGGAGGTCCGGAGGGTTCTCTCATCGAGGAAGGGTGGCACGGTTGTCGCGTGACGCGTTCGCCGTACCGGTGGGAGAGCCTGCACGCGATGGTCGACATGTACCGCAGCGAAGTGATGGACGCCGCGCTCTGTCGCTTCCTCGACAAGCGCCGTGTCGCGGGGCACGCGTTCGACGTCGCGCACATCCATCACCTGACCGGTTTGTCGACCGGCTTCGTCGATATCCTCCAGGAGCGCGGTATCCGCATCGTGCTGACGCTCCACGACTACTGGTTGATGTGCCCGCGAGGTCAGATGTGGCACCGGGAAGAGCACCCCTGCCACTCGGTGGAACCCGCCCAGTGTGCGGCCTGCCTCACGCCCGCCCTGGGCCACTGGCTACCACCCGATCGAGCGGTCGAGATCGTCACCGGAGTCCACGACCTCGCCCGGGCCACGCTCCGCGGGGTCGAGCGCCTGCTCACCCCCTCCGCCCGGACGATTCCCTTCTTCGAACGTTTGGGCATACCGGCGGCGGATATCGGCGTTGTCGAGAACGGTGTCGACACCATCGCCTTGGAGGCCGTGGCCCCGCCGCCCATCGCGGGACCGCTCCGGATCGGATACCTCGGCACGCTGATCCCGAGCAAGGGTCTGGACGTCCTGATCGCCGCGTTCCTCCGCGCCTTCCCGGCGACGGAGGGCCACCCCAGCAGGGCGGCGACCCTGGCCGTACACGGCAATTTCGCCCCCTACCACGGCGACGATGGCTTTCAGGACCGCGCCTTCGGACAGGTCCCCGCGGGCGCGCCGGTCCATTACCACGGCGAGTACACGACAGCGGACCTGCCCGGCCTGTTGGCCGACATCGACGTCCTTTGCGCCCCCGCCCTCTGGCACGAGGCCTTCGGGCTGACCGTCCGCGAGGCTCAGGCGGCGGGGCGTCCGGTGGTCGTGAGCCGCATCGGCGGGCTACAAGATGCCGTCGAGGACGGGGTCGAGGGGTTCGTCGTCACGCCGGGGGACGTCTCGGAGCTGGCGGATCGATTGACGCGGTTGGCCGCGGATCGGGGGCTCGTGAGGACCATGGGCGCCGCCGCCCGGCGCCGCACCCGGGGCTTCGCTGAGATGGCCGCGGAACTCTGCACGCACTACCGGGGCGCCGCAAAGCTTGACCCGAGACGCGCTGGGACCTAGATTCCTCGCCCTTCTTGAAGGTCCACTTGCGCGCGCGGGCGACGTCGCGCCGCCTCCAGGGATGGCCTCTACCTCCGCCGAGGTGTCCGTCTGTCCCTCCTCCCAGTCACTTCGCCCCACATCCGACGCCCCAATCGGGGCAAGACAAGGTTTCATGAACGAGGAATTCGACACCTCTCCCGTCAGCTACACAACGGAATCCCCTGAGAACGTGAACGCCCAGCCGGCGGTCAGCCTTCTCGATGGACCGGTCGACACGAACACGGTGCGGCAGTTTCGTCATCGACTCTTCAGCACGGTGCGCGAACTCGAACGCGCCCGCGATTGGTTGACGAGCCCGATGGCCAGCGGCATCAAGCGCGGCCTCGCCCTGTGGGCACTCGGCAAGCACACCGAGGCTCTGCCGATCCTCGAGGAGCAGAGAGAAAACCCGGCGATCGCGAACTGCATGGCGCGGAGTCTGCTCGAGCTCGGGCGGTACGACGACGCGGAAGCAGTCATCACGGATCGCCTCTCCGATCCGGAACAGGCATCGACCTACCTCAACATCGCCGCGCGACGTGGGAACGCCGAGACGCTTCAAACGGCTCTCGACAACGTCCGCGGCATCCTCAGCGCGGCGGATGTCCGCTACTTCGAGGGTCGGGTCAAGGAACTCCAATTCGACGCCGAAGGCGCGATCGCGTGCTACGACGAGGCGCTCGCCCTCATGGAGAACCACCCGGAAGCGTTGTTCCGTCTCGCCGTCAACGTCGACCTACGCGGCGAAGACGAGGAAGCACGCGAGCTCTACGAGCGCGCCCTGATGATCCCCCCGGTGAACGAGGCGTGCGTGATCAACCTGGGCATCATCTACGAGGACATGGGCAACTACCGCCGCGCGATGCAGTGCTTCGACCTTGCGCTGCAGGCCAACCCGGGGAACAAGCGCGCGCGTCTGTATCGCCGCGACGCCGCCGCCGCGCTCAACATGTACTACGACGAGGAGCAGGAACGCCGCGAGGACAAGCGGAACAAGATCCTGCGTACCCCGATCAACGACTTCGAACTCTCGGTACGCAGCCGAAACTGCCTGTCGAACATGGGGGTCCGGACCCTCGGCGACCTCGTCAACAAGACCGAAGCCGAGCTCTTGTCGTTCAAGAACTTCGGCGAGACGTCCTTGATGGAGATCAAGGAGATCCTGCGCAACAAGGGCCTGCGTCTCGGCATGGGCCAGGACGAGTTGATGAACAAGGATCTCGGCCAGGTGGAGGCTGCGCCGGCGACGCAAGACGAGATGCCAGACCCGAACAGCCCGGACCCGGCGAAGCGCCCGATCACGGAGCTGGATCTGTCGGTCCGCTGCCGCCGCATCGTCGACCTGCTGAAGGCGAAGACGATCGGCGACCTCTCCAGCAAGAGCGAAGCGGAACTCCTGGCTTGCCCGAACTTCGGGCAGACCTCACTCAACGAGATCCGCACGAAGCTGGACGAACTCGGTCTGGCGCTGCGAGGCTAGCCCGGGAGCGGCAACAGTGTACGACCACATCCAAGGCGAGGTGGTCCGTGTGCAGCCGGCACGCGTCGTGCTTCGCGCCAACGGCGTGGGGTACGAACTCCAGGTGCCGATGGGCGTAAGTTCCGCGCTGCGGCAGGGTGTTGCCAAGTGCCTCTACACCATCCTGCACGTGACGGACGGCAACCCGACCTTGCTCGGCTTCGCCGACAAGCGGGAGCGCGACTTCGCCCGCATGCTGATGAGCGTGTCGGGCGTCGGGCCCGCGATGAGCCTCGCAATCCTCAGCACCTACACCGTCGAACAAATCGCGCACGCACTCGTCGACAGCGAGCACGCGCTTCTAAAGAGCGTCAAGGGCGTCGGCACGAAGACCGCGGAGCGGCTGTGCATCGAGCTGCGCGACAAGGTCGGCAAGCTGCAGATCGGCGACGTCCCCTCCACGCCGACAGCCGTGCTGATCCCGCAGAGTTGCGAGGACGCCATCGGGGCACTGATGACGCTGGGCTACAGCGAGAAGGAAGCCCAGAAGAAGGTCGCTGCCCACCACCGCAAGAACCCGAAGATTACGACGGAGCAACTGATCAGGCTGATCCTTCGCGGCTGACGCCAGGCCGGCAGGAGGCGCGCTATCCGCGGGCCAGGACGGCGAGCAACAGGTTCACATCCGCCGGTCGCACGCCCGGAACCCGCGCGGCTTCCCCCACGGTGAGCGGTTGCCGCGCCGACAACCGGTCCCGCGCCTCGGCCGACAGCGCCGTGACTCCGTGGAAATCGAACTCCTGTGGGATCCGCTTTTTCTGCATCCGCTGCATGTTCTCCACTTCGCGCGCCTGGCGGCGGATGTAGCCCTCGTACTTCACCTCCGCCTCGATTTCGGAGACGACCCTCGGCGAGAGTTGGAGTCTGGCGAGCGCCGGTTCCGATGCCAGCATCGAATCGAGCCCCACCTCCGGACGGCGGAGATACGCCGCGAGGCTCTTCGAATCGCGACGGTAGTTGTTCGCGAGGATCCCTCGAACCTCCGCGATCACCAACTCCTTGCGCTGGACGACCTGAAGGGCGTGGTCGTCGATCAGTCCGAGGCTGTGTCCCAGACGCGACAATCGACGATCCGCGTTATCGCTGCGCAACAGCAGCCGATACTCCGCCCGGCTTGTGAACATGCGGTAGGGCTCTTCGGGGTTCACGCGGCAGAGGTCATCGATCATCACGCCGATGTAGGACGACGCGCGGTCGAGGATCACGGGATCCTCGCCGCGGGCGAAGCGTGCGGCGTTGATCCCCGCGATCAGGCCTTGGGCGGCGGCCTCCTCGTAGCCGCTCGTGCCGTTGATCTGTCCGGCGGCGAACAGCCCGGCCACGCCCGCCACTTGCAGATCGGCCCGGATCTGGTCCGTGCACAAGAAGTCGTACTCGACCGCGTACCCCGGCCGCGCGATCTCGACGCTCTCCAGACCCTCGATCGTCCGCAGGAACTGCCGCTGCACTTCGACGGGAAGACTCGTGGAAATACCATTCGGGTACACCTCGTCCGAGTTGCTCCCCTCCGGCTCGAGGAAGATCTGATGGCTCTCCTGATCGGAAAAACGCATCACCTTGTCCTCGACGCTCGGGCAGTAGCGCGGTCCGACACCGACGATCCGACCCTGGTACATCGGCGACAGGTGCGCGTTCGCGGCGATGATGCGATGGGTCTCGGCGTTCGTGCGGGTGATGTGACACTGGACCTGTTCGACAGCGAAGTCCTTCGTCCGGAACGAGAACGGCTGAGGGTTCACGTCCCCGGACTGGGGCTTCAATCCGGAGTAGTCGATCGTGTCGTGGCGCAAGCGGGGCGGCGTCCCGGTCTTGTGCCGGCCCAGGCGCAAACCCAGCGCGAGCAGGCTCTTCGACAACTGCGTGGCGCCGCGCTCGCCGATGCGACCGCCGGACTCCTCCCAGTCGCCCGCGAACAGCTTGCCGCCGAGGAACGTCCCGGTCGTCAACACGACCGTAGTGGCTTCGATGACCCGGTCGTCGGCCAGGCGCACCCCGGAGACCCTCGAACCGGCGACGAGGATCTCGACCGCCTCGCCCGTGACCGTCTGCAGGCCGTCCTGATCCGCGACCCGTCCGGCCATGTAGCGGTTGTAGAGATCACGGTCGCACTGGACCCGGGGGGAACGCACCGCCGGCCCCTTCTTCGTGTTGAGCATCCTGAACTGGATGCCAGACGCGTCGGTCGCGAGGCCCATTTCGCCGCCGAGTGCGTCCACCTCCCGCACGAGTTGCCCCTTCGCCAGGCCACCGATCGCCGGATTGCAGGACATCCGCCCTATCGCCGCGGGATCGAGAACGACGCACGCCGTGCGGAGACCCATCCGGGCGGAGGCCAGGGCGGCCTCCGCCCCGGCGTGGCCGCCTCCCACGACGACGACGTCGACGCGGTGTTCGGGATTCCGTGACGACGTGGGCATTGGCGGGCGCAGGATAGCGCCGGTCGATGCCGATAGTGGAATCATGTGGAACTACGTCTTTCGATGTCGGGATGAACTACGCCGCATCTACGGTCGATCCGAGCCGGAGTCGTGACCGCAGCCCCTTGCCCGGAACGGGGCGAGGAGTCACACTCCATCCCATGCGTAGCCGAACCCTGGTCGCCCTGCTCGTGTCGCTCACCGCGCCGGTCGGGCTGATCGAACCCCTGGCCGCCCAGAAGAAAGGCGTCACCCTGAGCGAACTCACCGAGCTGGCGAAAGCCCGCGCCGAAGAGCTCCGACCCGAGCTCGAGAAGAAGCTCGAGCCGTTTCTCGAAATCCTCTCCAGGAGCTACAAGACCGACTTCGTCATCATCGACGAGAAGATCGTAGAGATCCTGAAGCTCGGCGACACGATCATCCCGCTGCTCCTGGAGAAGCTGGAGCCGAAGCGCGAGAGCATGAAGAACCGCAACCTCGCGTCGAACTGCAGTCTCATCCTGCGGCAGATGGAGCCCGCGAGCTTCCTGGATGCGCTGATTGAGATCGCCGAGGGTGAGAACTACACGGGCATCGGGTTGGCGATCCCCCTGCTCGGCGACACCGGGAGCATCCGCGCCGGCGACACCCTGACCCGATTGCTCGACAGGCTGGACTCGCCACACGCACGCTCTGCCATGAAGGCGCTGACGAAGCTCGGCCACAAGGGCGCGATCCTCAAGGTGGCGAAGGGACTCCCGTACAAGATGACCGCAGACGAGCGGGCCGCCGTGTCCTACCTGCGCACGCTGCGGTCCGCAGTCGTCGTGCCAGAGGTGACCCGCGCGCTGAAGGAGGTCAATCGCATCCCGGAGATCATGCGCTACGTGAGACTACTCGGCCAATGCGCCCGGAACGACGCCGAGACCGCCCACGAGTTGCTGCCGTTCTTCGAGAACAAGAAACTCGATTCCACCTACTTCGAGCAGATCGTCGAGGTCCTCGCGCTCGTGACCCCGGTCGGTGACAAGATGACGATCGACCGGCTGCGGAAGATGCTCGAATCCCAGTCCCCGGGCTCCCTCGAACTGCGCGCGGCGAAGACCCTGAAAACCCTCGGCGACAAGACCGGCCCCGCGACGTTGAAGCGAAACCTCCTCAAGCTGACGGCGAGGTCGCGGAAGGACTACCTCAACTGGTCCAACCTCGGGGACTACTGCCTGGAGTTCGGCGACTACAAGCGGGCCGTGAGCAGTTTCACGACGGCGGTGAGAATCGCGTTCAGCCCCAGCGTGGACTCCATGCTCTACATCCAGATCGCGAGGGCCCAGGCCCGGCGCAAGCCCCTGCGGTATCGGGAAGTCCGCAATGCGCTGCGGGACTCCAAGGCCGACTACAAGCGGCTGATGGCCGCCGCCGCGGAGGACCCGGCGTTGGCTGAGGCGATGAAGCACCCCACCGTGGCGAAGTTCATGGACGCGTTCGGCAAGTAGCCCGACCGGCCTCACCGGCCAGGACAGCTCGGTCTCACGCTTGACCCGGCCCCGGGCGATCCCCAAGATGGCGAGATTTCCCGTCCCGCCCAACCCCCCCGCCGCCACCCATGGAAGTCCAGGTCGTCGATTCAGGCCCCTGCCGCCGCAGCCTGACCATCAAAGTCTCTCCCGAGAAGATCAAGCGCCACGTCGACGACGTCTTCAAGAGCGCCTCGAAGCAGGTGGAGGTCAAGGGATTCCGCGCGGGCAAGATCCCGCGGAACGTGCTCGAGAAGAAGTTCGGCACGGAGATCCTCGCCGAAGCGAAGGAGACCCTTGTCAGCCAATCGTTCGAAGAGGCGTGCACCGAGAAGGAGATCTCCTTCATCGGCAAACCCGAGATCGAAGGCCTCGACGACTCGCCGCTCGATCCCAATAGCATCCTCGAGTTCCAGGTCCATCTGGACGTCAAGCCGGTGTTCGTGATCGAGCGCGTGAAGGGCATCGAGGTCAAGGCCGCCGATACGGAAGTCACGGACGACGATGTCAAGGCCGGACTCGGCCAACTCGCGGATCAGAAACGAACCCTGCAGAACGTCGACGAACCGGTCGAGGAAGGCGACTTCGTGAAGGCCGACATGTTCTTCAAGATCGACGGCGAGACGATCCACGAGCGCAAGAACACGCAACTCAACACCAACATCCCACTGGCCGGCACCGATCAGGAGATGTTCAAGAACAACCTGATCGGCTCGGAGAAGGACAAGGTCTTCGAACTCGAACTGAAGTTCCCGGACTCGTTCGAGAAAGAGGAAGCGCGAGGCAAGGACGGCGAGGTGGAGGTCCACGTGCGGGAAGTGATGCGCGTGACTGCCCCGCCGATGGACGACGATTTCGCGAAGAGCTTCGACTTCGACTCGATGGACGCACTCAGGACGGAGGTCACCAAGCGCATCGGTGAGGAGAAGGAACGCTCCGAGCAAGCGCGCATCGAGGGCGAGATGATCCAGACGATCATGAAAGAGAACCCGTTCGAGATTCCGGACTCCCTGATCGAGGACCAGAAGCAGCACCTGCTAAAGCAAGCCGGCGAGCAGATGAAGCAGCAGGGCATGGACGAGGAGGCCATCAAGGCCGAGGTCGAGAAGCATGACAATGACGCCGCCACGGAGGCGGAGCAGCGGGTCAAGGTCTTCTTCATCCTGGAGGCGATCGCGCAAAACGAGAAGATTTTCGTGACCGAGACCGACGTGGATGCCGAATTCCGCACCATTGCCGCGGGGAACCAGATGAGCCCTCAGGATGTCCGGAAACACTACGAGGACAACAAACTCCTGGACGACCTGCGATGGGGCGTTCGGGAGCGGAAGGTTCGGGATTTCCTGCGCGAGAACGCCAAAATCACCGATAAGTGAGGGGGGTGCTGAACCTCCCGACTCCGTAGTCGTGATACCCAAGGGATCGTGTCCCCGGGACTCCACCCCAACTGGGTTCTTTTCGAACTGAGAGCGCCAAACATGAGCATTGCCAACAGCTACTTCATCCCCACGGTCATCGAGAAGACAGGCCGTGGCGAGCGGGCCTACGACATCTACAGCCGCCTGCTCGAGGACCGGATCGTCTTCGTCGGCACGGCGATCGACGACAACGTCGCGAACTCGGTGATAGCCCAACTGCTGTTCCTCCAGAAGGAGAACAAGACGCAAGACGTCAACATCTTCCTCAATTCTCCCGGCGGCAGCGTGACGGCGGGCCTGGCAATCTACGACACCATGCAGTTCATCCAGTGTCCGGTCGCCACGTACTGCATGGGACAGGCCGCCTCGATGGGCGCCCTGCTCCTCGCCGCAGGCACGCCGGGCAAGCGCCACGCACTGCCGAACTCCCGCATCATGATCCACCAGCCTTGGGGCGGTGTGCACGGCACGGCGGCCGACATCACGATTCAGGCGGAGGAAATCCTGCGCCTCAAGGAGACGCTGAACAACATCCTCGGGAAGCACTGCGGGAAAGATGCGCCGCAGGTTGCGGAGGACAGCGACCGGGACTACTACATGGGCTCCGCAGAGGCCAAGGCGTACGGCTTGATCGACGAGATCGTCGAGACATTCAAGTAACCGCCATTCACTGGGTTGGGACGGTCACAAAAAGCGCTATCATTTGCAGGGGCATCCGTATAGGAGAACCGTCTCAGGAGCGCTGAGGCAGCGTTTGCCCAGAAAGACATGTCACGGACCTCATCAAGCAACAAGGGTCGCTCGGTAGAGCGCTGCACCTTCTGCGAGAAGTCCCGCCATCACGTCCAATCGCTGATCGCGGGCCCGCCAGGGGTCTACATCTGCAACGAGTGCATCGAGATCTGCAATACGATCCTCAAGGAAGAGGACCGCAAGACGACCCCGACCTCCGCGCCGACCTTCGTCCGCGACCTGGTCCTCAAGGATCGGATGCCGACGCCGGAGGAGATCCACAGCCGGCTGAGCGAGTACGTCATCGGACAGGATCAGGCGAAGCGCATCCTGGCCGTCGCGGTCTACAGCCACTACCGCCGGCTCCACGCGCGCTACCAGGATCCGGACGTCGAGCTTGAGAAGAGCAACATCTTGCTGGTCGGGCCGACCGGCTCCGGCAAGACCCTCCTCGCGAAGACCCTCGCCAAGGTCCTGGACGTGCCGTTCGCCATCGCAGACGCGACGACTCTGACCGAGGCCGGCTACGTCGGTGAAGACGTCGAAAACATCCTGTTGAAGCTGCTGCAGTCGGCGAACTTCGACGTCGAGAAGGCCCAGCAGGGCATCGTCTACATCGACGAGATCGACAAGATCGGACGCACGACCCAGAACGTGTCGATCACGCGGGACGTCTCCGGTGAGGGCGTGCAGCAAGCACTCCTGAAGATCCTCGAGGGCACCATCGCGAACGTCCCCCCACAAGGTGGCCGCAAGCACCCCGAGCAGAGCTACATCCAGGTCTCGACGGACAACATCCTGTTCATCTGCGGCGGGACGTTCTCTGGTATCGAGCACTTCATCGCCCGTCGCCTCGGCCAGAAGATCATCGGGTTCGGCCAGACGGAAGGTCCAAACGAAACCACGGGCGCGACGCTGCACGACCGGGACCTGCTCGTGCCGTTCATCGACCAGAAGGACCTGATCGACTTCGGTCTGATCCCCGAGTTCATCGGTCGCCTCCCGGTCATGGCGCCGATGCTGTCGCTCAGCGTCGACGAGATCGTCCAGGTCATGACGATCCCGAAGAATGCCCTGGTCAAGCAATACCAGGCCTACTTCGAGATGGACGACTGCAAGCTCGAGTTCACCGAGGACGCGCTCGAGGAGATCGCGAACATCGTCATGGACCGCGAGACCGGCGTCCGCGCCCTGCGCTCCCTGTTCGAAGATCTTCTTCTCGATCTGCGCTACGACCTGCCGACCAAGAAGGAGACG
>PVBE010882228.1_pt1 | contig 14041 bp, 16 predicted proteins | sample 1631181 | NCBI WGS metagenome assembly PVBE01 (sample SAMN08397723, study PRJNA350692) | Marine metagenome, whole genome shotgun sequencing project. | isolation source: water | place: Pacific Ocean | collected 2012-04 | reverse complement strand
CTTGTCGATGATCAGACGGCCTCCCACCATCAGAGGTGCCATTCCAGTGCTTCCTGCCATTCCGGTGCCCGTGGGTCCGGTACCTATGAGTCCTCGGAAAATCCTACCCGAGCATCGATGTCAACGAGACCGCCCCCAACAAGCCACCACCTGATGACGACCACGCTTGAGCCGCCGCCCCCCGAGCCGCTGCCATCGCCCCCCGAGCCGGCACCGCCCCCCGGATGCTTCGAGATTACCCGGTCATTCCGAAAGGCTCTACGGCTCGACACCCCCCGGCAGGGTGTTCTTTTCGCAGGGGAGATCGGAGAGACGCCGGTATGACCATTGAACTGGTTGGCAATAACGACTGGGAAACATTCCTAGGTCTGTCTCGTGTCGGTTCAGATAATGGACCCGTACCGGACTGGAAAGAAACTGCGGTGTTGTTGTTGTTCCAGTCGGGGACTATCCGACACTTCGAACAGTGGCTGGTCGACCACGAAGACCTTGTCCTCGGTCCGGTCCATTCGAGTATTGGGTAGGAGGTGGTCGCCGTAGGTGCTGTTGTTGAACTCAGGAATGAGGAGGTCACCGCTCAGTTGCAGCATATGGCCCGGTAAATAACTGATGGCTGAACTGCCTACTTGACAGGAGGAGAAAATGGCAAGGTTGAAAAACAAGGTTTCACTGGTCGTGGGCGGTGGGCAAAGTCTGGGTGGGGCCATCGTTCGCCGCTTTGCGGCTGAAGGTTCGAGAGTGGTTGTTGCCGACATCAATGGCGAAGCGGCAAACGCGGTTGTGGAACAGGTCCGATCGAGCGGAGGAGAGGCGACGGCCCAACAGATGGATATGACCGTTGCCGAGGATGTGTCGGCCGCAGTTCAGGCCACTGTGGAAACCTACGGTTTGCTTGATGTACTTGTCTGTAATGCAGCGATTTTTGGCGCTGGTAAGAACTTTGTGGAGATAGATGAAGACGAGTGGGAGAACACGATTCGGGTCAATTTGAACGGACCATTCCTTTGCGCGAAGGCTGCGGCCCTCCAGATGAAAGTTCAGGAATCAGGCGGGAACATCGTGTTTATTTCATCGGTTTCCGGTGTGATAGCCAATGAACACCAAGCTGACTACAACACATCCAAGCATGCGGTGATCGGTATGATGAGGTGCGTCGCCCAGGACTGTCGAAACTGGGGGATTCGTGCTAATGCGGTGTGTCCAACCGGGATGCAGGACTCGGCGATGATGATTAATCACCCGCTGAAGGGCTCGCCCGATATTGCCAACTACGCGTCGTTGACCGCATTCGCCCGATTCGCCTATTGCGATGAGGTGACTAACGCCGTCCTATTTGTGGCTAGCGATGAGGCTTCATATATGACCGGCTCGGTGTTGATGGTCGACGGTGGCGCTACGGCTTGGCAGCCGTCGTACGCCCAACTGACTGAAGGTGCAGCCAGTTATCTGAAGGAGTTTGGAGCCCCTGGCAAAACCGAGAATTAGCGCCGACCAGCCCGCACTCTCCAGGCCTTGCCCGGCGCGTCGGTTTGGGGTTTCAGGCCTGAACCTTCTAGTACTGCTGGTACTCCTCCATGAGCTCCACGAGGTTGCCGTCCGGGTCTTCGCAAAAGCAGACGCTGACCGAACCTTCCGTCAACTTGAAGTTGACAGGTCCCGAAATGAATTCGACGCCCTTCCCCCGCAGTTCCTCTACTGCTTCCGGGAGATCGTCGACTACAAGCGCGAAGTGGCAGGATCCGACTGAACCGTGTGGCGTGATGTGATCTTGGGCATCGTGGTCCCAGTACTCGAGAAGGTCGATCAGCACATTGGGGCTCTCCGGGGCGATCAGGCGGGTCGACTGAGCGCGGGCGCCCGAAAGACCGTTGGCTTCGTCAACTTTGTCGCCTTCGAGCTGGTGCTGTTCCACTTGTTGTAGTCCGAGTTGTCCAACGTAGAAACTAAGTGATGCTTCGGTGTCGCTGACGGTGACGGCGACATGGTCGAACTTCCTAGCTTTGAGAGTCATGATCCGGGGCCTCGCAGTTTGGTTGGGGGACCTGCTACCGGTGCGGTTCCCCACACTGGCTAGACCTTCCACACTCTGAATCGGTGTGTTATCGGTCGCTTCTGACGCTAAGACGGGCGCCAGTGTCTGTCAAGGGAGAGAGAAGGGGCGACCAGATGCCCCGGGTAGTGGTTGTCGATTGCTGCTCTCATTCGTGTTACGTCGCGAACTCGGAGGGCCTCAGCCATCTCCGAATGCAACTCAAGGGTCTTGAGGGAGTTCTTCACGTGCGGGAACTCGGATTGTTCAGTCACCCGCTGTGTTGTGGAGCAGGGGACTCCGGCCAGCCTGACGGGACCGAGGGAAGGGTTCGAAACGCGGGCCGGATGAGCGAAGAGGCGCCCGGAAGGGACTTCCAGAGCGGGATCTATTCGTGGATCCAGTTGTGTTTCTGATCGCGGTCAATGGCGAGTTCGGTGTCCATGTCCTCTACTCAGTTCGGGAATTGTGTCAGAAGTTTGGCTCTGAGATCCACATCCCCGGAGGATGCAGCAACGTTTCCCTCGGGCTTCCGAGCCGGGCGGTGATCAACAACGCTTTCTTTGCCTTAGCGCTTGACGCCGGAGTGGATAGCGGAATCATCGATCCTCTCACCATTCGAATCGAGGACCTGGCCGAGATGGATCGTTCATCCCGAACCTATCGGTTAGCCGAGGATGTACGGCCAGGGCGGGATGTGGACTGTGCGACTTATGTAGGGGTCTAGCGTAAGAAGGAACTTAAACCACTTCTGTGAAGGGGAGCGATGACCGAAGATCTAAGCCAAGAGCAAGACACGGAGGACTCGACGAAGGTCGAGAAACTTTCGTCAATCCGCAAGCGCACCAGTAAACACATGGTTGGGTCAAAGGTGACCTCACCTCATGTTCTGACAACTATGGAGGTCGACTACGAGGCAGTGGATGTAGCGAGGCGCACACACGGCTCGGCTTGGAAGGCTTCTGAGGGATCCAGTCTTACCTACTTGCCATTTCTTGTTCGTGCACTGGCCGGGGCCATAGCCGAGTACCCGAAGGTCAATTCCTCAGTAGGCGAGGGAGAGTTGGTTGTTTACCGCGATGTGAACCTCGCTGTGGCTGTTGACCTTGGCTTCGAAGGTTTGATGGCTCCCGTGATTCACAAGGTGGGTGACCTGTCGCTGGCCGACACGACACGAGCACTTGCAGAAATCGCGCGACGTGCCCGAGCAGGAGAACTTGTCCCAAACGATATGGCTGGGGGAACCTTTACTGTTACGAACCCAGGTTTTTACAGGACGCTGCTCTCGTTTCCAATCATCAACCAACCACAGGTGGCAATCCTTTCCACCGATGGGGTGCAAAGAAAACCTTCAGTTGTACTGGATGACGCGGGCGAAGAAACTGTGGCAGTACGGTCCATCGGGGTACTCGGTCTGGCCTGGGATCACCGCCCCTTTGACGGTGCCTACGCCGCAGCTTTCCTCAATCGGATTCGAGAACTGATCGAGACCACGGACTGGGCAGCTGAACTTTGAGTCCCACCTCCCGCCTGTCATGGTTGTGTTGACAGTCGAATGGGGTGCTTCTACCATTCATCACTTAGCAGAACGCCGATTCATATGTGAAGTAGCAGGGTTTTCGGTCGAGCAGGCGAACGGCCAGGCTTGTGGATGACCGAGGTGAGACTACAAGGAGCGGGGGTTCAGTGAGCGCCGATGTCAAGGAACTAGTGCGAAAGCTCTACGAGGACTTCTGGACCGCTGGCGACGATTCTTTGGCCGATGCGATCATCGCCCCCACCTTTGTGGACCATCACGTCCCGCCGGACTACCCACCAGGCCCCGAGGGCCTGAGGCAGTGGGCAGCGAATACTCGTGGAGGCTTTCCCGACTTTAAGATCGATCTCCTCCGGACTGTGGCAGAGGATGATTGGGTTGCGTGTCACATCGAGTTCGGTGGAACTCACACAGGTGAGTTCAATGGCATCCCCCCGACAGGCAACCATGCTGGAACACAGGCAATCAGCATGTTCCGTGTCGAGGGCGGGCAGTTGATCGAGTCTTGGGAATTCGCCGATGTGCCTGCATTCCTAGAACCGTTGGGCATCGTTCTCGGCCCCGTGCCCGACTGATATCAGGCGTACCCGCGCAACTCTTCGCACTTGATCCAGTGACCGACCCTCTCTTATCGCTTACCTCTTCCACACTTGTGGAATGGTTCAGGAAAATGGTTGAGATCAGGCTTGCAGAGGACAAGATCATGGAGATCTACATGCGAGGCCTCGTTCCCGGCACCGTGCACTTGGCCCAGGGCCACGAGGGAGTCGCAGTCGGGGCCCATGCCGCACTCCAAGCGGAGGACTGGGTTGTTTGTACTTACCGGGGTCATCACCACTCCCTTGCCCGCGGCATGGGCCTAGAGCCACTGTTTGCCGAGATCATGGGAAGGACCACTGGTGCCTGTCGAGGCATGGGGGGCTCGAGTTACGTCACCGACTTCTCCTTAGGCATGCTCGGGTCACCAGCGATCATCGGCGCTGCCGTACCACTTGGTGCCGGAGCGGCCATGAGCGCCAAACTTCTCGGCCAGAACCGAATATCCATCACCTTCTTTGGCGACGGGGCCTGCAACATTGGCGCGTTCCACGAAGCTCTCAACATGGCACAACTTTGGAAGGTTCCAGGCGTGTTCGTGATCGAGAACAATCAGTATGGGGAGTACACCCCTTACCGGAAGTCCACCGCCCTGGTTGCAGACATCGCCAACCGAGGAGATGCGTATGGCATGGCCAACACCGTTGTCGATGGGCAGGACACGATCGCAGTTTATGACGTGGTTGCAGCTGCCCGGGAGCGCGCTATTGCTGGTGAGGGACCGACTCTGATTGAGGCCAAGACGTACCGCTACAGCGGGCATTCCCGTACCGACCCGGGGGCCTACCGGCCAGACGGGGAACTTGATGCTTGGAAAGCTCGTGATCCGATCGACATTCTTGGTGCCCGTCTTGAGGAAGCGGAAATCCTTTCGGCAGCCGAGCGCGACACCCTTTGGGAGGAAGTCCAGGCAATGGTCGATGAAGCCTCCGACCGGGCGGAAACCGGCGCCTGGCCGAGCCTTGAGGAGGCTGAAAGTTATGTCCTCGCAGACTAGGGCCGACGGCGTGGTTGACGAAGCAGTTGAGGTCACCTACCGGGAGGCCATTCGGTTGGCGTTTGACGACGAGCTGGCCTCCGACCCAAGTGTCGTACTGCTCGGCGAAGACATTGCCGCAGCCGGCGGACCGTTCAAGACCACTGAGGGCCTGTACGAGAAGTACGGAGGAGACCGTCTCATCGACACACCAATCGCTGAGAACGGGTTCTGTGGGATGGCTCTTGGGATGGCCATGACCGGTATGAGGCCGGTAGTGGAGATCATGTTTAGCGATTTTCTTCCTACTGCCTATGACGCCATTGCGATGGAGATGCCTCGTCTGCGCTTCATGTCCGGAGGGCAAACTTCAGCACCGGTCACTGTGCGGGCCAGTGGAGGAGGAGGCGGTCGCTTTGGTGCTCAAACGTCAAGTACCGGCGAGTCTTGGTTCCTACAGTTTCTCGGTTTACAGATTGCCGTATCGGGGTCTCCGCAGTCCGCCTACGGGTTACTGAGGACAGCGATCCAGGAGAACAATCCCGTCGTCGTGTTCGAGCACAAGGCGCTTCATGGAGTCAAGGGGCCACTGGTCCGGGGGGACACCAGCCTTCCGGAAATCGGTCAGGCCGAGATACTCCGAGAAGGATCCGATGTGACCGTTGTTGGATCGCTTCTGATGGTCCACCGTGCCCTTGAGGCATCGGAGGCCCTCGCCGCGAAAGGAGAAGGAATCGATGCGGAGGTCATCGATATCCGGTGGGTGCGTCCGCTCGATTTGTCCACAATCAGGCAGAGTCTCGAAAAGACCGGTCGCTTGGTTGTTCTAGAGGAGCAGTACCACGAGGGCGGGTGGGGATCGGCTGTGGTCTCCCGCCTGACCGAGGCAGGTTTCTCTTGGCAGAATCCGCCGACGCTGGTGAGTATGCCGGATGTTCTCATTTCCCATAGTCCACCTCTGGAGGATCTGATGGTCCCCAGCGTCGAGCGAATTGAAAGTGCGATCAGAGCGACGGCTTCCAGCTAGATGCGAGTTCCGATCTCCATGCCGAAACTTGGCTATGACATGACCAGCGGGTCGATCGTCTCATGGCTTGTGTCGGTAGGCGATGGAGTGAGCCGAGGGCAGGCGATTGCCGAAATCGAAACCGACAAAGTGGTGATAGAGATGGAGTCTTTCGGTGCGGGAACTCTTATCGAGATCGTCTACGAAGCTGATGAAGATGTAGAGATAGAAGTAGGCGAAGTTATCGGCTACCTCGAAGACGGGATCTGAACGAGAACCCGCAACGCCGTGTGGACCTGACCCCCTCTAACCGTTCACCCTTAAATGGACAGTGGCAGTCGAGCCAAACCTCGTTCAGTGGAGATGTACAGACGCTCTACTTCACCGGCCAACTGGTAGTTAGGAATTCGGGACAGCACAAGTTCGAAGGCGATCCGACCCTCGAGACGGGCCAACGGCGCACCGATACAGAGGTGGACACCCTCACCGAAGGCAAGGTGGGGCTTTGGGGGCCGTAAAACGTTCAGCGTGTTTGGATCTTCCCATTGTTGAGTATCACGGTGAGCTGCTCCGACCAGCATCATGACTCGCGCTCCTTGGGGGATTACCGTCTCATGCAACTCGACCTGACAGGTTGTGACTCGCGACGACCACTGCACCGGAGACTCGAATCGGAGCAACTCCTCAACACCGGCCTCGATGGCCCCTAGATCAGCGGCTAGCAGTGCCCGTTGCGAGGGATGGCGAGCTAATACGTAAAGGCCATTCGACACGAGTGAACTCGTCGTTGTATTGCCCGCCAAGTAGATAATGAGACACATCCCGAAGATCTCCTCTGGAGCCAGCGGCTTTCCATCGATTTCGGCATTGGCCAACGCCGAGATCGTGTCGTCTTGAGGGAGTTGAGAGCGGGCTCTGACCAGATGCCCGAAGTACTCGCGCAGTTCGTTCCCGGCCGCCACCGCTGTGTGAACGTGCTCCTCCGTCCCCGAGAGATAGAGGAGCATGTCGGCGGCCAGGCGGCGAACCTTTCCCTCATCCTCAAGAGGGATCCCCATCAGCTTGCATATAACGAGCACAGGTAGCCGGTGGGAAAAGTCGGTCGCGAAGTCACCGCCTCCCGCGTCGATGAGACGATCGAGTAACTCTTCAGCGAATGCCCGCACCATCTTCTCGTAGCCACCGATCGTGGACTTAGTGAAGTTGTGGCGGACTACCCGGCGAAGTAAGTCATGTCGGGGCGGGTCCATGTTGAGGATCTCCGGGCCGATGAGTTCAGTGAAGCCTGGTTCTAGATTGACGCCTTCGGCGCTTGAGAACGTTTTCCAGTCTCTAAATGCTTTTTGAACATCGGAGTAGCGCGAGAGAGCCCAAATCCCCAAGTCTGGATTGTGATAGACGGGCGCCTCGTCTAACAACCGGTGGTAGTAGGGGTAGGGGTCGTCCTGGACGTTCCGAGACCTCGGGTCGTATCCGATCGGACTTTCGGTTACTACCACCATCCGGTTTGAGTGCCTTTACTTTGGGTGTGACGAAATAACCCCGTGCTTGCGTTGACACGCAAAGCTAGCTGTTCATACAATGCGGAACCACAGACAAGACACAAATCTAAACCTAAATTAGTTTATTTGCCTGCCGATTCTCCGGATACTGGGTGTTTGTGTGAGTGTTTTAGAGTTGGGGAGGCTTATCAGGGGCAACCCGAGGAGGTAGTTCGGAAATGCAAATACGATCCAAACGACATTTTGGGCAGGGGATGCGGGTTGTAGCGCTTGCTCTGAGCATGATTCTCGTGGCATCCGCGTGCGGATCCGACGAGAAAGAAGTAGCGGCCGAACCTGTCGAGATGATCGACATCTGGGTGGTCGGCTCTATCCAGGTTGGTGGCACCTTCTGGGATCAGATTGAGGCTGGAGCGAAGGCTGCTGGTGAGATGATTGCCGACGCCAAGGTCACCTACATCGCTCCAGAGGAATACAGCTACCCGAATATCGATGCGATGATCCAAACAGCCGTAGCGGCTAACCCGGATGCTGTTCTGGTGGACTATCGCTCATCCGACTTCGAGGGAACGGTGGTTGACGCCCTCAATAAGGGCATCGAAGTTCAGTTCTTCAACAACTATGTAGGGAAGGACTCCTCTGATTCAAGGGTCCGGCGTTTGTCTTCGACAGCAGTTGGACTGGACAAAGCAGCAGCATCGAGGCGGAGCGCAGAACTCTACACAGAGTTTGTGAGCCCAGGTGACAGTTTGGTGCTCTTCAACTCCCTACCCGACTCGTCTGAACACCTGGAAATCCAAAACGCTTATGTTGAGGTGTTCACTGATGCCGGCTGGAGCGAAGACGACCTCGACATCGTTGACCTTCCGGGCCTCGACCCGGCACCAAACTTCGAGGCGATCAAGACGTATCTCGCTGCCCATCCGGACGTAGACGGGATCGTCACCTGGGACACGAGTTCAGGGACGCCAGCCGCTCAGGCCAAGGCTGACATTGGTTCGTCGGTGCCACTGGTTATGTGGAACCTGGATCAGACTGTTATCAGCGGTGTGAAAGATGGCACCGTCCAGTTGAGTTTGACCCAGCAGCCGTTCCTGCAGACCTATTACGCGGTCGTATCGGCATATCTCAAGGTCAAGTTTGGCTTTATCGATCCCGCAGTCATCGACCCAGGGACATTGATCGTCAATCGTGACAATGTGAATGAGGTAGAGGGCCTGTTCAACGCGGGTTACGCCGGCTAAGTACTTCGAGATCCCGAGGGTTGGTGAGTTGGGTGCATGTCCCAGTTAGGGATTTGTGCCCAACTCGCGACCTGGGACAAGTTGGTTGCAGTGGATACGGGAGGGGTCTGAGATGACTCTCCGTACAGAGCGCCTAACCCGGGTTTCGACCATGGCCTGGGGGCGTTTGATGTCCCAACGGGAGTTTGCGCCGGTGATGGCCATCGTCATCCTCTGGACAATCTTCGAAATCTTCTCCGACGTTGGTTTCTTTACCTCGTCGGGGTTGATGAGTTCGGTGGCCGCACTCACCTCTTCCCTAGGGATGGTCGCCATAGGCGTCACGATGCTCATGATCTCCGGCGAGTTCGATCTCTCGGTGTCAGCGACCTTCGCGTTTGCCCCCGCGATCATGGGTCGGTTGATGAGTGCTTCGATAAACGACGGATGGGACTGGCCGATCCTGCCAGCGCTACTGGTCGCACTCGCCCTTGTGGCGCTAGTAGGACTGTTGAACGGACTCATCACCACCTACACAGGGGTCCCCTCATTCATCGTCACCCTGGGGATGCTCTTCTTTGTAACCACGCTTAACCGTATTGTCCTCGACGGCTTACCCGTTGATCTGGTCAGGGAGACGGGAACCCTGAAAAAGATTCTTGGGGCCGACCTTCCAGGCACCCCACTGGCAGCCCCATTCGTTTGGATGGTGGGAGTCGGGGTGACTCTTGCCTTTGTGCTGCGGAGGACCCAGTTCGGAAACTGGACCTACAGCGCAGGAAACTTCGGCGGAGCAGTGGCTCGAGCAATGGGTGTCCCGGTCAGACGGGTCAAGTGCACCAATTTTGTATTGACCGCTTTCCTCGCCGGCCTCGGAGGGATTCTCCAGTTCGCCGACTTTGGTTCTTCAAGTCAAGCTTCCGGAATTGACCTCAACCTTTTGGCCATTGTCGCCACGGTGGTCGGAGGTACCTCATTGTTCGGCACCAGAGGAACAGTCATCGGCTCGATGCTGGGAGCGATCATCCTCGGGTCTGTCAAAGTCGGCCTGATCATCATCCTGATTCCTTCAGAGTGGTATCTAGGATTGGTGGGAGCACTCCTGGTCGTGTCAGCGATCCTCAATGCCCGTGTCGAAAACATTCGTCGCGGCGGGCAGAGAAGTTCAATCCTCGGATGAGTGAGACAGCCGATGCACCGGTCCTCGAGATAGAGAACGTCTCGAGGCGTTACGGGAAGACCCTTGCCGTAAAGGGCTTTAACCTCGCTATTGCGCCTGGCGAAGTAATCGGCCTGGTTGGTGACAACGGTGCCGGGAAATCCACCTTGATCAAGATGATCAGCGGCTATGTCTCACCGAGTTCAGGGACCATCAAGGTCATGGGGCAACGAACCAAATTCAAATCTCCGAAAGACGCAAGGGCGGCCGGTATCGAAACCGTTTACCAAGATCTTGCCATTGTCGACGACATTGCCCTCTGGCGGAACTTCTTCCTAGGACAGGAGTTGTATCGCAAGGTCCTCGGCGTCCGACTGCTGGACGTCAAGAAGATGGCTCAGATTTGTGGAGAGCATCTTGACGAGATCGGCCTCACATCGGTCGCGTCTGCCCACCAGACGGCAACAACCTTGTCTGGCGGAGAGAGACAGTCTTTGGCGATCAGTAGAGCCGTTTACTTCGAATCACGGATTCTGCTCCTGGACGAGCCGGTGGCCGCTCTCTCGGTTCGGGAGACCAGGAGGGTGTTCGACGCCATTGAGGCAGCGAAGAGCCAAGGTCTAGGGGTTCTCTACATCGACCACAATATGGAACACGTGCTTCCGGTTGCCGACCGCATTGCCATAATGCACAAAGGTGGACTTCGCCGGATCGTGACCCGAGGCGAATTATCAGCGGAAGAGCTGGCAAATGCCGTAGCCCAATCGGGACTATCGGACAACGAGGAATAGTCCGATGCTCCTGTTTCCCGTCGGTGCTCAACTGGTGGTTGGGCCGCTTACAAAGTGCCGCTACCAATAGCGGCATAGGCTAAAGGAATGACTGGTCCGGCCGTCGTTGATTGCCATCACCACTTGTGGGACCTCGACAACCATGTATACGAGTGGCTGCAGGCCGATCCGGTACCTGACACCTTCTTAGGCGATTACTCGCCGATTTGCCGCAACTATTTGATTGATGACTATCTCGCCGATTCCGCGCCAACAGAACTGATCAAATCGGTTCACGTTCAATGCGAGTTCGACCCCGGGAACCCTGCCGGGGAGACCGAGTGGCTCCAAGGGATTGCCGACCGGAAGGGATTCCCACACGGCATCGTCGGGTTCACCGACCTCGCCGCCACGGATGTGAGCCAAGTACTCGAAGCACACGCGTGTTTCCCTAACATTCGAGGAATCCGACAGAATCTCAACTTTGATCCTTACAACTCAGAACGTTCCTTTGCTGACCGCGGTGATTACCTAAGGGACCCCCAGTGGAGAAAGGGCTTTGGTCTACTTGAGCGCCACGGCATGTCCTTCGATCTCCAAGTACTCCCTGCTCAACTGGAGGATGCAAGACCGGTAGTAGCTGACCATCCAGGGATTCCAGTGGTCCTCAACCATGCCGGGCTGCCGTTCGACCGGGATGTCGAGGCGATGGAGGTTTGGAGGTCTGGAATGGGCCTGTTGGCCGAACTACCCAACACCGCGGTAAAACTCTCCGGTTTCGCGATGGTCAACCCTGGATGGACAAGTGGTTCGATTCGTCCCCTCATTCTCGAAACCATCAGCATTTTCGGCGTCGAGAGATGTATGTTTGCCAGCAACTTCCCCGTCGATGGTCTTAACGCCTCCTACGGAGACCTCTTCAACGTGTACAGGGAGATTGTGGCCGAGTTCAGTGACGCTGAGCGGTCGGCCCTGTTTGGAGGGAACGCCGAGCGTGTCTACCGACTTTGACCTGGAGAAAGCCGGACGCGACCGCCTTCGGTGCAAGCGACTATGCGGTCTCTTGATGAGTAGGGAGCTCGGGTGACTCCTCCGCTCCGACTCGGAGTTTGCCTTTGGAATCAAACGTCCGGATGGCCCGACCTGCTTGAAACGGCCTGTCTTGCGGACCGACTTGGTTACGAGCATCTATGGACCTGGGACCACCTTCTTTCTATCTACGGCGAGCCCGACCAACCGGTTTTTGACAGCTGGACGGTACTTGCAGCCGTTGCTGCCTCCACTAAGCGAATTCACCTAGGGCCGCTTGTTACGGCTAACACTTTTCGTCATCCGAGCCTTCTAGCCAAAGTGGTCACTACCGTTGATCACATCAGTGGGGGGAGAGCAATCCTTGGTATTGGAGCCGGTTGGTTCGAGAGGGAACATCATGCGAATGGAATCGAATTCGGGACCGGCTTCGGAGACCGCATCGAGCGGATGGGTGAAGCAGTGGGCCTAATTCGGTCGCTCTTTCGCGGCGAAGAAGTGACCTCTTCCGGTCCGGCCTATCCGGTTGATCGTCTTCGCCACGAACCACGTCCGGTCCGGGGGAACGTACCAATACTGATTGGGGGTCGAGGTAAGACGAAGACCCTCAGGGTTGTGGCCACCCACGCCCAGATTTGGAATGCCTACGGCACTCCGGCCGAACTAAGTGACCATGATGAAGTGCTTCAAGCCCATTGCGAGGATGTGGGCAGAAACCACACTGAGATTGAGCGGTCGGTCCAGGCCAAAGTCGTTATCCGTGACACACAGGAGGAGGCAGAAGCGGCATTCGCTGGCCTACTCTTAATTAACAAGACCGTCTGGTCGGGACGAGGGGTAGGGGCTGAGCCGGACATGATTCAACGGCACGTGTTCCCCGACCCTGACTCAGCCATCTGGCTAGGCAGCCCGGAACAAATCGCCGAGTTGATCGCCGAATATGTTTCTGTTGGCTTTGGAACGGTTATCGCCGAAATCCCGGCGCCCTATGACCGTGAGACCATCGAGCGTCTGATAGGTGAGGTCGCTCCGCTCGTTCGTGCCGGCGGGGTTCCTTAATCTTGGACTGGGATCAATGTGGATTGGCCGCGGTTTGTGTATGCCAAGGCTAAGGAAGGTCCTAAAGGGAGACGCGAGATGAATCGGCTTGAGGGAAAGAATGCAGTTGTGACCGGATCCGGCCGTGGCCTCGGGGCCGCAGTCGCGGTCTTGTTCGCCAAAGAAGGTGCCCGGGTCTTGGTGGCCGATGTTGACCTCTCCAGTGCCGAACAGGTGGTCGACCAAATCCGTGCAATGAGAGGGGAGGGAATATCCATTTCTGCTGACGTGACATCGGCCGATGACGTAGGACGGATGATGGACGCGTTGACGGACCGCTACGGCCGTGTTGACATCCTGGTGAACAATGCCGGAATCGCCAGTCAGGGATCGGTCACCGACCTGGCCGAAGAAGACTGGGACCGCGTCATGGAAGTGAATATCAAGGGAGCCTACCTGTGTTCCCGTGCAGCGATTCCCCAAATGAAGGAAGCGGGAGCCGGGTCGATCATCTGTATCTCTTCAGCCTCGGGCGTCATCGGACAACGGGGTCAGGTGGCCTACAACGTCTCCAAGCACGCGCTTATTGGCCTAGTTCGCTGCATGGCTCTCGACTATGCCGCCGCGGGTATCCGGGTCAACGCGGTCTGCCCAGGGGTGATGAACACCCCGATGCTCCAGGCGCTAAGCGACGATCAACTCGCCGATCTGCATGCCATGCACCCAATAGGACGGATTGCCGAGGCCTCGGAGATCGCCCAGACAGTTCTCCACCTAGCGGGTGACGAAGCCTCTTTCACGACTGGTGCTGTGTTCCTAGTCGACGGAGGGCTGACCGCGATGTGAGAACGAACTGATAGGGGAGTGCTATGGAAGAGTTTCGAAACCGGACACAGCCCTCGACCAGTTAGAGGGATCGCAAAGCAGCAAAAGTTTTTTTGCCACCACAGTGTCGGGCATTGGATGGAGCAGCGCCTCCATTGACCAGGCCGACGTCGTCACCGTCGCCCAGGCCCCCGACTCCCACCTCGAGGCGATTGCTGACACCTACCAGCGTTGGACAGGTCAACACCGGCCACCAAGACCCGGGCGCCTTCCTCTGCGAACAACCGGGCGACTGTCTCGCCTTACCCCGGCCGCCGCCTGTGACTACCGCTCACTTGCCTTCGATGCGT
>PVBE010674460.1_pt1 | contig 14041 bp, 11 predicted proteins | sample 1631181 | NCBI WGS metagenome assembly PVBE01 (sample SAMN08397723, study PRJNA350692) | Marine metagenome, whole genome shotgun sequencing project. | isolation source: water | place: Pacific Ocean | collected 2012-04 | reverse complement strand
CGTCATCATTTACGCCGGCACCAACGGCTACGTGGACGCGCTGCCGGTGGCATCCCTCGGGGAGTACGAGCAGATGCTCTTCCAGCACATCGACTCAAAGCACCCGGACATCTGGGAAGACATCAAGAAGAAGAAGAAGCTCGACGATGCGCTGAAGGCCAAGCTGAACGAGGTCCTCAAAGCGTTCTCCGACGGTTTCATTTCATCCGCCAACTGAGCTGAGGAGCTAACTCGTGGCGAACCTCAAAGAGATCCGAAAGCGCATCGGGAGCGTCAAGTCGACGCAGAAGATCACCAAGGCCATGAAGATGGTTGCGGGTGCTCGGCTGACTCGCGCCCAACAGCGCATCACCGAGCTGCGTCCCTACGCCCAGCGGACCGGGCACGTGCTTCGCGAGATCTCCGAGGTCATCGGCGGTGAGCAGGCTGACGCCGAGCATAGCGCTGACAACGCGGACCATCCCTTGCTGGTGCGTCGCGAGGAAAAGAACGTCCTCTTCCTCGTCATCACGAGTGATCGTGGCCTTTGTGGCTCCTTCAACGCGGGCATCAACAAGGGTGCCGAACGCGAGTGGCATAAGCGTGAAGCGGCGGGCCAGACTGTCAAGATTGCGACTATCGGTCGGAAAGGGCGCGACTACTTCAAGCGTCGCAAGGCACCCGTGCATCACGTCTTTGAGGGCGTGTGGGACCGGCTCGACCTCGACGAGGCGCGGCTCGTCGCTCGGGAGATCTTGATTCCCTTCGCGCGCGGCGAAGTGGACGCCATCTACCTCGTCTACAACGAGTTCAAGAGCGCGATGACCCAAGAGGTCGTTACGGAGCCGCTCTTCCCCATCGGGCCGCCGTCGGCCGCCGACGCCAAACCCCTCGACGAAGTTGACGGGTTGCTCGCCAAGGAGTTCATCTTCGAGCCGAGCAAGCAGGCGCTGCTCGAGCGCATCGTCCCGATGTACGTCGAGATCAGCATCCTGCGCGCGCTCTACGAGTCCATGGCCTCGGAGCTTGGTTCCAGAATGACGGCTATGGACGCCGCCACCAAGAACGCTGGCGAGATGATCGATCGCCTGACGCTCACCTATAACCGCGCGCGCCAAGCGGCGATCACCACCGAGCTGATGGAGATCATCAGCGGCGCCGAAGCGCTCAATGGCTGAGCGGGCCGGCGCTGAAGCACTCGTCGCCTCTGGCATCGCTGGCATCGCTGGCATCGCTGGCATCGCTGGCATCGCCGGCGCCCTGGCACTGGATTCAGGCGTCCGCTAGCATCGGCTGACTATGCCCAAGCCTACGCGGAGTCAGAGGAAGTCGAGCCGCGCGCGACGTGCTCGTGCGTCGGACCACGGCCATGAGAGTCTGCCCGACGCCGCGCCCTACGCCCCGCCCCCGCGAGACTCGTCGAGTTCCCTCGCGACGGCAGCCGAGCAGCCAGAGTCCGGCGACTTCGGCGATCTGCCTCAGGAGCGGGGCTGGAAGTCTTGGCCCCTGGCGGCCCGAGTCGGGATCATCATGTTCTTGGTATTTGCGGTCGTCGTGATCGTGATGAAGTTCGTTTCGACGCTTTGAACGCGCTTGTGACGCCCAGGAGACGTCCAGGGTGTGCTCGGACACGCCTCTTACCTGGTCCTTCCGGCTGCGTTCGAGCTACGCTTACTGCGAACGGGGGAACGGTCTTGTCATGCCTGACAGAGCGTTCGCCGGTCCTAATTCAATTCCGTTGCCGTAAGGTCAGAACTGCATGTGTGGAATCGTGGGGTACGTGGGGAGTCGCGATGCGGCGCCCATTCTCTTGGAAGGACTTCGTCGGCTCGAGTACCGCGGGTACGACTCAGCGGGCTTGGCCGTGCACGACGGCAAATCGATCGAGGTGCTGCGCTCGGTCGGCAAGCTGGGCAACCTCGCGAACGCCCTGCGCGAGCAGCCACTGAGCGGGAAACTCGGCCTCGGTCACACGCGCTGGGCGACGCACGGACGCCCCAATCAGGTGAACGCGCACCCGCACGCGGTCGGCCCCGTCGCGGTCGTGCACAACGGCATCATCGAGAACCATACCCAGCTTCGCGACGCATTGCTCAACGAGGGCGTGAAGTTCACCTCCGAGACCGACACCGAGATCATCGCGCATTTGATCGATCGCGCGCTGGGCGGCGGGGCGGCCAATCTGCTCGAAGCCGTTCGGGAGACGCTCAAGCAACTCGAGGGCGCCTACTCTATCGGAGTCATCGCTAAGGACGACCCGGATCGGCTTGTGGTCGCAAAGAGCGCGTCCCCGCTGGTCATCGGTCTCGGCGAAGGGGAGATGCTCTGCGCGAGCGACATCCCGGCGCTGCTTGACCACACGCGCGACGTGCTCTTCATGCACGATGGCGAACTCGCGGAGCTGACCGCTGACGGTGTGGAGATACAGACCGTCGACGGCGAGAAGGTAGAGCGGCCGATTCGTCGCATCGATTGGAGTCCCGTCCAGGCGGAGAAGGGGGGCTACAAGCACTTCATGCTCAAAGAGATCTTTGAGCAGCCGCGAGCCATCGAGGACACGTTGAGAGGTCGCGTGTTGCTTGACCGCGCGGACATCGAGGCGACCGAAATGGGCGTGGACGAGAAGACGGCTCAGTCGATCGATCGCGTCGTATTCGTCGCGTGCGGGACGAGCTACTACGCGGCCCTCCTCGGCCGCCATTGGGTGGAACAGTACGCGCGCATACCGGCAGCGGCCGAACTGGCGAGTGAGGTTCGTTACCGCGAGCCCGTCTTCACGCCACGCGACTTGGTCGTAGCCGTGAGTCAATCAGGCGAAACCATCGATACCCTGGCCGCTATCCAAGCTGCCCGTGAAGGTGGCGCCACCGTCCTCGCCGTTGCGAACGTGCTCGAGAGCGCGATTCCGCGAGGGTCGCAAGGCGCGCTCTACACGCATGCTGGGCCGGAGATCGGCGTCGCGTCGACGAAGTGCTTTACGACGCAGCTCGCTGCGTTGCTGATGCTTGCGGTCTATCTGGGCCGGCGCCGTGAGACGCTGGACCGGTCGCGGGCGGGTGAGATTCTACAAGCGCTGGTCGAGGCGCCCGGCGCTATGCGCAAGGCCCTAGAGCACAAGCGTCAGGTGCACGACGTAGCCAAGCATTTTCAGCATTGCGATCACATGTTGTTCCTCGGTCGCGGGCTTGGCTATCCGATCGCACTCGAGGGGGCGTTGAAATTGAAAGAGATCTCGTACGCCCACGCCGAAGGTTATGCGGCGGGCGAGATGAAGCACGGGCCCATCGCGCTCATTGATGAGTCCATGCCGGTCGCCGTAGTCATGCCGCGCGACAATCAGTTTCAGAAGACAGCCTCGAACGTTCAAGAGGTGCAGGCTCGCGACGGCGAAGTCATCGCGGTCATCACCGAGGGTGATACAGAAGCCGCGAGCCTCGCCGACCACGTGATGGAAGTGCCCGAGGTGCACGAGGCCGTGCTGCCACTGGTGACCGTGCTGCCTTTGCAACTGTTCTCGTATTACATCGCGGACTTGAAGGGCACGGACGTGGACCAGCCGCGAAACCTGGCCAAGACGGTCACGGTCGAATAGCGCTCGCTCGAGTGCCGGCGTCAGTCGTCGGGCGCGACGGGGCCGTCATCGTCCGCGTCCGGTGCGTCTGTGTTCTCTCGAACGGTGAGCACCGGCACGGGCGACTTGCGGACGACCTTATCCGTCACGCTGCCGAGGATGAGGTGCTTCAGCCCTGTGTTGCCGTGCGTTCCCATGACGATGAGGTCGTATCCGTTGGCGGCTGCAAAATCGACGATCTCGTCGTCGGGCTCGCCAAAGCGGACGAAGACGCCAGTCACGTGGGCCCGGGTTTCGGCGTCGATCCCGTCCAGGAAAGCTCCCATGCCTTCCTCGGCCTGCTGTTTCGCCACGTCCCGAATCGCCCCGGCGTCGTTCGGGTTGATCCACGCCGTGAGATCGGGACGAAGCTGCGTCGAATATTCGTACGTGTGCAGGACGTCCATCGCTGCGTGCTCGAGCTCATCGGCAAAATGCGCCGCGTAGCGAAGCGCTACCTCGGAGCACGACGAGAAGTCCACTGGACACAGAATCTTGCGTACGAGCGACATGCGGCCTCCGTTTCATGCTTGCGGTTGAAGGTCCAACCCCGACGATCCGCTACCGGAACCGTATGGCTGGGAGGCCTTACAGTACCGACGGATCCCCCTTACTCCCCAATCAAGTTAGCAAGGCCGGCCCGTCCCCGCTATTGTCCGCCCCTAATTCGACGATGGGGCCCCGAAACGCCTAGGCAATCTGGGCCGAACGAGGAGACGACGTGGACGCGAAAAACAAAACGGCATTGATCACCGGCGGCGCATCTGGCTTGGGAGCCGCGACGGCGCGGCATATCTGCGAGGCCGGAGGCCGGGTGGTAATCGTAGACCGGGCGCGAGAACTTGGTGAGGCGCTCGCGAAGGAGCTTGGCGATTCGGCGCTTTTCGCCGAAGCAGACGTCACTGATGGCGAGGCGATGGCCGCAGCCGTGCAGATGGCGACAGACAAATTCGGCGCTCTCGACATCGCCGTGGGCTGCGCCGGGATTGGCACTGCAGCGCGCACGCTCGGCCGCGAGGGCCCGATGGCGCTCGAGATGTTCGCTCTGACCGTCAACGTGAACCTCGTCGGCATGTTCAACATGATCCGCTTGGCTGCTCACGCGATGAAGGACAAGGAGCCGAGCGCCGATGGCGAACGCGGCGTGATCGTTACCACCGCGTCTATCGCTGCCTTCGACGGTCAAATCGGGCAGGCGGGCTATTCCGCGTCGAAGGCCGGCGTCGCCGGTATGACGTTGCCCATCGCACGCGAATTGTCGCGCTTTGGTATCCGAATCCTCACGATCGCCCCCGGCCTCTTCGACACGCCTATGCTCGCCATGTTGCCGCAGGACGCCCGCGCTGCCCTCGAGGCCACCGTGCCCTTCCCGCCCCGCCTCGGAAAACCGTCCGAGTATGCGCAGCTGGTGCTCGACATTGTGGGCAACCCGATGCTCAATGGAGAGACGATTCGTCTCGACGGGTCGCTGCGGATGGCACCCAAGTAAACTACCCGATGAGTAACGACGGCGACGACCAAGGCGGTAGCGGCGGTCGAGGCGATCGCGGAGACCGGCCGCGGACGCCGGCCCCAGGAACGCCCGAACGCACGGATTTGCCCGGCGCCGAGCCGGCGGCGCCACGGTCGCCGTACGCTCCGCCGATCCCTGGCCAAGCTCCGCCAAGCTCCGAGAATCGGCCGCCGGGCCGGCAACGGCCCGAACCCGCGCCCCGCCCAGCCGACTATCCGCCGCATTCGCCGCCGGGCGGAGATTATCCGCCGCAACCGCCGCCGCCGGGAGGCTATCCGCCGCAAGGACCCGGCTACACGCCGCAACCGCCCCCGGCGGGAGGCTATCCGCCGCAAGGACCCGGCTACACGCCGCAACCGCCCCCGGCGGGAGGCTATCCGCCGCAAGGACCCGGCTACCCGCCGCAACCGCCGCCGGCGGGAGGCTATCCGCCGCAAGGACCCGGCTACCCGCCGCAACCGCCGCCGGGCGGCGGCTATCCGCCGCAGCCCCCGCAAGCGGGAGGCTATCCCCCGCAGTTCGGCGGCTACCCGCCGCAGCCGCCACGTGGTGGAGGGGGCGGCTTCGGCCGCCCGCCATTCCAGACGCCCGGTCCTCGCACCGACGGCTTCGCGATCACCTCCTTTGTGGTCGGAATCCTCAGCGTCCTTTGTCCTTGCTGGCCCTTCTTCATCTTTCCAACAATCGGAATCGTCTTCGGTATCATTGGCCTGAACCGCATGGGAAAGCAGCCGGACACCTTCTCTGGCAAGGGTCTCGCCATCGCCGGCATCGTGCTCGGCGGGCTGTCCATTGTGATGATGATCGTACTCCTGATCTTCACATCACTCGGATCCGTCGAACCGCCATCCTGGAACGACGCCTCCGGCCCCTACTACTAGTATTAGCGAGTACAGGTGAGCCGCTCGGCTACTTATACATGGAGCCGAGCCTCCACCGTCCCACGTCGTGCAGACTCGGCGCGTAGGCGCCGGCGACGCGCAGCTCGCCAACGACGCCCATCGAATGGGCTCTGAGCACGCGGCGCGCATCCACCTTCCGGTACACGGGCGGCCGCCGCGCGAGGGTCGGATCCACGGCCGAGAGGAGCGAGACGATCGTTGCGGTGCCGCCGGGAGCGAGCTTTCGGACGACATCGAGCATCATCGCGAAGCGCCCGTTCCGTCGGCGTTTCGAGATCTCTCGCGCGGATTCGGCCACGAAGCGCACCTCATGTCCCTTTCGGGTGAGCAGGTCAGCGATTGCTTGCCCAAGCTGACGCAGATAGGGCGCGTCGTCCCGTGCGACGAGATCACAGGGCTTGCCGTACCAGCCCTGCACGCCGCGCTGTGAGGGTAGCGGGCCCAATCCGAAATGGGCGAGGCCGTGCGGATCGAGTCCGTCAAGCAGAGCCTGCGCAACGCCCGGACCCACGCCGGATTCAGATCCTGTCCGCAAGACCGCCCAACCGACGGATCCAGCGTCGAAGCGCCGCGCGCCCGGACGTGGACGGTGCAGATGACTCCCAAGCCAGCCGATATCCGAGTCCCCGACCTCGAACGCGCGCAGGCCTTGCTGGAGACTCTCCGTTGTCCAGACCTCGATACCATCCACGAAAGCGGGACCGCGCGCCGCATGCATGTTTCTAGATAGAAACATACGGCCCTTGCGGCCGCGCATCTCAAAGGCGCCGGTACCGTCCGGCCGCCGTGCCGAGAACCCTCTCGGTAGGATGGCGACGATCGGGCTCGCGAGTCGTTCTGCGAGTTGTTTTGGATCCGCGCCGTCGAACCTGATCACGTCGTCGCCCTCGCCGCCCGCCATGCTGGCGCGAATACCCGCAAGCCATCCGATGCCGCCGTTGCGCGCGCTGCGCTGAAACGACCAGACTACATCGCGCGCGGTGAGCCGCCGCCCTGAGTTCGTGCGTAGCCCTGGGCGCAGGCGCACCCTAACGCTCGTCTGATTGTCCGTTCCTCCGCCGACCGATCCGGCGGCGGAATCAGGAACGCTAGCTGCGTTTGGCAGCGCGCTCGCAAGTGTCGGGTAGGGGTTGCCGCTCGCGTCGAGCGCGTAGAGTGTGTCGAAGATGGCGTCGCCGAAGAAGGCGGCGGTCGGGTCGAATAGGCTGTGCGGATCGACGCTTGTCGTCGGCCACGGCAGGCCGAACTCGACGCGTCCGCGGTAGGGCCGTCTGCCGAGGGCCAGCGCATCGCGCGGCGCGGCGACGCTCGCGACGATCGCGGCGGCGCCTGCGCTAGCGCTTGCCGCGAGCAGCGTGCGGCGCGAGAGAGCCGCCTTCGTTTTCGTTTTCGTCTTCGCGGAGGCCATCCCTATTGGCCCACCCAGACTTGATCGCCGACGGCGGCGACCCAGGCCGCCCGCGCGCCAGTCTTCTCCGGAGGGCAGATCGCAACGGCCGTGACTCCTCCGGGCGCGGGCAACTCGGCGCGCACCTCAAGGCCGTCATCGTTCCACGCGTAGGTGGTGAGCACATCCATCTTGGGGTCGAGTGTATTGGCGCTGGCTATCAGATCGGGTTGGCCGTCTAGGTTGAGATCGCCCACCGCAAAGGCGTAGCCCACGTCCTCGACACGGAGCGACGCGTTGACGGATCCCGGCGCGGCTCCAGCGGCAATATGCTGCCAAAGGACCAGCGCACTCTTCTTCGACTCGCCGACATGCACGCCGCGGACGAAGAACGCATTGCCGGCTCTATCCGTGAGCTGCGCGCCGCCAACGGCATCGGCCCAGAGTGGTTTCTGTTTGCCGAGCAATTCGGCTGGAGGCAACGCCGCGTGCCTGTCGCCGAGGCCCGTGTTGGCCCCGCACGTGGACACGCCCCACGCAACGCCGAGCATTTCGCGACGGGTGCAGCCGCCGCCGGGCCACGGCAGCTTGCCGGGCTTGCGCTCGACCGGGACGAGGTTCGGATCAAACCAGACCGCGTCTGCGCGGTCGCTCAGCCCCACGGCGACGCCGCCGCCGGCGAGGGGTTGCACGGTAGCGATCGGATCGCGCAGCGGCGTGGGCGCGACGGGAGTCAGCTCAGACCACACGGTTTGGCGCGTCTCGGCGAACTTGCCGCCGCGGATACGCCCGACGTGCAGCGCATGGCGCCCGACGACGAGCAATTCCGGACCGCCTACGCCATCGATGTCGCCGCATCCCAACGCTACGGCGTTCTTGGTTGGGCTTTGGATCCGAATGATTTGGGTCGCAATGAGTGGGATAGGAGGCAGAAAACTAGCGATCTCCGCGTCGATGGGGGCGCTGGCGAAGCCATGTCTGAGGGGTGCATTGCGTGCGGCGACGAGGCGTTGCCAGAAACTCTGACGGGTCTTGTACACGTCCGCTTCGATTTCGATGCGTCCGGCGCGGAGGCGTGGCGTGAGATAGAGGACGTAAGGGGCGGTCGTTTGGGCCAGTGCCTGCTCAAGGCTCCCCGAGGGATCGACGGCGGGCGGACCGGGGAATTCGCTGGCTACGACTCGGGTGATTCGCGTCGTAAGGCGCAGGAGGCTGGCGGCTGCGGCGGCGCGCTCGTCTGGCGACAGATCGACGGGCGGCAGATCGGCGACCAGGGGCGCGGAGGCGACGGTGTAGTGGGCGGCGACCTCCGGAGGCAGATCCACTTGGCGAGCGAGCTCACAGCCGAGGCGAACGAGCGCTGGCGCGACCCGCTGCAGACAGGGCGACTCCGCTGCCTTGGAGGTCGACCTGGTCGCTGCGCTGGGCGTTGTCGGCTGCGCGCCGGCGTCACCCACGAGGGTCGCGCCAACCGCAAGCGTGAGCATGAGTCCAAGCCGTTGCATCCGTCCGGCACTCTAGCAGGGGGACGCCCCGCGGAGCGAAAACGAGGCAGAGGAGCGAAAACGAGACAAACGAACGGGATCTGCACGCTTCCACTGCGGCTGAATCAGCGCGGCGGCATGGCGGTGCGGCTGAAAGCACTCCGATGTGGTAATCCGCTATTTATGCATCGCCTCGTTTTATTGCGACATGGGCAGAGCACCTGGAACCAGGAAAACCGCTTTACCGGTTGGGTGGACGTTCCCCTCAGCGAGCAAGGTCAAGCGGAGGCGACGGCGGCCGGGAAGCTCCTCAAAGCAGAGGGTTTCAAGTTCGACGTCGCCTACACGTCGCTCCTGAAGCGCGCGATCAAGACGCTTTGGACGTCGCTCGAAGAGCTGGACCAGATGTGGATCCCCGTTTACCGCAGCTGGCGCCTCAACGAGCGCATGTACGGTGCGCTTCAGGGCCTAAACAAGGCCGACACGGCGGAGAAATACGGCGACGAGCAGGTCAAGATCTGGCGACGGAGCTACGCGACGCCGCCGCCTGAGATGCCCAAGGACGATCCGGGGTACCCGGGGCACGATCCGCGCTACGCCTCGCTTACGCCGGACCAGATTCCGCAGACCGAGTGCCTCAAGGATACCGTCGAGCGTTTTCTTCCCTACTGGAAAGAAACCATAGCGCCCGCAGTCCGCAGCGGAAAGAACGTGATCATCGCCGCCCACGGCAACAGCCTGAGAGCGCTGGTGAAGCACCTTGACGGGATCAGCGACGATGAGATCGTAGGCCTCAATATCCCGACGGGGATCCCGCTGCTCTACGAGCTCGACGACGACCTGAAACCCATCTCGAGTCGGTACCTCGGCGACCCCGAAGCGGCGAAGAAGGCGGCTGAGGCGGTCGCGAATCAGGGTAAATCTGGCTAGCGCCCCATCTGGGCGTTTCGTTGAAAGAGCGCTTTGACGTTTACGTCGGATAGCACGATGAGGCCCCAGATCCCGAAGGGGATCCCCAAGACGCAGCACGGTCCCACACAAGGGATCATGCCGATGATTACGGCGGCCATGGCGACCCCGTACTTTTGCGCATTCATCATCTGGATGCATCCCCAGACGAGGAAGATGCCGACCAGGAGCCCGATGATGTTCAGGGAGTAGCCGGCGCTTCCCATCGCGCTCATCATACCGCCGAACTGCTCCTCGAACCCGGGTGGCAAGTCCGTTCCGGAGTCGTTCAACATGTCGAAGTACTTCTCGTTCATGCCCATGGGGTCGGGACCCATAGCGAGCTGGATCGCGGCAAAAACCATCCCGATGATATTGCTCACCAGCAGCGCAATGGCCGGCGCACGGACCTTGCCAAGCACGACGTCCGGCGGCGGCGGTGGGCCTTGCCCGTATCCGGGCGGTGGCGCTCCCCCTGGTGGTTGCCAGACGCCGCCTGGCGGCGGTGGCTGAGGTGGCTGCGGCGGGTTACCCCCGAAAGGCGGTCCTGGTTGGCTCACGTGCCCGAGCGTGCCCGACTGCGCCTCCGCTATCAAGCACGGTTACGTCTCCGCTGGCATCGCGGCCGCCGATCTAGCGTCGCGGGGGAACGGGGTAGAGCTTGAAGAGCAGGCGGGTTTGGCGAATACCGACGGACTCGCGGTGGATTTTCAGGTCGTCTCGGGCATGCACCGCGAGGTCGCGATGATCGTTGTACGTCCGTGCTAGCCGCTCGACGTGTTCTATGGGCGCTCCGCATTCGACGGCGGTGTCGAGTTTTCGCTGGGCGAGTTCGACGTGCAGGAGCGCAAGATCTACGGCTCCGGCAGCGTTCGCGAGTGCGCCCTTGGCCTCCTCAGCGAGGGCCTTCTCTCTTGCTGCCTCCGCGCGTTCTGTCTCGCCTTCTGTCTCGCCTTCTGTCTCGCCTTCTGGGCTGCTGTCGGCGCGCGGTGGCGGGGCCGATGGGCGCAACGACGCGAAGCGATCCCGCAGCCTGTCGAGGTAGCGGCTCCTGACTCCATCGTTGGTGAGCTTCGCGACGATCTCTTTGAGGTGTGTGCGCCTGCTCGGTATCCGCGAGCAGGCGATGCTTCGCGGTGACGTTTCAGCCGCCGGCCGGTAAGCTTGCCGATAGGACGAGCGGGCTCAGTCGAACGAGCCGCGCAGACGCAGGGGTTCGCGGATTGGGAGCCCGTACCAGCGGTCTGCGCCGCAATAGGGGGTGAGCGCGCCGGCGACGACGGCGTTGTCCGCGTCGGTGTGTAGGGCGAGCGCCAGAGAAACGGGCTCCGCGCCGCAACGCGCCCCAGGTCCTGGAAAGGCCGGCGCGTTGAAGCGCGCCGTGTAGAGGGTGGCGTCGGCCTCCGGATAGGCGTCGATACGCCCGGCACCCACGATGGTGGCCCCGTCAGGAACGAGGCCGTGTCCATCGCTAAGCGTGACGGTGACTTCGACTCCGCCGACGAGGTCGGTGGTGATGTGTACGGACGCTTCGCCTCGAATTTCGAGATCGAGGGTGCCGGTGCGCAAGATCTTGACCTCAGAGCTGCCGTCGCCGCCTTGCTCGGAACACGCGCCGGTGCCCGCGCCGGTGCCCGCGACAACAGCGAGCGCGACGCGGGTTAGGGATAGTCGTCTCATCGGGTGACCTTTCGCGTGACGTTGATGGCGTGGGCCAGCGCGACCGCGTCTTCGACGGAGCCTTCGAAGACGTGGAACTTCCACGTGACGGCTTCAGCCACCGCTTGAGTCTGGTCCGCGAAGCGCACGTTGGGCACCTCGGTGGAGACGCGCGCCGCGACGTGAACAAACGCCTGGTCCTTAATGAGGTAGCGGTCTCCGCCGAGACCGATGAGTCCGGTAGGCAGCGCGATGTAGAATTCGGGCTTCTGGAATGTGAAGTCGTTCAGATTGAACGTTACCGGTGTGGCGTCGTCGAGCGCCAAGGTCGTCGTGAACGTCTCACCGGTGCGAGGGAACTCGACGGCGACCTCATTGAGCCGGTCGTCGGGATCGCCGGGGCCGAAGTGAACGGTGACGCCGTATCGGCCGTCGCTGAACTTCTCCCAACTTACGCCGATGCTCCGCAGCGGGTCGGCGGCCTCGGCGTTCACCTCGAAGAGCGCCTCGGACGCGACGCCTCGCGGGAGATCCGCTTCTGCCTCCTCGAGGAGTGCGGAGAAGGGGTAGATGTGGACTTGGCCGAACGTCGTCGTCGCCTTCGCGTCTTCGATGACGTCGCGTGCGATGCGCATCGATTCGGCGAGGTGCGCGATGCCGTACTCGACCTCGCCCCGATAGGGGTTGATGCCGGACGCATCCGTGACTTGCCCGAGAAAGAGCAGTCGCCACGCGGCGTCGAGTTGCTCTCTCGCGTCTAGCTCCGTCGCGCTCGCAGCGGCCTCAGCGGCGGTGAGTTCGCGATGGGCGAGGGCACCGAGCGTTCGGACGTGGTTGTCGCGGTCGTCGGGATCGCCGGTATAAGGCCAGATGGATCGTTGTCCCATCCACTTGAAGATGGCTTGCGTGGAATTGGGTTGCCACGTGCCGTCCATGAGCATCGGTGGTGGCTCAGGTGTGACGAGTCGTTTCACCGTAGCGACGTACTTGCTGACGGTGGTGAGCTTGAAGCCGTCTGCTTCGAGGGCGAGAAGCTTGTCTTCGTATTTTTTGACCGATTCTTCCCTATAGAAAAAGGCCTCGGAGATGTACGGATCCATGTCGTTGGTCGCCATCTTCTCGCCGTCATCCATGAAGGTCCAATTGACCTGCACCGTGTCGTCGCCGATGGCGCGATTGACGCCGACGCCGCCTACGACGATGTTGACGGCAGTGTCAGCGTCGTGGGACGCATAGAGCGGCGCCCAATCCGAATTGCCTTGTTGGTAGATCCAGAGGTTCTTGGGCCAGACGAGAGTCCGGTATCCGCGCAAGGCCATCTGTTTGGCGAACGCCATTCCGGCTTGACCCTCTTGGCAGAAAACGGTCTGCGAGAGCGGGATGTCGTATTTGTTGAAGGTCTGCCGCGTCAGCGATTGGGAACGCTCCCAATCCACCTGCGGGAACGCGATGAAGAGTTGGTCCGAGTAGTGGAAGCTGACGACGTCGATCTGCCCCGATTTTGCCATGCGGCGCAGTTGGTCGAGGACGTCGGGGTGCCGCGCCGCGAGCACGTCGAGCATGTAGCCTTGAAGTTCGATGTCGACGCCCCAGCCGTCGTCGGCATGCTTCTCGTACAAGTCGAGTGTGGGCGCGAGGCTCTCCGTGACGATGCTGTCTTCGACCGCCTCCGCGCTCAGGTCGAATTTGGCTGAGGCGCCGGGAGGAAACTCGATGAGGCCGCCGGCGACGTATTGGACGTTGAAGTGGAAGACGCCGAGCCCAAACTTCTTATCCTCGGCGCTCGCGGCGCCGGACGCGAGGAGCACGCTACAGGCCGCGCCGAGCGCCGCCCCTGTCACCATTCGCATGAATCGCGTTCTGCCTCCCATGATGCGCTACAGATCCAGAACTAGCGGCTTGGGTCAATCACCGCTTGACGGCACGAGCCGGACCGAGTGCAACCCCATGCAGATGCAGCGGATTCCGACAGTGGCGGCGCCCAAGGAGCTGATGCCGAGCCTCGCCGGCGGTCATGCCTGGGTGTACCGGGACCAATTGCCGCGGGATTTCAGCGCGCGCACCGGCCAATGGGTCCGCGTGCAGGCGGGGCGCTTTCAGGGCTTTGGGCTCTGGGATGAAGACTCTCCCATCGCGGTGCGCGTGTATTCGAAGTCGGCGATCCCTGACGAGGACTGGGTACGCGAGCGGGTAACGCGGGCCTGGGACTTGAGAGCGTCGCTCCGAGATGACGGCGGCACGAATGCGTTCCGTTGGATCTTTGGCGAGGGCGATGGGCTGCCGGGGATCGTGGTCGACCACTACGCCGGTTTTGCGATCGTCACGACGGTGAGTTCGTCAGTCGAGCCGGTGCTGAGCTGGCTCCTTCCGGCGCTCGCTGAGGTGGCTGACTTAAAAGGCGTCTTGCTGCGCTCCGAGCGCGCTTTGCATCTGGTTTCGGGTAAGAAACCGTCGCGCAATTTGATTGTTCTGGAGAGTGGCTTGAAACTTCGGGCGGATCTGGAGGCCGGGCAGAAGACGGGCCTCTTCTTGGACCATCGGGAGAATCGGGAATGGCTG
>PVBE011094780.1_pt1 | contig 14044 bp, 11 predicted proteins | sample 1631181 | NCBI WGS metagenome assembly PVBE01 (sample SAMN08397723, study PRJNA350692) | Marine metagenome, whole genome shotgun sequencing project. | isolation source: water | place: Pacific Ocean | collected 2012-04 | reverse complement strand
TTGATGACTGGGAGGTCGACGCCGTTTATAGCGGCACCCAGAAATGTCTAAGCTGCCCCCCGGGCCTGGCGCCGGTGTCTCTGAGTGAGCGTGCCATGAAAGTCATTAAGGGGCGAAAGAGTAGGGTGCAAAGCTGGTATCTTGATGTGAACCTGTTGGCAAATTACTGGGGTGAAGGCGCGCGGGTCTACCATCATACCGCGCCCATCAGCATGAATTACGCGCTGCACGAGGCGCTGCGACTGGTGCTGGAAGAGGGGCTGGAAAAACGTTGGGCCCGCCACGAGGAGAATCATCATGCCTTAAGGGCTGGCTTGGATGAACTTGGGTTGGGCATTGCCTCACAGGAAGGGCATCAACTTTGGCAGCTCAATGCGGTTACAGTGCCAGAGGGTGTTGATGAAGCGGCGGTTCGCGTGGGTTTGCTGAGAAACCATGGAATCGAGGTTGGGCCCGGCCTTGGCCCGCTCAAAGGTAAGGTCTGGCGCGTCGGACTCATGGGCCATTCTTCACAACCAAAAAATGTACAGGCGTTTCTCAGTGCGACGAAAACCATGCTGGCTGCCGCATCGGCCTGAGTTATCGATTTCTTCAATTCACGCATCAAGATTATCAATGGCGGGCCCTGTTGTTTTCACTTGCTCAACCAGGTGAGACGGGCAAGCTCCACGCCATGAAAACCATCGGTTATTTCTCGCTCCTGCTGTTGACCGCCACCCTGATTTTGGCAGAGAATGTTGAGGATAAGGCAGCCTCTCTTAAAACCCGGGAAAAACACTATCGGTTGCTCCATGAGCGAGGCATTCCCGGCGGCGCGTGGTTCAGATACCAGGCCGGCCTTGCTCGCGAGGAATTACGCAAGCTGGGTGTAAAGGTGCGTCCGGGGCGTGATCGGTTTGGGCCGCGGTTTGAGCGAGGGTCGGAACTGGAACAGACCTTTGACCTATTTAGTGGCGGTCGGGCGCTCAGTGAGAACCTGCAGCTTGAGCGCGAGTTGCGCATCGTGGACAACAAGGATGGTGGAACCTCAATCGACACGATGCCGGGCATTGACGTGAAGGAGATGGACTGGAAAAAACTCATCGCCGGCAAGGCCCCCGCAAAGGATCCGCTAGCCGGCTTGATCCCGGCAGATCAACACGCGATTTTCTTCACCTCCTTTTCCTCCATGCGGTCGATGCTCGATGAAATCGATGACCAAGGCGTACCTGTGCTCGGCCTGATGGCCACGCGGTCCGAAGACACAATGACGTTTGACAAGTATGGCCAGCAACTTTGCTTGCCGCTCGGCTCGGTGGGTAAACTGCTGGGACCTGCGGTGATTGATAGCATGGCCTTCACCGGCTCGGACTCGTATCTGCTGACCGGTTCCGACCTGGCAGTGCTGTTTGAGGCCAAGGATGTAGATGTGTTGGCACAGGCCTTTCGCCTGCTTCGGGCCAAGGCGCGCTTTACTGGAAAGGCCGTACGCTCGGTGAAGGGTAAAGTTGCAGGCGTTGCGTACGAGGGCGTTGTGAGCCCCGACCGCACGGTTTCCGCTTATCAGGCGGTCGCGGGTAAAGTCGTGGTTGTGAGTAATTCGCTGGTGCAACTGGAGAAGATAGTCCGCACCTCAAAGGGAACCGCGCCGTCCATTGCGGGACTGGACGAATATACATTTTTCCGTAATCGATATCCGCTGAATGCGGAGGGCGCGATGGGCTTCCTGGTCATCACCGACGCAGCCATCCGTCACTGGTGCGGGGCCCGTTGGCGCATTGCCGCCTCGCGCCGTACGCGTGCGGCTGCGGCCCTGAGCGAGCTACAGGCTGTGCTGCTCGACCACAGTGATACCGCCGTGGATATCAACAAAGCTGCTGCTGATCGTGGCTTCGATTGGCTTGGCCGACTGGAGGTTTATGGCAATCAGGTCGTTTCTGCCGACTACGGCAGTCTGCGTTTCCTTAAGCCAATTTCCGAAATGAATCTGTACCATGCCTCGGCCTCAGAGGCCCGTGGTTACGCTCAGTTTCGCGACAATTACCAGCGCCAATGGCGGCAGTTCTTTGATCCCATTGCCGTGCAGTTCGCCATGGGGCCGAAGCGCATGACGGCGGATGTCACGGTGATGCCGTTAATTCTCGAATCGGAATACAACGAGATGAGCAGCGTGATTGGTGAAAACCTTTTGCCCGCTGGAGCGGGTGACCCGCATCAAGAAGCTGTCCTTCAATATTTGATGGCCCTGGACATGAAATCGCGGCCCATGAGTGAACTGGCCGGGATGGGGGGTGAGTTCTTGGACGGAATTGTCAATCCGTTTGGATGGATTGGCGGCTGGATCTCGATATATGTCGATGACAGTCCGTTGTGGGAAAATATTGCCAAAGTTGCTCGAAAGGACCCAGATAAAGCAGGTGAATTTTTGGAGGATAACCTGAATTTGATTCCGGCGGCGTTTAACGTGGAAGTAAAAAGCCCTCTGCGACTGGCCGCGTTCCTGACTAGTATAAAGGCTATGGTGATGAGTGCTGCGCCTGGCTCCGTCAAGTGGGAGACTCGCGAACATAATAAGAAATTCTACGTGGCCATCATCTCCGAGGACGGTCGTGAGAAACTGGCCGCCTATTACGCCATTACCCGCGGCATGTTGACCGTCAGTCTCAACGAAAAACTTATTCATCGGGTCATCGACCGGTCGTTGGATGACAAGGCTGACCAGCCCAAGGCTGCCTCCCTTATGCCGGGTCGCAGCATCGGCGTGCGGGTTCAGCGGGAGGCTTTGGCCTTATTGGAAACAATCTCGCGTGAGCAACTTGTAAGTGAAATGCAGCGCAAGTCGTGGGATAACCTGCCAATTCTCAACGAGTGGAAAAAGCGGGGGGTTTCCCCTGTGGAATTTCACGCGCGCCACTGGCACACACGACTCATTTGTCCCGGTGGCGGCACTTATCGCTGGAATGAAAAGGATCAGACGATGGAATCCTCTGTCTTTGGGCACCCTGAACGTCCACGAAGAAATCTGCCACCCACGGCCCATCCGATGCACGGCATTCGCGAGGTGCGTTTCGGCCTGACCTTTGAGCATGACGGCCTGCGCGCACAGGGTGAGGTGCTGCGCGATTAAACAGCAATTGGCTGCGGCAGTCGCAAAAGGCGGTTGATTCGTGTAAAGGTTTCCTTCGGGAAGCCAGCAGCCAATTTCAGTAGATAATCCCGCTCAATGGGGCTGGGGGAATTCCCTAATTCTCGCGCCTTGGATTTGGGAATCAATCCTCGCATCCGGGCCCACAGAGCGTGCACTGGCACGGGATAATCACTGCCATGCACCATGCGTCGCTCCATTTCGGGTTTAAGGCACTCGCGCAGGGCGTAGCTTCGGAAAGGGAGATTGAGTGCGCTAATGTCAGCGTAAAGGTTTGGGAATTTATTAAACATCTTTGACAAGATGGGGAGGTAATCCGGGTCGCGCAGGCCGCTGCGGGAAGCGGCGTGGGCAGCGATGACGGTGACGCCGCATTCAAGAGGCAGTGCGAGCGAGCGAGGATCAGCGTATTCAGGGCGAACAACCTGCAGGGTGTGCTCGCCGCCGGTGTGGGCAAGGAGCGGCAGACCAGCCTCAGCCATGCGTTCCCAGAATTTTGTATATCGTCGATCGTTGCAATTGATGTTCTGGCAGTTGGGCAGGCATTTCATCATCACGGCTTCAGTGGTAAGGCAGTAGTCAAGTTCCTCAAGGGCATCGGGGCGGCCGGGATGGATGGAGACGGCTGGGAGGAATTCTTTGTGTTCGCGGGCCAGTTCGAGCACGTAATCGTTGGGCACATAGGCGTTGCCCCAGCCGTGGAGGAGGTGGCCGTCATCATCATAAACCTGTTCCTGGGCCAGCAGCACAACGGCGTCCAGCGAGGAGAAGCGAATGTGCCCGAGTAGATTGTTCACAAACAGTTCGTCAAAATTGAGTGAGCGGAGGCTTTTAAGCGGAAGGCCAATGTGGCGCAGCATGAAGGCGTAGAGCGGCAGTTTCCCAGGCGTAATCCGAAGCCAGCACCCATGGCCACCGGACGCGGTGCCCACCATGTGAACGTGCATATCAATGGTTTTCACTGTGGATTCTGGGAATGGCGGAAGGGGAGGGATTCGAACCCCCGGTGCAGCTTTTGGCCACACGCTCGATTTCGAGTCGAGTGCCTTCGACCGGACTCAGCCACCCTTCCGTGCCTGTACTCTAGCGCATCGGGTTTGCCTCCACAAATCAGAATCGCCGGGCTTTTCACAATACATCGTGAAAAACTCTGGTTGGGTTGCGCTCGACGCCGCCCCTTTGCTTCGATTAACTGGCCGGGTGATTGACGACGCCAAGCAGTTGGCGGATTTCTTGGGATCATTGCGCCAAGCCGAGTGGTTGGCAATCGACACCGAGGCCGACAGCCTGCATTCCCACCCGGAAAAGCTCTGCCTGTTGCAGGTGGCCATCCCCGGCAGGGCGGAACTGGTTGATCCTCTTTGCGGGATGGATCTGGACGCGCTGTGGGAGACATTCGCTGATCGGGAGTTAATGATGCATGGGGCAGACTACGATTTGCGCCTGCTGCAATCCGGGCATGAATTTGTGCCGGCCAGGATATTTGACACGATGTTGGCCGGAAGATTGTTGGGGCGCGAGCGATTTGGCTTGGCTGATTTGGTGCAACATTACCTGGGCATCACGCTGGAGAAGGGCTCGCAAAAGGCCAATTGGGCCAAGCGCCCGTTGACGTCGCAAATGGCTGAGTATGCCCGAAACGACGTGCTGCACTTGCATGATTTGGTCACGTGTTTGCGTGAGGAATTGCAGGAGAAGGGGCGGGGTGAGTGGCATGCTCAGGAATGCGCCCAGCTCATCAAGGATAATACCTACCTGCCGGCTCCTGATCCAGACCGCATATGGCGCGTCAAGGGGAGTAACAGGCTTTTGCCTGCAGCACTCGCCATATTGCGTGAACTGTGGCACTGGCGCGAACAGGAGGCGCGTCGCCGGTGTCGTCCACCTTTTTTTGTCCTTTCGCACGACCTGATTCTGAGCCTTGCTGATAAGGCGGCGAATGGAGATGATTATGTCAGGCTGCTTCCCCGTCGCATTCCTGAGCGGCGTCGACAGGCTATTCGAGAGGTTATTGAGCGAGGCATTTCCATGTCGTCGGCTGACCATCCGCAGCCCATCAAGCCGCCCCGGCGTCGCAACATGAGTGCGCAGCAAAAAAATCAATTTGAGGAGCTGCAGGAACGTCGCAACAAACATGCCGAGGAATTGGGTATTGACCCAACAATTATTGCCAGCCGCGCGACTTTGATGGGCTTGGCCCAGGAAACCGAGGAGAGTCTTGCCGACCTGCAAGGCTGGCAGCGTGAGTTGTTGGCCGTATAAAGCTAGGCCAAGTGCTTGAACGCTTTCTCGCTGGCGACCAGTTGTGCCAGTTCCCGCACCTTCTGGGCGGCATGCTTGTGGGCGATCATCGTTGTGTCGTTCGTGGTCACGACGATGCAGTCGCGCAGGCCGGCTACCGCAATGGGTTTGCGTTCTTTTTTTGAGCGCGTGTCGAAGATGATGTTGCGTGCGGCATCCACGTGAATGAAATCGGCGTCAACACAGTTGCCGGCCGCATCGGCCTTGATGTGATTTTCCAGCGAGGTCCAGTTGCCCAAGTCATCCCAATCGAAGTCACCGTCGGCAACGAGGACATTTTGCGCATGTTCCATGATGCCGTAATCAAATGAGACACTCTTCAAGGCGGGGTAATCCTTCTTCAAGGCGGATTTTAACTTTGTGGGCGACTTGGCCACCTTGAACCACTTCTCGCAATGAGCGGCCAGATCTTTCTGGTGCTTGGTCAGGCTCTCGATAATGGTCGCGAACGAAAATATAAACATTCCGGCATTCCAGCGGTACTGGCCGCTCAACTGAAATTCCCGTGCACGGTGTCGATCGGGCTTTTCCACGAATCTCTCGACGCGATGAAAAGTGGTTTTGTAGGCCTTGCGACCCTGTGGGGCCGGCATCTTGTCTCCGGCACGGATGTAGCCGTAACCCGTCTCCGGTTTCGTAGGATGGATGCCAATGGTGGTAATTGCCTGGCCTCGCCCACACAGATCAAAACTGTCTTTCAAGATCTTCTGGTATTTCTTCTCGTGCTTTGCCGGGATGATGTGGTCTGAGGGCAGCACCGCCATCACGCCAGTGGTGGTGCGTGCACCCACCAGCGCCGCGCCAAGTGTCACTGCAGGGCAAGTATTGCGTCCACAAGGTTCTGCGATGACATTCTCCTTGGGCACTTTTGGCAACTGTTTGCGCACACCGGCAGCTTGGCTGTCGCTGGTGATCACAAAAACATTCTTCGCTGGCACCAGTGGCTTGATACGCTCGTAGGTGCGTTGCAGGAAGCTCTTCTTGTCGAAAAGCGACAAAAACTGCTTGGGCGTTTTTTCGCGACTGAGCGGCCAAAAGCGTTCGCCTTTGCCGCCAGCCATGATGATGACGAAATGATCCTTGTTCGCGCTCATGATATTGGGGGCTTGACTGCGTCCACCAGCGTTTTCACATAGTCCGCCACGTGCCCGGCCAGGTTGTTGCCCGCGCCGTGTTCAGCGATTTGATTGACGATGGCGCTGCCAACAACCACAGCATCGGCGCAATCTGCCACCTGCCTTGCCTGGTCCGGACTGGAGATGCCAAACCCTACTGCGATGGGCAGTTTGGTGTGTTGGCGGATGACAGAGGTTTTGTCTTTGATTGAAACGGCAACATTCTGCTGCATTCCCGTGACACCTTCACGTGAGATGTAATAGATGAAGCCACTCCCATTCCGGACAATTGATTTCACGCGCTCCTCAGGCGTTGTGGGTGCCACCAGCCAGATGGAGCAAAGTTCCGTCTCATGCATGAGTTGGGCATATTCATCAGCCTCCTCGGGCGGCAGGTCGAGCGTAAGCATGCCGTCCACACCCGAGGCCTTGGCGTCGTTCATGAATTTCTTTAGGCCATGCTGGTGCATTAGGTTAAAATATATGTAGAGTACGATGGGCACCTGCGAATCGCGTCGGATGTCAGCGACAGTCTTGAGCAGGGCAGGAGGCGTGGTGCCGCTGGCCAAGCCGCGTTGGGCAGCCAACTGGTTTACCAGTCCGTCGGCCAGTGGGTCGCTGAAGGGAACGCCCAGTTCCAGCACATCAACGCCCGCTCCGTCCAGTGCCAACGCCAGTTGGCGGGTGTGCTCAAGATCAGGGTCGCCAGCGCCAATGTAGGCCACAAAGCCCTTTTGACCGACGGCCTTCAAGTTCGCGAAACGTTGCTCGATGCGGTTCATCCGCTGCGCAGTATGTCAATTGTTGGGGTCGGAGGCAATCCGGAGTCCTTCCAGCGTCAAGAGCGGTCGCACGGCGGCAATCTCCGGAATGCCCTTTGCCAGGAGCTTCGCATGGCCGCCGGTAGCAATCACGGGCAGGCGGCGCGCCCGCAATTGCCCGCGAACACGCTCAATCAGTGCCTGTACCAATCCGCGGTAACCATGCACCGCCCCTATAAGCATGGCCTCTTCCGTATTCTTACCAATAGCCGTTCGCGGATTGCGCAACTCGATTCGCGGCAGGAGTGCGGTTTTCTCGTGGAGATAATCGGTCATCGCCGAGAGCCCCGGCGCGATGATGCCCCCGGCGTAGTTTCCCTTGTGGTTGATGATGTCGAAAGTCACTGCCGTGCCAAAATCGACAACCACGGCCGGTGAACCAAATTCAGCCTGAGCGGCAAGCCCATTGGCCAAGCGATCTGGACCGATGGTGGCGGGCTTTGGGTAATCGATGCCGAGACCACAGTTTTTGTAATTGAAAATAGTGGGTTTAATTCCAGCCGAACTCAGCCACGCACAGGCGGCTCGCGTGGCGGTTGGCACAACGCTGCAGATTAAGGCCTGTGTGACCATGGTTCTGCCAACGAAGCGCTTCAAGCGAGCGCCCATTCTGTCGTTGGTCCAGTCGGCAGCGGGCAATTTTTTGTCTTGGTGGATACGTGTATCGACCAGTGCGGCATGAGTGCTGGTGTTTCCTATGTCGAGCAGGAGGCGCATCAGGTATCAAGGATAAGTACATCCCCTCCAGTGACCCGTTCCAGACGGCCGTGGTCGGTGCGAAGGAGCAGGGCACCGTTGGGATCCAGCGATTCGGCGCGTCCGCGCAGGGTGCGCGCGCCCACCTCAATGGAGACATGTTGGCCCAGTGTGCTGCAGCGCGACTCCCATTCCTCCGCCAATTCTTTGAACTCCCTGTCAAGAATACGGGCATAATCGTGATCCAGTTCGCGCAGGAGGCTAGTGGCCAGTGATGGTCGGTCTACGGGATGGCCAAGAGCCATTTTAAGGGAGGTGGCTGATTTGCGTAGTTCGGAGGGGAAATCGCTCGGTGACTGTTGCACATCAATGCCGATGCCAATAATGACATGGTGGACTTGGTCGAGTTCAGCCTGTAACTCGGTCAGTATGCCGGCCACTTTTTTGCCATCAAGGAGCAGGTCATTGGGCCACTTGATCTCAGCTTGCAGACCGGTTTCATTTGCAATAGCACGTGTGAGCGCGGTGGCAGTTGCGGCAGTGAGTTGTGTGATCTCTGTCGGGTGGAGGTTTGGATACAGCAGGATCGAGAACCAAACTCCTTTGCCTGAAGGTGAGGACCATCGGCGACCCAGGCGGCCACGCCCCTTGGTCTGTGATTCGGCAAAAACAACCAGGCCTTCAGTTGGGTTTTCGGTGGTCATTTGCTCAATTACATCATTGGTTGAGGTGACCTGATTTAGCACGCGAATGTCGCGGCCGATGACTTGGGTCTTTCCGAGGCGTGCATGCAGGTCGGCGGCAATCAGGCGATCCGGTGAGGCAAGAAGGCGATAGCCGGTGTGCGGATTGGCGGCGATATCATAGCCAAGCTCGCGCAATGCCTCAATGCGTGACCATATGGCTGTGCGGCTGACACACAATTGGCGGCAGAGATCTGCGCCGGATACTCCGATATTGGCAGAGCGAAGCGCGGAGATGATTTTGGCATCAAGCGTCATGCCTCAAAATCCAGCGCGATGTCCACTGCCCGAGGAGAATGGGTGAGGGCACCGACTGATATAAAGTCAACACCCGTTTCGGCCACGGCACGGATGTTGGTTAGCGTGATTCCCCCGCTCGCCTCAAGTTTGCTTCGGCCGCTCACAAGCTGAACCGCCTCGCGTATTTTCTCTGGTGACATGTTATCAAGCAAGATGATGTCCGCGCCCGCGCTTGCGGCTTGTTCAACCTGTTCTAGTGTATCAGCTTCAACCTCTATTTTCAGTTTCGGGCTTCTTTCTCGAGCTCGTGCAACAGCCGTGCCAATGGGGTTGGTTTTGTTGTGCAGTGCGGCAAGGTGGTTGTCCTTGACCAAAACCATGTCGTACAGGCCCATGCGGTGGTTCTTGCCGCCTCCACAGGCAACTGCATGTTTTTCTAGGGCTCTCCAACCCGGGGTGGTCTTTCTTGTGTCGAGCAATTGGGTGCCAGTGCCTTCAATGGCCTCACGGTACTGCGCGGTTATTGTGGCAATCCCACTGAGTCGTTGCAGGAAATTCAAAGCTGTGCGCTCGGCGGTGAGAATGCACCGCGCGGGGCCTTCCAGTCGCAAAAGGATGGTCTTCGTCTCAAGTGATTGGCCATCCTCGGTTGTTCGTTCGAGCTTGATGGTGTCGTCGACCTCATTAAAACATATCTCCGCCAATGCCAGTCCAGCTATGGTCAGGCGTTCCCGGGCGACTATGGCAGCGTGCGCCATGGTGCTGGCGGGAATCAGGGCAAGGCTGGTTGCGTCACCAGAACCGATATCCTCGGCTAGGGCGCGCTTGACCAGTTCGCGATCGAAGGAATGCACGGGGTCAGAATGTCTGAGGAAGGTGGTTGGTGCAAATATGTTCGCAGAAAAAGAGTGAAAATTTATATTATCTGGGGTAGGTTGCCGGAATGGCGAACGTTATTATCCGGCCTGAATGGAGCTTGTCGGAGAAGCTTATTACGCCGGAGGAGGTTTTTCACAATCGCCGCCGATTTTTGCGTGATATGGGGTTTGCTGGCGCATGGCTGATCGGTGCCTCTGGTTTTGCGGCGGCAAAGGATAACAAGAAGTACTATCCGGCCAAGAAGAACGCTGCGCTCTCCTCCCAACTCCCGGCAGGAACCAAGTCGACGCCGGCCGAATGGATAGCTGGTTATAATAATTTCTACGAGTTCACCACCGAGAAATACTATGTCAAGCGCCCCTTCTACATGGATAAATTCTCTATTGATCCATGGAAAATGCGAGTGGATGGACTGTGCAAAAAACCTTTGGCTGTGGATGTCCATGATCTCATCGGTGACATGGGAAAGAAGGGGAAAATCGATGAACGGGTGCAGCGTTTTCGCTGTGTGGAGGGCTGGTCAATGGTGGTGCCGTGGACAGGTTTTTCGTTGGCGGAACTCTTGAAGATGGTTGAACCCAAACCTGAGGCGAAGTTTGTCCGGTTCACCACTGCGTATAACCCAAAGGTGATGCCAGGCGCGGCCCGTATGACGAATTATACCTGGCCCTATCAGGAAGGTTTACGGTTGGACGAGGCAATGCATCCCTTGGCACAGGTGGCGACGGGCATTTACGGCAAGCCACTGGAAAAACAGAACGGAGCGCCGCTGCGTCTGGTGGTGCCGTGGAAATATGGTTACAAGAGCATCAAGTCGATCGTGCGCATAGAGCTTGTAGCCAAGCAGCCAAAGACTTTTTGGGGAATTGCCATTCCCAAGGAATATCCGTTTGAATCTAATGTGGATCCCGAGGTGCCTCACCCGCGCTGGTCGCAGGCAACCGAGCGGGTGCTGGGATTCAATAATCGCCGTACTGCAACGCTTAAGTACAACGGCTTTGGTAAACAAGTCGCTTCACTGTACAAGAAATAGGGCACTCCCCGAAAACTCATGTCCGTCCCCGTGGTCACCGTCGCGCAGATGCGCGCTTGGGAGGATGCTTCCTGGGCGGCTGGATGCGAAGTCAATGAAGTGATGCGTCGTGCCGGGGAGTTTGTCGCGCGGCGAGCCATGGCGATGACCTGCGATGGGGATACAATTTTACTCTTGGCAGGTAAAGGCAACAACGGGAGTGACACTCGTTTGGCCGCGGAGCACATTCAGGAACGCAAAGTGCTGCTTGCGGATATATCAGGTGAGGATTGTCTGCCTCTGATCCGGGAGAAGTTGGCCGGCAAGCCGGCATTGGTGGTGGATGGGCTTTTCGGTATTGGCCTAAACCGTGTACTTGAAGGTGTTTGGGTGGAACTGGTTGAAGCAGTCAATGTCAGCGGTTTGACCGTGCTCGCTGTGGACACGCCTTCAGGACTCAACGCGGATACAGGGGAGCCGATGGGAACGGCAGTACGTGCGGATGTCACAGTTACATTCGGTGGGCCCAAGCTGGGTCTGCTTGAAAATCGTGCTGCTGAATTTGTTGGCAGGCTCGAAACTGCTGCGGACATAGGTCTCATTCAATGTTCGGAACAAACAGGTTTGAATTGGGTGTTGCCTGAGGACTTTAATGACTTTCCGCCGATCCGGCCCGTCAATTCCCACAAGGGAACCTTTGGACATTTGGGGATTATAGCTGGCAGCATGGGATTTCATGGTGCAGCGGTTTTGGCGGCCCGTGCGTCACAACGGGCACAACCAGGACTGATTACACTTCTTACTCCGGAAAATGTCTATCGTCCTGTGGCGAGCCAATTGCGAGCGCAAATGGTGCATTCATGGACAGTCGATTCTATAGAGCGATTAGCAAAATGCACAGCTTTGCTTGCGGGCCCGGGCTTGGCGAATGAGGAATTGCCCCGGGATCTGCGCGACGAGGTTATTCGGTTTTGGCGCGAAGACGAGCGCCCGGTGATTTTGGACGCAACTGCCTTGGGCTGGCTTAAGCCTGGAAAAACGCCCGAAAGTGCGTTGCGAGTTATCACCCCGCATCCCGGGGAGGCGGCACGCCTGCTGGAAACCTCGAGCGATGCTCTGCAGGTTGACCGGTGTGCTGCGTTGCGTGAGTTGGCCGCACGGTATGATTGCTGTGTTGTATTAAAAGGCAACCGCACACTGATTGGCGGAGCTGAGGGTGGCATCTGTGTGAACTCTTCGGGGAACCCACATTTGGCGCAAGGTGGCAGTGGAGATGTGCTGGCAGGTTTCATTGGGGGTTGGTTGGCGCAGCCTTGGGCGCAACTTGTCTCAGGTCGTGCGTTGAACTACGCAATCTGGAGCCATGGTAGCGCAGCAGATTTCTTGTCATCACAGGAAACGGGTTGGGGCATGGATGAGTTAATTACAGCACTAAAGTGAGTTGGTTTTTTAATTGATCGCAGAGCCGGTTTTGGTTCTTATCAAGACGCCATGCAGGGGCGTTGGTTAATCGTTTTACTTGGACTGGTGATGTGGGCTCATCACCTGCCTGCTGCGGTGCAGTATGAATTGGTTAACAAACAGCTAGTGGTGGGCGACAAGGTTGTCGGTGTTACGGCTCAGGGCATACGATTTGGCAGGGGGTTTAACCCAGGGCAGCTGATTGGATGGGCCTCATTGAGTACCAACTCGGTATTGCATATATACAATCGCCTGGCGCGTGAAAATGTGTACATTCAGAAGCCACTTGCGGAAAAGAAAGCGATAGCTGCTGCGATTCGAGGTCGATTGAATCCAAGGCGGGTTTCAGGAGTTCCTGGTGGACCGGTTGTGCCTGCGGCAAAACTTGCTGGTGCGGTAGCGGCACCGGGAGTTCGGGCGAAAGGATTGTCCCTGCCGCCAGCGCCTGCGGACGAATTGTCCGAGCGACCCTCGTTGAGGCCTTTGACACCCCAGACATGGAGAGGAATGCCGGGTGATTTCGTGCCCTTAAGTGATCCAAACGCAAAGCAGACTTCGTTGTTTGGGGGCCTTTTCGTGAGCCCGATTAGTATTTTTTTCTACTTGTTGATTCTTGGTGCAAATTTTCATCTTGCGCGCGAGGTGGCTGATTGTCGTCGTCGTTCCCGTAAGTTGGTCTGTGGTTTATCCTTTCTCGTTCCATTTATTGTGCCATTGGTCTTCATGCTGTTGCCTGTGCCGGAAGGGAAAACTGCGCCATCGGTTGTGCGTTCCCGAGTGGCGGAAGCGGCAACCAATGCAGTCACAGTAGGAGCAGTACAGGAACCTGAGCCTCAAGCAATCCCAGAGGAGCCACAGTCGCAACCGGTTTTCAGTAGCTATTATCATCGGGATCAAGTGAAGTTTAACCGCAATTTTTTTGTTACTGAATTGATGCGTTTTAACCGGTCAGTGCCAATCGGTGAGTGGTTGGTGATACGGACTAATAACGAACGGGAATACTGGGCTGGTCGCATTGTTAAGGCGGAGGAGGAGGTCGTTACTTTCTCGGTGGTTGTGGGGGGAATTTGGACCGATCAGACCGTTCGCTATTATCAGATTACCGAAATATTTATTCAATCGATTGAGGGCTGAGGTAGATTTTGAAATATAAAACCATATTATTGTTTGGGGCACCTGGATCCGGCAAGGGCACCCAAGGAAGAATTCTGGAGCAGGTGCCTAATTATTTCTATTTCTCGTGCGGTGATGTGTTTCGTAACCTTCGCCCAGAGAATCCGCTCGGAAAAAAGTTTATCGATTATTCCAGCAAGGGAGAGCTGGTGCCCGATGAGTTGACGGTTGAACTCTGGCGCAAGCACTTAGAGGCGAGTACATCGGACGGGGAATTTCATCCGGAGCACGATTGGCTGGTCTTGGACGGAATACCCAGAAACCCGCATCAGGTGGACATGATGAATACAGCCATTGATGTGCGGGGCGTGCTGCATTTGGCATGCAGTGACATGAGCAAAATGGAGGAACGCATACAACGGCGTGCGCTTAAGGAAAACCGGATGGATGATGGCAACGTTGAGGTTATACGGCAGCGGTTTGAAACGTACCAGCAGGAGACGCAGCCGGTACTTGACAAGTACGACGCTGGCATTGTG
>PVBE011419980.1_pt1 | contig 14045 bp, 11 predicted proteins | sample 1631181 | NCBI WGS metagenome assembly PVBE01 (sample SAMN08397723, study PRJNA350692) | Marine metagenome, whole genome shotgun sequencing project. | isolation source: water | place: Pacific Ocean | collected 2012-04 | reverse complement strand
TGCCCACAACGGAAGCACTACGTCGCCAAGCCTTGTGTTGGGTGGTGTGACAGTCGCAAACGCCAATGTGACTGTTCGGAATGGAACGACTATTCTTGGGCTTGTTACATCTGAATCAGATGGAACCTGGTCATTGCCAGTCAGTGGTCTTGGCTACATTACCCATCACTTCACTGCAGAGGTGAATGACCTGAGAAGTGATCCATTGAGTGTGACGGTCATTCAAACAACGGGATCCTCTCCCATTTCCGTCGTGGGTTCGTGGGGGCCTCAACTGCCAAATGGTAGCAATCATATCTATCTTGACTTCAATCAGGCCGTCAGCGGTGTCGCAATAGAGGTGATTCGTCTTGTTCATAATGGGAGAACGGTCTCCCTTCGGGATTCAGCACTGACGAATGTTGATGGTGCAAGATACAGACTCACATTACCAAGGCGATTCCAGTCCCAGGCAGGTTCCTACCAGATCATGTTGACTGCTGAGTACATTCGAAGCATCACCGATCCAGATAGCACATTGCATCCAGATGACTCGACCGTTGATCTTCCAGATGCTGGACTCAGCACCTAATTCAAGGCTGATTTCTATAGCAGGATATGTTTCATGTCGGTGGAGCGTATGCTGGTGTTGTGAGCATCTTTCTCGATAACCATTCGACAACGCGACTTGATCCACGCGTGCTGGAGGCCATGATGCCATGGCTCACGGAGCAGTATGGAAATGCAGGAAGTACGACGCATGAGATGGGGCGCGACGCTCGTGAAGTAGTTGACTCATCGAGAGAGTCCGTTGCATCAGTGATTGGTGCATCAGCACGTGAGATCGTTTTTACCAGTGGTGCAACAGAAAGTAATAACCTGGCCATTCTCGGAACGGCAGGTCGGCAGGCAGGTAACGGGCACCTTGTAACGGTTGAAACTGAGCACCCTGCTGTTCTTGATCCATGTGATCATCTCAAGAGGAAGGGGTATGCTGTTACCCGACTGTCTGTTGAGCACACGACGGGTCTGGTAGATCCTGCCATGCTCGAGACCGTACTCCGACCGGAAACATTTCTCGTATCAATTTCGCTTGCAAACAACGAGATCGGAACGATACAGAATCTTCCAGCTATTGCTCAACGTGTTCATGCCTGTGGCGCTGTTCTTCACGCTGACTGTGCGCAGGTAGTTGGACGACTTCCTTTGGATATGGATGCTCTTGGCATTGATCTTGCGAGCTTTTCAGCACATAAATTTCATGGTCCGAAGGGTGTGGGAGCGCTGTATGTTCGACGTCGAGGTCGCCCTGTGCGAATAGACCCGTTGGTGTACGGTGGTGGGCAGGAGCGGGGTATGCGGAGTGGAACGCTGAATGTGCCTTCGATTGTTGGCATGGCGGAGGCGGCACGATTGGCTCAAGAACATGGGGAATCAGAGTCAATCACAATTCGAAAGCAGCGGAATCAGTTATGGGAAATTCTTGAAAAAGATATTCCTGAGATCGCCATTAATGGTCCAAGGTTGAGCCATGAGTCGGTGCGGCTTCCAAACAATCTCAATGTGCATGTTCCTGGCGTGGATGGACAAACACTTCTGACAACCCTTGCCCATGAAGGACTTGCTGTCAGCGCAGGGAGTGCATGTTCGTCTGAGAATCCAAGGCCAAGCCATGTGCTTCAGGCCATTGGCCTTTCGGAAGATGCCGCACGAGCCAGCCTGCGGTTTGGATTATCGAGGTTTACTACCGACCAAGACATTCAAAGGGCTGCTGCATTGGTAGTCGCCGGTGTAGAAAAACTACGTGAACTGTAGCTCTCCTCATGGCTTGCACTTGGCCTAAGGGGGTGCAGGGAGTACACTAAAAACAGTCGTTTAGTTCTTGATATACATTCCTTGTGGGATGAACACGCAGGAGAAGCCCTTAAGATGTCAATCACCCTTAGCGAAAAAGCAGCTGGTGAGGTAAAAAAAATCATTGCCGATCAGAAACTGCCCCCCGAAACAGTTCTTCGAGTTGGTGTGGCAGGTGGCGGGTGTAGTGGATTTCAGTATTCACTCGGTTTTGATACAGCCTTTGACCCGAAGGTTGATTCAAAGTCGGACCAACATGGTATATCGGTTGTGGTTGACAAGAAGAGCGATCTTTTCCTTGATGGAACGACATTGGACTTTCATGAAGGTATTGATAAGCGAGGTTTCACCTTCAATAATCCAAACGCTACAAAAAGTTGTGGCTGTGGAAGTTCTTTCCAGGCCTGATCCGTCGTATCGCTCTTTGCAGCGGTGAGTATCTCCACAACAGGAGGGTCTGTGGCTTCGGATAAGGTGCATATTGTCGGTATCGGAGATGACGGTCTTGAGGGTATGACTGCGCAAGCCCTCAAAGTACTTGAATCAGCAGAGGTGCTGGTTGGTCCGGAGATTTGTCGTTCCTTGCTTACAAAAGAGCTTGCTGGGCGGCTCGACGTCGCGGCCACGCTTGATGATCTTTGTGCCAGAATTGAAGTGGCTGGAAGGAAACGTCTTGTCGTACTAGCGTCGGGTGATCCACTCTTTTATGGGACTGCCCGATATGTCTGCAGTAAGCTCGGGAAGGATCGATTCGAAGTTGTTCCTCACGTCAGTAGTATGCAGTTGGCATTTGCACGGGTGAAGGAGTCGTGGGAGGAAGCGTACCTGGCAAATGTCTCAGGTCAGCCCATCGAACGTGTGATTGAGAAGGTGCGCTCAAGCGATACGGTAGGCCTCTTTACCAGTGAAGACTGGCCACCAACACGCGTTGCCGAGGCCTTGTTAGACAGTGGCATTGATTCCTTTCAAGCGTACGTGTGTGAGAATTTGGGGTCGCCTGATGAGCGGGTCACACAAGGCGGTTTGCGTGACATTGCGCACCATTCATTTGGTCCACTGAATGTCATGATTCTTGTGCGAAAGTCTCGTATCACGGATGCCGCTGGGCACAATGCAAGTCGACTCTTTGGCAATCGAGACGAAAGTTTTCTGCAATCACGTCCAAAGCGGGGCCTGCTTACTCCTTCAGAGATCCGTTCCTTGGTACTTGCCGAACTCGCCCTTCAGCCAGCGAGCATTGTTTGGGACGTTGGGGCGGGGAGTGGATCTGTCAGCCTTGAAGCCGCTCGTGTCGCCCACTCCGGGGAGACATTTGCCATTGAAATGGATCCAGATGATCACCAGCTCATTACGGAGAATGCAGAACGCTTTCAAGTCCACAATCTCCGTGCTGTACTTGGTCAGGCCCCTGAAGCATGGGTGGATTTACCTGATCCTGATGCAATCTATGTTGGAGGAAGCGGTCGTCATGTTGCAATGCTTGTCGAAGAAGGGTGGAAGCGGCTCAAGCCCGGTGGTCGGCTTGTTACATCATGTAATAGTATTGAAAATCTTTCAGCGGTTTATGCTTTCCTTCGTACGCAATCAAATGATGCTGCATACTGGATGGTAAATATTGCCCGAGGGATTGAGCAGATGGACCGAATCCGATTTGAAGCTATCAATCCGGTCTTTTTGATGGCGGCCACAAAGCCTCTGTGATAACAACGATCATGACAGAACCTCTTCTTCCAGATGCGTTGGACGTTCTTGCTGTGGGTGCCCATCCTGACGATGTTGAGATTGGGTGTGGTGGAACATTGGCCATGATTGCATCGCAAGGGTATCGGGTAGGTATTGTCGATATCACGGATGGTGAGCCAACTCCACGATCAAGTGGTCCTGAGGAAAGGCTGGCTGAGGCAGAACAAGCGGCCAAGGTCTTGGGTGTTGTTCATCGTGAAAACCTTGGCTTTGATAACAGAAGGCTTTTTGACTCATTTGACGTTCGGGTCGCCCTTGCAAAAGTATTTCGCCGGTATCGTCCAAGGCTTGTGCTTGGACTGGGTGCAAAAACGCCGCTGGCCTCGCCTGATCATGCGCAGGCAGTGGCGATTACTGAGGCAGCGGTTTTCTATTCTCGCCTGACAAAATGGGATGATACATTCGATGGATTGCCGGTGTATACCGTGCCTCAGTTCCTGACGTATTTTCTTTTCGCTGGTCTGTCTGATGTCCCGCACGGTCATTGGCCGTTGGTGATAGGCATTAATGATTTTCTTGATGTGAAGTTGGAGGCCATTCGATGCTACCCATCACAGTTTCCTCCAGAAAAAGAACATGTGTTTCCTCGTGTTCGTGCCATGGCAGAAACAGTAGGCATCATGAGTGGTTGTTCTGCTGGAGAGATTCTTGCCAGTAACCGAATGCCGTGCCTGACAGATCCCATGCAGGTTCTCTTTCCGACGCCAACATAATCACGGAACCAGAAGCGGAATCCATTTCGAACCATTGACGGCTGGTATTTTTCCGGATGCCGGCATAGTTGACTGTGCCGCATTACGAAGCATGGTTGAAAGTTTTGCAACCGTTTCAGCATGTTTGTTTGATGCCGCCAGATTTGTGAGTTCGTGTGGGTCTGACTCATGGTCGTACAGTTCTCGGCCGCGTTGGCCTTCATCCCATTCAGTGAATCGCCAGCGTGGGGTTCTTAATGAGTATCCAAAAAAAGTTTGCTGGTCTTTTCCTTGGCGTCTCACCACCTGAGTAAGCGCCCAACCACGCCCTGGCTTGCTCGTGTCTGCCAGAATAGGGGTGAGGTTTTGTCCTTGAATATTTTCTGGAGTCTTTACGTCACATAAGTTCGCGAGGGTTGGAAAGAGATCAATCTGAGAGACCGGTGTCGTTGAAACGGTACCAGGTGTTGAAATGGTAGGTGCTACAATAAGCAGCGGCACACGTGCGCTTTCCTCAAAGAGACTTTGTTTCTGCCACAGCCCATGCTCTCCTGTGTGATAGCCATGGTCACTGGTAAAGACAATGATTGTGTTGTCAGCGAGCCTGTTTTTTTCCAGTGCATCAAGGACGTGACCAACCTGTGCGTCCATGAAGCTAATGCTTGCGTAATAGGCCTGAAGGGCTTCTCGTCTTAGGTCATCTGTCAGTTTGTCTTGTTCTTTCTTATAGCTGCCAAGAGCAGGTGCCGGGAGGTCAGCCTGATCCTGTTGAACATTCTCAACAACTCGCATTGAAGACGTTGGATACCAATTGAAGTAAGGGTCTTTTGGGGCAACATATGGTGTGTGAGGGCGAAAAAAACCAATGGCCAGAAAAAAGGGTCGGCTGCGATCGTTCCCGCAGCGTTCCAAAACCCATGCAGCATCGCGTGCCAACATGCCATCGGTGTGTTCAGCATCTGGTCGTGGTGAGGCATACCACGAAAGCGTGCCACCAAATTGACCGGGACGGATGGAAAAAATGTGTGGTTCCTCTTCGAGTCTGTCAACTCCCACGGGGTTGAGCTCAACTTCCCACGAAGCGGCATCATCATGCCCGTCTGTCCCAACAGACTTTGGCACATGGTAATGAAAAAGCTTGCCGATGCGTGTCACGAAGTACCCCGCTTGGCGGAAGGCCTGCGGCATACTCACCTGTTGTGGAATGGATTGTCTGAATATCTGCGCATTGGCAAGGATGCCTGTTGCGTTTGGATAGAGACCGGTAAGAAATGAATTCCGGCTTGGACCGCATAATGGAAAGGTGCAATAGGCTCGTTCAAACCGTACTCCTCGCGCCGCAAGGCGATCGATATTGGGTGTTTGAGCCAACGGATCGCCATAACACCCCAGAAGGGTATTCAGGTCATCGGAGACGATGAAAAGCACATTGGGTCGTTTCGATGTGTCTCCTGCAAAACAAAAATTGAGGCAGACTCCTAGAAAGACAGAAAGAAAGAGGACAAAGGGCCGAAACATACGAGGTCTCCAAACAAAAAGGGTGACCGTCATGATAACCAATAGTAGTCCCGACATGCCAATGAAGGTTCCTAAGCGGTGTGTGTGAGTGGCGGATCCCTCATGGTCTCTGTATCGTTCGAGCAAGAGGCGTGGATGCAGAATAGATCAAGGAAGCATGCCATGGTGCGGTCAAGGCTCTGTCATGGAGGCAAAGACAGTATGAGCTTGAACGCCAATCAGCGAACGCGTGGGGAGAACCGTTGAAGACTGCTTGAAACGAGCATTAGAGTGACACGATTGGTAGCATGATCCACAACAATGCAGCAAGAGTGAAACCAAGGATTGAGACGGCAGTCGAGATCACAGTCCATGTCTGAAACGTTTGTTTTTCGGTCATCAGCATATAGCGACTCACAAGCCAAAAACCGCTGTCGTTCACATGGGAAACAGCAGAAGCCCCAGCAGCAATGGCTACCACAATCAGTGCAAGTTGAGCTTGCGAGAGTCCTTCAACCATTGCTGTCATGAGACCTGCTGCAGTCACCATGGCAACCGTAGCCGATCCTTGAGCAGCGCGTACAAACAGGGCAAACAAATAGGCTAAGAGGAGGACAGGAATGCCCCACCCCTGACAAACCTCCCGGAGTGCATCGCTGACACCACTTGCACCCATAACCCCCTTGAAGACCCCTCCTGCTCCAGTAATTAATATGATAATCCCTGCCGGACCAAGGGCCTTTGTTGTCACGTCCATAAGTTCATTTTTATCGTAGCCGCGGCAATAGCCAAAAAAGATGAGGGCTAAGACAGTTGCAATCAAAAGCGCAATGATCGGATGTCCGAAGAAGTACAAGAGTTTCAGTGGGAAAGATGCTCCGGCGACAGCGTGAGACACGGACGCGGCATATTCATCACGCGTCAGGCCAGTATCGATACCAAGAACGAGATACTCCTTCACGATCGTGCCGATCAGTATCAACAGGATTGGAAATCCGATCATTGCAAGAACGGTCGCAAATCTGGGAAGGTTTTCTTGGTGTTCGTCGGGGCCCGCATCAAATTCAGCCGGTGGTGCAATATAGAGTTTTTCAGACATCTTCTTGGGGAGCCAGATGCCACAAATGATCGCTGTCGGCAAGCCGACGATACAGCCAAATAGAATAACCCACCCAAGACCAACGCCAAGCTCATATGCGACCCAAACAGGCCCAGGAGTAGGGGGAACAAACGCATGGGTTACCATTAATCCTGCCAGCAACGGCAGGCCAAATGCTAAGACCGATTTACCTGTCTTTTTAGACAGTGCATAGAGAATCGGTGCCAAAATAACCAACGCCACATCAAGGAATACTGGGATTGAAATAATGAATCCAGTGACAACCATTGCCCAGGATGCTCGTTTTTCACCAAACAATTTCAACAGTGATCGAGCTAAACTTTGAGCCCCTCCAGAATGTTCCAATAACGATCCAAAGATTGCCCCGAGGCCAATGATCGTTGCAATAAATCCAAGGCTGGATCCCATCCCACGCTGGATCTCCATGCCAATGTTTGTCAGTTCGAGATCACCGGCACCGCCTGTCAATTCTTGTGACGAGCCGATCGCAACAAACAAACTTGCAAGCATCAGTGCCAGAAATGCCTGGACCCGGAGACTCAAGATTAAGAAGAGAAGGAGTGCGACAGCCGCAATCATCAAACACAAAAGATACGTTAGTGAAAGCGAATCCTTGGCAGTCGTGTCACCAAACAGGATGCCCTGCTGACCAAGCAGGATAAAGCATCGATTCATTGGGGTGCAGAGATCAGACATGAGAATGGTATTGAAGGATTGGTTGAAGGTGGAGATTCAAAGAACCGACGATCATTATGATAAAGTTCCGGTGTAACCAAAACGACTGCGCCCTCGGCATTCTTTTTCAAAACCGTCATGCCATGAGCAGTTTTTCGGCTGGAATAGGATGATCCCTCCCGTCACGTACTCCTGAAGCGTACCATGCTTTCAATTATGAAAGCACTTATGCTCTCAACTCCAGGTGCCCTCGCGATTCGTGAAGTCGAAACGCCCGTTCCAGACGCAGGAGATGTCCGTGTGCGGATAGCTGCCTGTGGTATTTGTGGGAGCGATGTTCATGGTTTTACTGGTGCCACAGGCCGGCGTATACCACCCATCGTGATGGGGCATGAGGCTGCTGGTATCGTGGATGCCGTAGGTTCGGGAGTATCTGATATGGCTCCTGGAACTCGAGTCGCCTTGGATTCCACAATTTTCTGTGGTCAGTGTGAGTTCTGTGTGACCGGGAGTGAGAATCTCTGTACTCATCGTCAAGTCCTTGGGGTTTCATGTGGCGTGTATCGACGTGATGGATGCTTCGCAGAATATGTTGTCGTCCCAAGGCGGTGTGTGTATGAACTTCCCGATGAAGTGGATTTCATTTCAGCTGCTCTTCTTGAGCCTTTGACCATCGCATTGCACGCTGTGAATCTTGGACAGGCTGGAGCACAGACACGATCGGCTGTTGTTGTCGGTGCGGGAACAATCGGTTTGGCCGTAGTGGCATCACTCCGAGCGAGGGGCGTGAAAAAGATTGCAGCCATTGATCTCGATGCGGCACGGCTCGAAGAAGCTTGTCGTCTTGGTGCAGATCAGGTGTTTCTTGCAGAGAAAGATGTGGCAAAGAAGGCTGCCGTGTGGGGTACTGCATCTGTCGATACGGATGGTGCGGATCTTGTGATTGAAGCTGTCGGAGCAACCGAATCCGTGCACACAGCAATTGGCTCGGTGACACGTGGGGGCACCGTTGTACTTGTTGGCAATGTTTCTCCATCCATTGATATCCCTCTCCAGCATGTTGTGACACGACAGATTCGATTGCAGGGTTCGTGTGCTGCTGCAGGGTGTTATCCAGAAGCTATTCGTCTGGTGGCTTCCGGTGATGTCGACCTGTCGGGATTCGTTAGTCGTGTTGCTTCACTGGATGAGGGACCAGAGTGGTTCAGCCGTCTTCACGACCGTGAGCCAGGACTGGTAAAGGTTGTACTTGAACCGTAGGGGGAATTTGTGTCAGAGTCATCACTATTCAGTCTGTCTGGTCGTCGTGCAATGGTCACAGGAGCAAGTCGCGGTCTGGGGTTGCAGATGGCACGAGCACTTGCTCGAGCTGGTGCGGATCTTGTTATTACTGCGCGCGATGTGTCATCCCTCTCAGATGCCTGTCAAGAATTAGAGGCGCTTGGGCGAAAGATCGAGCCCCTGCCTCTGGATCTTCGGCATGAAGATAGTATTCAGTCGGCCATTGCTCAGGCAACGTCCGCAGGGGCACTGGATATTCTTGTGAACAATGCCGGATGCAATATTCGAAAGCCAGCCCTTGAGGTTTGTTGGGATGATTGGAACACCATTCTCGACACCAATTTACGCGGCATGTTTTTTATGACGCAGGGCGTTGTCAAAACGATGCTGCCTCAAAAACGTGGTCGCATTATTAATATTGGCAGTGTGACGAGTGTCTTTGGGTATGCGGGACTTGCTCCGTACTGCGCAAGTCGTGGAGGTGTCAAGCAGCTTACGATGAGCTTAGCCGATGAGTTTGGGCCGCATGGTATTACAGTGAACTGCTTAGCACCGGGGTGGTTCCGGACGGCACAAAACGATGTACTGTATCGAGATGAGGAATGGCTCGCCTATCTCGTTGATCGCATTCCCTTGAGGAGACCAGGAAAGGCCGAAGACCTTGATGGAACGGTTGTCTTTTTGGCATCAGATGCCAGTGACTACGTGACTGGACAGACATTGCTTGTCGATGGTGGAATCTCAACGGGAGCAACCCGTGCGTTACCAGGGAGTGGAGCAGCACGGTGAGGAAACAAGCCGATGTGGACGTGGTGATCGTCGGAGCAGGAATAGCCGGCCTTGTGGCAGCTCGGGAGCTTGTGTCCGTTGGACTGCGAGTGGTCATACTCGAAAAGTCCCGTGGAGTGGGAGGTCGTATGGCGACAAGGCGGCTCGGCTCGGCAGTGTGTGATCATGGAGCACAGTTTTTTACGGTGCGTGGACGAGCTTTTGGCTCTCTGGTGTATGAAGCTCATGAGAAGGGAATGGTGACTCAATGGTGTGATGGATTCAGTCGGGCAACTGCCAATGGAAGTGGCATGTTGCCTCCAGGTGGTGGTCACCCTCGATGGCGTGGAACACATGGGATGACGAGTCTGCCAAAATACATCGTCTCTCAGATTGACGGAGCTTGTTGCTCCATTCGCACTGGTGTCAAGGTTCAGTCTGTTGGAATCGAAGACGGTATTGTCAGGATCGTCCTGGAGGATGGGGATCTGCTTCGAGCATCTGCAGCTATGTTAACCGCTCCCGTTCCGCAATCGCTTGACCTCATGAAACTCGGCCAGCTTGTGCCAGATGAGATTGCACCACCGGTTCTTCAGACACTTTCAGGCATTGTGTACGACCCCTGTTTTGCTCTCATGCTTCAGCTCGATCGGCCGAGTCGCGTCCCATCACCTGGTGGTATTCAATTTGAAGCTGAAGGCCCAGCGAATGGCCCCCTTGCCTGGCTTGCAGATAATCAGATGAAAGGTATTTCTCAGGTGCCTTCACTGACGATTCATGCGTCAGCTTCTTTCAGTCAGCGTCATTTCGATGATCCCTTGGAGGATGTTGCTGATCTCCTGGTGGAAGCAGCCAGTCCTTGGTTGGATGGATCGCCTGCAGACGTTGTAACAGATCGATCGGTCCAGCGTTGGAAGTACGCCCAACCAAAAAAGACTGTTTCGGAGCCTTTGGTGTCTGTAGCAAGGCAGCCACCAATTGTGTGTTGTGGTGATGCGTTTGGAAGCCAAAAGGTCGAGGGGGCAGCATCAAGTGGTTTGGCAGGTGCCCGTTGGATAGCACGTGTGCAGGCGGAGTAGGCAAGGTAAAAGTCTTTACCTTTCCACCGAGTCTACGAATCATGCTTGCGGAAAAGGGTAACGCAAGTCGAAACTATTGTTTTGAGGATAGGACTCGTTCATCCCCTGCAACGGAGTTTGCGCAATGGCTACGATCTCTCCCCCGACCGGTTTGTTGCCCGAAGTAGAATCCTTTCTGTCTGGTTCTCCTTTGACCAGTATCGTCGGAGGCAAAGATGTTCGAGGGTCTGGTGGTGGTATGAAAACCCTCGATCCAGGGAGCGGTGAGGAGATTGCTGAGTTCCACACATTGTCTGCAGATGACATCAATACAGCGGTGAAGGCAGCCAACGAGTCTTTTCGTTCAAGTGGTTGGGCCGCTCTGTCCCCCAACGAAAGAGGAATACATCTTCATCGTCTTGCTGACGCAATGGAAAAACATAAGGCAATCCTTGGTCAGATTGAAGCACTGGATGCCGGGAAGATTCTCTGGCAGGCCGAAGGAGACGTTCAGAATTGTATTGACACGATTCGTTATTTCACAGATATGGCTTGCCATATACAGAGACGAAATGTGTTGGCTGTTGCAAACCATGAGGCCTGGACCATGCGGCATCCATGGGGTGCGTGTGGTTTTATTTTCCCGTGGAACTTCCCGTTACTCCTCATCGGTTGGGGTATTTCACCTGCGTTGGCAGCGGGGAATACGACCGTGGTCAAACCTGCTGAAGATACGCCACTCTCGGCTATTTACTTCGGTCGGTTGGCCCGAGAGGTCGGTATCCCAGATGGAGTCATTAATATTGTGCTGGGAACAGGAGCTGTTGCTGGGGCAGCGATTGCGGCGCATCCTGACATCAAGCGAATGAGTTTTACCGGATCACCGGAAGTAGGTCGTTTGGTTGGTGAAGCATGTGGTCGAAATCTCACCCCAGTAAAATTGGAACTTGGTGGCAAAGGAGCAGCTGTCGTTTTTGATGATGTGGATATTGAGATAACATCTGAGAAGCTTGTTGGGGCGATTACATTCCATACTGGTCAGGTGTGTTGCGATGCAACCCGTTGGCTCATTCATAAACGTATTGCCCCACAGTTCATTGATGCATGTTGCACTCGCTTGAAGGACGTGCAGGTTGGTCATCAACTTTCAGAGGCTTCGATGATGGGGCCTGTCGTGAATGCAAAGCAACGGACGCGAGTGCTTTCCTATTTGGAAAAGGGACAAAAGCAGGGGGCAGAAGTCATACTGCCTGGGGGAACTGTGGATGTGGAAGGCAAAAAAGGGTTCTATGTCAAACCAGCACTTCTGTCTGGATCACTCGATAACGTCGCGGCCCAAGAGGAGATTTTTGGTCCTGTTGCATATATCACGACCTTTGATGATGAAGATCAAGCCGTCACCATGGCGAATGATACAGACTATGGTTTAGCCAACAGTGTCTGGACAAGTGATCCCGGCCGTGCGGCACGCGTTGCAGAGTCGATGGTAGCGGGAAATAGTTGGATCAACGCCCACAACGTGTTTCCTCATGGCGTGCCGTATGGTGGAGTGAATAAGAGCGGGATGGGAGGCGGAGTCAATTCAGTTGAGACGCTCTTCGATTACTGGCGTAGCCAATCTGTTGTCCGCCCATTATGAGCATGAAGAGTATGAGGCATCTCAGGAGGAAGCTGGTGAGTGATGACGCCTCCGTTTGGAATCACTATGTTGTACATGAGGTTGTATGCAGCCAGATGTAATTATCGTTGGTGCTGGACTGGCTGGATTGTCATGCGCTCGTGAGCTTTCTCGCGAAGGACGTCAGGTGCTTGTGCTTGAGTCATCTGCGTGCGTAGGAGGTCGGGTTGCCACAGAGGAGGTGGATGGATTTCGTATTGATCGTGGCTTTCAGGTCTACAACGATGCCTATCCTGAAGGTCATCGTCAGTTTGATCATCATGCTCTTTCATGTGGGTATTTCGAACCGGGGGCACTCCTTGCCCAACAAGGTCGGCTGCGTTCTCTATGCGATCCGTGGCGGCAGCCCTTTGCCGCTCTGCGTTCCGTCTGTGATGGATCCATTGGCCTCTTGGATGGTTTGCGAACAGCGAGATTGCGATCGGAAGCGATTCATTTATTTCGAAGTGGGGCACTCGATCCAGACGTTGTGACGCAGGAATTTGAAAAGAGCACAATGGATGAATTGGTAGAACGTGGTTTCACAGAGTCTTTTATACAGACGTTCTTCATTCCATTTTTTGGCGGGGTGTTCTTAGAGCGTCGTCTTGAAACGGCGTCTCCCGTATTTCTCTTTAACTTCGCAATGTTTGCATTGGGACGGGCATGTCTGCCTCGAGGGGGCATGAGTGCTCTTCCACATCAGATGGTAAATCATTTGCCTCAGGATACGGTCAAATTCAATTCTTGTGTTTCGAAAGCAGGACCTGGATGGGTGAGGTTACATAGTGGCGAGGAGAAAAAGGCTCGATGTGTTGTGATCGCAGCAGGAGGAGTTGCGGCAGGTCATCTTCTGCCACCACCATTTGGAAATACAATGGCCATGCGACAAGACAAGTCAACGCGATTGATTGCTTTTGCAGCCCAGCAATCGCCTCTGAATCGTCCTGTCCTTCTTGTGTCGGCTGAAAAAGAAGGTGTCATCGATAATCTCTCTGTTCCATCAGATGTTGTGGCCGGATACGCCCCACAGGGGCAGACGTTGATAACCATTTCTATTCGTCACGACTGTGACCTACATGAACAAGATCTTGTTGAACGTGTTCGAAAAGAGGCATGTGTTTGGTTTGGTCCTCAGCCATTGTCATGGAGACATTTGACAACAGTCGATGTCCGCCACGCGTTGCCGGATGAGTCGCCAGCCGCCCGCTTGAAGAGACCTGAGTCGCCGAAGCTGGTAGATGGGCTTTTTGTATGTGGTGATCACTGTCGTTCAGCGTCCATAAATGGTGCACTCAAAAGCGGGCGATTATGTGCACAGCAGATTCTTGCCGGTGACTAAGTCGCTATGCGGTGCACGAAAACCGATGTTTTTATGGGTTAGCACATGGGCTTCTTTTCGGTTATGGTTGTATACAGGTGATTGAAACAGTTGTTTGAAACCAGCGATTGGCCAAAAATGTCCTTTGTGAGAACCGTGCCTGAAAAAGATCCCTCTTCCAGTGGGGAGGATCCGCGCGAGCGGTTGCTTGCTGCGGCGGGGAAGGAGTTTGCGGAACATGGTTTTGAGTCCGCGACCGTTCGCGATATTTGCCTTGCGGCCGGCGTCAATGTGGCCGCGGTCAATTACTACTTTGGAGACAAGGAACGGTTGTACATCGAGAGTGTCAAACATGCCCATGAGTCCCGGGTGAAGCAGGTGCCTCTGCCAGAATCACCAC
>PVBE010184126.1_pt1 | contig 14046 bp, 10 predicted proteins | sample 1631181 | NCBI WGS metagenome assembly PVBE01 (sample SAMN08397723, study PRJNA350692) | Marine metagenome, whole genome shotgun sequencing project. | isolation source: water | place: Pacific Ocean | collected 2012-04 | reverse complement strand
GGCGTCAGCGGACGCTGTCGGTAGGAATCCAGCCCATGGCACGTGCGAGGCCTGCCTTGTAGCCGGGAGCCCGAAGCCCGGAGCCATGATTTCCGGTCCCTTCAGGATGAGGTGACCACCGAATCACGAACTGTGGTTTAGTCTATGCTTACTCATGTGTGGCTCCTTTCCTCCAAAGAGTTTGACCGTAGCACCGGCGGCCGGGCCGGCGCTGTGATGCGCTCCACAGCCCGCGACAGCATATTTTCCACGCTGCGCCTCATTTTGTGGAGGCGGGGCCGAGTTCGAGTGATTATAATCACATGTAGCGACTTTTTTTAGTCAATTGACGATCTGCGGGATGATTTCCGCCGCCGGGTTTGTTCATTGACTGAATCCATTATTGTGATGTGGTGCAGAACATGAAGAGACCGAGCGACACCTTCAGAGCCATCCTCTGTCTGAGCCTGGCCGCCTCCCTGGCCGGCGCGGCCTGCAGCCACCGCTGGCGCGTGGTGGACGAAACGCCTGACGGCGGGCCCCCCGTGGCCGACGCCGCCACCGACGGGCTGCTGCCCTGGCCCGACGGCCCGGTGCCCGACTACACCGCCCCCTCCTCGCCATGCAAGGAGATCTCGCCCACCAACCCTGATGGCCACAAGCCGGTGACCCTGCGGCGGAACACCACGGGCGACTGGCTGGCGGCGCTGGACAAGACCGCCACCTACGGCGATCTGGCGATCAACACGCCGGCGGCCAAGATGGCGGCCGCCGCCCTCGACTACCGTGGCGCCGACCAGGAGGTGGCCGGCTTCATCCTCTCCCGGGACACCAAGCTGCAGGACATCCAGGACGAGCTGTCCGGCATCATCACCACCCTCTCCAACAGCCCGCCCGGCGGGCAGGGCGCCGCGGCCGTCCGCGCCTCGGGTACCCAGCGGCCGAGCCACGACAGGTTCCGCTCGGTCCAGGGCACCACCATGGACGTGGAGCTGAAGGCGAACACCAACGTCTCGGCGGTGCGCAACCACCTCATCGCGCTGCTGCTGGGCCGCCCCCTGTCCCACCTGGGCAACCTGCCCGGAGCCTTCGGCGCCCAGAGCGACAAGTTCGTGGTGCGCTTCGTGACGATCAAGCGGTTCCAGCGCAAGCTCAACGCGGCCGGCAACCCCATCGTCGACAAGGACGGCTACGCCCAGGACGCCGGCAACAAGGCCCAGTGGCGGGTGGTGATCATGGGCGCCGTCACCAGGCTGGCCGCCGACCAGAACGCCAAGCGCACCACCGCCCTGATCGCCGACGACCTGTCCAACGGCACGGCCTACGCCCGGTCTGCGGCCAAGCTGCGCAACAACGGCTGCGAGAGCAGCATCATCACCAACCTGCCCGTGGCCGACATCATCTGGGTCGTCGACGAGTCCGGCTCCATGAGCGACAACCGCAAGGACATCGTCAACAACGCCAACAACTTCTTCAACCGGGCCAAGGCGTCGGGGCTGGACTTCCGCATGGGCGTGACCAACGTCTGCACGCCCCACGGCTCCTACGCCTGGGCGGTGGGCAAGTTCTGCTCGTCCACCAACTCGAGCACGAGCCACGACGGCGGCGAGGACCGCTTCCTGCTGCCCAGCGAGCAGCACATCTTCTCTGCCTGCATCAGGAACCCGCCGGGTTACGAGGGCGGCAGCGAGTACGGGCTGGTCAACGCGCGCTCGGCCGTGGAGCGGCACCTGCCCCGTGCGGCGAACAACAAAAACAGGATCCGCAAGAGCGCCACCCTGGCCATCATCGTGGCCACCGACGAGATCCCCAACAGCCTGACCAGCACCATCGGCTACTCCAACTACAAGCAGTGCGTGCTGCCCACGGGCACGCAGACCATGCTCAACACCCGCCTCAAGGAGTACATGGACCTCTTCACCGGCAAGTCCAACAAGGAGGCCCAGGCCATGTTCCACGTCATCGGCGGCACCTGCAACAACTCCTGCGGCGCCCAGGTGGCCCACGGCTACCGCGAGCTGGCAGCCAAGCTCGGCGGCCAGGTGGGCGACGTCTGCCAGAAGAACCTGGGCAACACGCTGCAGGTGATCATCAACAGCATCCTCGGCAAGGTCTCGCCGATCCAGATGAAGCACACGCCCATCAGCTCCACCCTGGCGGTGTCGATCAACGGCATGGCCATCAAGCGCAGCCAGGTCAAGGGCTTCGAGTACCGCTCGGCCTCCAACGCCATCTCCTTCATCAACGTGCCCTACAAGAAGGGGAGCAAGGTGCTCATCGGCTACAAGCGCTGGGAGTAGGAGCGGCCGCTGGCCCACCCGTGGTAGCTGCACGGCCCTTGACGATCCTCACACTTTGATCATGGTATGATGTCTTCATAATTAGAGTCCTAGTGAGGATCCGCAATGAGCCTGAATAGAGTAGCCCTGGGGGGCGTGGTGCTGATCGTGACCCTGGCCCTGACCGGTTGTCCGGGCGACGACGTGCCCCGGCCGCCCGCGGACCAGACCGTCAGCGCCGCGGACGCCAGGGACGGCAGCAGCGCCGGGGACGCGACCGACGCTGCCGGGGACGCGGCGAGCGAGGCCGGCGTGGACGCCGCGCTCTGCGGCGGGGTCAGCTGCAACGACAACCTGGCCTGCACCACCGACACCTGCACCGGCAGCGGCTGCACCAACACCCTCAAGAGCGGCCACTGCCTGATCAACAAGAAATGCCGCAAGCAGGGCGACAAGAACCCGTCGGCCACCTGCCAGAGGTGCGACACGGCCAGCTCCACCACCGCCTGGACCGACAGCGACAGCCTCTGCCCGGGCGCCTCGCTCAAGTGCATGAGCGCCAAATGCACGGCCGGCGCCTGCAAGACAAAGATCCAGACCGGCTACTGCGTGGTGGGCAACGTCTGCGTCAAAAACGGCGCGGCCAACCCAAAGAACGCCTGCCGCACCTGCGACACCTCCAAGTCGGTCACCTCCTACCAGAACGCCGCCAACGGCGCGTCCTGCGGCGGCAACAACCTGTCGTGCTCCGTGGGCACCTGCAAGACGGGCCAGTGCGCCCACGCGGTCAAGAGCGGCACCTGCATGATCAACGGCGTCTGCTACCTCAAGGGGGAGCTCAACCCGCTGGTGGGCTGCGAGGTCTGCGATCCGGCCAAGTCCTCCTCGTCGTGGAGCGTGTCGGCCAACGGGGCCACCTGCGCCGACGACGGCCTGGCCTGCACCACCGACGCCTGCAAGGGGGGCAAGTGCGTGCACACGGTCAAGGCCGGCAAGTGCCTCATCGGCAGCACCTGCTACAAGGACGGGGCCAAGAACCCCAAGTCGGTGTGCCAGTCCTGCAACGCCAAGGCCTCGGGCACCGGCTGGACGGCCAAAAAGAACGGCACCTCCTGCACGGCAGACAAATACGCCTGCACCAACGACGTGTGCAAGGCCGGCGCCTGCACCCACGCGCTCAAGTCCGGCGCCTGCCTCATCGGCGGGACCTGCTACAAGGCCGGCGACAAGAAGGCGGGCAAGGACTGCACCAGCTGCGTGCCCGCCAAGTCCACCACCTCGTGGTCCGTGGCCACCGACGGCTCGGCCTGCACGGCGGACAAGTACTCCTGCACCGGCGACGTGTGCAAGGCCGGGTCGTGCACCCATTCGGTCAAGGCCAACGCCTGTCTGATCAGCGGCAAGTGCTACGCCACGGGGGCCATGCACCCGACAACGCCCTGCAGCGCCTGCAACCCGAGCACCTCCAAGAGCTCCTGGAGCGCCCAGCCCGACGGCTCGGTCTGCAAGGCAGACAGCTACTCCTGCACCCGGGACGTCTGCAAGGGCGGCGCCTGCACCCACCCGCTCAAGCCGGGCTTTTGCTGGATCAACGGCACCTGCTACGGCAACGGCGCCAAGAACCCGAGCAACGCCTGCCAGTACTGCAACCCGAAGCTGTCGCAGAACTCGTGGAACGTGCTGACCAACGGCACGTACTGCAAGGCCGACAGCCTCTCCTGCACCCAGGACGTCTGCAGCTCCGGCGTGTGCACCCACCCGGTCAAGCCGGGCTTCTGCAAGATCGGCGGCACCTGCTACTCCTCGGGGGCCAAGCACCCGACCAACAACTGCCTGACCTGCAACCCGGGGTCGTCCACCACCAGCTGGGGCGTGGCCTCCAACGGCACGCCCTGCGGCTCCGACGGCAAGTCCTGCACCACCGACGTGTGCAGCTCCGGCGCCTGCACCCACAAGCTGAAGGCGGGCAGCTGCCTCATCGGCAACACCTGCTACTCCGGCGGCACCCAGCACCCCTACCTCAGCTGCCAGTACTGCAACCCGGGCCAGGCGCCCTACGGCTGGTCGCCGCGGCCCAACGGCTTCTCCTGCAACTCCGACGGCAAGTTCTGCACCGCCGACTCCTGCCAGGGCGGCACCTGCGCCCACACGCCCATGGCCGGCTACTGCTACATCAGCGGCAACTGCTACACCTCGGGCCAGCACATGACCTCCACCAGCTGCCACTACTGCAACCCGACCAAGTCCACCTCGGGCTGGAGCGTTTATTCCTACGCAGGGTGCTGCTCGGGCAACGTGGTCCGCTACTGCGACGCGGGCATTTACAAGCAGCTGGACTGCAACATCAACCCGGTCTGCGGCTGGCAGTCCGCGGGGCCGTACTACGACTGCGGCACCCTGGGCGGCTCGGATCCTTCCGGGATCCACCCCAAGGGTTGTTAGGTATCGCCTGCGGAGTCCTCGTCGGCCTCCCCGCGGCCGCGGACGTACCAGCGCACGATGAAGAACAGGGCGGCGGCGCCCAGAACAGACCACGCCGCCACGGAGTAGACCCGGAACAGATACTGGATGCGCTCCCAGTTGGCGCCCACGGCGTAGCCCGCGCCGATGATCAGGGCGTTCCAGGCGGCGGCGCTGAGCATGGCGAAGAGCAGCACCCGCCCCGCGCGCAGGCCGGCCATGCCGGCGGCCACGAAGAACACCGCGCGCACCGCGGGCAGGAAGCGGTTGACCACCACGTAGACCTCGCCGTGTTTGGCGAAGCCCGCCACCACGCGGTCCACGGCGCGGCGGGCCCGCGGGCTGCGTAGAAAGCGCCCCTGCTCGTAGCGCTCCTTGAACCAGACCCCCAGGGCGAAGTCGGCCATGCAGCCCAGCGCCGAGCCGACCATCACGGCCAGAAACACCAGGGGCAGGCTCCACTGGTGACGGGTGATGAGGAAGGCGCCGAAGAGGGTCACGGTGTCCCCGGGAAACGGCGGGAAGACGTACTCCACCATGGCGGAGAGGCCGAGCAGCACAAACCCCAGGGGGTTGTTGTTGTGCTGCAGAAACCCTGTTATGGCTACCTCGATGCTTTCGAACATCTCAAAGGGGGCCGGGGTGGCGGTGGTGTCCCCGGCCGGTCCGTGCGAGCCCGGAGTCTACCGGGCCGGCGTGGCCATACTAGCCAGCCGTTACAAAATCGTCCATGGCGGAGCGCCCGCGGAGCCCTGTGAACGGCTGCCCTATCTGGCCGCGGAGGACGCCCACCGCGCCGAGGACCTCAACCGGGCCCTGGCGGATCCGGCGGTGGCGGCCGTCTTCTTCGCCCGTGGCGGCTACGGCAGCGTGCGGATCCTCGAGGCGCTGGACGCGGACGCCCTGCGGCGCCGGCGCCTGCCGCTGGTCGGCTTCTCCGACGTCACCGTGCTCCACGCCTGGGCCGCCCGGCAAGGGGTGCCGAGCATTCACGGGCCGGTGATCAGCCAGCTCTCGCGCCTGCCCGCCGCGGACCTGGGCGCGCTGTTCGCCCTGCTGGAGGGTGGCGCGCTGCCCCGATGCGAGGGCCTGCGCCCGGTGACCGGCGGCGCGGCCCGGGGGCCCCTGTGGGGCGGTAACCTGACCATGATCGCCAGCCTCTGCGGCACCGGGCTGCTGCCGGATCTGACCGGCCGCCTGCTGCTTTTGGAGGAGGTCAACGAGGCCCCCTACCGCCTGGACCGCCTGCTGACCCAGCTGCGGCTGGCCGGCCTGCTCGCCGAGGTGGCCGGCGTGGTGGTGGGGCAGCTGTTGGACGACGAGGCGCTGCTGGCCGAGCTGCTCGAGGATCGCCTGGGAGATCTAAAGGTGCCGGTGGTTTTTGGCGCGCGGGTGGGCCACGGAGACGAGAACCTGGCGCTGCCGTTGGGTTACGAGGCGGTGCTGGACGCTGATCAAGGGACGTTGAAGTTTACAGGCCTGGGAGCCTAGAGACTCACACACTGGGCGTTGAGGCAGGCCTTGCCGCCGGTGCACTGGCTGTTTTTGGTGCACTTGGGGTTGGCCTCCTCCTTGGTCATGCAGTAGCCGCCCTTGCCGCACACCGGGCCGTCCTCGCAGACCTCGCAGTCCTTGTCGGTGCCGCAGGCCGTGCGGCAGACGCCGTTGACGCAGGTCTCGCCGCCGGTGCAGTCCTTGGTCGTCTTGCACTCCAGCTGAGCGGCGTGGTTGGCGTGGCAGATGCGCAGGGTGGCGCTGCCCACGGTGATGGCCGCGCTGCAGGCGTCCTTGGCCGAGGAGCACTTGCCGCTGGTGGTGCAGTCGGCGTGGCACTGGTTGTTGACGCAGACGCCGCCGGCGCAGTCCTTGTTGGCGGTGCAGGCGCTGGTGGCGCTGGCAATGCAGACCTTGTTCTTGCAGACCTGGTTGCTGCCGCAGTCGGTGGTGGTCTTGCAGCCGTTGGTGCACTGGCCATCGAGGCAGACCCGGCCGTTGCCGCAGTGGGCGTTGAACTGGCAGGTCTTGCCGCCGCCGCAGTCACCGGAGCAGCCGCCGCACTTGCCGTCCACGCACATGCCGCCGCTGCAGGCCGAGGCCGTGGTGCAGCTCTTGGTGGCGGGGCCCGGCACGCAGCTGCCCTTTTTGCAGACGAAGGCGCCGAGGGACGCGCAGTCGGCGTCACCGCCGCAGACCTTGGTGTGCTTGCACGAGCCGTTCTTGCAGTAGGAGCCGCTGCCGCACTTGTCGTGGGTGTCGCAGGGCGTACGCTGCGGGATGCAGTTTCCGTTGTCACAGATGTACCCGTCGCCGCAGCTGCTGCCTGCCTTGCACGACTTGCTCTTGCACACGCCGTGGTTCGGGTCGCAGGGGTGGTTCTTGGGGCACTGGTCCGGGGGGCCCTGCGGGGTGCAGTAACCGCCCGGGATCTCACACCCCTCGGCGTTGCAGCGATAACAGGCGTCGCCGTCGCAGTAGGACCACCAGTCCATGCCCTCGTCCTGGTCCATCACAAGGTGACAGCCGGACAGCATCAGCGCGGCCAGGGCACACAGAGGAACGATTCGAGTAGCTAGCTTGGTCATTTTGTATCAGCCTCGTGTAAAGTCCTAAAGAGTTCCCCCTGGAGGAAGCAATGTTCGTGCCGCTTCTAGATCCAGCGCCACTTTCTTCACAGTGCTGATATTACATGACTAATCCGGGTCCATCTCTGAATGGCACTCCGAGCGGGATCCAACCGTGAACAAAGGTTAACAGATGGTCCTGTCGCGCAAAGTTCACAGTTGGCAAAAGTACAACGGTTAGGTCCGGGCTGATGCCAAGTTGCTGAAATTGCTAACTCGAAAAGGCCAAAAGTGCAAAGGTCAGGTCCGGGCAGGGGATCAGGCCGCGGCTAACACGGCCTGGATGATCTCTTTCAGACTGTACTTGGGGCGAAAGGACATCAGGCGGCGGGCGCGGGTGCCGTCCACCATGCAGCTGTACTGGATGTGGGCCAGCTCGGGCACGGGGAACGACGTGAGGTGGAACTGCCACAGCTTGGTCAGCAGGTAGCGGGCCATGGGGTGGGGGATCGGCAGGGTGGGGCTGCCGGTCTCGCGGACCAACACCGAGAGGGGGTACTCGCCGGAGCCGGCCACGTTGAGCACCCCGCGCACGCCGTCCTCGAGGGACAGCACGATGGCGTCGGCCATGTCATCCTCGTGGATCGCCTGGACCATGGGGTCGAAGCCCATGAGCACCGGGATGCGCGGCAGGCGCAGGTAGTTGGACGGCGCGTTGCGCACCGAGCCCATGATGTGCACCGGCCGCAGGATCACCGTCTCGATGTTGCGCCCGGCGGCGCGCCAGAAGAACGAGGTGGCCTGCATGTCGGCCTCGATGAGGTCGCGGATGCCGGGGAAGTCCAGCGACGCCATCAACGGCGCCTCCTCGGTGAGGAACTGGGAGTTGTCCGGGCGCGGGCCGTAGACATTGGCGCTGGAGAGGAAGACGACCTTGCGCACCTCGAAGTCGTTGCAGTACTGCAGCAGCTGTGAGGTGCCGCGCACGTTCCAGCTGTGCAGCTCCTGGGAGCTCTTGCGCGGGTTGCGCATCAGGCCCATGTGGATGAAGGCGTCCACCGGCCCGGTGCGGAACACGTCCCGGGCCCGGCGCGAGCGGATGTCCACCCGCAGGTGCTCGATGTCCTTGGGCAGGTCCTTGAGCGGCCGCAGGTCGATGCCGACCACGCGGTGGGTGCCGAGGCGGTGCAGGCGCTTGGCCACCAGGCGGCCGAGGCGGCCCCCGATGCCGGTCATCACGATCTTCTTCAGCTTCTCCGGTTTCTTGGCCACGCGTCCCTCAAAAGTAGATGGAGCGCCGGGCCTTGAGCCCCATGCGGAGCATGGACTCGATGCTCAGCCGCACCGTCTTGACCAGCTTCTCGATGTGCACGTCGTCGTCGTCGTGGTGCCCCACGAAGTACTTGGGCTCACCGAAGTATATGGAGTAGCGGCTCGGCAGCGGCACCACCGGCAAGAACGGGGGGAAGGGCATGAAGGGGAACGAGGGCAGCCCGAGCAGCTTGGCCAGCGGCTTGATGTTCACCGCCGGCGCCTGCTCCTCGGCCCCGACGATGGCCACCGGCACGATGGGCGTGGTGGTGGCCAGGGCCAGGCGCATGAAGCCGAGGCCGAACTCCTGCAGCTTGTAGCGCTGGGTGTACGGCTTGGAGATGCCGCGGGTCCCCTCGGGGAAGACCAGGATCGCCTCCTCGTCCTCCAGCAGCCGGGTGCAGTTCTCCGGCGAGCCGATGATCTGCCCCCAGCGGGAGAAGATGTAGCTGACGTAGGGCAGCGTGGGCACGAAGCGGTCCACCATGGAGCGCACCAGCCTCGGCGGATCGGCCTCCAGCAGCATGGCCGCGCCCACGTTGACCCCGTCGAAGGGGAGCTGGCCCGAGTGGTTGCCCACCAGCATCAGCCGCCCCGTGGGCAGGTTCTCGATGCCGTGCACCTCGGTGCGAAAGTAGTGCTTGTAGAACCACCGTACGACCACCGCGGCGATCTTGACGTCCTCGCGGTGCACGCCGAAGGCGTCGTAGCCGTACTCGTTCTGGCGCGTGGGCAACGACTTGATGCGGTCCAGCTCTTCCTGAGACAGCTGCGACTCGACCCACTTCATGAACAGGCTCTTGGACCGGCGACCCATAACCGGGTCAAAGTAGTCGATTTTGCAGGGCGGAGCAAGGGTCGCCCCTCCCCTTGCCAGCCCTCACGCCGTGGTTATCATACGGAGTCCGCCGGCGCCCGTACCCCCTGTACAGAGACGCGGGCATGTGGTAGGTCGAAGCGTTTAATACTGCAACCTTAGAAGGCGGTCAGGCCGTGTTCCAATACATCCTCAGAAAGATCCTCGGCAGCAAGAACGCGCGCGAGCTGAAGAAGCTGCATCCAAGGGTGGCAGCGATCAACGAGCTGGAGCCCAAGATCCAGAAGATGAGCGACACCGAGCTGGCCAACCAGACCGTGCGCTTTCGCGAGCGCCTGGAGCGGGGCGAGCCGCTGGACGACATGCTCTACGAGGCCTTCGCCACGGTGCGCGAGGCCGGCTGGCGCATCCTCAATATGCGTCACTACGACGTGCAGCTCATCGGCGGCATGGCCCTGCACAACGGCACCATCGCCGAGATGAAGACCGGCGAGGGCAAGACCCTGGTGGCCACCCTGGCGCTGTACCTCAACGCGCTGGTGGGCAAGGGCTCCCACCTGGTGACGGTCAACGACTACCTGGCCACACGCGACGCCGAGTGGATGGGCAAGCTCTACCATTTCCTCGGCATGACCACCGGCACCATCTACCACGACATGCCGGACAAGGACCGCCAGGAGGCCTACCGCTGCGACATCACGTATGGCCAGAACAACGAGTTCGGCTTCGACTACCTGCGTGACAACATGAAGGAGAGCATCGAGCTGTACGTGCAGCGCGAGCTCCACTTCGCCATCGTCGACGAGGTCGACTCGATCCTGATCGACGAGGCGCGTACCCCGCTGATCATCAGCGGCCCGGCCGAGCAGTCGGCCGACCACTACCACCGGGTCAACCGCCTCATCCCCTCGCTGAAGAAGGACGTGGACTTCACGGTGGACGAAAAGGCCCACTCGGCCATGCTCACCGACACCGGCACCGAGCGCGTGGAGAAGCGCCTCGGCTGCGGCAACCTCTTCGACCCGGCCAACATCGAGTGGCTGCACCACGTCAACCAGGCCCTGCGCGCCCACACGCTCTACAAGCGCGAGGTCAACTACCTGGTGGACGAGGGCAAGGTGGTGATCATCGACGAGTTCACCGGGCGCAAGATGCCCGGGCGGCGCTGGTCCGACGGCCTGCACCAGGCGGTGGAGGCCAAGGAGAACGTCAAGGTGGAGGAGGAGAACCAGACTCTGGCCACCATCACCTTCCAGAACTACTTCCGCATGTACACCAAGCTGGCCGGCATGACCGGTACGGCGGAGACCGAGGCCGAGGAGTTCTACAAGATCTACAAGCTGGACGTGCTGGTCATCCCGACCAACGCCGAGTGCGTGCGCGACGACAGCGACGACGTGATCTACAAGTCCGAGCGGGCCAAGTTCAAGCACGTGGTGGGCGACATCATCGACTGCCAGGAGCGCGGCCAGCCCTGCCTGGTCGGCACGGTGTCGGTGGAGAAGTCCGAGGTCATCGCCAAGCTGCTGCGCAAGCGCGGCGTCAAGCACAACGTGCTCAACGCCAAGAACCACGGCAAGGAGGCCGAGTTCGTGGCCCAGGCCGGGCGCCGGGGCTCGGTGACCATCTCCACCAACATGGCCGGCCGCGGCACCGACATCGTGCTCGGCGGCAACGCCGAGATGCTGGCCAAGGGCGCCGTGGACCCGGACGCCGAGCCGGAGAAGTACGAGAAGGTCTTCGCCGAGTTCAAGGAGCAGTGCGCGGCCGAGCGCGAGAAGGTGCTCGAGGCCGGCGGGCTGCACATCCTCGGCACCGAGCGGCACGAGGCGCGGCGCATCGACAACCAGCTGCGCGGCCGCGCCGGCCGCCAGGGCGACCCCGGGTCGTCGCGCTTCTACCTCTCCCTGGAGGACGATCTGCTGCGCATCTTCGGCGCCGAGCGGATCCAGACGCTCATGGAACGCATGGGCATGGAGGAAGACGAGCGCATCGAGCACCGCTGGGTCAACAAGGCCATCATCAACGCCCAGAAGAAGGTGGAGGGTCACAACTTCGACATCCGCAAGCACCTGCTGGAGTACGACGATGTGATGAACATGCAGCGAAAGTCCATCTACTCGCTGCGCAAGCAGGTGCTCGAGGGGCGCTACGTCCCCGAGCTGTCGGAGAAGGAGAAGAAGGCCGGCAAGACGGTGGAGGTGCCGACCAAGTCCGGCGAGTGGACCATCGAAAAGCTCTCCGAGCAGCTCAATCCACGAATCACCGGCATCGTCGAGGAGTTCTTCAAGGAGTTCGGCCGGGACGTGAACCCGCTTCCCGAAGACGGCGGCCCGTACCGCGAAAAGGGCGCCGCCGCCAAGACGCGCCAGGAGGTGGATCACGAGGAGCTGACCCGGGAGCTGTACCGCCACTACGGCGCCATGGTGGACCTGCTCTTCGAGGCGCGGGATCCCGCGGCCTGCATCAAGAAGGCCACCGACGAGGTGGCGGCCTCGCTGATCCAGCAGCGGGAGCGAATCCTCGACCTGTCCGACGACGCCATCAGCGACCTGATCTACACCCACTGCTCCGAAAAGGTCCACGCCGAGGAGTGGGACGTCAAGGCCCTGGAGGACGCGCTGCTGCAGACCTTCAACGCCAAGGTCGAGATCGGCGAGACGGCCATGCAGCACGAGCTCATCGCCGACAAGATCTGGGAGCAGCTGGAGAAGGTGGTGGAGGCCCGGGAGACCGAGCTGTCGCCCACGGTGTTCCTCTTCTTCGCCCGTCACTTCTACCTCGAGGAGATCGACGGCCAGTGGATCGAGCACCTCAAGGCCATGGACCACCTGCGGGAGGGCATCGGCCTGCGAGGCTACGGCCAGCGCGACCCGAAGCAGGAGTACAAGAAAGAGGGCTTCAACATGTTCACCGAGATGATGGCGCGCATCCAGGCGAACGTCATCAGCAAGCTCTACCGGGTGCAGGTGGAGGTGGAGGAGGACGAGGCCCTGCCCGAGTACCGGCACAAGAAGCGCCGTATGTCCATGGGACGTGGCTCCCTGCCCTCGGACGGTGGCGGCCGCGAGGTGACCAAGACGATCAAGCGGGACAAGCCGAAGATCGGGCGTAACGAGCCGTGTCCCTGCGGCAGCGGCAAGAAGTACAAGAAGTGCTGCATGCACCGGGACCAGGCCTCGGCGGGGTAGCCCCCCGCGTCAGGGAGGCGCACATGTTGAGACGGGGTTTGGTTGTAACTTTCTGCGCGCTGCTAGTCGCCGGCTGCGTGGGGGAGACGCCGACAGCGGCGGCGCGGGCGGTGACCAAGGCGCCAAGCTGGACACAGGCGCCGCGCCGGCGGACATCGCGCTCTCCGAGGGGGGCACCTACAAGGGCTGCTTCGAGCGCTTAGACCGGGGCGGCGCGGCCTTTTCGCCCTCGTCGGCCAGCCTCTTTTCGGGCAAGACCTCGGTGGCCAAGGGGTGGACCTTTCTGTGGGACGGCAGCGAGCGGGGGCGGCACAAGAAGAACCAGTTCACCTACCTGACCAGCGACAAGAAGCAGCGCATCGTGGCCGACGGCTCCTCCCTGGTGCTCTACCGGCCGTTCTCCCCGGGCAACCTGCCGAAGACCGGCACGCTGCAGCTGAAGTTCACGTCAAAGTTCGACACCAGCAGCAGCGGCACGGCGACCAGCCAGGGCTGCAAGGACAGCGACGCCGGCTGGGTCGAGATCCTGATGACCAACGACATCAAGGGCGTGCTGCGGGCCATCGTCTGGAAGAACGACGGCAGCAAGGACGGCTCCTACGATCTATCGAAGGTCTGCCCGCTGTCCGATCCGGACAAGCCCTCGTCGGCCAACTGCTACATCGGCGTCAAGGTGGGCGCCCATCAGGACGGCAAGAACACGGACCTCAAGTTCCCCTGCGCCAAGGGCAACTTCATCTTCCAGGTGGACGTGGACGAGCTCTGCCTGAAGTAGCCGGTGCCAACTCAGCCGGGCTTGCGCGCGGAGACCAGCACCAGGTGCGACAGATCTGGCCCCTTGAAGTCCACGGTCCGTTCTTACCACAAGTGGACGATCGGTCGGTAGAACAAGACCATCTGTTTCGCGGCGCCTGCCACCATCGGGAGCAGATAACAAACAAGCGCTCCTCGATGGCAACGTCTCCTGGAGCGCGAAAAGGAGAGAGACAATGTGGAAGGCTTACCTCGCGGCGCTGTTCAACTTCTTCTTCCCCGGCCTGGGGTACTTCTTCGCCCGGGCCCGGCGCATGCTGGCGCCGGCGTTTTTGATCGGCGCCGCCGGGTTGACCTACGTGGAGCTGAGCATCAAGGAGCCGCTGCCCCAGCTGTACTGGATCATGTTCGCCTCGGTCTTCGTGATGAACATCGCCTTCGCGGTGGACGCCTACCGCGTCACGGCGCGGGAGCAGCGCGAGGCCGCGGCCTGACGGAGTGGGCGGGGCTAAACCACTGTTCATGATTCGTGGTCATCTCACGCCGCAGGTGCAATGGCTCCGGGCTCCGGGCTCCGGGCTACAAGGCTGGCCACATACGTGCAACAGGTTGGCTTTTCTCCGGCAGCTCCAGCTGACGCCGCCGTACGGTGACTTGTGACCGCAGGCTACCCCCGAATGCTTCACCTGTCCGAT
>PVBE012963790.1_pt1 | contig 14047 bp, 10 predicted proteins | sample 1631181 | NCBI WGS metagenome assembly PVBE01 (sample SAMN08397723, study PRJNA350692) | Marine metagenome, whole genome shotgun sequencing project. | isolation source: water | place: Pacific Ocean | collected 2012-04 | reverse complement strand
GGCACAGCCGCCAGCACATAGCCAAAATAATAATAATTAATGTAGCCACCCGCCAACCATGGATCAAAAGGCGGGAATGAAGTGCTGCGCAGCACTGCGTTGAAATACGAGAAATCCATCGGCTTCTCACCACCATAGGCCGGATGCCACAGATCCGGGTTATGCCAGCGGATAAATAGATCGAAGAGGAACAACGCCAGCCAGAGCAGCTCCACGCTGATGATGTAACGCCGATGCGCGACAATCCAGCGCCGCAGTTCGTCCGCACGCCAGGCTGCCACACCGGCAGCCAAAAGCCCCAACCCGCCGACCAACAGCCCGAGTGTCGCGCGAGTAAATGGCATCCAGCGCAGGCTGCCCAGCATCCATGCCACCCAACCCACCAGCAGCAAAGACAGGATTTTAGATACCGCATAGCCACGATCCGGCAGCCCGCCAAAAGCGAGAAAAGCCAGCGGGAAGAGCAGCCAGCCGAGGATGAGCAACCCACCATACCAGGCAAGCGCCCCCAGCCACTGCAGCCGATTGTGTGCGCTGCTGCTATCAAACATCTGCGACCACGTCCCGCCTGCGCGCTGCTCGGCCAGACGTTCTGCTGGCAGCATCAGACCGGACGGGGCAGCCGTGGCCTTGTACGGATTCATCCAGATCACCTGTGAAAGATCCACCGCCCCCAGAATCTGGCGCGCCCTCTCAAGCGAAAATTCAGCCGTCTTGCGGAAAATCAACACTTTGGGGTGGTCATAAACTGTGAACGGTTCTTCGGCGGCTTGTTCCGAGAATTGCCAGCTTCCCAGACTTGGCGCGCTCTCAAATTCCGCTGCCAACTCAAAGCCCAGTTCGCCCGAGAAAAGCGCATGGTAATATGCGATGGTCAGCGGATAGCGCGTGGGCAGGCGCGGGATGGAAGCGTACTGCCGATTGGAAGAAATCAGGATGTAGTCGCCCTGCTCTAAAATATCCAACATCCGCTCGCGCTTTGCTTCATCGTCTTCCCAGTACAGTTCCAAGTTGTGCCCGCCGTAAATGCCGCCGAAGGCGTCGTAACCATCCATACGCAGCGGCAAACCATCGTCCCAACTGGATTCATTCACCAGCTGCGCGCCGCTAATCATCAGCGGCGCGCCCGCCACCGCTTGACTGACCAATTGATAATTCTGGCCTTTTGTCACCGAAAGCGGCGGTTGCAGCTGCAGCGTGTAGCCGCTGTTGGCGGATAGGTCTGCCGTCAGCGTGGCGCTGCTCGCAGCGTCATCGGCGACGCTGTCCTGGACGCTCACCGTGAAAGTCTCCGGCGCGGCATCGGCGTTCACATCGCCCAGATGACCAATACGCAGCGCACTGATCACGCCGCTTGCCTGCGCGGTGAACGACTGCGTGTGCGGCTGGCTGTTTTCATATTGAAAGTCGGGCGGCATGCGCACCGGCTGCGTCACCGCCCCGTCCGCCGTCTCGACCACCAAACTGAACGGGCCGGGTAGATTGTCATAAATCCAGCGGCTGGCCGCCACTCGCGTCACCGGGCGCGTATAAATGCGGGAAAACGCGAAAGCATAAAGCATAGTGCTGCCAAGTACCAGCACAATCAGCCCGGGTGACGCCAAACGCAAAACGTGTTTGCCGCGTTTCCCCTTCGGCAGCTCATACAACGCCCACGCGCCAAGCAAAATCAGGGTCGGGTAAATCGGTAAGAAGTAACGCACGGGCTTGACCCACTGCATTCCCTGCCAGAGAAAGTACAGCCCGCTCCACGCAACAGGCAGCAAATGACGCTGGCTGCCCGCCCAGCGGCGCAGCAGCTGCCATCCCGCCCAACCAAATCCGGCCCAGGTGGCCAGCCCAAGGGCCGCGCCCATCCCCCAGCGCACCATGTTTTGCCACGGAAAAATCAGCGCAGGGCGGTCAGTCCACTGATGGTTGGGCGGAAAATCAACATCACCGCCCATCTGCCCACGAATCTCGCGGATGTTGTTCAGCCAGTGTTCATTGAGACTGATATCAAGAAGTGATGGCCCGGCAAAAGCGTATGGCTGCGCGATCCGAAAGACGAGCAGCGAAAGCACGGTAGCCAGCGCCACACGCCACGCGTAACTCGTGAGCCATGACTCACGACTCATGATCCGTGCCCATGCTGCCAACAGAATCAGCAGCGCCAGCGGCGCAGCATTGATGCGCGAGGCCGCCGCCCCGCCCAACGCCAGCCCAAAGAGCGCATAATTGAGCGGGCTATCGCTATGCAGGGCACGCGCGGCACAAAGCAACCCGAGCGTGACAAACAGGTTGGCGACCGAATCAACGGTGAAGAAATGTGCCTGCTGAATGAGCGCGACCGAGCCCGCAGCCAACGCGGCAGCCAGAAGGCCCACACGCCGGTTGTATAACCGCTTTCCGATAAAATAGAGCAAGAAAACAGAAAGCACATCCGCGAATGCCGAAACTGCGCGCCCGACCAGATGAACCTGATCGTAGCCGGTACCCAACTCAAGAGATGACTCGAATCCCAAATCCGAAAGTTGTAATCCAGAATCGGCAATCCATTGCGCCAGATAACGCACTAGAAAGATGGGCGCAGTGCCATACACAAAGAAGTTGAAGCCCTGATTGTGGGGATTGAGCGTGGAATTGCCGGTGTCGAAGTATTCCGACCAACCGCCCTCTACCGGCCGGATGCCGGTTTCCACCATCGTCAAGAATCGCTCGTCAGGGTGCAGGTGCTGGAATTCGTCCCAGTTCAGCCCGACAAAACGCAAATAGGCGGCTGCGCCTACAATCAGCAGCAGCGCAAATGTAGTGAGCGGCGTCCTCCAATCACCGGAATGTTCTAGTTGTGTGTCTGTCACTTGAAACAATCTCCAAGACGATAAGTAGGAGCGCAGCATGTCGAAAATCCCGCCAACAGTGGGGATGCGCCCTTACCCAACAAATTGCGCTAGTTTTTCAACTTCGTTAGAAGTTCAACGGTCACACAGCGTCCTTTAAGACAGAATAACGTTTTGCGAAAGTCCACTCATTGTTGATGCTCCAGCCACACACTTTGCCCCTCCAACACAAAGAAAAGCAGAATTCCTTATCCGGCATAACCGCCGGGCGCTGCCACTTTAGGGTCCCATGCGGGTAAATGCGCTGCAGCTGTTCCAATGTCGCCTGGTCTTGCTGGTGAAAAATAATGATCTCGCTGCCCGAATCGGCAATGGTGGTGCAGATATTTACCTGCGGCTCGGTCAGAATCTCATTATCCCAGCAAAATCCTCTTGCGTAAATCCCCATCGCGCGCTTATCAACCCAATAGCGTTAAGCGCGCACCCAAACTGAATCCCAGTCGCCGACAGTTATGGCGAAAGTGCGCACCACCGCATCCAGTTCGGCGGCATCTTGCGCAGAGATTTGGTATTATTACGCGAATTTTTCGAAGACAATGCGGCGATTGCGCCGTAGGCCTGGCTGCAGCAGCGCTGGGGCCCATCCAAAAGCCAACGGTAGCCGCGATCCCCGCCAAAATTGACACGCCAAAATCTGATGTTGATACCAATCCCATAACATAAGACTCACCGTGTCATCCGTTCAATTTTGCGCGCCACAAAAAAAAGATACGCGCCGCGCTCCGGCAACGGCTCCTCATAATAACGGCGCAGCAGCCGGTCGGTCAGCCACAGGTTCGCCACCGTGGGCGCCAAAATCCAGCGCCCGGTAAGCGCCTTTGAGAGCAGTGCCGGAAGCCCTAAATAATGCCCCCACTCAAGAGCGCGCAGCGCCCGCTCCGAGAAATAATAGCGGCGCTGTTCAACTTCGAAACCAACGTCTTCAAGAAGCGCGCGCCACTCCTCTGGCGAATGGTAGTGTTCGTGGCGAGATATGTGGTCAAACCATCGCACATACGCGCGCGCAACCGTTCTCAGCCCCAGCCCATTCAGACCGCGATGGACAGAGAGAAACTCACGGAAGTACTCGCTTGGTACGGTGAAAACAAAAGGCGCGTCGGGGCGCAACACACGACTCATCTCGCGCAGCGCACTCGCTAACCCGGGAATATGCTCCAATACCGAATTGCTTATCGCGCTGCCGAAAGTCCCCGCAGCGAACGGCAGTCGCTCTCCCTTCGCTGGAACCACATAGCGATAAACCCGGGCACGCGCCCGCGCAGCGCGCACAGAATCAAGACTCTCGTCCACACCCACGCTCAGAGGATAATCAAAACCGGTCGAGGCAAAATGACCGTCACCACAACCAAGATCAAGCGTGGGCGCCGGCAAATCAAGCCCGGCGAAAAAACGCGCCTCCACCGCGCGCAGTAGCGCCCGAAATGCAGGAAGTTCGCGCAGATTTCGCCACAAAACGTCAGCGGATTCTGGCATTCGCGCTAATGCGACCATTCGGCAGCACCAAACAATGACACGATGATGCTCTCCATTTCACCCAGTCACCCGGTCATCCTGTCACCCCAGCACCGTGTCACCCTGCCACCTCGTCACCATGCCTTCAATTCTTCAAACAGATTTTCGTATCGCTCCGCCGTCACCTGCGGAGAGAACTGCGCCACTATCGGGTCACGTGGTCGTTGAAATTGCTTTAGGTTGGCGAGCACTTTCAGCATCCCTGCTGCCAGCGCATGGGCATTGCGCGGTGGCACAGTCAGCCCCATGCCAGTCATCTGCGTGGGCACGCGCACACCCGGGAGCGCGCTCGCTACCGTCGGCGTGCCGCACAGTGCCGCTTCAATTTGCACCAGCCCAAAGCTCTCCGTGCTGTTGATGCTTGGCAACACATGCACGTCACAACAGCTGAAAAAATGAGCCATATCATCAGGCTCCAGCGTACCCACAAAAGTGTAGCAATCCCTGAAGCGGCGCAGTTTGGGCGCAAGCCGCTGCCGGTAGCGTCTTTCTCCAATCACGTCCTCGACCGGCCCCGCGTGCATCACCTTCAAACGCGGGTGCGCTGCAAGCACCGCCGGCAGCGCCTCGAGCAGAAATTCGATGCCCTTATCGGCTGCCAGCCTGCCCGCCACCCCTATCACCGGGGACCCAGAATCCAGTCGGTGGCGCGCTGCCCAGTCCGCAGCGGATGCCGGTTCCACTATCGGCATCTCCACGGGCGGAAGAATATAACGTACCTTGGAAAGGTACGCAGAGAGCAGGCGCGAATGACGCGCGAAATCCTCGGTATAAGCGCACAGCACGTCGCACAGCCTCGCCGCGACATGATTGCTGGCATCAACCACTCGATTCACCACCGCGCTAAGCGGAGATGTGGGAAGAGTCAGGTCAGAGTGGTAGGTAAGAACGGTCGGCTTGCGCAGCAATCGTCCCCGGAGCGCAATCCCGCTCGCATCCAGCTGCGGAAGGTGCAGGCTGAGCGCATCATGAGCCGCCACCAATTTGCTGGCGACCAGGCCGATCGAGGGCATCAGCACCCCTTTGCTCACCCGCGCCGCCACGGGCACGCGCACCACGCGCACTCCGTGCAGCTTCTCCCGACGCGGTAGCCCGCGGTCGTACTGCGAAGTCAGTACAGTCACCGCGTGACCTCGCATAACCAATGCGCGCGCCAACCGTTCCACGTAAATAGTCAGCCCAGAGACGTGCGGCCGATAATAGGTGAGCGCAGCCAGTATTCTCACGCAACTTCGCCCTGCTGATTGCGCAGCCTCCGCATGAACCTGCGCGCAGCGCCGGCGAGATGATTCAGGTTTTCGCCCTCGAAGTGCAGCCCTACCATACCAAGAATCGCCATCTTCACGAAAATGGTGAGGTGCATGGCCACCGCGTACGCAAGCGCAGTTTCTCTATCCACGCCGAAAACCGCCAGCGCTGCGACCGTGGCCGCTTCCCACAGCCCTACCCCGGCGGGCACCGACGGAAGTGCGATTCCGAGGGCCACAATCGCGGTCACGAAAACCCCTACATATACCGGCTGCTCCGGTAAAAACCCCAGCAACATGGTATAGACCGCCACCGCCACAAGCAGCCAGATGAGCACACTCCACAGCACTGCTATCCTAAGCCGTCTACCGCGAACGATGTCAATGCTCCCGAGGAAACTGTCGGCCGCATCAACAGCCTCGCCCCGAAAGCTTGGCGCAAACCGCCCGAAAAATTCCCCGATAATCGCCACAAACCCGCTGCGTTTTCTCGCAAGGCCAAACGCAGCAAGCATTGCTAGCAGCACTGCGGCCACCACCCAGTAGGCAATCGTGGTTATCAGTCCCTGTTGCGGCACTAGCGGGAGCACCGCGAAAAGCAGCGCGAACACACTGAGCACATCAATCATGCGCTCGAGCACCGCGGTCGAGAGCGCTTGCATCCCGCTCACATCGCTGCCACGCGTGGCCAGATACACGCGAGCCAACTCCCCTATGCGCAATGGCAGAACGTTGCTCAAGTAGTAACTGATGTTGGTTATCCAGAACAAACGTCCTGCCCCGATTTTCTCCTCCAGCAGCACTCGCCAGCGCATTGCGCGCGCCCATAGTGACAACGTCTCGAACAGCACGAACGGCAGTAGCCACCAGTAATTGGCCTGAGCCATGGCCCGGGCAAGTTCGCCCCAGTGGATGCCGCGCATTATCACAGCCAACGCCACACAGCTCAGCAACAATCCGAGGGACATCTGCCAGCGTTTATCCATTAGAACAACATGCTCAGGGAGAAACTACGCGCGGTTGTGAACGGAAACACTTCTTGCGGCTACCGAGATTAAGTACCACCAACGCATTATAGCAAAACTGGTCGTGAAAGCCCTATTCTGTTTTCCGGTCGCGCATCCTGACGCGGTGTGCAGCCCGCTCCACTCGCGAGTACGAGGCAAGATCATCGTTTCAGATTGACAGATTGTGCCTCCGGAGAAAGGCCACCGTAATAAAAGGGTGTGCCCGCAAGCGGTCCCCCGCTTTACCCCACGAACAAACGAGCTCAAATAGCCTTCGAGTAGCCCACCCAGAACTTGAACCTGGAATCCAATTGATTAAGAGTCAACTGCTCTGTCAATTGAGCTAGTGGGATAAAGTAACGCCCAGAATTGCTGCTCCACGCTCGATTATAAATCCTGATTAGCGGTGTGCCTCTCAGATTATATAGTGTTTTTCAGATAATCAAATGGTTTCTTTAAGCCCTCTGTTCCGACAAATCAACAAGAAAAGACCTCCGCTGATAGCGAGAGGCCTGAGGTAATATCTGGCTCAGCCCTTCGCTGCTCCGTCGGCGTTTGGGTTAGAGTCGCGTACGCGTACTACCACCTGCGCGGCCCGTTTTTTTGTTGTAAAAGTGTAGTGGCATTTTGCTAAGACATCAAGTAATATGTTAGTAGGAGGCGTGTTATGGAAGCAGCTTTCGCAGCTTTCGTAGGGGCATTGTGGGCACTCAAATACATAATGTCAACGTCCTGGGGCACGTCTATAGCTGGATATCCACTCAGTACGCCACTTTGGGAGTACGTGATGGGCGAGGAACGCGGACTAGGAGCCCGAGACATCTGGTGTGCTATTTGTCGTTGTCACTCGCTTCATCCTTGGATTTGGCTTTGCGTGGCTCCCTATGGTGTGGCTGGGACGCTTCGCCCGCATGGTGGGGGAGTTAGTGAGCCGTCTTGCCCGCTCGGTTAGGCGCCGGATGGGCAGGAGAGGAAAGTCCACTTCTGATGATGACAATGAGGATGAATTCCCCATGTTATAGTCTACTTCATCACCGGAATATGCGATTGCTGCCGCGAATGTTGTCATAATATTGGTACTCAGTCTAGTCACCCTTAGGCTAATGAATTGAGACACCCCTCACCACGCCCCCAGAACTTCGAACGGCTGACTAGCGTATACTGGTAGTGGGCAGGTGTTCATGTTCTGCACCGAATGCGGTAAGAAACTCCAACCAGAGACTAAATTCTGTGGCAATTGTGGCCACGAAGTCAATAAACCAGTCGACGAAGAAGACAGAGGCGTACCTCTGTCTTCAGAAACACTTCTCCAGTTAATCAACAGTTCCATACAATCGGGTAAGCCCCTGTGCTTGCCAGAGGCCAACCTCAAAGGGGCCCACCTGGTCAATGCTGACCTGAGTAGTGCCAACCTAGTCAATGCTAACATGAGAGAGGCCGACCTGCGCTGGGCCAACCTGCACAAGGCCGACCTGACCAAGGCCAACCTGACCGAGGCCGACCTGCATGGGGCCTGGCTGGGCGGGGCTTTCCTGAGTGGGGCCGACCTGTATGGAGCCTGGCTGGGCGGGACTATCCTGAGTGGGGCCGATCTGCATGGGGCCAACCTGTGGAAGGCCGACCTGGGCGGGGCCAACCTGAGCGATACCAATCTAAGCGATGCCAACCTGACTAGGGCCAACCTGACCGATGCCAAGTACAACGCCAACACAAAGTGGTCCGAAGACTTCGACCCCGTGGCTGCGGGTGCGGTGCTGGTCGAAGACTAAACAGCATTTTTCGGCAGTATTCGATTGTATTGGGTGTGAGTTCCTGTGCTTTGCCGTCTGCCAGAAACGATGCAATCTGAGTCTCCAGATGAATCGTCTCATCCAAGAACTCGACAGTCAATTGGTTTTTTGCTCTAGAAAACATGGCTGCATCTCTCCTTCTGGAGAAACACCCGCCAAACAGAGCTATATTGCCTAACTATCTAGGTGGAAAATTGTGCTATCAGGGGAAGGTTTCAGCCTTCGAGTGACCCACCCAAGACTCGAACCTGGAACCATATGAAGCACTGCAAAGATTAGAAGAATAATACAGCCATTTCATCAAGGTTCTTAAGGGACGAAAATACATTTTTATGGCTGATGGCTTTTGATATATTCGTTTTAATGCCTTCCAAATATACGCTGGACGAAAGTAATATTCTATCAAGGCCTTATGCTCAAGTTTCACCAGCTCATCAGGTTCAAGATACAACGTCTTAGCAACTGTTGTCCCAACATAACCATACTGTTGAAAATCTTCTGTTAATAGAAGGTTTTCCTTTTTTGCTATGTTCCACAATTCTGTACCAGGAAATGGTGTTGAGATTGGGAAAACAGTCGTGTCTGCATTAAGTTCCTTAGCGAATTCAATAGTATTGCGAACACTTTCTTGGGTATCCCAAGGATGGCCGATCATAAAAGAAGCATGAGTGTATAATCCAGGTATACTATTGAGGATTTTAAACGCCTCCCTCATGTCATTTCGCGTCTCACCCTTTTTAATTCTTTCCAAGATCTTGTCATCTCCTGATTCAACGCCAACTTTTACTAGAATACATCCAGCTTCTCTCATAGCTTCTATTAATTCCTTTGTAACATGATCTGCTCGAGCATAACAAAACCAGCTCATCCCCAAATCTGCCTCTACCATTTCCTCACATAACCGAAAAACCTTTTTCTTGTTTAGCGTGAAAACCTCGTCACGAATATAAAAGGTATTTACACCATAATCATTCTTCAAGTGTTGAAGTTCAGCTACTATACTGTCGGGAGATCTAAATCTTACAAGGCTTTCCCATTGTGCCGGGGAACTACAAAATATACATTTGTAAGGACAACCCCTTGAGGCCTGAATAGAGGCGTAAACTGTGCCTTCTTTCGGGAGAATTGGAAAAGAATATCTATATTCACCCATAGGGAGTAAATGTCTCGCAGGAAAGGGCAGCGAATCCAAATCCATTATTCTTTCTGCAGGACCAGTATTATTGATATCACCATCTTTCTTAAAGTATAGCCCGGGAATATTAGTCCAATCTTTCTTCATTGCAATAGCGGTGGCCAACTGACTAAATGCAAACTCCCCTTCACCTACAATCAAAAAGTCAACGTAATCATTTTCTGCCATTTGTGGAAATGTTGTTGGATGGACACCTCCAAACACTGATACCGTATCTATATGTTTTTTTACACCAGCCGCTATTCTCAAAGCTATCGGTGCTAATGGGGACAAACAAGAATAACCAACAATTTCAGGTTCTTCATTGACAATATATTCAACTGACTCTTCAACTGAGTAACGGAGAGTATCAGCATCTAATATTCTAATCTCATGTCCGTCATTTTCTAATACGGCCCCAATGTAAGCTATTCCTAAGGGTTCAACAAGATTGACTTCTCCTTGATCTTGAAAATGAATATTTGGTGGTGAGACAAGGACTATTTTCATAAACTAACTTTTTATATAAAAGTTCCTCTTAGCGCTATCATACTCTTTATGAATCTAGGAAATGATTTCTCCAAAACATTATTCATATGAACCGATACTTAATTATTGAACGCTATAACAACCATACTATTTTCTTCGAAATTATCCAAAATATTATTATTGAAACACCTAATTAATTCTTTTCTTATAACAAACGTTGCGGGTCCTAGTTATGTTTTATGTTGATAATTGCACTTATCCAGTGAACTCCAGTGAACCAATTCCCACGAAACGGCTGCCCATGTCAAAATAATTATTCCATTCCAAATTTCAGTTCCTTTTGCTAATCTAGATTGTACATCAAGAACTGTATAGGATTTTCTATTAAGATATGTTTTTGCGAGACTATATGAATTTGTAAATCTACGGTAGCAAGGATATATCTCGCTGTTTACAACGTATATTCTAGAACGGTATCCGAAATATTACGGACATCTTCTAATTGACTACGGACGGATCGCGAAGTATTTATTTTCAGCTTTTATTCTATTAATTGATCCATATAATGTGACATAGCATTGCGTTATTTGTAGAACACTATGCTGTCAAAGGTAGACCTCATCCCTCCAGTGACCCACCCAGGACTCGAACCTGGAACCAATTGATTAAGAGTCAACTGCTCTGCCAATTGAGCTAGTGGGCCAAAATTACGCACAGAATTATAACGCGGCGCACTGCCCTGTCAACGCCGCCGGAATAGTCCTAATTAACGTCCCTCATCGCCAGTAGTCAGGGTAACCGGCCGGCCCGAGACGCAGCGGAACGAGCACGCGCAAAGCTCTCGGAATCACTTTGATTTCGAACCGCATTGCCGTTCCAGCTGGCTCCCCATCCAGCTGCAGCGGTAATTCTTTCTCGCTCTGCAACTCAAAGCTCGGCGCGACAACGCGTTCCACATTGCGATGCGCCTGATGGCGCCCGCAAAGAAGTCTTCCGAATTGCGCCAGCGCATCACCAAAGCCACTACCGCGAAAGGCCCACAGCGCCAGCCGCCCGTCCTGCGCCCGTGCCTCAAGCTCCAGCGTGGCCAACCCGCCGGCATATGCCGGTACATTCGTCGCCACAGTTGCGAGTATCTCGCCATCGAATCCAGTGTTTCCACCACGCACGCGTACCGACGCGCCACGCCAACTCCGCGCCAGCCACACGCCGCGCGCAATGTAAAGCCATCGCCCAAATTGCCTTGCTATCCGCCCGCGCGGCTCGATGCCATGCACTATGTGTCCATCCAAGCCAACTCCGGCCCACTGCAAAAACACACGACCGTTGCAGCTCGCGAGGTCCACCTCTCTCGCCAACCCCTTCGCCTGCCGTAGCGCCGCCGACAACAACGCCGCGCTCCATGGATGCGCCGGGGCGGCCAGTCCCAGCCCACGCGCCCAGACGTTTCCGGTTCCGCATGGCAGCACTCCCATCGCCACACCGCTTCCGGAAAGTACAGCCGCGACCGCGCCCACACTCCCATCCCCGCCCGCCACGAACACCACGTCCGCGTGGCTATCACGGGCGGCGCGGGCAACTGCGCTAAGGCTGTTGTCGCGCCCCTCTCCCGCCGTGCAAAATTGCATATCCCAGCCCAGGTCACCGAGCGCGGAGAACACTGGGGGCAACATAGGCGCGACGTTAAACCGGCCCGCGCGCGGATTGTAAATCACGGTAGCACGCATCAGCTTCGCTTAACTCTCCGCGCCACCACCGCAGCGCCGAGCCATGCCATCATCATTGAGAGCAATGGCAGCAGCGCGGCCAGTGGCAGCGCGGGCAGCGGCCAGAAAATTGTGGACAGATAGACGTCCAGATAATATTTCCCCCCCGCCGCAAGGTCTGGCAGATACCACTCATAAACCACATCCCAGGCCAGGAAAAAAGCCGCAATCTGTACCGCCATTCCGGCGGCAATGAGGAAAAGGGCGTGCGCAGTCGCCAGAGCCACGTCCACTTTGCGCGCCCGGTGATTCAGCGCGCCAACAAACATTGTCACGCAGATCAGCGCCAGCAACGCTTCTACAACGCGCGGCTGCACGAACAGAATTGGGTCAATGTTGAACCAGCTCACGGAAAATGAAAAGCCACGCGCCCAGAACAACGCGTGCCACAATACGTAAAACAAGACCGCACCCAGCATCGGAGTGCGCCAACCCCAACCGGCGCGCCGCCACCAGAGAGAATACAACCCGAAAGGCAGCAGGAGCAGCGCGACCATCGGAGTGCGCCACAGCCGCTCCCGCATCAATCGCGCCCCGCGCTGCGCCCGCCACTGAGCGCGCACTTGCTCGCCCGATTTCCATGCGAGTTTTTCCGTCTCGGCATAATCCGCGCCTGCCATTGCAGATTGCGCACGTTCGAGCACACCTTGCTCCATGTCTGCCTCGGGGTCGATCGCCAGCAGCAGCGCCCGGTGACGATCTCCCAGCTGCGCGGCCACATCCAGTGCACGCCTTGCTCTTAAGTCAGCGGGCGCATCGATCTGGTCAAACAGCGCATCTCCCTGGTTGTGCGCCGGGATCTCCAGTCCGAGCAGCACTGCCACCGTAGGCGCGATATCAACCTGCATCGCGTCTGCATACGCACCCGGTTTTATCCCTTTTCCGGTCGCCACCAGCGGCACTCGCCTAACCACGGCTTCGTGTCCACCATGACCGCCACTCCCGATATGACCGTGGTCCGCAGTCACAAAAATGGCTGCCCTACTGAGGTCAATGGACGTTATCAGGCCCGCAATCAGCCGGTCAGCCGCTGCAGCAGCCTGCGCATACTCCCCGCTTGCACCGCCAAATCCATGCCCGGCCGTGTCAACACCCAGCAAATGGATGAGCGCAAGCCGCGGCTCTCGTAAAAGAGCCTTCCGCGCTGTTCCGGCCAAGCGTTCATCGAACGCCAGAATGTCCCCGAGCGAGTCATATTTCGGAGGCTCGGAAAGCAAGTGCAGTTCCACGCCCTCCGTGTTGAAGAGCGTACTCCAGCCTACTGACCCAACAATGGCTGCGTCCAGCCCGCCCCTGCGCGCCGCATGAAAAATGGTATCCAATTCAATCGAGCGCTCGATATCGTTCGAGCTAACCCCACTCTGCTCCGGCCAGGCGCCGGTGCCGATGGCGGTCCATCCAGGGAAGGAGAGCGAAGGCTGCCCAACCTGCAACACGCGCTGCGCTCCGCGTGCACGCAACCGGTTCAGTCCCGACAGCTGCCGCGACACATCCACGCGCAACCCATCCACCACGAAAATGATTACCTGCTCCGCGATTGGCTCACCGGCCGCTCCCGGAGCTGTTGGAGCCCGATAGATCCCCTCGTATTGGGTAGCGCTTTGGTAGCTGGCAGAAACAAGCGCAGGCGCGCCGTAGCGCGACCAAAGCAGCAGCACGACCGGAATAACAACAATCGGCCAACGACGCTGCCGAATCAGGTCACCGGATAAAGTGCTCATAACGCCAGGATGCCATGGGGGGACTGCCCGGGCAGCTACTATACCAGCACTCCTGCCCACGCAGTCGTTAATTAAATGCGCCGCGGCGATTCACGCCACGGCGCATGGCACAACTTCTGGCTGTTCCGCGCGCGCTAGAACAAGCCCACCACCTTTCCGGTCTCGAGGTCGATATCCACGTCGTAATACACCGGCCGAGTGGGCAGGCCGGGCATGGTACTCATCGCGCCCAGCAGCGGATAGAGGAAACCCGCGCCAACGTTGGCGCGAATATCGCGCACCGGCACGATGAAGCCCTCGGGGACACCCTTCAATTTCGGGTCGTGGCTCAAGCTCAGATGCGTCTTTGCCATGCACACCGGCAGCTGGTCAAAGCCAACTCGATTGTAGAGCTCGATCTTCTGCTCCGCCTCCGGAGAGAACTCGACCCCTTCCGCACCATAGATTTCCGTGGCGATGGTT
>PVBE013000786.1_pt1 | contig 14049 bp, 15 predicted proteins | sample 1631181 | NCBI WGS metagenome assembly PVBE01 (sample SAMN08397723, study PRJNA350692) | Marine metagenome, whole genome shotgun sequencing project. | isolation source: water | place: Pacific Ocean | collected 2012-04 | reverse complement strand
CGACCTCCTGGCAGGTATACATATCGACGATCGCCACATCCCAGACCTCGCGGCAGAGCTCGCGGATCGACGGCTTGAGGAGTTCCGACATGGTCTGCACTTCGCGCAAGGTGGGGAAGCGAATCTTTTCGGCCTGGCAATGGCGCAGCATGGCCTCCAGATTCGAAGGAAAGGTGATGAGATAATCGACCTGCTGGCGGGCCAGCCATTCGACCTGGCGGGCTACCGGTGTCATGATGCTGAGCAAGGCCCCCGGGCCGGTGGGCAGCGCCGCGGTTTTGCCGCGGCCCCAGGATTTCGCCTGCCTGCCGTCGGGATAAACGGCGCTACCTTCATAGTCGTAACGGATGGCGACCAGTTTCCCGTCGAAATCGCAGCGCCGCCAGATATAGTCCCTGACCGTGAAGGCGTTCAACATGGCGGCGGTCAATTCCGTTGTGATGACCTGCACCGGCTTGCCGGTCGAGCCGGATGTCGAGATTATTTCTGTTTTTCCATGTCCCTTGGGCAGCGCCCGGCTGTGCAGGCTCTCTCCGGCATCCTGGATATCCTCGCGCCGCAACAATGGCAGCTCGGACCAGATCTCCGCCGTCAGCGGCTGGCCGTGGCGTCAGCCGAAATCGGCAAGCCGCTCGGCGTAATAGGGCACGGTGCGCCGGGCGTGCGCAACAGTTCCGCCGCCTGGCGGAATTGCGCCGCCTGAAGGCGCTCCGGCGGCCACCATTGGCTTTGCTCGAGCTGGAACAAAAGCGCCAACATGATGTTGCCGTTGCGCCGCGTTATGGCCGGCCAGTCAAGCCCGGCCACCGCCGATTTTGGTGTCGGCAATTCAGATGCGTCGGTCCTTTGCTTCACGGCGCCATGCCGGACTCAGGCCCCCGCCTGCGGCATCACCTCGGCGGCGAAGCGTTCCATCGCCTCGAGGGATTGCGCCAGCGTCGGCCGGAGAAAATTGAATACCATGCTGGAAACGCCGATCTCCGCCATGCGCGCGATATCCTCCGCCGTTTGCTCGGAGCTGCCGAGCAGGATATGGCGGCTGCCGTCATCGACCGTGACCGGGTCACCCTCGCGGTACCACACCGCCCAAAAAGACAGCTCGACCGCTTCCGCATCGCGCCCCGCCTCTTCCGTCAATTGGCGCAGGATCTCGGCCCGCGCGGCGTAGCGCGGCACGGTATTGAGCGGATATTTCGGGCTCAGGCCGACCGGATACCAGGCGTCGCCGACGCGCGCGGTACGGCGCAGCGCCGCCATGCTGTCGCCGCCGATCCAGATCGGAATATGCGGTTTCTGCACCGGCTGGGGGCGGAAATAAATATCCGAGAAATTGGTGTATTCGCCGGCGAAGCTGGGCTCCTCGCTGGTCCACATGGCGCGGAAAGCGGCTATATATTCGTCCGTCACCTTGCCGCGTTCGGCGAAGGGCGGCGCGCCGACGGCGGCGAATTCCTCCTCCATCCAGCCAGTGCCGCAGCCGGCGATGGCGCGCCCGTTCGACATCACGTCTATGGTGGCGAAGATTTTCGCCGTCAGTACGGGCTCGCGGTAGGGCAGCACCAGCACCGAGGTGAGCAGCCGCGCCTTGCGCGTCATCGTTGCCAGGGAGGCCATCAATGCGAGCGGCTCAAGCGCCTCGCCGCTGTCGAAAGAGTCGGTCTCGCCGGTATCCGTATAGGGATAGACCGGGCGGAACTTGCGCGGGATGATAATATGGTCGGGAATGGCGAGTATCGTGAAGCCGAGCGCCTCGCCGCGCTCGACGAGCTGTTTGATCGCCGCCGGCCTCGCCAGCGGGCCGGCATTGGGGACGTTGAAACCGAATTCCATTTTCCTGCTCTCCTGCACTTTATCGTGGCGGCTTTTGTTATAAACCAGATTGACCACTGAACCACGGGAATCGACGCATGAAACGTCTCGCCTTTATCGGCGAATGCATGATCGAACTGACCGACACCGGCGGTTCTGGTGGCGGCGCGACGCAGCGCGGCTTCGGCGGTGACAGCCTCAACAGCGCCGTCTATGCGGCGCGCTGCCTCGCCGGCGAGGATATGGCGGTCGCGTATGTCACCATCCTCGGCGATGATCCGTTCAGCGACGAGATGCTGGCGGCGTGGCGCGCCGAGGGCGTCGGCACCGAATTGGTGATGCGCCGGGCGGGCGCGCTGCCCGGGCTCTACGCCATCCGCACCGATTCCTCGGGCGAACGCAGCTTCCATTATTGGCGCTCCGAATCGCCGGCGCGCGCGCTCTTCGCCGATGCCGGCGCGGCGGCGCTGGCGGCGGCTTTGGTGGATTTCGATCTGCTGTATGTCAGCGGTATTACACTCGCCATCATGGCTGAGGCCGGCCGCGCGCGCCTGTTCGAGACCTTGGCGCTGGCGCGCTCGCGCGGCGGCCGCGTCGCCTTCGACAGCAATTACCGGCCACTTCTCTGGCCCGACATTGACAGCGCGCAGCGCCAAATCACGCGCGGCGCGGCGGCGGCGACGCTCGCTCTTTCGAGCTTCGACGATGAACGCGCATTGTTCGGCGATCCCTCGCCCGAGGTCAGCGCCCAACGCCTGCACGCCCTCGGCGCCGGCGAAGTGGTGATCAAGAACGGGCCAGGCGATTGCCTGGTTTCACTCGCCGGCGATGCGGAAAAGGGACAATGGCGCATCGCGCCGCCCACCGTCGCCCATCCCGTCGACACCACGGCGGCGGGAGATTCCTTCAACGCCGCCTATATCGCTGCACGCATGCTGGGCGCGGCGCCGGGCGAAGCGGCAAAGCGCGGCGCCGAGCTCGCCGCGCGGGTGATTCAACAGCAGGGTGCCATCGTGGACGCGCCCTGAGCGGCGACGCAAATGCCGCTATTGTTATCACCCGGGCACTCTATTATTGCTGTTGTGAGAACGGACATTTCATCGCCAAACCCGCGCAATAGAAAACCAAGAGGAAAACGAAATAGCAAAAAATAAAAGACTGGAAAAATATATCGCCGCGGCGGTTCAGGCGGCGCCGGTTTTCCTCGACATAGACGGCACCGTCGAAAAGGCCGTCGCCTTGATCATGGAGGCCGGCAAGGCGGGCGCCAAGCTGATCGCCTTCCCGGAAACCTGGATTCCGACCTATCCGACATGGGTCTTCGGCGCCGCCGGATGGGAAGACCCGGCGGCGCACCGCGTCTATGCGCAATTGCATGAGAATTCTTTGTACATTGGATCGCCGCAGCTTGATCGTCTGTGCGCCGCTGCCCGGGATGCGAATGCGTTCGTGGTGATGGGGGCCAACGAAAAGCTTAACGAGGATTCGGGCTCGCTCTACAATTCGCTGTTCTATATCAGCGAGGAGGGAAAATTCCTCGGCGTCCACCGCAAACTGATGCCCACTTACAGCGAAAGAAACGTCTGGGCTTACGGCGATGGCTCCACCTTGCACGTGTTCGACGGCCCGATGGGCCGCATCGGCGGCCTGATCTGCTGGGAACATTGGATGCCGCTGACGCGCTTTGCCATGCATGACAAAGCCGAACATGTGCATATCGCGGCCTGGCCGGAAGTGCCGGAATCACACCATCTCGCCAGCCGCCACTACGCCTTCGAAGGCAAATGCTATGTCATCTGCGTCGGCTCCTACATGACGACGGAACATATTCCGAAGGATTTCGAGCTGTTCAAGGCAGCCACCGGTTTAGGCGATTACGCCGATCTCGGCGGCGACGACTCCGAGGTATTGCCGGGCGGCTCGGGCATCATCGGCCCGGACGGAAATTGGGTTGCCGGCCCGGTCTCGGGCAAAGAAGAAATCATCTATGGCGAGATCGATCTGCGCGCCACGGTGGAGGGAAAGCTGCTGCTCGATTCGACGGGCCATTACAACCGCCCCGACGTCTTCAATCTGACGGTGGACGATCGCCCGAAACCCGCTGTCGAGTGGATGAGCGGCGGCGATGAAAACCCGGCAGCGTCGGAGACCGAAGCGCCCGAATAAATACGGTGACAGGTTTATTAATTTCCTACCAAGCGGCACCACCCCCCGGAATGCACTTTCTTGAATTCCACTGCGCGACTGAGCGCCCGAGTTAATACGAGGTAGCCAAGGGGGCGGATGCCCCCGCCCGGCGCTTGAGGGAACAAACAAAAAGACCGCGCGGATGCCCCTCCGGCGTTGCGAGCGCGCTCCGCGCGCTTGGTTTCCCCCTTCTTCCCAACCCTTCTTCCCCACAGGTTACGCCATGGGGAAGAAGGGCTTATTCCGTAATCAATATTTAAACCCGCTCAGTTCCTCGCTGAGCCGCCACAGGCGCTCGCGCGCCTCCTTGTCATGCGAGGCGGCGGAGCTTTCGGCGATTTCGCTTTTGTCGAAATATTTGCCGCTGACGCCGTCGAGTGCCTCGGCGGCGGCGAGATGGATGCTGGTGCGCGCACCCTTGGCCTCGCTGATGGCGCCGAGCTGCTGGGCCAGGATCATCGCCCATTTGAGCCAGCCGCGATTGCTGTGGCCGAACTTGCTAGCGACGAAGCCGGGATGCAGGCAATTGACGCTGACGCTGGAGCCCTCGAGCATCTCGGCGAGGCGGTAGGTGAAGTGGATATTGGCGAGCTTCGAGGCCTGATAGGCGCGCCAGCCCGAATAGCGCCGCTCACCTTGCGGGTCGTCGAAATCGAACTGCGGCCCGCGATGGGCCATCGAGGAAACGTTGACGATGCGCGCCGCGTCAGCGCCGCGCAGCTTGTCGAGCAACAGGCCGGTGAGAAGAAAATAACCGAGATGGTTGAGCGCCAGGGTCATCTCGATGCCGTCGACACTGAGGCAGCGGCGTTGAATCCAAGCGCCGACATTGTTGACCAGTACATCGGCATGCGCCAAGCGCTCGTTCAGGCGGCCGGCGACGGCGCGGATATCGGCCTGCGACGACAAATCGGCGAGTTCGAAATCGACGCTTTGGTTTCCGCTGGCGCGTTTGATGGCGTCGGTGACGCGCTCGGCCTTGGCGCGGTCGCGCCCGATAAGGATCACCTGGCCGCCGGTTCGCGCCAGTTCCATCGCCGTGACGCGGCCGATGCCGTCGGTGGCGCCGCTTACGATAAATGTTTTTCCGGCCATTGATTCATACTTTCGGCATAAACATGGCGTATTTTAACACGCCCGGCCGTTGCTATTGGACGGGCTCGAATTTCGGGTTCGCGGCCAAATTTGCGGTAAGGTTTTATGGCAACACAGTCTCCCGCTGGCAAGGATATCGTCCTGATCGCCGCCGACGATGCCTCCTTGCGGGCGACGATCGTGAAATTCCTCGGCTTGGAAGGCATCCGGACGGTGCAAGCGGGCGACGGCGAAATGGCGCTCAGCGAAGCCATGCGCGTGCAGCCCTCGGTGGTTCTTCTGGATATTGAAATGCCGGCAATGGACGGCCTGACGGCAGCTAAGCTGATGATCGATCTGCCGTGGCAGCCCAAGATTATTCTGATGTCCGGTTTCGGCGATAGCGTTCGCCTCGCCAACAAGGCCGGGCTTGCCGTCTTTGCCGTGCTGGAAAAGCCGGTGCCCTTGAAGCCGCTCACCCGCTTCGTCTGGAGAGCGCTCGGGGAAAGCGCCCCCAACCGCCTATTTTGAGGCGCCCGAAGCCGCTGCCTGGATATCCCGCCGCCGCGCCTCGGTGGCCGTCATGTCGACCTCGCCGGCGCCGTCGAGCGCCAGGCCGTACACCGCTTCGGCGCGCTCGCGTGTGATCCAGCCCTCGTCGAGATCCTGCTTGACGCGCTCGGTGTCGCGCGCCGCGGGCGGGCCGTAGCCACCGCCGCCGGAGGAGATGGAAATGATGGTCTCGCCCGGCATCAACTCGACATCGCCGTAAGCCGGCTGCGCCGTGACTTCGCCGTTGCCGCCGCGCTTGAGCACCTTGAGCGAGCCGCCGGGCAGGCCGCCGCGCGCGCCAGCCGCTGGATTGATGGTGCCGTCGGCGACGTAAAGCACGCGCATGCTGTTGTCGTCGTCGGGGCCGAACTCGACCTCAATGCTGGGCGCGCCGCGATAGGTCCCCGCCCCTTCGGTATCGGCCAGCAGGCGGCGGCACGGCACGTGCATGGGATGGGAAAGCTCGTCGACCTCGACACTGTCCTGGCGGCACATGCCGGCATTGCCGACATGGACGATCGGCATCCAAGCATCGGCCGCGGGCGCGCCGGCGCCGCCAGTGACGCCGAGGATCAGTTGGTTGACGTAGAGCTCGTTGCCGTGGCGCGGATCGCGCCCGGAAATGACGCCGCAGGCGGGCGGGATGATCGGCCCGGTCTCGGCCATGCCGAAGCCCTCGGCGAGCTCGGCCAAGGCGCGCTGGGTCGGGTTGGAGATGCGGTCGGCGAGATTGGTGGTCGCCACCGAGCAGCTGTGCGGATGACGCGGGATGCCGGTGACGCAATTCTCGCGCAGCAACACCTCGACGCGGCGGAAGCTGCCGGCGTTGGGCGGCACGGTATGATCGTTGATGCCGTTGAATATGCCGACCATGGCGGCGGTGATCGAGCACGCCTCGGAAAGATTGAGGCCGCAGGGCTGGCAGTCCGGATTGTCCCTGAGATCGACCTCGATGCGCCCGGCTTGCGCATCGACCTTAAGCGTCACCTTGGTCGGGATGCCGTCCGGCACGCCGGGATAGGGGTCATGCGCCGAGGTCGCGCTGACGGTGCCGCTCGGCAGGCGGCCGACGGCGCTGATCATGCGCTGTTCGGAATAGTCGAACCAGTTCTCGACATAGTCCTCGAGTTCGTCCCAGCCGATATCGGCGCCGAGTTTCAACAGCTCGCGCTCGCCGATGCGCGCAGCACCCAGCGCCGCCAGATAATCGCCCCACCACTGGTCCGGCACGCGGATGCGCAGGCGGCACATGCGGATGATATCCTCGATGTCCTTATAGTCCTCCTGCACCTTGACGGCGGGGAAGATCAGCGCGCCCTCTTCATAGACGTCGCGCGCATGGCCCATATAGGTGGTCGGCTCGGAATTGCCGCAATCGGCCTGATGCGCCTTGGCCAGCACGGTCAGGCGGTGCACGCCCCCGTCGTCGATCACCGGCACGATGGTGCAATGATCGGCGGGATGGGAATTGCCGTGATAGGGCGAGTTGTGCAGGAAGGCGTCGCCGCGCTTGAGCACGGGATGGTGCGATTTCACCTCGCGGGCCATGATGTCGGGGCCGATCATGATGTGAATCGGCAGGCTCTCGGCCGCCGACAGCAGACGGCAATCCGCGGTCAGGATGACGCAGGAAAAATCATGCGCCGTGTTCAAGACGCCCGAACGCCCGGTGCGGAACAGCGTGTTCTGCATGCGCCGCGCGATCGCCTCGAGCCGGTTGGAAAGGATCGCCATGCGCGCGCCGTCGCCGGCCCGGCCTTTTGTGCTTTTGTGTTGTGCTGTCTCCGACATAGCGCCCCCGCCCTTCGGTGAGGCGCAATAGTGCGTGCTGTGCAGGCCGGGCGCAAGCGAGTCGAACAGGCGCTCAGGCCGTGCCGCTCAGACCGAGTCTGTGATTTCGATATAGCCGTGTTTGAGGAGGAAATCGAAATTATGCATCACCAGCTCCGGCGCCAGATTGCCGGCGCTGGCGATTTCCGCGACCACGGCGCCGAGCGCCGGCGCATTGTCCGGAGAAGCGCCGGCGAGGCGCGACATCAGCGCCTGCATGACGGCGAAACGGATGCGCTCGCCATGCGCGGCGTACATCACCGGCTTGAAGTTCTCGGCCGCCCGGGCGCGGCAATAATCGCTCACCCGCACCTAGGTCTGGCCGTCGAGGAAGCGCGATGGGTAATGGCCGAAGACGCGCCGATGGTCGGGCACCAGCAGCGGCGGCGCGCTGTTGCGCGCCACATTGCCATTGCAGGCCAGCGCCGTTTCATGCTGGGCCCGCCACATTTCCTCGTAGCGCAGGATGATGCGCGACCACAGATAGTCCGCGCTCAGCGCCTTGGCCTTGTTGCCCATCTCGCGGCACAGCCCCTGATTGCCGGCCAGCGCGCCCAGCGTCTCAGCAAAGCGCTTGAAATAGAAGGCCACCTTTTGGCCGCGATAGAAGCCGAGAAGCGACGGATCGAGCACCCCGGCGAGCGCCTGCCAGGGCTCCTCGTCGGCGCTGGCATAGGTCGGGACGCGGAATCCGGTTTCGCCCTCGCGCACCAGTTCGGCATAGCCGTTGAATTCGGAGACGATGGCGGGCAGGCCGTACGCCATCGCCTCGACCACCGTCAGGCCGAAGGTCTCCTGATAATTATCGACCAGCGAGACGAAGATATCGGCGGCGCCGTAGAGCTCGCGCTTGCGCGCGAAACTGTGGTTGGCCTCGATGCGCACACAGCTTGAGAGCCCCAGCGTCTCGACGATATCGCGGGTCAGGGCGATTTCGCTCTCCGAGCCGCCGCCGGCGAGGATGAGGGTGAAGGGCTGCAGGTCGCCGCGCGCCTTGAGATATTGCAGGCATTCCAGCATCGGCGCCAGATCAATCTTGCGGCGCGCCGAAAAGCGCCCGAGGCAGAGCAGCACAAATTCCGCCTCGCCGAGCCCGAGGGCGGCGCGGCATTGGCCGCGTTCCGGCATCGCCGCGAAATTGTCGGAAATGGCGAGCGGGATATGCACCAGTTCGGGCGGCTCGGGCAGCGCCGCGGCGAAGCGTTCCTTGAAGTTCTCGGCGATGGCGGCGAAGGCGGCGCTCAGTATTTGCCGGGCGCAGGCGCTGGTGCAAACGATGTTGTCATAGGGGCGCGGGCCGGCCAGCAGCATGTCGATCAGGCGCGACTGGATTTTGACGCCGTCGAGCGAATGGGTGATGCCGGAAATGGCGAACGGCCGCGCCAGCCCAGCCCCGGCGCGGTATTCCATCAGATAAGGCGCGTGAAAGGTGAAATCGCCCTGATGCAGGATATCGATATCGCCGGCTTCGGCGTCCGCCGCCAGCTCGGATTGCGTCGCCAGGGCGACGCGCGCCAAGTTTTCGATCGGCAGGCTGTCTTCCAGGCCGGCGCGCCCGAACGCCATGTCCTCTTCGTCGAGATAATAGAAACGATAGGAATCGAGCATGCCATAGGTCAACAGCGCCAACATGAAATCCTTGTTGGCGATGGGTTTTCCCATATTGTCCTGCCAGAACTTATCCTGGACCAGGAAGCTATCCAGACTGCCCCATTTCAAAGGCCGGTTTCTCCCGCTTTTTGGCGCCACATGGCAACGCTCATGCCCAGGCTAGCGCGGTTTGGTTAACGAATTCCGTCAATCGGGGCTAATTCATTGTGAATTTTGCCGATTCCGGCTAGGCAGGGAGGATGGATGGCAGCAAGGGCAGGAAAATCCTCGTCACCGGGGCGCTCGGCCAGATCGGTTCCGAGTTGGTTCCGGCGCTGCGCCATCGCTATGGCGACAAACAGGTGGTCGCCTCGGACATCCGCATCCCCGCCGCCGGCGCCTATGAGGGCCTGTTCGAGCAGGTCGATTGCACCCAGCCGCTGGCCATCCAGGACGTCGTGCGCCGCCACGACATCGGCGCCGTCTATCATATGGCGGCGCTGCTCTCGGCGGTCGCCGAGGAGCGCCCGCAGATCGCCTGGTCGATCAATCTGGGCGGGCTCTATAACGTTCTCGAAGTGGCGCGCCAGAACGGCGCGGCGGTGTTTTGCCCGAGCTCGATCGGCGCCTTCGGACCCTCGACGCCGCGCGATGGCACCCCGCAAACCACCGTGCAGCGGCCAACCACCATGTACGGCGTCACCAAGGTCGCCGGCGAATTGCTGTGCGATTATTGTTTCGAGCGCTTCGGCCTCGATGTGCACGGCCTGCGCCTGCCCGGCCTGATCTCGCACAGCGGCCAGCCCGGCGGCGGCACCACCGATTACGCCGTCGATATCTTTTATCAGGCGGTGCGCTACAGCCATTACACCTGCTTCCTTAGCCCCAATACGCGGCTCGACATGATGTATATGCCCGACGCCATCGACGGCATCATCCAGCTCATGGAAGCGGCGCCGGCGCGGTGATGAATTTCACGCCCGACGAACTGGCCGGCGAAATCCGCAAATCCGATCCCGATTTCGTCATCGACTACGATGTCGACCCGGTACGCCAGGCGATCTCCGAATCCTGGCCGCACTCGGTCGACGACAGCGCCGCGCGCGGCGAATGGGACTGGAATCCGCATTACGACCTGGCGGCGATGACCGCAGACATGCTGGCCAAGCTCGGCGCCAAGCTGAAAATTCCGGCGCGCCGCGCCTGACAAGGGAGGCGATGATGCCCAGCGAGCGCATGGAAGAGATATTGGCGGCGCATCTCAGCGAGCTCGAATCGACGGGCCGCGCCAAGGGCGCCGAGACGGTCTTTTGCGGGGTCGTAGCGCCCGAAGGCGGCAAGGGGCCGCGCTATCTGCTCGCCGGCGAAGGCGAGCGGCGATATCTGCGCATGAATTCCAACAGCTATCTCGGCATGTCGCTCAACTCGGAAGTCCAGGGCGCCGAGGAGGCAGCGGTGCACACGCTCGGCGCCGGGCCCGGCGCGGTGCGCTTCATCAGCGGCACCTGGAGCGCCCATACCGCGCTCGAGCAGCGCCTGGCCAAGTTTCACGGCCGCCAATCGGCGATGATTTTCAGTTCCGCCTACGCCACCGTGATGGGCGTGCTGCCGCAATTGATCGACGGTGAGACCGTGGTCATCAGCGATGCCCTCAACCACAACTGCATCATCAACGCCATCCGCCTGGCGCGGCCCAAGGAAAAGCGCGTCTACGCTCATCTAGACTTCGCCGAGCTCGACCGCATCCTAAGCGAATGCTCCGAGACTTGCCGCCGCGCGCTTGTCATTACCGACGGCATCTTCAGCATGCGCGGCGACCATGCGCCGCTCGACGAGATCATGGCGCTGGCCGCAAAGCATGATTCGGCCTATGCCGAGAACGTCATCGTCGCCGCCGATGATTCGCACGGCGTCGGCGCCTTCGGTGAGAACGGCCGCAGCACCGAGGAATATTGCGCCTCAGCCCCGGTCGATGTGCTGATCGCCACCCTCGGCAAGGCGTTCGGCGTCAATGGCGGCTATGTCACGGCGAGCGCCACGGTGATCGATTACCTGCGCGAGACCTCGCCCTTCTATATCTATTCCAATCCGATCACGCCGGGCGAGGCGGCGGCGGCGATGCAGGCGGTGGAGATCACCGATTCGGAAATCGGGCGCGCCCGCCTCGCCCATCTCCGCGCCATGACGGCGCGCTTCGAGGCCGGCCTGGTCGGGCTCGGCTTCGAGACCATCGCCGGCGGCCATCCGGTGGTGCCGCTGATGGTGCGCGATACCGCGCGGACGACCGCTCTGGTGGCCTATCTCAGGGCCAATGGCGTGCTCGCCACGGGTCTCAACTTCCCCGTGGTGCCGAAGGGCGACGAAGAAATCCGCTTCCAGATTTCCGCCGACCACACGGAGAACGATATCGACGAGGCGCTCGGCGTGCTCAAATCCTTCGTGGACGGTGCCGTATGAACGACATCGTCCGCGACAAGGCCGCCATCGTCGGCATCGGACGCAGCCAGTTCGGCCGTTTTTTGCCTGAGAGCCAGTTAAAGCTCGGCGCCACCGCCTTTAAAGGGGCGCTCGCCGATAGCGGGCTCGAACGAGCCGATATCGACGGGTTGTCGCTGCATATGGGCTGGCCGCTCGGCCTCGATTACGACCAGATCGCCGAGGCCTACGGGCTCGATGTGCGCTACGTCAACCAGATGTGGACGCATGGCCGCTTTATTGCCTATACGCTTCAGCATGCGGCCTTGGCGGTGATATCGGGCATGGCCGATGTGGTGGCCTGCGTCACCGCCATCAGCTTCACCCGCGAGCGCGACATATTGGGCGGCCCGGGCGACATGGAAGGCATGCGCGAGGGTGGCGGCACGCATGGCGAAAGCCCGCCCTACGGCCTCACCGCGCCGGCCGCCGGCGCGGCGCTCGCCTATCAGCGCTACATGGCGCTCTACGGCGCCACCCCCGAGCAGTTGGCGGCGGTGCCGATCGCCTTCCGCAAGCATGCCCAGCTCAACCCGCACGCCTATACCTACGGCAAGGGCGAGCTCAGCGTTGCTGATCACCAAAGCCAGCGCATGATCGTCGACCCGTTGCGCCTCTATGATTGCAGCCTGATCTCCGACGGCGCCGTGGTGATCCTGGTGACCAGCGCCGAGCGCGCCCGCAACCTCAAGCAGAAGCCGGTCTATATCTCCGGCATGCAGGGCCTGAGGAGTGGCCGCGAGGAGTTCATCTTCGCGCCGCGCGGAATGGGCCTCAACCAGCAGTCGGGCAAGCGCGCCGGCGCCGATGAGCGCGACCTCGCCGTCTACTCCATGGCCGGTATCGAGCGCGAGGACATAGACGGCTTCTATACCTATGACGCCTTCTCGCCGCTGCCGCTGTTCGTGCTCGAACGCTTCGGCTTCTGCGCCCCCGGCGAGGCCGCCGGCTGGGCGCAAGGCGGCCGCATCGAGCTCGGCGGCGAACTGCCGATGAACACATCCGGCGGCCTCTTATGCGAGGGCCATATCGGCGGCTGGAACTCGGTCTATGAGATCGCCAGCCAATTGCGCGGCGCCTGCGGCGAGCGCCAGATCAAGGACGCCTCGCACTTGCAATGGGGCACCGCCTGGGGCGATTCCCTGGTGTTCAGGAATTAAGTATCGATGGCGATGAACATAATCCACAATGATTCTTCCCGTGGGCACCACCCCCCGGAATGCACTTTCTTGCATTTCGGCAAGCGCGACCGCGCGCCCGAGTTAATACGAGGTAAGCCCCCAGGGAGTCATGTGGAGCGGATGCGACCGCCCGGCGCTTGAGGGGCAACAAAAAGAGATAATTCACATGGACATCAGCCAAAAACCTTTGCCCCGCGTGACGCCCGACACCGAGCCGTTCTGGGCAGCCTGCCGCCGCCACGAACTGCTGCTCGCCGAGTGCAACGCTTGCAACAAAGTGCATCTGCCGCCGGGCCCGGTCTGCCCGTTTTGTTTTTCGGACGATCTCGGCTGGCGCCGGGCATCCGGGCGCGGCAGCGTCAGCGCCTGGACGGTGGCGCACAAGGAATGGTTCGCCGCCTTCCGCGACGACCTGCCCTACAACGCGGCACAGATCGAACTCGAAGAAGGCCCGCGCCTCACCGCCAACCTGATCGGCGTCGACAATGACAAAATCACGGTCGGCATGGCGGTAGAGGTCGTGTTCGACGACATCACCGAAGAGGTGACGCTGCCGCGTTTTTCACCTTCTGCTTAACGGATTCTCATCCTGATAATTGCATATAGCTGTTGAGTGGATTTTTTAGAGCAATTGGCATCCGAGCTGCGTGATGTCGATCAATGACCCGTTCGGAGGTATCCATGTCATCGATAGTTATCTGGATCATTTCCTTGGTGCTCGTCGGTATTCCGTGCTGGAGAATCGTTTCGAGAACGGGATGCAACAGGGGGTGGATAATTCTCATCGTCATTCCCTGGGTTGGTATATTTCTGTTTTGGCTCGTCCTCGCGGTATCGCGCTGGCCCAACGTTCGGGCCGATGTCAGCCAAGTATTCGATTGAGGAGAGCGCATCATGAGCTTCGGACTCTCGCAACTGATATTGATTATTCTGTTTTTGGCGCTGCCTTACCTGCCTTCGATCTGGGTCTTGCGCAAGGCCGGGCGGAGCGGTTGGGGATATGTCCTGTTCCTCATTCCGATCGTAAATATCATTTGGCCATGGGTTTTCGCCTTCGGCGATTGGCCGAATGTCGAGAGCTTTGACGGGACCCGCCGGACGTAATCGGCGCGGAAAATGACGAGATCGCCGTCGGCATGGCGGTGGAGGTCGCGTTCAACGACTTTACGGCAGAAGCGACGCTGCCGAGACTAGAGCGGATTCAATTTATTCCGGTTCATATCCGGCTGCGGTGAAGAAATTTTGACATTGGGCGGGTGTGAAGTCGTCGATGATCTCGGCGATGATCTGTCATGTCCCCCGTCAGCATTTGTGAGACGGATTGAGGGTATTTTCTAACGGAGGATTTTGG
>PVBE010349532.1_pt1 | contig 14049 bp, 11 predicted proteins | sample 1631181 | NCBI WGS metagenome assembly PVBE01 (sample SAMN08397723, study PRJNA350692) | Marine metagenome, whole genome shotgun sequencing project. | isolation source: water | place: Pacific Ocean | collected 2012-04 | reverse complement strand
CGCCGAGTCCGAACCGGTTTTCCTCGAGGGAGCACACAGACTTCTGGAGGGCCTCCTTGAAGGTCCGCCCGATCGACATCGTCTCCCCGACGCTCTTCATCTGGATGGTGAGGGAGGCGTCCGCTTCGGGGAACTTTTCGAAGGCCCACCTTGGCGTTTTCACGACGACGTAGTCGATCGTCGGCTCGAAACAGGCGGGGGTTTTCTGGGTGATGTCGTTGTGAATCTCGTCGAGCGTGTAGCCCACGGCGAGCTTCGCCGCGATTTTCGCGATGGGGAATCCGGTCGCCTTCGATGCGAGTGCCGAACTCCGGGAGACGCGCGGATTCATTTCGATAACGACCTGGCGGCCGGTCTTCGGGTCGACGCCGAACTGGATGTTGGAGCCGCCCGTTTCGACGCCGATCCGGCGGATGATCCGCAGGGCGGCGTCGCGCATGTCCTGGTATTCCCGGTCGGTGAGGGTCTGCGCCGGGGCGACCGTGATGGAATCCCCCGTGTGCACCCCCATGGGGTCGAAATTTTCGATGGAGCAGACGATGACGCAGTTGTCCTTCCGGTCCCGCATCACCTCGAGTTCGTACTCCTTCCACCCGAGGATCGATTCCTCGACGAGGACCTCGTCGATCATCGACTGCTGGAGTCCGTACCGGACCATGTTCTCGAACTCTTCGACGTTGTACGCGATGCCGCCGCCGCTTCCGCCGAGCGTGAAGCTGGGGCGGATGACGAGGGGCAGGTCGATCTTGTCGAGGATCTTTCGCGCGTCGTCGAGGGAGTGGGCGTACCCGGAGCGCGGAAGGTTGAGCCCGATTTCCTCGATCGCCGCCTTGAAGAGCTTCCGGTCCTCGGCCGTCTTGATCACATCCGCGTTCGCCCCGATCATCTCCACGCCGTATTTATCCAGGATGCCGGCGTCGGCGACGTTGACCGCGGCGTTCAGCGCGGTCTGGCCGCCCATGGTGGGGAGGAGCGCGTCGGGCCGTTCCTTCTCGATCACCTTCTCGATGAATTCCGGCAGGATCGGCTCGATGTAGGTCCGGTCGGCGATCTCCGGATCGGTCATGATCGTCGCGGGGTTGGAGTTCAGGAGCGCGATCGTGTACCCCTCTTCGCGAAGGGCCTTGCACGCCTGGGTTCCGGAATAGTCGAACTCGCAGGCCTGGCCGATTACGATCGGGCCGGACCCCAACAGAAGGATTTTCTTGATGTCGGTGCGCTTGGGCATACGCCTCCCGTGAGGGCTGATTTGAAGGCGTATCCTATCAGGATCGCTGTTCCATACAAGGAGAAACCCATTTATGGGGGGATTATTCGCGGGAGTGGGTGCCGCCCTTGACGGAACGGAGGGTGACGGTGAAGGGGCCCTCGCCCCGGACGATCCAGCGGAGATATCGGACGGACCGGCCGGGAATGTTCGGGAGCAGGATTTCGGCCGGGGTTCGCTTTTGTTCGGTCGGGCTCCGGAAGAACCGGTCCGGAGAGGTCAAGGCGGCGATCACTCGGAGGTCCTTTCCGGAAAGGGTGGCCCGGTCCGGCGGGGTGATCTTCTTTCGCACATCCACCGCCGCGTGGGTGGGCGTGAGACGGTCGTTCCCGATCACGGCCGTGACTTCCGTAAGGCCGGAGCCGAGGTCCCGCGTGTCGATGGAGAGTACCTTCACCAGCGGCATCTGGTCCGCATGGTAGAGCGTGAAGGCCATGTTGCGGTGACATTCCTCTTCCAGCAGGAAGGAGGGGGGTTGCCGCATCCAATTCTTCTTCAGTCCGCCCACTTCGATTTTTCCGTAGAAGGGGTGGTCGACTTCCTTCCAGGGAACCGTCCCCTCCTCGAAGAGAAGGTACTTGTTGAAACGGTGGAGGTCCTCCTTCTTTCCGAACCAACCGCCTTCCGTCTCCTTCCGGAACAGGTTGAAGGGGGTGAAGAGTTCGTTCGTGAAGGTGAACGCGCCCCGCATCGCGTAGATCCAATCGAGTTCGCCGCCGTATACTTCGTACAGGTCCTCGGCCACGTTCATATATTTATAACCGGGAAGCATCAGTTCGGCTTTTTCCCCCAATTCATCGTACACGTGCAGATCGGCGGAATCGTACCGGTCGTCCTTCGCTCCGGGTCCGCGCAGGATCATCCCTCCCGAGTTGTGGTAGGACTGCGCTCCGGAAATGTTTGGATGGGCGAGGATAAAATCGGCCACCATCCGGTTTTCTTCTATGGAGAAGGGATATCGATACGCTCCCCACTGAACGTAGGCAGGTTGCCAGTTCCAGGCCCAGTCCCGGTTTGGATCGTAATAGCCGTCGCCGTCTTCGTTGATCCGTCCATCCCCGTCGTTGTCGATCCCCTCGGCGCCCAGGATGGAATACTCCCCCTTTTCCCCTTCCTCGATTCGCACGAGAAAGTTCGGAAACTCCCTGTGGCGCTTCCATTTTCCGTGTGGATCGCGCACCCGCATCTGGGTGATGTTCCCGTCGCCGTCGAGGTCGTCCGGCCCGTCTTCGTCGGCGATGCCGTCGCGGTCGTCGTCGATGGGGCGCTGGCCGCTCCGGGGGGAATGGGTCGTGTTCGGCTTGTGCATGTGGGCGTCGCGGGAATCGGGGCTCAACATCGGGACGAGGTAAAAAACCCGTTCCCGGAGCAGGCGCGTTATGAAATCGTTCCGGCCGTACATCTCCAGCAGGTACCACGCGGTGTAGAGGACCACTTCGGGTCCCTGCAACTCGTTCGCGTGGATTCCGCCGTCGATATAGAAGGCGGGCTTGTTTTCGGGAGTTCCCTCGGTGATGGTGAGGATCCACATGTCCCGTTTGCCGTAGGACTTTCCCAGGCTTTGGAGGCGGCACCTTTTCGGATGCTTTGCGGCCAATTCCCGGAGTATCTTCGTCGCATCGCCGTAGTCATGGTACCGGTTCCACTGAACGGAGACCTTCGGGTCGGCCGGCGCGCCCATCGGCTTGTAGGGCTTTTCGTCCTGGATGAATCCGGCGAGGAGCAGGGCGAGGAGGGGAAGCGCCATCGTGACCTCATTCTTTCAGTTCAAACGAAATCGAAACGGATCCAACCGAGGGGCTGTGGGCACGGAGGGTGACGGTTTCCCCGCCCTTGTCGGAACGAAGAAGCCAGGTGACCTCCGCTTTCCCGCCGTTCCCGCGCAGGACCGGCAGGGCGTGCCGGAGATTCCCGGTCACCCTCGTGATCGATTCGGGATGACTGATTTCGATCTGAAGCGGGAAAAGCTTCCGGCTGATCTTCCCCATTTCGGAGAAGGTGGGGAGGAATCCCCGGTTGACGACCGTCGCCGTGACCCGGTGGACCCCGCGGGAGAGTTTTTTCACGCGCACGTCCGAGATCGCGATCCGGGGCAGGAGTTCCGACAATTCCCCCAGGAAGGCGAGATGTTTCTCCGCGAGAGTTTCCAGTTCCTTCGCGGGGGGGTTCAGGCGAAGGAACGGCTTGAAGCCACCCACTTCCACTTTCCGACCGGGGAAACCGGGGTGGTCGACCGGGGTCCATTCCACGAAGCCGTCGATCTTCTCCTGCTCGAACCAGCGAAGGGCGTCGAGGTCGTCCCGACCCCGCTTTTTCTTCGATTTCTCCTTCTTTTCTTTCTCCTCCCCCTTGGGAATCCACCATCCGCGGGCGGCGAAAGACCAGCGGCCGAAGTGGAAGTAGGCCCATTCGGAAAAGGAGCCTTTCCCGTCGGGGGGGGCGGGGGCGTCCTTTTTTTGGAGGATTTCCCCGTACCGCTTGTTGACGAATTTCACGTACGGCTCGTCCTTCGTGAGGAGGGTCGTCTTGATTTTTTTCTTCTCCGCCTTCGAGTCGCTCTTCCACTTTTTCAGCAGGTTGTCTTCGGGGGTAAAGGTGAAGACCGCGGCGATCTCGGGATGGGAAAAACAAAAGTCTGCGACGGCGCGGGTTTCCGGCTCGGAGACCTGGTGTTCACCCGCCCCCTTCTTGAAATAGGGGTACTGGAACGTGAAATTGCGGTTGAAGGAGACTCCGTCCGAAGCGTCCTCGTTGAAGGACTCGTCCCCGTCGTTGTCCCGGCCTTCGGTGAGAAGACGGTAGATCCCCTTCTCATTTTTCTCCGGATCCGCCTTGACCAGGACGCGAGGGTCGTCGGGGTGGGGCATCCATTTTCCGGATTCGTCCTCGACCCGCATCATCGTGATCCAGCCGTCGCCGTTGAGATCTTCGGGGGGGTCTTCTCCGGGGGAGCCGTCCCGGTCGTCGTCGGTATTCCGGCCGTTGCCGTCGCGGGCCCGATGGGGTTTCGTGAAGAACGCGGAGGCTCCGGCGGGATTGGGAAGCGGGATGAAATAGAACCGGACATTCTCCCGGCGTGATTTTTTCGCGAGCGTCTCCGCCATGCGGAGGCAGAGTTCCGCCGCGGCGACGTGGGGCGCGTGGACCGATCCGAGGACGAGGATGGCCGGTCCTTTCGACCCGATCGTCACGAGGGACGTTTTTCCGAGAGGGGTGACGGTGACGGCTTCGTGCCGGGCGAGGTCGTCGATCCGGCCCTGCAATGTCGCCGGATCTGCGTATCCCGCGATGGCGGGATCGGGCGTCGCCTGGCACGCGGCGGCGGACGGGGTGACGACAAGCGACAGGAGGAGCGCGATTCGGCTCATGATGGTCCCTCTACAATTCCGGCCAGGGGGTGTCGTTTCGAAGATGGTGTCCCCCGTCGAATCCATCGAAGAATATTTCCATGCAGGGATGAGACACCGGCTGGGGATCCGGATCCTCTTCCAGGTTTTCCTGCGCGGCGTAGGTGGTGTGGCCGGCGTCGTGAACGAGAACGTGGTACCAGGGCTGTTCCCGGTCGGGCTGTGTCCGGTTCGACTTGTACCATCCGTCCTCCGCCCGGCAGGCGAGATCGAGAGCGACGATCACGCCCCGGTAGCCGTAGCGGTCGTGACGTACGCATTGGCCGACCTCGAAGCGGGGGGCACGGACCATGATCACCGGGGAAGACTCCTTACTGGGCGGGGGAGAACATCCATTTCATTATTTCGCGGACCGAGGGGCGCTTCCCGTACAGGAGGAGGCCCACCCGGTAGAGTTTCGCCGAGATGCGCAGGGCCAGGAAGATCGAAAGGAGCAGGACCCCCACGACGGCGGGAATTTCGTACCACGGCATCCCCTTCGGATCGATCGTGTAGCGGAGCATCATGGTGACCGGGGAGGTGAAGGGGATATAGGAAAAGACGCGCGCCACCGTGCCGTGGGGATCCTCCACGAGGACGATCTGCACGAACATCGGCGCCGAGCCGATGAAGCCCCAGAGAGAGGCCATCTGCTGGCTTTCCCGGAAATTGGTTCCCAGCGCCCCGAACCCGAGCATCAGGCTTCCGAAGAGAACGTACCCGAGGAGGAAGAAGAGGAAGCAGTAGAAGAAAGTGGCCGGATCGAGCACGACCTGGACCGCAAAGAAGAGGATGCCGACGACGCCCATCGAAACCCAGATCGCGAGCTGGAGCAGTCCCGCCGCGCCCAGTCCCACCAGTTTTCCGAGCATCAACTGGTCCGGCGTGATGGAGGAGAGGACCACCTCCATGACCCGGTTTTCCTTCTCGTCCGCCATGCCCTGGAGCAGGTAGCCCGAGGCGGTGAAGATCGACATGAAGAGAAGGAAGAAGAAGGCGTAGCCCATGATGGATCTTCTGAGCGCTTCCTCGAGATTCCTTGAGGAGACGCTTCCGTCCTTCTCGAGGAAGATCTGCCGGAGGTGAATCGGTTTCTTCGCGCGGGCGATCCTGCCCTCGTCCACGCCGCTGAGGATGTTCGCGATCATCCAGGAGTGGAGGCCGGGCGGGGTCCGGCTCTTGTCGGCGGTCATGATGCTCGGCTTGTGCGAGGTCTTCACCTCCACGATTCCGGTTTCGAGGTAGTCCTTCTCCAGCACGATGAAAGTGTCGATCGATTTTTCCCGAAGGGCCTGGAGGGCTTCTTCGTTTCCGGGGAAGCGGAGGATGGAGAAGCCTTTTGGATCGCTTTCCAGTCCCCCCCAGCCATCCACGATTCCGAGGGGGCGCTGGGTGATCTTCGCCTGCGCCTGCTCGACCGTCTGTTTCGTAAGAAGGAGAACGGCCGCGCCGATTCCGAGGAAGAGCAGGGGAAAGATGAAGGTGGAGATGACGAACCAGACCCGCCGGATCGTGACGAGGAACTCGTGCCGGGCGACGATCCATGATTTCTTCACGGGGAGACCACCTTCACGAAGATCTCGTCGAGGGAGGGAAGGGCGCGCTCGAAATGGCGGATGGCGGCGCCCGATCGGATCAGGTCGGCGAGGAATTCTTCAGCCCGGATGCCCTCCTTCAACCAGATCTTGGTTCCGTGTCCGTTGGTATCTTGTCGATCGATGGAATCGTGCGAGGAGAGGTCGTGGTCGGTTTCGATCAGCACCGCGTTTTCCGCGTACTTCTCCCTCGTTTCCCGGACGGCTCCCTCGAGAACGGCCTTCCCGTGGTTGACCAGAACGATCCTTTCGCAGAGGGCCTGGACCTGGTCCATGAGGTGGGTGGAAAGGATGAGCGTGGTTCCCTTCGAGGTGAATTCCTTCATGATCTCGATGATGAGCGTCCGGTTGACCGGGTCGAGGCCGCTGAACGGCTCGTCGAGGATGAGGAGTTCGGGTTCATGGAGGAGGACCGCCGCGATCTGCACTTTCTGCTGCATTCCGCGGGAGAGTTCCCGCATCCGTTTTTTCTTCGCGGAGAGAAGTCCCACGCGGTCGAGGTATCTCTCCGTGCGGACGGAGGCGACGTGGCGGGAGAGTCCCTTCAACTGTCCGAGGAAGACGAGGACGTCGAAGACCTTCTGTTTCTGGTAGAGGCCCCGTTCCTCGGGGAGGTACCCGAGTCGATGTTTCAGGGCGGGGGAGATCGTCTCGTCGAAGATCCTGATGTCGCCGGAGTCCGGGCGGATGATGTCCATGATCATCCTGATGAGGGTCGTTTTCCCGGCGCCGTTGGGTCCGAGCAGGCCGAGGATTCCGCCTTTTTCCAGGGTGAAGGAGACACCGTCCACGGCGAGCGTCGCGCCGTACGCTTTCCGGACGTCCCGGACATCGAGGACGGGCATCAACCGAGCTCGGTGATTGACTTCAGGACCTTCCCGACGAGGCCGTATTCGAGGGCCTGTCCGGGGGAGAGCCAGAAGTCGCGATCGGAGTCTTCCGTGATTTCCTCGACGGTTTTGCCGGTCTCGTCGGAGACGATCTGGTTGTACCGTTCCCGGAGTTTCACGATCTCTTCCGCGGTGATCGCGATGTCGGAGGCGGAGCCCATCGCCATGGAAGAGGGCTGGTGAAGCAGGAACCGGGAGTTCGGGGTCGAGAAGCGGGCTTCCTTCGGCGAAGCGAGGTAGATGGTGACCGCCGCGCTGGCGCAGAGACCCGACACGATCATCCGGACCGGGGCCTCGATGAACCGGAGGATGTCATAGATGGCGAACCCGCTGTCGGCGCTGCCGCCGGGCGAGTTGATGTAGACGGTGATCTGGCTCTTCTGGTCTCGGCTGTTCATGATGAGCGCTTCGGCGTGAACGCGGCGGGCGAGCTTGTCGCTGACCACCTCCGAGATGAGGATGGTGCGCGCATCCAGGAGTTCCTTGCCGAGGCTTTTGGATTCTTTTTTCTCTTTTTCTTCGTCGCTCATGATCTCTCCTTCTCCACTGGTCGGTTTGTATGGTGGACCCGACCGGGATCGAACCGGTAGCCTCCTGGATGCAAACCAGGCGTTCTCCCATTGAACTACGGGCCCGTATCAGGGTTGCGACTATACGGCGTGGACGGGGCATGGTCAAGCGGTGGGGGCATTTCGATCTTCCCCTGGGCTTCCGGTGTTCCGGCGGTTTTTGGCTTCTCTTTTGGGATTTATCATGCGAAGCGGGATGTACGCCCTCGTTCTTCAATCGGGTATTCGTGAGTTTTTGGAGGGAACAGTGGCCTGCCAGCCGAAGCTCTTCGGAGGGAAGCGAGGAAGAGCCAGGGTTGGTGGGCGTGGGCAGACTTGAACTGCCGACCTTTCGCTTATCAGGCGAATGCTCTAGCCAGCTGAGCTACACGCCCCCGTGGGGTCAGAAGGGCAACAATATACGGATTCAAAAAGGGAGGGTCAAGCGATCACTCTTCGGCGTTGACGCGGGGCCTGAGCGGGTCGCCCTCGATGCGGGGGCCCTTCGGCACGATGCGCTGGAAGATGTACGTGCGCGTCCCGTCCGGGTTGTAGGTGAGCTTTCGGAGGCTCCATTCCTCGGGCGCGAGGAAGTAGCGGACCAACTGGAAGTTGGAGCCGTTCTTCATCGGGTCAACCTCGAGGGTGTGCAGTTCGAACTTCCGATCGTTCTGGGAGAGGGTTTTGACGGTGGCGGGGGGGGCTCCCTGGGTCTGTCCCTGGATGATCGCATCCAGGTCTCCCCTGTTGACGGGCGTGCCGCTGTGCACGGTCGGCTCGAGTGGTTGGACCGACGGGCTTCCGCCACAGGCGGAGAGCGCGAGAATCGATCCCAGGAGCATGATCCGGTTCATCGGCGACATCCTATCAAACGGGACGTCGAAAACAAGCTGGAGATTGCTGGAAATCTCACCCAAACGGCCTCCCCGCGCGTATAATTCGGCGAAGGAGGGACGAATGAAAATACTCATCCCCATGCTTCTGTTGTGGGTCCAGGACGCCGATCAACTCTCTTCCGCGGGGAAGGAGATCACCGCCGAAGGGCTCCGGGCATACGTAACGGAACTGGCCGGGGACGCCTACGAGGGTCGCGCGGCGGGGTTTCCCGGATCGGACCGGTCGGGAGACTTCATCCGGAAGGAGTTCGAATCCTTCGGCCTCGAGTCGGGCGGAACGCACGGGTATTTCCAGCCCTTCACTTTCAAGAGGGGGAGGAAGGAATACAAGACGCAGAACTGTCTCGCTCTCCTGGAGGGGAGCGATCCGGTCCTGAAGAAGGAACTGGTCGTGATCGGCGGCCACTACGACCATGTCGGGATGGCGGGGATGGCCGGGGTTCGCGGACAGAGTCGGAACAATCTCCAACCGGACGACGACATCTGGAACGGCGCGGACGACAACGCCAGCGGGACGAGCACGATCCTGTTCGTGGCGCGGGCGTTCGCGAAGGCGAAACTGCGTCCGAAACGGTCCGTTCTCTTCGCGCTCTGGGGCGCGGAGGAGGCGGGACTTCTTGGGTCGAAGTACTGGTGCTCGAATCCCACCTGGGATATCGGGAAGGTCGTCTTCAACCTCAATCTCGACATGGTGGGACGCAACCCCGACCGGCCGGTCGACCTGGAAGGCCTTCGATGCGCCGCGGGGGACGCGATTCATGACCTGGCTACGGAGGCCTGCCGGGCGGAGGACCTGGCCTTCTCCCCCTTCGATTTCCAGAACGAGGCGATGTTCCGGAGCGACGGCGCTTCGTTCCTGCGGCAGTCCATTCCCGCGATCATGTTCTTCGCGTCGTGGCACGACGACTACCACAACAACGGGGATCATGCGGAGAAACTCGCCTACCCAAGGATGGCGAAACTTGCCCGCGCGGCGATGCGAATCGTCTACGGGGTCGCGAACCTCTCCGAGAGCCCCGTTTTTAATCCCGATACTCCGCTCCGGGTCCGGTACCGCTCGTTCGGCTTCCAGTACGATCTTCTCAAGGGGGAGGATCGGAAGAAGGTGGACCTTCCCGCGGGGCGGGCGGCCCTTCGCGTCTCCTCCCTCACCCGGGGGGGCGTCACCGGGAAGGCCGGCCTCCGGGTCGGCGACGTCGTGGTTGGGTTCAACGGTCGACCGTTCGAAGACCGGAACGTCGGGGAGAGCGTTCGGGGCGCCACGCTCCGGGTGAAGCCGAAACGGGAGTACGACCTGGAGATTCGCCGGGACGGGAAGCCGATGACACTGAAGATCAGTTGGCCCAGATAAGAAGGGCGATCGAACAGAGCAGGGCCGCGACGATGACGGCCACCAGGACGGGCGTCCAGTTTCTTCGGTTGCGGAGGGCGGGCTTCTTCTTCTTCATCATCGCGAGATGGAGCGCCTTGATCGTCGCTCCGGCGGAGGGGGGGCGTTTGGCCGGGTCCTTCTGCGCCATCCGGTTGATGACCTTTTCCAGCGAGACGGGGACGCTTGGTTCCCTCTTCCGGATCCGGGGGAAAGGCGCGTTCACGTGCATCCCCACGGTCTCCATCATGTTCTTCCCCTCGAAGGGTTTCTTTCCCGTCAGCATCAGGTAGGCCAGGATTCCGCAGGCGTAGATGTCGGCGGCGGCGGACGCCTTTTCTCCCTTCGCCTGTTCCGGGCTCATGTAGGAGGGCGTTCCCATGATGGTTCCGGTCAACGTGAGGATCGTCTGCGCCTCGGCATCCTTCGCGAGGCCGAAATCGATGATCTTCACGTGATCGCCCGGCGCGAGGAGAATGTTTGCCGGCTTGATGTCCCGGTGAACGATTCCGCGGGTGTGGGAGTAGTCGAGGCCGGCGAGGATGCCGGAGAGAATCCGGACGGTCCGTTCCGGGGAGAATTTTCCCTCGCGGAGGAGGGTGGTTCCGAGGCAGGGGCCCTCCACGAGTTCGGAGAGGATGTAGACGAGCCTGCCTTCCTTTCCGGAGTCGATGGTTTTGACGATGTTCGGATGGTCCAGTTTTCCGCCGGCGGTCGCCTCCCGTTTGAATCGGCCCCGGATGCCCTTCACCCGGCTGAACTCCTCCGTGAGGATCTTGACGGCGACCTTCTTCCCGGTTTGGGAATCTTCCCCCACGTAGACGGTTCCCATTCCCCCCTTCGCAAGGCGGCGGACGATCCGGACCGGTCCAAAATTTTTCCCGATGAAGGGATCCTTTATTTTCGGTTCCGGGGGGAGGAGTTCCGCGAGGATCTCCGGGTTGTTCTTCGCAAGGAATTCGAGGTACTTCCGGCAGGAGCCGCACTTGTAGCGACGGTGGGCCTGGAAGTCGGGAACGAGGAATGGTTTTTGGCATTCCGGGCAGGTAAGTTTCGCGGTCCGCGCGTGGGCGTGAACGCGGCCCGCCTGGTCGGGGGTGGCGTGGCCGAGCCGGAGAGCGGCGGCGGCGACCGGTCCCGCCTCTTCCCGGCATTTCTCGAGGGTCGGGCGGGTGAGAATCTCGAGTCGGATCCAGAGGTCGTCCTGCGGGGTGGGCATCGGGTGTATAGACTCGCAGGAGGGGGGAGGCGGGTCAAGCTCTTGACGGCATCCCGCAAGAACCGCAGGATGTGCTGAAACCGAACCAGGAAGAGGAGTTCCGAGCATGGCGAAGAAACCGAAAACGGCGATCAGCCCCACCCGTGAAGAGGATTATCCCCAGTGGTACCAGCAGGTGATCAAGGCGGCCGACCTGGCGGAGAATTCACCCGTCCGCGGGTGCATGGTGATCAAGCCGTGGGGGTACAGCCTCTGGGAGAAGATGCAGGGCGTGCTCGACCGGATGTTCAAGGAAACGGGACACAAGAACGCCTACTTCCCCCTCTTCATTCCGCTGAGCTTTCTCGAGAAGGAGGCAAAGCACGTGGAGGGTTTCGCGAAGGAATGCGCCGTCGTGACGCATCACCGGCTGGAGGCGGGGCCGGACGGGAAACTGAAACCGGTGGGGGAACTGGACGAGCCCTTGATCGTCCGCCCGACGTCGGAGACGATCATCGGTGCGGTCTATTCGAAATGGATCCAGTCGTACCGCGATCTTCCCCTGCTGATCAACCAGTGGGCGAACGTGGTGCGGTGGGAGATGCGGACGAGGCTTTTCCTGCGGACGACGGAGTTTCTCTGGCAGGAGGGGCACACCTGTCACGAGACGGCGGAGGAGGCGCGGGAGGAGACGGCGAGGATGCTGGGTGTCTATGCCGACTTCGCGGAAAATTTCATGGCGATGCCGGTGATTTGCGGGGAGAAGACGGAGGTGGAACGGTTTCCCGGGGCGGTCGACACCTGGTCGATCGAGGCGATGATGCAGGACCGGAAGGCGCTCCAGTCGGGCACGTCCCATTTCCTGGGGCAGAACTTTTCGCGGGCGTCGGAGATCCGGTTCCAGGGGCGGGACGGGAAGGAAGAGTTCGCGTGGACGACTTCGTGGGGAGTCTCGACGAGGTTGATCGGGGCTCTTCTCATGACCCATTCGGACGATGACGGGTTGATCCTGCCTCCGCGTCTCGCCCCGGCGCACGTGGTGGTGATTCCGATCGTGCGGGACGAGGAGACGAAGGCGGCGGTGATGGACTACTGTGAAAAACTTGCGGCGGATCTTCGCGGACTGTCGTACGACGGCGGTCCCGTGGAGGTGGAACTGGACGCCCGCGATATGCGGGGCGGGGAGAAGGCGTGGTCGTGGGTGAAGAAGGGCGTTCCGATCCGGGTGGAGGTCGGGCCGCGCGACATCGCCGAAAATAAGGTATTCGTGGGGCGTCGTGACCGGGGGATGAAGGAGCGGTACGGGCAGGCGCGGGACGAGTTTGTCGCGTCGGTTCCCGGGGTCCTGGCGGAGATCCAGGACGGGCTGTTCGCGAAGGCGAAGGCGTTCCGGGAGGAGAACACCCGGAAGATCGACACGAAGGAGGAGTTCTACGATTTCTTCACGCCGAAGAACGAGAAAAAACCCGAGATTCACGGCGGCTTCGCGCTTTCCCACTGGAGCGGGGAAGGGGAGGTCGAAGAGCAGTTGAAGAAGGACCTCAACGTCACCATCCGGTGCATTCCGATCGACGCTCCCGAGGAAGAGGGCAAGTGCGTGATCAGCGGGAAGCCGAGCCGGAGGCGGGTCGTTTTCGGGAAATCCTACTAGGTCTTCTTCTTTCCGGATCCAAACGCCCCGAGTTTCCAGGCGACGAGCCCGATCCCCAGGAAGTAAGTGCCTCCCAGCAGGATGGGCATTACCCCGAAGGGAGTCGACGCTATTGTCAGGGCCGGGGGGGCAAGCCAGGCGACGAGCCAGAGTCTCCGGGCAGTGGATCTGGATTCTTCCAGTTTCTTCTGGAAGGGGGAATCGCCAAGCACTTTCGCCTGGTTCCGGAGATGCTCCTCCAGGATTTCCTTCGCTTTCTCTGCATCCGTTTCGGGGACCATGATGCGAAGGGGTGCCGCGGGTGTGGGGATTCCGACCGCGTACATCGCGCCTCCCAGGTTGGCGATGGAAGCACGGATTCCACCATCCTCGAGCATGATCCGAAGCATTTCCGCCTCTTCCACGAACGTGGTTGAGTAGAGATGGACCAGGTCTCCGGGAGGTATGTCAGGAACAGGAGCCTCGGGCCGGCGGTCGACAAGATCGCAATCGCAATCCTGGCATCGGTCAAAATCGGGTCGATATTCCGAACGGCAGGCAGGGCAGAAAGGCATGGAGTAATTATACTGCTACCAGGTCAATAGTCCAAACGGCAGTTCGGGCACCACGCCATAGACCACATTCCATTGCAAAAATAAAAAACGGCAAAGAGCTCAACAAGGAAAAAAGGTTGGTCTCTTTTCCCATCATGATTCGAGTACAGGATCCTGGTATTGGGCGACGTAAGGTCTGGAAGGATCCCCTTTCTAAAGCTCCTTAGAAAGGAGGTGATCCAGCCGCAGATTCCCCTACGGCTACCTTGTTACGACTTAGCCCTTCTCACACACCTTACCTTGGACCGCGTCCTCCCGAAGGTTGGACTACGGGCTTCAGGCACTGCATGTTTGAGTGGCTTGACGGGCGGTGTGTACAAGGCTCAGGAACATATTCACCGCGGCGTAGCTGATCCGCGATTACTAGCGATTCCAACTTCATGGAGGCGAATTGCAGCCTCCAATCCGAACTGGGGCGCACTTTGTGGGATTGGCTCCCCCTCGCGGGTTGGCAACCCTTTGTATGCGCCATTGTAGCACGTGTGTCGCCCCGGACATAAGTGCCATGAGGACTTTACGGCGTCCAGACGTTCCTCCCATGCGAGACGGGCAGTCCGACTAGAGTGCCTGCTAACGCAGTAGCAACTAATCGCAAGGGTTTCGCTCGTTACGGGACTTAACCCAACATCTCACGACACGAGCTGACGACAGCCATG
>PVBE012185060.1_pt1 | contig 14050 bp, 4 predicted proteins | sample 1631181 | NCBI WGS metagenome assembly PVBE01 (sample SAMN08397723, study PRJNA350692) | Marine metagenome, whole genome shotgun sequencing project. | isolation source: water | place: Pacific Ocean | collected 2012-04 | reverse complement strand
TTCACCTCGTCAAACTCTCGCTGCAACGCAGCGATACCGGGCGGCTGGATCGACCTTACCCGGAAAGGCTTCCAGTTGCTTGCTATGGCATAAAGTTCCTTTTCGATAATGGCTCAGAGCCTGGTTAACTGACCTGACGGGCTTTAACGCGTCGACGAAAAAGAGGGCTCTAGGGGCTCGCTGCGCTCGACCACCAGCTCACGCCTTTTGACGACCTACCGGTCCCCTTCAGACGCCCGAAGATAAGCCACCAAATCCCGAATCTCTGCAGCGGTGAAACGGTCGAGCAGCCCAACTGGCATCATGGAAACGTCGGAGGGAACACTGCTCTCGATCCTGCTCGAATCGATTGTGGTCATGGTCATGTTCAACACGTCATTAACAAAGAGCAGCGTATTCCCGCTCACGTCCGATATCTTGCCGGTGAGGGTTTTACCATTGTCGAGTACCACGGTCGCCATCCGATATTGGTCCGAAATCTCCTTGCTCGGTTCGACGATTGACTCGATGATCACCTGTGTGCTGAAACGTTTGCCCACCGTCGTCAGATCGGGACCCTGAATGCCACCGGCGCCGCCCATACGGTGGCAACGATAGCAAAGTGCCGAGGAAAAGACCGCCCGGCCCCGTTTGGGGTCTGCGTCGTTACCGGGCTCATGGACCAGCGAAACTAGTTCCTTTACCGACCACTTCTTGACGAATTTGCGGTTCTCCAGATCTTGCACAGGATCGGCAGGAGGATTATCCCGCAATAAAGCACCGAGCGTCTCCTTCTCCTCGGGACTCAGACGCGAGATCGCGATCCGTTTCAAACGCTTGTAGAGAAAACCGAGCCCAACTCCGCCTCGATGTCCACTCGCGCGTACAAACCAGCGGAAGTACTTCTTTCTCTGCTCGATCGACCAACCTTCGTCGAGTGTGAGCAAGCAGATGACGTAGTGAATCTCATCTTCCTGAGTATCGCACGCTTCGAGTCGTTTGAGCGCCCGCTCAATCATGCCGGGTGTTTTCAAATAGCAAAGCACCTCAACAAGCTCACGATCGAGTCGCGAGTCGCCCGAGGGGAAATGCGGGTCCAGATGCTCGATGATTGCCTTGCGCGTTTTGTCGCTTGGTTTACCAGTCCGGGCGAGAACCAACGCATGCGCCCGCACCAGATCGAGCTTGTTGCTTGAGGAAAGCGTTTTCCAATCGATCTGTGCCAAAGCCTTGGCCATCTCGTCCTGGAGAGATGAATTGCCGTGACGAGCGAGCGCCACCAGCGCTGCGATCCGGCCACGCGAGTTCTTTTCCGTCAGAGCACGGTCCGTCCATGTAGCCACCGGTTGACTTTCCACGGCGATGCGGGCCGCGAAACGAATCGATCGATCTGCATGTGAAAGATAGGGCCAGGAGATCTTCAAAGCGTCGGCGGAGTGGCGGCCGTGAAACACCTCCATCTGTCGACGCAGCGTGCGAGCTTTCGTCCCGGCGTCCGCCCGACTTCGTACGGGTGTTGTCGATTCATCTCCGATGTACGTAATTCGGTACAGAGCTGAAGTGACGCCTCGCCCTCCAACAATAAAGTACATCGCGCCATCCAGAGGGTGGATAACCAAATCGGAGATGGGCAGCGGTGCCCCTGAGACAAGAGGCTCGTGTGTTGCCCGATACGTTGCCCCGTCGGGCTGAAGGTGCATCGCATACAGATTTCCCTGACTCCAATCGCAAGCGAAGAGTGCGTTTTGATACTTTGCTGGGAACTTCGCGCCTGTGCCAAACACGACTCCCGTTGGCGAGCCCCGACCGACGTCCAATACTGAGCCGCAACTGTCGATCAGATCACTGGGCCACTTGGAGGTCATCATTCGCCAGCCATACTCGCCGCCACTGACGATGTGGTTTACACGAGTGGGACGATACCAGGGCATGCCGATCTCCCCTTCGTTGTCGGAATCGTAGGAAAAAAGTTCCCCAGAGCGATTGAAGGCGATGTCGTAGGCGTTACGAAATCCCGAGCAGACTAACTCGAACGATTTACCGTCTGGATCGGTTCTGCAGACCCAGCCACCGGGACTTGTCTTGCCGAAGCTTCCAGTAGGAGGTCCCTGCTCACCGAGTGCTCTGGCGGCTGCGGCGGAAAAAAGAAGTCGATCATCACGACGCTCACTCCCATCGAGCCAACGCTCCGGCGACGGTGAACGGGTCGAGTTTCCCGCGATTAGATACAGGGACTTACCATCGGGACCGGCGATTACCGCATGGGGGCCATGGTCGCCGCCTCCGTAAAAGCGGCGCAGCAATCGTACGTCGTCGAATTTGTCGTCGTTGTTGGTGTCGCGGACACGATAAAGCCCGGCCGCGATGCCAGGGCTGCCGTTGGCGACGACGTAGAGGCTATCGAAGGCAAAAAGGAGCCCCTGTGCCCCCCTGAGGGAAACTCCCAACGGCTCCACTTTCGTGGCACTCGCCTCACCATCGATGGGCGGCGGAGTGATGCGAAACAGACCGCCCTTATGGTCCGAAGCAATCAGGCGTCCACGAGGGTCGGACGTGAGGCAGACCCATGAGCCTTGTGTGTGAATGGGTACCGTGTAGAGAAGCTCCGCGCGAAAGCCTTCGCGCAGCCTCAGGTTTTCTGCTTGAGCGACGCGCCCCGAAAGGTCTTTTCTGGCGGCCCAGAACGTGGGGTAGTCTCTCGCACTGAACTTCTTCACCGCATCCTGAGCGAAGAGCTCTACGCTACACGTAGCAGACAGGACGACGATCACTGTCGTGACTGTTTTAAACATTGTGCTCTCCAGTTTCGGTGCCAACAAATCGTGCGATAGCATTCCCACATAGAGTCTTGTCACTGGTCTAGAATGGGATATTATTGACTCAGCCAGTCGTCGCAAGCCAGGCAGGTATGACGGCAGCACATGAGTTGTGAATTTCGGTAGCAGCCGCGATTTGCGCCTCGTTTTGGACGAACCAAGACCAACATATAAATATCACGGATCCTGAGTAATCGTGGACATTTCTTCTTGCTGGCGTCTAGCGTGGGCGGCTAGGCACTGCGAATCGCCTAAATTCCGAGACCCGTTGCGAGTCCTGATGGCCGCCTCTACTTAGACGGGTGCCACAACCCGTCTCGAAACGAACAAGGCCGTCAGTACCAGCTGGCGGGCCTTGTTTGTTTGGTACAGGTATATAGGGATTTGCGACGATTGACGTGAATCGCGACGCTCGAATCGCGGGACTCACCCCGGCCCGTTTCGACCCCAAAAGTCTCGAACTGGCCCAAGAGTCTCGAGATCGCGTGACGCACCCCAAGTGAGTCCCGCGATGGAAGTCCGGTGAAAACAGCAGGTTGCGGAAACGGGGTTTTTTCCAGTTTGGCGTCGTCTGCCAGTAGGTAGTCGCCTTACAACCCGTGTCCCGTCGGCTTGATTCAGTTCCGCCTACGGAATTCTCCAGCCGGTGTGCGTCACCGCCGCAGGTTGAGATATCCGCCAAACAGCGTCGGTTGCGCCCGCCGACGCTGTAAACGCCATCTTCCGAAAGCGCGTCGGTCGCGATGACCGAATGCACGAAGAGAGGGAGCCGAAGTGCAGTTTTGACTGCGCGCGGCGAGCGGTCTGAATTTTTCCCCGAAGACCGCGAAAATCAAACTGACACGCGGATTAACTGCACCAGGTCAGTTTCACCGAAGCAAGTTGGAATCGAACGCAACTTGCCGAAGTCGATGCAACCGCGGTCACGAAACAAATGTCGCAAGTCGCGTCGGTTGCGATCAGGCTGCAGGTAGCAAATCTACGATGTGTAACTTTGACTGCGCCCGGCGAATTGATTTTTGGGGAGTCGCAAGGCACAATGACGACACGCCTTAGCTGCATGAGGTGTGCCCCGTCGAGCACCCCTCATCGGCACTTGCGGTCGTGCTACGTTCGGCCTCAGACCCACAAGCAAAGCGCCTGCGATTTAGGCGCTGACGATAAGAATTCTAGGTCTTCAGAATGAGAATCATCGTTTTGCTTTGCCTTCTCACCGGAACTGCGGCCGCCGAGCCGTGGAAACGGCACACGATTGATCCCAGCGACCAAACGACGGGCAAGCGCGGTGCAGATGGTGTGCGTTTGGCTGATGTCAACGGAGACGGATACCTAGATATCACCACCGGTTGGGAAGAGGGCGGGGCGGTGGCCGTCTATCTCAATCCCGGCCCTGACAAAGCCAGAAACATCTGGACTTCAGTCACCGTCGGTTCGATCAGAGGTGTGGAGGACGCCGTATTCGCGGATCTCGACGCGGATGGAGCGGTCGACGTCGTTTCTTGTGCGGAGGGGAAGGTGAATAGCGTTTATGTTCACTGGGCGCCGAAATCCAAGGCTGAATACCTCGCACCGGAGGCTTGGAGAACGGAAGTCTTTCTCGCATCAGAGGGTCGTCGCTGGATGTTTGCCTTGCCGATGGATGTGAACGCTGATGGTCGGGTCGATTTGGTCGTTGGGTCGAAGAACGAAAACGCAATTGTCGGCTGGCTTGAGAATCCGGCAAACCCGCGCGATACGGCGAACTGGAAACTTCACGAGTTGAGTCCGGCCAGCTGGATCATGTCGCTCCGCGCGTCCGATCTCGATGGAGATGGTGACGAGGATATTGTCTTTTCCAATCGCTTCGGCTCTCAACCTGGCATCTTCTGGCTCAAGAATCCTGGAAATCGATCGGGAAAGTGGGAGCGACAGTTGATTGGTGGGAAAGACCACCAAGTCATGTTTCTCAGCCTGGGTGACCTTAGCGGGAAAGGTGCCCGAAACGTTGTCTGCCCGACGCTGGGAGGTGATTTGCTTTATTGCGTACGCGGCAAATCCGGCGATTGGACCGAAACCGTGATTCCGCTGCCATTCGGACTCAAGGCAGGCAAAGGCGTCGCGATTTCCGATGTCAATCTGGACGGACGCCCCGATCTCGTTACGACTTCCGAAGCACAACGCGAGGCGGCTGACATGGTTTCGGTCGCCTGGAAGGAAAACTCACCAACCGGTTGGATCGATCACGCCATCAGCAACGAACAAGGCAGAAAGTTCGATCGCGTCGAAATGCTGGACGTGGACGGAGATGGAGATTTAGACCTGCTCACCTGCGAAGAATTCCACAATCTCGGAGTGTTTTGGTACGAGAACCCCACGCGGTAGATGACACGGGCACTACCAAACATGGATCTCGCCAGGAGGTCTGCTTTCTCATGCCCAACATGCGGTGAGGGTGTTGGCAAAGGTGTCGGACACAAATGGCACTGGTATACTGCAGGGTAGTTCCGCCCTACCTAGGAACTCGCAGCATCCAATGACGGGCTTGTCTTGACCCGGAGGCGTATGATGACGCCAACGACTCCAATGAAACGAAACATCTCCGCGGCGCTTCTGCTGGCCCTTCTCCTGACAACCGAGATCGCCACGGCGCAGGTCTGCAACCTCAAGGTCGTCACCGATGCCAATCCCGACTACTACGACATGGACAGCATGATCCATTCCACCACGTCCAAGTGGAAGACGCCCAAGGACAAGGTCTGGATGATGTACTATTGGAACCACATTGCGCGTCGACAGACCACGTCCGCCGCGCAGCACGGCCAGTCCATCACCGATCCGATCCGGCAGTTCAACGATTATGGATACATGATCTGCTCGACGATCTCGGGATTGAACTGCTCGATCTGGGACGCGATGGGCTACGAAGTCAAGTTCTGGGACATCGGCGGGCACACGGTCTCCGAGGTCAAGTACGGCGGCAAGTGGCACATGATCGACAACAGTCTGTCGGCGCTGTACTCGCATTGTGAAGACCCCAACACACTCGCCAGTGTTGAAGAGATCGGCAAGAACGGCGCGTGTGCTCTCTCCGGTGGAAGAGACGAAGTCGGTCACATCGCACTTTACCACTGCATCAACGCAACGAGCCCGAACGGCTATCTCGAAGGCGGCCACACGTCCCGCAGCCTCAAGTCGATGGTCACCTGCTTCCACGCGAAGAACCTGATGTACCGCGACTACTATCACAACTACGATCGCGGGCATCGATACATTCTCAACCTGCGCGAGAACGAAAGTTACACGCGGTACTACGCCCGGCGCGACATCAACAGTCCCAATGCGATACCGCAGGGTCCGAAGCTCAAGTCGGATCCTGCGTATTTCATCTCCAGACGCGGAGTCGACCTTGAGGGCAAGAACCCGCGATACCGTCTTCGCGGCAACGGTGAATGGACCTGGACGCCGAGTCTGGGCGCCGACGAGTTCAAGCGGTCGATCGTTTCCGAGAAGAACATTATCGCGATGCCCACAGGCGGCCTGGGACCGAAAACTCAGGGCAGCCCGGCCGAAGTCGTGTTCAAGGTGCAAAGTGCGAATGTGCTCACCAGTCAGACCATCAGGCTAGGCCTGCGGAAGCAGACCGACGCCGATGAACTCACCGTCGCAGTCAGCATAAACAACGGTCTGATGTGGAACGAGGTATTCAGGGCCGAGGGTTCGGGCGACCGCGACGAGACGATCAAGCTGATCGACGAGATTAAGAGCGCCTACGAGGTGCTTGTCAAGGTGTCAATGAAATCGGCCGAGGCCGGAACGACAGCCCTCAAGTCGCTCACCATCGACTCGATCACGGCGCTCAACTCCAAAACACAACCGCGACTGAATATCGGCAAGAACGTCGTCTACGTCGATACGGGCGATGCGACCGATTCGATCGTCCTGTGGCCGGAGCTTCGCGACGAAAGGTACAAGGAGACCATCGTCGAAGAGAAGAATATGACGTCGGCGAAGGAGCATCCGAACTATCGTGGCGTGATGCACGCGAAAGAGGATGGCAAGCAAGCCTACGTCGTCTACCGCATCGACGCTCCGACCGACATCACGAAAGTGACGTACGGCGGAAGGTTCTTCAATCGCACGAAGGGCAGCCGCATCAGCTTCCTGCACTCGCTTAACAACGGCAAGAGCTGGTCGGAAGATTACGCCCTGACCGATGTCGAAATGCCCTGGGACGTCATCAAGTTCGTCACGGTCGACGGCATTCCCAGCGGAGTGAAATCGGTGCTGTTTCGGTACGTGATCGACGGTCCCAAAGCCGGCGTCGGGCACTCGAGCATCTACTCCGTGCGGATGGAAGCCAATCACAAGCCGATCGCCCCCGGATTCAAGCCGACGGAAGTGACGTTCCATTGGTCGGACCGGCAAGAGGACTATTCCCTCGTCGATCGAAGCCACACCCAACTCGTGACGCAGGTCCCCTTCAAGTACGAAATCAACGTCAGCGGAGCCGACCACCCGGTGGTCAACTCGCTGCGCGTTGCATTGAAGGACGCCGATCAAGAAGTCTCCAGCGGCTATTCCGATGGCGCAAGTGGGTCTGGCGAGAAGCACATCGGTCGCTGGGTGACTTACGGAAAAAACCTTGCCGCGGGACAGAAATACACGCTCTCGCACGAATCGGAAACTCGCTGGAATGCGGGTGATCCCAACCGAACGAAGCTCACCGACGGACGCGTCGGCTCCCCGTACTCGGGTGGGAACTCCTATGCGGATGGACCGCTTTGGGCCAACGGAACCAATCCGACGATCACGCTCGATCTCGGAGAGCCGATGGAGTGCGCGACGTTCGGACTGAACTTCCACGGCTATCCTGGAAGGGATGCCATCAAAAGGGAAGTCGAAGACACAGTCAACGTGCTCACGTCGCGCGACGGGAAGGAATACACGTCACAAGGCTTCCTCCACACCCAGCTGCGGTGGAAGGATGTGCCCGTCAATCGGATGTGGACCGACGAAGAGACGTTCAAGTCCGAAACGTTTCGGCTGATTCCCGATCAGCCGATTACCACACGGTACGTCAAGTTCCAGGTCACCAACAAACGCGCCTTCGACGTCACGGAGATCGAGGTGCTCGATGCCATCGAGTACGTTCCCTACGACGTGGGGATTTCACTGCCCGATGAACCGGTCGACCAGAAGAGCAATGCCACATCGGTTAAGCCAAAATACGTCGCGTTGGCCGCAGTTCCATCGCGTCCGATGGAGACTCCGAAGCGTTTGGTTGTGCCGAAACGCCCAATCCCGTCGACGTCGAACCGATCGAAAGGCAACGCGTCGATGGGGGGACACCTCGTCGAAGAGCGGCCGACGCTCGAATGCCTCGGCGTTCGATGGACCATCAAAGGCGACGCCAACAGCAACGCACGCGTCGAAGTCCGTTACCGCGAACGCGGCACCAAACAGTTCAATCGCGGACTCGATCTTGTCAGGACCCATTCGGGATGGCGGCCCGACAAGGCCCCCGCAGCCGGCGAGTGGCTGTTCGCGGGGTCGGTCTTCGACCTCGAAGAAGGGACTGAGTACGAGTTACTGCTTTCTCTCATCGATCCGGACGGCGGAAATGCTCAGAAGATTGTGCGGATGAGTACGCGCTCCGAGCCCACGCTGGACCGACCCACGCGCACGCTGCATGTTGTGCCGGGTGACGGCGGGGGCCAGGGGGCGCTGGACGATCCACTCAAGGGGCTGGTTGCCGCGGATGCCATCGCCAAGCCCGGCGATTTGTTCCTCGTCCACAAAGGCGTCTACCCAGCCCTATGGACTCTGCGAAAGAGCGGAAGTCACCGAAAGCCGATTGTCTATCGCGCCGCCGGTGACGGCGAAGCCGTGATCAGCGGCATGCAAGGTGAAACACTCACGCAATCGGGTATCCGGCTTAACGGCACGCGTGACATCTGGATCGAGGGATTGAGTGTCCGGAATACGAAATTCGGTCTGGCGGGGAACGGGGCGGATCGCATCGTCGTCCGCGGTTGTCATTTCTATGACAACGATTACGGCATCACGGCTGCAAAGTACTCGGATGAGACCCCGCAAACCGATTGGCTGATCGCCGACAACCGGTTTGAGGGCCAGTCAACGTGGCCTCGCTCGAAAGGCATCGAAGACACGCGAGGAGTGCAGATTAACGGACTCGGGAATATCGTCTGCTACAACTTCATCAGAGGCTTCGCCGATGGCGTCGACACCTTTCAGGGGGACGAATGCAGTGCGATCGATATCTACGGCAACGAAATCGATGGGATGACCGACGACGGCATTGAGACCGACTACAGCCAGCAGAACGTGCGCGTGTTCCGCAATCGAATGACCAACGTCTACCAGGGCATCACGATGCAGCCGACGTTCGCCGGCCCGGTCTACATCTTCCGCAACGTGATGTACAACGTCTGCGTCGAGACATTCAAGATGCACGAAGCACCATCGGGATGTCTGATGTTTCACAATACGTCGGTCAAGCAGGGCATTCCGCTGATCATGAACGGCACCAAGCCGGTGACGCATTTCGTCTCGCGCAACAACATATTCATCGGCACGCCGGGCGATTGGTTCTGTTACGAGAACACCGCGAAGCTGGTCGACTGTGATTTCGACTACGATGGGTTCGGCGCGGGGGAGTACAGCGCGTTCATGAAACTCAACGGAACTCGGTACCGCACACTCGACGGGATGCGCGAGAAGAGCGGGATGTACGCGAACATCGTCATGCTCGATTCGAAGAAGGTCTTCGAAAAGGGAGACATCCGACCGGAGAACTATGAAGTGCAGCACAGGATCAGCGACAACGATGTCCGTCTCGCGTCTGATTCCAAAGCCATCGATGCCGGCGTTCGCTTGCATAACATCAACGATGACTTTGAAGGCGAAGGCCCGGATCTCGGCGCCTACGAACTCGGGCAGAGCATTCCGCATTACGGTCCACGGACCAATTGAGAACCGTTTCGTCTTACGCGTGCACGAAAACCTGGGGCTGGCGGACCATGTCTTTCGGCACGTCGAAAAGAAAAGCATCGACGATATTTGCTATGATCTACCGCTGGCGTGTCCACGAGGCGGTACTGTGCGTTGTTGAAGCTTTGCTTGTAGTATCGAACGCTGCGCAAAACACATTGCAGGTTTTCAGGGTGAGGTGAATGCTGTCCATTCGATTGATCTGTGGTGTAATCATTGGACTGAGCGCCAGCGCCTTGTCCGCCCAATCACGGGATGAAGATCAGGCGCGCATTGAAAAGGAGTTTGGCCGTTCCTTCGAGGACGTCGTTCGTTTGAACTACTGGAGTGTTTTTGAGCGGGGCAACGAGTTCGCTCAAGAATTGGGAATCAGTTGCGAACGTCTTGATGCCTTGATGTCGAAACACGCATGGCAGCTCCAAGCACCGCCAGCCCTGTCCTTACAAAACGCGCTCGATTCCGATCGGGCCAAGGCTCTCAAGCGAGTCACGGCTTCTTCCTGGGAAGAAGTTGAAACCGGTGCCTTTGTCGGTCCATCGGGCAAGGCGGCAAAGTATGGTGCCTTTGCCAAGATTAGTACTGACGGTAATGGAATAACCGTCACGGTGATCTGCTCTGAGCCGGAGCCCGCTCAAATGAAGGCCACGACTCCGCTCGTGGATAGCCGCCCGGAGAAAGTAAGGGCCTACTGGAATGGAGATTTTGCTGCAATCAAACCGCTGCTCTACCAGGGCATGACGCAGGAACAAGAGACTAAATGGGCGCTCGACCTACCAAAGCCGGACAAGTCTGTCTTGCTAGACGAGTGTGTGGTCGTCTGCTTGACGCCAGTGGGAGTTGGCCAGGATTGGGCAAACTTCGAGCTCATCCATCTTGCTCCGGATCCGGAGGAGCTTCGATCCCAGTTGAAGCCGCGCCCGGCGAGCGAGAACCGTGTCTTCATGCAAGGGGCCTATTACTTTGTCGCCGTCAGCCTGACTGGCGCGGTGCTCGATGTATTCTACGATCCTTGGGGCGGGGGAACGATGTCTCCGGCATGGAAGTCTAAAGCGAATGTGACGACCACTCGGTCGAAGCAGGGCTGGAAGGTGACGATGGTAGTTCCCTGGAATTCTTTGCGACCCACGGTTGGGAAAGGTTCGGTATGGGCAGTGGATGTCAGCCGCATTCGTCGACACAAGACAGGTCAGGCCGAGTTAAGCCGGAGCGCGGAGACGACTTTGGTTCACTTTGATGTGGATCGAAACTCGGGTGGGTTCAAAATCTCGCGCGAAAAGACCGGCGGCAAGTCTAGCGTGGCGAATAAGCCGACGCTTCATCTGGCGACCGTTGATTCTATTGACTGGGCCAAGGCGACACGGATATCCCGCTTGACTGATGGCATCGGCCGCAGCGCTGACCGGACGCAGGCGCGTCTGATGCACGATGACTCGAACCTTTACATACGATTTGATTGCGAAGAACAGTCTCTGGACCAGCTGAAGGTCGTCACGCGCGAGCAAGAGGATAAGGCCTATGGCAAAGGAAATCGAAGAACGAATTTTCTCGATCGTCGGGAGTCGTGGGGCCTCGATTGGGGCGATTACGTCGAGGTGCTACTGGCGCCGGACCTGGCCGACACTGACCCCTACCATGCTGGCTCGTTTCAATTCCTGGTCAATTCGGACGGCGTTCTCTTGCAACGTTATTACGATACGTTTGGGATGTTCACGGTGATGCCATGTCCCGAATGGGCGTCAGGGGCAACGGCAAAAGTGGAAAAGGACCCAGCCGAGAATCGTTGGTCGGTGGAGTTGGCGATTCCATTCAGCGCACTTTGCGAACCTGGACAAATTCCTGGTCGTTGGGGGTTGAACCTCCACCGTTGTGTTTCGAGAGACAACGGGCGTGCCACCGCTGCAGCCTGGATGTGGAAAAACGCTTCGAACGAGAAGCTCTCGCGCGGTGATGAACTGCATCTGTTCTGGTCGGTGCCCGCGAAGGTGATCCGTGATCCGGCATACTTCGGCTGGCTGGCTGTCGATGCGAAGAAGACAAGAGACGTGAGTGAAGGAGGGACGCTTCCGAGCCCGGCGCCAGGACGAGTAGTGAAGCAGGGCAAGCCCGGTCCGCTGAAACGAGATCGTAGCGGCGACCGTCTGGCGAGCGTCAACTTCGTGGACGCCTCGCACGGTTGGGCGGTCGGAGGACTGGGAACAATCCTGCATACTCGCGACGGAGGCGCCACGTGGGCAGAACAGGACTCCGGTGTGAACGTCTTGCTTGAGAAGGTTTACTTTGTCGACCGTAAGCACGGCTGGGCGGTGGGAGGCTGGCCTCGTGATTACGAGCTGGCGATTTTCGGTGGTATGGGCGTAATTCTCGCAACCGATGACGGCGGCGCAACCTGGAAGACCCAACTGGATTCGGTGGGAGGTTGGCTCAGCGGGTTGACCTTTCTGGATCAAAAGAATGGCTGGGCGGTGGGGGAATTCGGAACCGTCTGGAAGACAACGGATGGCGGAGAGCATTGGAAGCAAATGCGCAAATCGCCGACTCCTTGCTGGCTTTATGACGTACATTTCATCGACGAAGAACACGGCTGGACGGTTGGCCGCTTCGAAACCGTGATGGTGACCGAAGATGGCGGTAGTAGCTGGAAACATCAGTCCATCCCGGCGCTTCGCCGGCCATACGGATTATCGATGAACTTTCGAGCCGTGCGTTTTGGCAATCCGCTGGAAGGTTGGATCGTTGGCCAACACGGCAACATTCTTTACACCAGGGACGGTGGAAAGAACTGGGTGCGCGAAGAAATTCGGGCAGATGAAAAGCTCTTTGATCTCATGAATCTGAACGATCTCAGTCTCTTGGATGCAAATCAGGTCTGGGCAGTCAGTCAAATTGGTCTGCTGCGACGTGAGCCCACCTCTGGGGTTTGGAAGGTCGCACCGACTGGAACAACGGGGTGGTGGCGCAGCGTTCATTTCATTGATAACCGTCAGGGTTGGCTTACCGGCGACCGTGGGACCGTGGTCCACACGGCGGACGGCGGCAAGAGCTGGAAGAAACGGCGGGATTCAGGGCGTCGCATGGGCGTTCTTTATGGCACTCCTCACGATCACCATATCAACGGTTCGGCGATGTGTGCGGTGGGAGAAAAGTTTGACAGTGCCTACCTCTTGATGGGCCGATCGGTGAACTGGCCCTTTCAAACAGGTGGCGATGTCAATACCCATAAGACCGACGCCGTTACGGCTGCGATGGGAGTGACAATTGGATATAACTTCAACGAGTTCGGTTGGCGAGGGAGAGATAGTCCGCACTTGATTCTTGAGCGTTACCAGCACCATCGTGGTCTTGAGGCAATTGAGCAGCGTCTCGTTGCTGCAATTCGCTGTCTAAGGCCGACGATCGTAGTCGGCGAACAACCCGTGATGCAGGAAGGTTATTATGCGCACGGCGTAGGAGACGTGGCCCGCGCCGTCATCGCGGCTTTTGAATCTGCTGGAGATCCAACTCGTTTTCCCGAACTGGCGGAACTGGGCTTGGAACCCTTCGCGCCGCAAAAACTCTATCTCGCTACGATGTGGCCTAACCAGATGTATGACGTGCATCCGATGACGCTGCGCCTGGCCCCTAGATTCGGAGAAGACAAGCGTCTGGGAAGAACCCGCAGCGAAGCAATGTTGGCGGGGCGGCAAGTGTTCTGGGGCCTGCTCGATCGTGGCCGCCCTCCGGAGACGCAGAAACCCTGGCCGGGGAGTTGGAGACTTCATCTCAAAAGCTCGAAAGTTGAGACGCTCTCGCCTGAATTTGACATTTTTGATGGAGTCCGCTGATTGTCGCCAACCTGCGGCGGTCGCGATGACCGAATGCACGAAGGGAAAGAGCCGAAGTGCAGATTTGACTGCGCATCGGAAGTGATCCGGATATGCGGTGAGGACCTCGAAAATCAGGCTGACTACATGTGTTTTGTGCTCTCGGTTTGTTTCAGAGAGCAGTTGCGCGCGCAATCAAGACTGAAAGGTGGCGATATCTAGAGTTGCGGGGACAGGAAGCGAACCACCCCACAAAACGCCGGGGAAAACGGCGCGCGAATCATCGACGCAGAACGACTGTTCGCGGGCATTTCCGAACAAAACTTGCCTTGGTGCATAACTCGTGATCTCGGTCCATAATTGTCGTATGATCGCGAATTAGGAGTATGCCATGAGCCATTTCAAACGCAGTCAACGCAAGTATGTGAAGAAGACCTATCGAGTGCTGAATTGGCACGAATATGA
>PVBE011324499.1_pt1 | contig 14050 bp, 8 predicted proteins | sample 1631181 | NCBI WGS metagenome assembly PVBE01 (sample SAMN08397723, study PRJNA350692) | Marine metagenome, whole genome shotgun sequencing project. | isolation source: water | place: Pacific Ocean | collected 2012-04 | reverse complement strand
CCACCGCAATCGAGAATCGTGTCGTTGATACCCATTTCAGATAAATTACATGTTAGCGAGCCGTGATTCGTTTCAATGGATAGTTCCACGTTTTCGTTGTTGTCGAGCCAGACATCAAAGCCACCATAATTACCGGTGGTGATGGCATCCCATTTAACGCCAGTATCGCCATCGACTTCAAGCAATCGCTCATGATTCCACGCATTGATTTTTTCCATGCGCTTGATCTTAGCATTTTTGAACGTCGCGTTACCGATCCAACTGGTATTACGGCTTCGGCCGCGATATTCAGCACCGCTCCAGATCACCCGGTAGCGCTTGCCAAGATCGTTCTTACTATAGCCCCGCAAAGTTTTAACGACATCAATGCCGTTGCGTATCTCAATACGTTCAATCGGCGTTGGTGATTTCGCCACGACTTTAAGAGTAACACTGGTATCATCGGTTTGTACAATGTCGCCCATCATAGCCGAGGTGCTGTCGGTGAATTTGGCTTCACCATAGACATTGGGATCGAGATCAAACAGCTTACCCCCGCCCTTAAACTCGGCCTCGACCGTTAAGTGGAGCCGGTTTCCGGTGGTGCCATAGTGATGGCGTTTTTTGAGACAATCAAAAATTCCATCCCGGCTTAGCTCATCGGCAAAAAAACAGGTGAGTCCGCCATAAGCACCAAACATCGAGGCCCCGGGATAACTGGCACCGGGGCGGCCTTTATGACCGTCACTGTTACAGACAACGCCGGAGCGGTGACCGAGTGGAAAGCCATCCGTCAACAGCCATTCAAAGGTGCCCCAGGCCGAGTGAATTTCCATGGCGGTTTCAATCTTTGCATCATGAGCAAATTCAATATCCGCATAGCGTCCACCGACATGGGCATAAGCCAGACAGTCTTCATCTTTAAGCGCTTCAAAGAGAAGGCGCGCATCGTTGGCATCGGTGTCGATGTCTGATTGATCCGGCAGCAGCGCATGGGAAGAGCGCCTGATCTGGCGGCCTTCTTCACGAAAATAAATGTTGCGGTCGCCGCCAACCGAGGTATTGCCTGACCACTCATAGCCCGGGAAGGTGACAAAGCGGCCGTCGGCGTGATAGGCCGCAGTCAATTCGTTGAGGTATTTCCAAAACGCGTTGTTTACCTGGAAGTCGTTGGCTTGATGGCTGATGACATCGAGGAAAGCCAGATCACGGGCAAAGTCAAAATATTCCCGGGAATTGGTGATACCGATGGTTTCACCGCTTTGGCCATGCAAGTCTCCCCAATAGCCGCCAAAGGGACCGTCTTCGATGATCATGGGCCCGGCTTCACACAGCAAATTGTCATTCTCAGCATCGAAAACCTCTAGCCGCAATTCGCCTTCTTCGGTGACCGATAAATTCTCGAACAACAGTGATTTCTGGCCCCGGTTGAAGGTTGCCGTGGCAGGCAGATTTTTCACCGGCAAGCTGGGCTCAATCTGCAACTTGGCTTCAACTTGATCAGACGGGTTGCCCCACTCATCTTCAGCTTTGATACCGAGCTGGAAAGTCTCATTGGGCCGCCGCAAGGTCGAGATGGCCGCCCGCCATTCCGCAGGCGATCCGGGCACAATCGAAATCGCCGGCTTGTCCAGGATCGGCACGTAGTGACCCACCGCGCAGGCATCGACCAGCACTTTAAATTCAAAGCCGCTTTCAACGAAAGTTTGCATTTTAAAACCCGGTGAGCCACCGGAAGTATCACCGAAAGTGATGGTGATGGTATCGCCTTCGGATAAATAGCCGCCGGAAATTCTCGCCGTAAGCGCTTTGAACCACGGTCGCGACCCACCGGTCGCGCGAAATTCAAGCTGTGGCTTAGTGCCGAGATTGGTGACCGCGGTAACGTAGTTGGGCGCTTTGGGATCATCCATTTGCAAGCCGCCCCAATCACCAAAAAAGCGAAACACCACCCGGATACTACCATTATCGTCAAGGCCAAACCGCCCCACTGTATAAGTCAGCGTGAAAGTCTGATAAGAGCGTACCTCAAACGCACCTTCGGGAGATATCTCGGCTTGGCCATACAGCACGGGATCTTCGGCAGGTGCCGCAGCAGGCCAAACTTCGCCGACCAAGGTTGAATCTACAATGTTTGAGTTTTCGCCAGTCATAGTGCCTTACACTTTTTCCGATTCTTGTAATAAGTCCTCAATAACACCTTCGAGTTTGGTTAGCATTTTTGGCAGCGCTTTCTGCTCCGCTGTTGAAAATGAGGCCATGAATTTCTTCTCCCTAAAGTCGGAGACTTTCTTGATGCGCTTATAAAGCGCAATCCCTTCAGGCGTCAGTATCAACACGGTACTACGTTTGTCATTGTTATCGGGGTGCTCTTTAATGCAGCCATCGCCAACCAGCCTTTTGACCGCCCGGCTAACATTGCCTTTATCCATCAATGTCATGTCGCAGACGTCCTTGGCTGTGCCTTTACCTTTTCTGGCGAGCATGGCTAGTACCCGCCATTCCTGGACCCCAACATTAAATTTTTGGGCATAGGTCCGACTCGACCACAATATCATTTTATTGGACAGAATTTGCACCCGGTAGCCAAGCCGTTCACGTATGTCAAATTTTTTTGCCATAGTGGAGCTTGACAAAAAATACTTGTTCAGACAACTATTTTTTCAAAGGAGATGATTATGAGCCATGAAACAGCGTTTTCAGCTATTCCTCTACCAAACCGGTAATTCAAAAATCACATCTTCCATGGGAAAGCGGTCGACTATTGTGGCAATTAATTCTCCCCTGATTTTATCGCCGGAAAAAAGCTCATAAGCTTCGAGAAATATATAACCCATAAATCCCAAATGACGATTTTAAGTGATTTTGGACAGAATAATTTTCCGAAAATTGACTTAAGTCAAAGCCAAATTCCCACAATTTTATTACAGCTATTTCCACGACTTCGGGACCGTATGAGCAATTGTCTGCGGGCTCGTTTTCTTTGTACTGGTTACAAAATTTGGGGAGGAATTTTTAAATGGAAGTGAGTTGCTCTAGACGCGACTGCTATTTGGATAAATCGATATCCAACTTCTATTCCTTTCCAAGCGTCGGTGAAAAAAAAATATTAGCCGGCGGTTTTTTTGTTTTAGCAGGATCTTTTTTTCAAACTTCACAACTTCCCTCAAAACTTCAATGTGTTTTACACGACGGAGGAAACCGTCTATGAGCAACCGACGTATCCATTCAATTGGAAAACATTTATTTGTTTTCACGGCTAGTGTTTTCGCACTCGGTCTTATTATTAATGTAACACCGGCTTCAGCTAATGGGTATGGGCCCGTCAAAGCGCCGAAGGTAAACGCCAAAAGAGCAGCATTAGGCAAGCGGCTGTTTTTTGATCCGCGCCTTTCCGGTGATGCTGCTATCAGCTGTTCAACCTGTCATATTCCAACAAAAGGATTTGCCGACGGGCTTGAGTTGTCCAAAGCCTATCCCGGCAGTGATGGTTTTCGCAACACGCCGACACTTATTAACACGGCGCAGCGAGCTGCCTGGTTCCACGACGGCCGTTTAGGCACCAATTTGAACGATGTCACGCGCGAATCAATCACCGAAACCTATAACATGAATATGGATATGCGGTTGATGCAGGAACGCGTCAAACAAGATCCGATATATGTGAAGATGTTTAAAGACGCCGGCTATGGCGAGCCCTCAAATGGTTCCGTGCGTAAAGCTATTCCGGAATATTTGAAGACTTTGACCTCCCGAGGCTCCGCTTTCGATACCGGGAAGATGTCTGATGCTGCGAAGCGTGGCTTCGAACTGTTTAAAGGCAAGGCCGGCTGCTCATCTTGTCACACGGGCAATCGTTTTACCGATGATCAGCCGCACAACACCAGCGTGCCGAACAATCCTGAGATTTGGAAAAAACCGCTACGTCATATGACTTATGTGGCATTCGGTCTCTTTATGGGCATTGAAAACATTATGAATATCCGTCGTGACGTTGGCGCCCATGTGCGTACCCACAAAGCCGATGGTTTGGATATCGGTAAGTTCATGACGCCGACCTTGCGGGAGCTTAAACAAACCGCACCTTACATGCACAACGGCATGATCAGAACACTGAAAGGTGTTGTTGAGTTTTACAATAATGGCGGTGGTAACGACGTCAATAAAGACAAACGGATCAAGCCTTTGGGCCTCAGTAAAGAAGAGCGGTCCAATCTGGTAGCGTTTTTGGAATCCCTATCAGGGAAACCACTAACCGGTGCCCAGCATGTCTGGAAAGAAAAAATCGACGTCAACTATAAACCCATCAAAGATTGGCTCAAGCAGCGCAATTAGGAGCCGTGAGATGAAAACCATGAAAAAAGTAACTTTAACATTAATTGTCGGATTGGCATTGATCAGCCTCGCCGGCAGTGCCATAGCCGATAAAAACGCACCTTTGGCTGCCTTAGGCAAGCCACCAATCCCGGTGGACAATCCGCAAACTGCCGCCAAAGCCGCTCTCGGCAAATTACTGTTCTTCGATCCTCGGATTGGCGGTGATGCTTCGGTATCCTGTGCCGATTGTCATTCGCCGACCCAAGGCTGGGGCTTTGCCGATCCAATTTCGCGCGGTTATCCGGGTGCGATCCATTGGCGCAACAGCCAATCTGTCGTTAACACGGCGTATCTCGGCAAATTATTCTGGACCGGGTCGGCGAAATCACTTGAAAACCAAGCGCCTTCAGCGGCCTTGGGTGCGCTTTCCGGTAACGGCGAACGCGACGTGATCGAAGCCCGCTTAGCCTTTGTTCCTGAATATGTCAAAGCCTTCCGTGAAATCTTCGGCGACCGCTGGCCGCGGGTTAATAATGCCTGGCGGGCAATGGCGGCGTTCGAGCGGACCTTGATCCACAACAACACGCCGTTCGACAAATATATGCGCGGTGATAAAAAAGCGCTGTCTGAACAGCAGGTGCGTGGTCTTAAATTATTCCAAGGCAAGGCCAATTGCATTGAATGCCATAATGGACCACAGCTCACCGATGAGAAATACTACAATCTCGGTGTGCCGCGGGCTGAAGAATGGCTAACTCGTGGACTTGCTCAAATTACCTTCCGCTATCAGCAATATACCAAAGGTTCGACTGAGAAAATGTACCGGTCAATCAAGGACGATGCCGGTCTCTATTATCAGACTAAAGAATCGGTAGATAAAGGTAAGTTCCGGACGCCTCCGTTACGCTACATCGCTTATACGGCGCCCTATATGCACAACGGAATATTTTTCGATTTCGAAGAGCTGGTTGATTTCTACAACGATGGCGGCGGCAAGAATGAGTTCGCCACCAAGACCAAGCTTTTGAAACCTCTGAATCTCTCGGATGAAGAAAAGGAAGACCTCGTGGCTTTCCTCGAATCCCTGAGCGGTCCTGAGATCAAAATGGCGACGCCAAAAATTCCACCTTATGCGCCCCTCGATTAATGGGCTAGGAGTGAGGATAATATTATGAATAAAGATACTAAAACCGAACTAATCACCCCAGAGATCGCTGATGTTCCTGAGAGCAAAAGTAGCGTGATGAAAGAAAAAGAGGGTCATGGCAAATGTCTGATGTCCCGCCGCGACTTCCTGTTTGCCTCTGGTGTCACGACAGTCGCTATGGTCAGCGCCGGTCCCGGCATGGCCAAAGTACCGGCGATGGTTGCGACCTATCCCCGCAAGCTGGTGGCTAAACTGAGCCAGTTGAAGACGGATAAGCCGATCGACTTTAGTTATCCGGATGATGGCGCTTATTCAGAATCGATGATCGTGAAGCTCGGCGTTGAAGCCGGCGGCGGCATCGGACCGAACAAGGACATTGTTGCCTTCAATTATACCTGTACCCACCAAGGTGGTGAAATGACGGGTTCCTACAAGGGTGACACAAAATCCCTCGGTGCCTGTCCGTTGCATTTGTCGACGTATGATCTGACGCGGCACGGTATCCTGATTTCCGGTCAGGCCTATCAAAGCCTGCCGCAGGTGCTGCTCGAAATCCAAGGCGACAATATTTACGCCGTTGCAATTTTCGGTCTGATTTATGGTCGAATTGATAATCTGCAAGCTTAGGAGAGACGACTAATGGCTACTCCATATTACATTCCAGAAACCAATGTTCCGCTACCTCCTAAAGGGGCAGAGGAAATTACCACAGCTTGCGATTATTGCATTGTCGCTTGCGGTCTCAAAGTCTATCGCTGGCCAGTGGCTGGCAGTGCCAATGGTGGCGCCAAGGCGAGCGAAAACGCCTTTGGCGAAAACTTTCCGGTCGATCCGTTGGGTCCCTGGGTGGCGCCTAATCAGCACAATATTGTGCTGCATAATGATAAGCCTCACCATGTTGTCATAATCCCGGATAAAGACGCCAATTTCGTCAACAAAGGCGGCGATTCAAGCCTGCGTGGCGGTTGCATCGCGCAGAAAGTTTATAATCCACAGACGCCGACACGTGATCGTTTGAAATCACCGATGGTGCGGATTTTTGGCATCTTGCAACCGGTGCCGTGGGATTTCGCCCTCGATATCGCTGCCGAGGTTGGCAAGCATGTGCTCGATAATCATGGAGCCAACGCCTATGGTGTTAAAACCTATTCCTATCAATATTTGGAAAACACTTATGCGATCACCAAATACGCGCTGCGTCATGTCAACACGGCAAACTTCACCTTCCATGATACGCCATCGGATGTAAGTTCGACGCCGGGCTTTCGGGATGCGGGCTTTGATAATTTTGGCCCAGCTTACGAAGATTGGATGAACGCTGAGACTCTGTTGATCTGCGGCACTGATCCGTATGAGACCAAGACCATCTTGTTTACCCAATGGATTATGCAAGGCATTCAAAATGGCCAAAAAGCGATCTTTATGACGCCACGGCGCACCGCCGGTGTGGCTTACGCTGAAAAGAACGGCGGTCTGTGGCTCGACGTAAATCCAGGCACTGATCTGCTCGTGGTTAATGCCATCGCTCGCATCATTGCTGAGAATGATTGGCAGGATAAGGAGTGGATCAAAAACTGGGTCAACAATAAGTGGGGCTCATCCTCGGGCTTTGGCCAGGGCACGCGTAACACACCGTGGCAATGGCGGACGACCTGGGGCAAGTTCCAGACTAATGGCTATGAAGATTGGAAAAAATGGCTGCTTAAACAAGACGAGTTTAAACTCGCCAATGCGGCTAAAGTTTCCGGTGTTGATGCCAAGAAAATCCGTCAAGCTGCCGAATGGATGGCAAAACCGAAAGGCAATAAACGGCCAAAAACCTCGATCATGATCGAGAAAGGTTTCTACTGGTCCAATAATACCGGTAATACTCAGGCGATTTCCGCCCTGGGTATTATTGTTGGTGCCGGTGGCCGTCCAGGTCAGATGATTGGCCGGGCGGGTGGTCACCAGCGTGGTGGCCAGCGTGGCGGTAAATATCCGCGCAACAAGTCGCCAATGAAGGTGCCGGGCCGTCGTCGTCGCGCGCTTGATACGGATACCTACACCATGTCGGGTCACACCCGTTTGGCTCATGTTATTGGTACGACATGGATCCAATCAATGTGTGGTTCCCAGCAATTGGCTAAACGGTTCCATGAATTGACCCTCGCCAATCCGAATCAAGTTCGTTCTTACGACAAACAGGATATTATCGATACCCTGAAAAAGCGGGCTGATTCAGGTGGTATGGTGGTGATCAACCAGGAAATTTATCTGGTTGATCCAATCGGTAACCGTTTTGCCGATGTCATCTTCCCAGCTGCAACTTGGGGCGAAGAAGACTTCATGCGGGCCAATGGCGAGCGTCGCCTGCGGCTGTATCAGAAGTTCTACGATGCCCCCGGCGAAGCGAAACCGGATTGGTGGATTATTGCTCAACTCTCCAAACGGATGGGCTTTGAAGGCTTTGATTGGAAAAACTCCAATGAGGTTGCCGAGGAAATGTCACGCTTCTCGCGGGGCAGTCGCAAAGACTTCCATCAGATCAAGGTGGTCGCCAAACGTGAAGGCAAAACCTTGCATCAGAAAATGCGCGAGTTTGGCACTAATGGTATCCAAGGGCCTGTCTTCTTAACTGAAGAAGGTAAGCTGGTAGGCACCAAGCGCCTGCACGATACCACGCGTAAATTAAGCGCAACCGGTCCTGAGGCCAGCAATGTGTTCAACAAGAAGTTGACCCATTTCAACAGCCAGACCGGTAAGTGTAATATTCAGAAATCGCCATGGTCACTGTACTCGGATTATTGGGAATGGATGAAACCTCGTGGTGACGAAATGTGGTGCTCGTCGGGACGGACCAACGAGCGTTGGCAGTCCGGCTTTGATGATCGCCGGCGGCCCTATATTGTTCAGCGGTGGCCCGGTAACTACGTCGAAATCAGCCCTGAAGATGCCAAGAAACGCGGCATAGAATCGGGTGATATGGTGATGGTCTATTCTGACCGGGTGCCGAGTCTCAAAGAGACGATACTTGGCATTGAAGGCTCTGATTACTCTTTTGCTGGTCAGATGAAAGCCGGCAATATCGAGTTGAGCCGTGCCGCCGTTACCGGTGTTGCAATGGTCACGCGCCACATCAAGAAAGGCATGCTCTATATGGACTTCCTGCATACGCAACAACCGGCGAATGCTTTGGAAGGCCGGATCGTTGATTGGATTAGTGGTAACTATAATTTCAAAATGGGCACCGCTAAAGTCAAGAAGATCGGCGTTTCACCATATAAGAAAACTTTCCGGACGATGTCATTTGCACCACGGGATATCATCTGAAGATGACTTTGTTAAATGCGGAGGAAATATTGCCTTTGCCTGGACGGCCGGCGAATAGTATTAATTCACCGGCTGGCCATGGTTCGATCCAAGAGGAAGATATTCAACGAATTTATTTATCCGATGTCGTCGATGTTTTAGCAGCACTTTTGCGTGACGGCGTCGATGTTCATCGCTGTGGAGCAGCACGGGCACTTGGAGAGATTAAATCTGACCAAGCCACCGAGGTACTGCTCGAAGCTTTACTCGATGAAGATGAAGATGTGCGTACCGACGCCGCCGAAGCATTAGCTGTAATTGGCGATCAGCGTGCATCGAAACAGCTGCTTGAAAACCTCATTGGCGATCCCTGCAGTGATGTGAAAATGGCCGCCCTCAATGCGTTGACCAAAATGAAGGTGGCCGAGGTGATCCCCTGGCTTAAACGCTTGTTGAGCTGGCACGATGCGGAGATTATCTGGGACGAAGACGAATTTTATGAAGGTGGCTGGGACAGCTGGGTTGATTTGCAAATTGCGGCGATCAAGGCACTGGCTGAATTCGGTGTCGAGGATGCCGTTCCCGAAATTGTTACAGCTATCAATGACGAAGATGCGCAAGACCTGAGCGAGTTTGCTTTCGCAGCCTTTGCCCGGATGGGTGCCGCCGGCGCTGGTGCCTTGGTTGACTATTTGGGTGACAAAGATTCCCGCCACCGCCGCCGGGCCGCTGTCATATTGGCTGGAATCGATCATGAAGCGGCGCATAAAGCTGTACTCCATGGGCTGAAAGATCCATCAAAAGATGTTCGCCTGGCCATCGCTGGGGCTCTAAACACAAATAGTTTCAACGACCAGATTTGCGAAATATTGCTTGCTGATCAAGAACCTGAACTCCGCACCATCGCCATATTGCATGTCGATGACAGCAATGTAGAACAGTTGATATCGTGGCTGGAAGATCCTGCCGGTGAAGTTCAAATAGCCGTCTTTAAGCGGCTAATGGCGATGCCAAATATTAAAGTTGATGCTGATCTGGTTGGTAAACTTCAGGCTAAAATTGCCGAGGATAATCCAGCGGCAGCCGCTATTGCATTGGAAGCATATACCACTTTATTTGGTGAAACTGCCAGCGACACGCTGCTGGAGATTCTGGCAGATCAAGATCAACCGGAAGCAGTGCGGCTTGGCGCTTTGCACGGGCTCAAAATGATCGCCAATGAAGAAGCTGTTCAAGCGATTGGCCAGACCTTAACGTCGAAAGATCGCCAAATCCGCTTTGATGCCATCGCTGCTTTGGGCGAGATTGCCAAGTCAAACGCGAGCGCCGATCAAGCACGTGCTATTTTGATTTCAGCTTTGAATGCAGAAATCACACCGTTGCCGGAAGAACAAGAAGAGCAGAAAGATGCATTAGCGCCCTATGAAAAGAAAGTTGAATCCGAAGCTGAATCTGCCGAAGACATTGTTGAAAAAGAGGAAAGCGAAAACGAAGAATTCCCAACTTCGACCTGGGCCGCGATTATGGGTACTGATGGGCCAAAGGAAGGCCGCATGGCCGAGCTTGGCGACACCAGGAAAAACCGGATTCACCTGACCGAAACAGATATGGAAATGTTGGCACTGTCGGCTCAAACACCGCGTAAGAGCCGTGTCCGGCTGGCCGAAGAAACACCGGCTTTTAAAGATGTGCCGCAATTTGCGGCCCGGGTTTTGGGTGAAGTGCCGAGCGACGACGTGGCTTCCGCGCTGGCGCTAAATATCGAAAATACCAGTGAGCAAATTCGTATAGCAGCACTCGATTCGCTGGTGCGGATTGGTGAAAGCAGGGGCACCCTGCCAAGAGATACTATTGCCGCCTTGATGCGGGTGGTGGCGAATTCAGAACGCGATTGCCGGTTGCTGGCTGTGCGTGCCCTGGGCGCGGCAAAAGCAACAGAATGTGCCGGTTATCTGGCACACCGGCTTGAGGATGGTGATAGCTTCATCAGAACCGAAGCAATCAAAGCGCTCAGCAATATGGGTGTTGAAATCATGCAAATTGACCAATTGATTGACGATGAAGAACGTTCGGTCCGGCTTGCCGCTGCCGAAGCTCTTGTCACTTTTGAAGGTGATGCTGCACTTGAGCGGATAATTGACTTCGCTTTTGCCAATGAAGGTTATCACCGGCTGGAAGCTGGTCAATTGCTGCGCCAAATTGGTGCAGTGAAGGCAAACCCACCACTCATTGCCGTAATTGAAGATGAAAACCGACGCCGCGAATGGCAGGTTGCCATTGAAGTTCTCGGCACGATAAATTCAAGTAATATTGGGCAATAGAATATACGTCGAAAAGAATTAATTTCTTAAATCAAATCTGATCTAGATCAAGGACCGTTTCAATCGAAACCGTCTAATTTAGCACAATAGAATTTGAATAAGTCTTAAAAGAGGTAGGAAGACATGAAACTCTTAATGAAAATTGCAGTTGTGACAGCGGTTGGCTTGAATTTAACAACTGGTATTTCAACTGATTCCCAGGCGGCAAAAGCCAAATATAAAGCAGGCGCTGTATCAAACGGTGGCAGCATTTCCGGTAAAGTCACTTTTAATGGCGCCGTTCCGGCCGAAGGCGTTGAGAAAATTTTGATCACCAAAAACCCGGATGTCTGTGGTAAAGGTGAACGGGAAGTTGTTTGGATCGACGTTAAAGACGGTGCACTTCGCGGCACTTTCGTTTTCATCCATAAAATCAAAGCCGGCAAGAAATGGGATAAGCCCAAAGGCGGTAACTATCTGATCAATCAAAAAGGCTGCCGGTTCCGACCTTGGGCGCAAGTTATTCAACCGGGCCCGGTGATTATCCGCAATAGTGACAAAGGCGTGCTGCATAACATTAATACCCGCGAGATGATTGGCGTTGAAAAGAAACGTGTCGTCAAACGGACGGTGTTCAATTTCGGTCAGCCTGATCCAGGCGATATCAAGCAGGATTTGAAACCCCGCCGCTCGCCTTATATCTCAATCAACTGTGAAGCTCATAACTTCATGTTCGGTTTCATGATGGCGCCAAAAAATCCGTATGCAGTCGTGGTTAAAGATGACGGCACCTATTCTTTGGATAACGTTCCAGCTGGTAAATACACGGTCAAAGCCTGGCACCCGCGCCTTGGTGTTATAAAATCCAAAATCACCGTCAAGGGAGGCGGCAAAGCAGCAGCGAATTTCTCCTTTAAGGCCAAGTAATTTTTTTCAGCTAATTCAGTTCGTAAAGCGGAGTAGGTAATTGCATTCATCTCGTGAACCCGTTTTCTTGGCCAAAACAAGGCGGCGTCAGGCGGTAATAGCCGGCGCGCTCATTGCAATAATTTTTTTCGCTTTTCCAGCGCTGGCGCAGGAAGCCAACGTCTACCGCCAAGTTCTGGGATTGGATTCCCGTAAAGTCGTTTGGTTCCTGGCGCAAATGCATCTGTTTTTCGGTGCCTTCGTGCTGGGTGTGCCATTATTTGCGGTCATTATCGAAATTGTCGGCTGGCGCAGCAATGATCAGCGCTATGACAAACTGGCCTATGAATTTACTTCTCTACTAAGTGTCGCTTATGCCACCACAGCAGCCTTTGGCGGTATGTTGGCTTTTGCGCTGTTCTCACTTTACCCGACTTTCATGGGCTATATGGCCAGCACATTCAAAGACGTCATGTTTGTCTATGCGCTGCTGTTCTTTGCTGAAACCTTTGCCCTCTACATTTACTATTATGGCTGGAATGCGATGCATAACCGGACGCCTTACAGCGCTCGCCTGCAGATGATCTTCAAAACAATCGGCGTTGCGCTTTTTGTCGTAACTGTCCTGTTCTTCTTCGACATTATTGGCTGGAAAATGCGTGGCGATACACGCGTGTTTATGGCGCTCCTCTACCTGCTGCCGATGTCCATTGGCTTCTATCTGATGAAGGACCTCAAGAGCACGCATATCTTCATCGGCATTACGTTGAACGTTGTTGGTACGGCGATCATGCAGGCGGCTAATTCGATGGCCGGTTTCATGATGAGCCCGGCTGGCGTTAATGAGGCCGGCGCCTTAACCGATCATGTCTGGGTCGCCTTCGAAAATATCTTGGCAACACCGATTGCGGTCCACCGCATGCTCGGTAACCTTGCCTTTGGTGGCCTGGTCGCAGGTTCCTATGCGGCCGTGAAATTTATTGGCTCCAAAAACCAAGCCGAAAAAGCGCATTACGATTGGATGGGTTATATTGCCAATCTGGTTGCCGTTGCCGCCCTGATCCCGCTGCCCTTTGCTGGCTACTATCTCGGCCGCGAGGTTTACTCCAATAGCGCCGTCATGGGTAACAACATGATGGGCGGCGACTTTTCCTGGACCTTTATCATCCAGGCGTTGCTGGTCGGTTCAATATTCTTGATTACCAACTACTATCTCTGGAGTGGCATGACCCGGATACCAGGCTCGGATCGCTATTACAAATACATCAAATATATATTGTTTGCGCTCTGCGTTTCCTTTGCCGTCTGGCTGACACCGCACAATCTGCCGCTAACTGGTCAGGAAGTCAGCGAAATGGGTGGCTCACAATATCATCCGACGCTTAAATTCTTAGGCCTGATGCCGGCCAAGAACGCGGTGATCAATCTGATCATTCTCGCAACTTTCTTCAGCTTCTTGCTCTACCGGCGTGGCAATAAAAGTGATATTGTGCCGATCTCCCAGCAAGGCCGGGCCCCGGCAGTTGTTATTTCTCTCGCTGGCGCTCTGGCAGTGTTCATTGTCGGTCAATATGCGGTGACCTTGATCACCATGGATCCGGCGCATCTTGATCTGCCGGCTGATCGGGCTGAGTTTTTCCGCACCGTCGGCTATCTGCTGGTCTTTAACTGCGTTGTTGCGGTGATAACCGTTTTGCTGGCGCTGCGTGACCGTGGCAAGCTGGCGCAAGGTCTCTACATGGCGGTGACCGCGTTCAATGTGACAATCTTCTTAGGGGTCTATGGCTTTGTGGTCATGGAGCAGGCATCGCCGTTTTTACGCAACGTCGCCGTGGCGCAATTCCTGCAACTCATCGCCTGCCTGATCCTGGTCACTGCGATTGATCTCTATTTATTCAGATCAGCCAAGGAAATCGGCCCGATGAAATGGGGTAAGATGACTATCCGCAGTCAATATGCGCTGCTGTTGCTAACCTTCGTGATCACGCTGTATATGGGCCTGATGGGCTTTATCCGCTCCGGTCTCAGAGGCGATTGGCACATCTTTGGTGTCATGCGTGATACCTCCGAGTGGTCGTTTACGCCGAGCAATTTCACCATGACCCAAATG
>PVBE011690715.1_pt1 | contig 14051 bp, 12 predicted proteins | sample 1631181 | NCBI WGS metagenome assembly PVBE01 (sample SAMN08397723, study PRJNA350692) | Marine metagenome, whole genome shotgun sequencing project. | isolation source: water | place: Pacific Ocean | collected 2012-04 | reverse complement strand
GGCGTGTTGCCATTGGCGATCAACGCCTCCAGCCGTTCCCGATCCTCGGGCGCCAGCTGGATCCTCACTTTCTTGCCCATGCCGCAAGATTCGTATCAAATCCGCCCGATGGGAATCATTTGTTTCGAGCGGAACACTAGTCGGACAAGCGGTGAAATGGAATCTTCACGAGGTCTTGATTCAACCCCCGACACCTGTTGAGCCGAAACCGCCGGCGCCGCGCGCGGTCTCCGGCAGGACATCGACTTCGTCCCATTCTATGCGGGTGACCGGGGCGACCACGACCTGTGCAATACGCATGCCGCGCTCGACCGTGAACGCGTCCTCGCCCAGATTCGCCAGGATCACCTTGATCTCGCCACGGTAGTCGGCATCGATCGTCCCCGGCGCGTTGAGAACGGTGAGGCCATTGCGGGCGGCGAGCCCGGAACGCGGCCGAATCTGCGCCTCGTAGCCTTCCGGCAACGCTATGGCGAGGCCCGTTGGCACCATGGCGCGGGCGCCGGGCGCAAGCACCATGGGCGCGTCGACCGCCGCCGCGAGATCCATGCCCGCGGCGTGTTCCGTTTCGTAGGCGGGAAGGTCGAGACCCTCCGAGCCGGGAAGCCGCGTGACAGCGACCGGGACGAGGCGGGTTCTGGTTCCGGTCGGTTTCCCGTTGGCTTGATCGACTGCCGAATCGTGCACTGCAAACCCCCAATCCGTCCCTGGCAACGATAGAATCACGCTGGGACGGCCCGGGCAAACTGATCCGGCGAGTTATCCACCGAATCGACACAAAAGTTGTGGATCAGCTGTGGAAAGCGGTGCCGTTCATTCGGCGGCTTCGGTCGGCGATTCGAACGCCTCGGCAATGCGCTCGGCGAGGCGATCGGCGACGCCGGCCTTGGACATGCGCGGCCAGTCCTCGACGTCCTCGGGGCCGACCAGGTGGATCGTGTTGTCGTCGCCGCCGAAGGTACCGGTGGCGGGCGAGACGTCGTTGGCGAGGATCCAATCGCAGCCCTTGGCCGCGCGCTTGGCGATGGCATGCTTGACGACACTCGTGGTCTCGGCGGCGAAACCGACGACCAGCCGAGGCCGCTGGTTGCCGGCGGCGGCGAGCGTCGCCAGTATGTCCGGATTCTGGGTCAGATCGAGCTGCGGCGCGTGCCCGCTGGACTTCTTGAGCTTCTGCGCCCGTGCCTTGGCGGGCCGCCAGTCCGACACCGCCGCCGCGCAGACCGCGACATCGACGGGCAGGGCCGATTTGCAGGCCTCCAGCATGTCGCGCGCCGATTCGATACGGATCACCGAGGCGCCGGGCGGGTCGGGCTCGTTGGTCGGGCCGGTGACCAGCACCGTGTCGGCGCCCATGCGGGCGAGCGCGCCGGCGATGGCGTGTCCCTGCTTGCCGGACGATCGGTTGGCGATGTAGCGCACCGGATCGATCGCCTCCAGCGTCGGGCCGCTGGTGACCAGCGCGCGGCGCCCGGCGAGCCGCGCGCCGGCGCTCAACGCGGCCTCGATCGCGGTGACGATCTCCAGGGGCTCGACCATGCGGCCCGCGCCGAACTCGCCGCATGCCATGGGGCCCTCGGTCGGGCCGGCGAAGCGGATGCCCCGGGCGCGCAGCGTCTCGACGTTGGCCGTCGTCGCAGCGTGCTCCCACATGCGGACGTTCATCGCCGGCGCCACGACCACGTCCTTGTCGGTCGCAAGCAGCACGGTGGACGCCAGGTCGTCGGCGATGCCGTTCGCCATCTTGGCCAGCATATTCGCTGTCGCCGGGGCGACGACCAGGAGGTCCGCATCGCGCGACAGCTCGATATGGCCCATCTCGTGCTCGTCGGTTAGCGAAAACAGATCGCCGTAAACCTTGTCCTCCGACAGCGCCGACACCGATAGCGGCGTGACGAAGCGCGCGCCCGCCTCGGTCAGGACGCAGCGCACCGCGGCGCCCCTCTCGCGCAGCCGGCGGATCAGGTCGAGGCACTTGAATGCCGCGATCCCGCCGGTGATGATCAGCAGTATGCGCCTGCCGTCGAGCACGCCGATCTCCTCAACCCCCGAAACACGACTAACCTAGTGATTCAATTGACTTTCGGCAAGCCGCGCTCAGCGCACCAGCACCACGATCACGACGATGCCGAGAGCCGCGGCGGCCCAAAGCGGCCAGCGCTTGGCGCGTTTCTGCCGCGCCGCCGTCATGGCGCTGACCGTGTCGGGGTGCAGCTTGAGCCCTGAATGCCGCATGGTCTCGAACGACTCCTCCATATCGGCGAGCAGCGCCGGCAACCGCTCGATGCCGCGCACCACGTCGCCCACTGCATCGCGGATCCGCGCCTCCGGGCCCATCTCGCGCACCATCCAGTCCTCGATCAGGGCGCGCGCGAGGTCCCACATGTTGACGTCGGGATAAAGCCGACGCCCGACGCCCTCGGCCACCAGCATGGTCTTCTGCAGCATCAACAGCTGAGGCTGGGTCTCCATCTTGAATTTTTCGGTGATGCGGAACAGCTGGGCGAGCAGTCGGGCGAGCGAAATCCGATTCAGCGGAAGGCCCAGTATCGGCTCGGCGATCGAGCGCGCCGCCTGGGCGAAGGCCTCGACCGATTGGTCGGCGGGGACGTAGCCGGCCTTGAAATGAACTTCGGCGACGCGCCGGTAGTCGCCGGTCAGGAATCCCAGCAGCATCTCGGCGAGATATTGCCGGGTCTTCTTGTCGAGCCGCCCCATGATGCCGAAATCGACCGCGTTGACGGCGCCGTCGGCGTCGATGAACAGATTTCCCGGGTGCATGTCGGCGTGGAAGAAGCCATCGCGGAAGACCTGCAGAAACAGCACCTTGGCCATGTTGGCGACGATCGCCTCGAGGTCGTGGCCGGCCTCGATCAGCGCCTCGCGGTCGTCGATCTTGGTGCCCTCGACCCAGCCGGTGGTCAGTACCCGGCGCGCCGTCCGGGTCCAGTCGACGTCGGGCACGCGAAACCTCTCCTCGTCCACCAGGTTGGCGCGCAGCTCGTCCGCCGCCGCCGCCTCGAAGCGAAGATCCATCTCGATTTCGACCGATTCCTCCAACGTCCGGACGACTTCGACCGGTTTCAGCCTGCGGAGCTCCGGGCGCAGCCGCTCCGCGCCCTCGGCGAGCCACAGCATCAGGTCGAGATCCTGGCCGAACGCGTCCTCGATCCCCGGCCGCAGCACCTTGACGGCGACGTTGGTGCCGTCGGCCGTGGTCGCGCGATGGACCTGGGCGATGGAGGCCGCGGCGATGGGCTCGTCGTCGAATGCGGCGAACAGCTCGTCGAGCGGGCCTTCAAGCTGCTCTTCGATGGTCGCGCGCGCTTCGGTGCCGGAAAATGGCGCCAGGCTGTCCTGCAACGACGACAGATCGGCCGAGATGTCGTCCCCCACCAGATCCGAGCGCACCGCGAGCGCCTGGCCGAGCTTGATGAACGCGGGGCCCAGCGACTGCAACGCCAGCGCCAGCCGCTCGCCGGGCCGCTTGTCCCTGACCGCGTGCAGCCGGCGCGGCCCCGACAGACGGATGGCGGTCGCAAAAATTCGCGGCGCCCCCAGAATCTCCAACGGAAACAGCGCATCGTGCCGCGCGAGCGTACGCGCGATCGACCAAACGCGGCGGAGATTGCGGAGCGCGCGCCACATCGCCGTCAGACGCGCCACGCCGAATGCAGCGCCACGATGCCGCCCGACAGGTTGGCGTAGGTGACGTTGCCGAACCCGGCGTCGCGGAGCTCGCCCGCCAGCGTCTCCTGATCGGGAAACTCGCGGATGCTTTCGACCAGATAGCGGTACGAGTCCTCGTCACCCGTCACCCAGCGCCCGAGCTGGGGCACGACGCGGAACGAATAGAGATCGTAGAGCCGCGACAGCACCGGCTGCATGACGCGGCTGAACTCGAGGCACAGAAAATGACCCCCGGGCTCGAGCACGCGCCGCATCTCGGCCAGCGCCTCGGCCCGGCGCGAGACGTTGCGAAGCCCGAAAGCGATCGTGACCGCGTCGGCCGCCCGGTCCGAGACCGGCAGCGCGGCCGCGTCGCCGCACACCAAGGCGAGGTCGGCGACGATGCCGCGGTCCATCGCCCGGTCGCGCCCGACCTTGAGCATCTCGGCGTTGGCGTCGACGACGATTGCCCGGCCGCCGCCCCGTCCGGAGAGAAAGCCCATGGCGATATCGCCGGTGCCGCCAGCGACGTCGATCAGTGTGGTGTCGGGCCTGAGCCGGTCGAGCAGCGTCTGTTTCCACAGCCGGTGCAGCCCGCCGCTCATCAGATCGTTCATCAGGTCGTAGCGGCCGGCGACGGAATCGAACACGCCGCGCACCAGCGATGCGTGCTCGTCGGCCGCGACGCGGCGAAAGCCGAACGGGAGATCGGAACGTTCGGGCGGGTCGGTGGGCTCCGCCATGCCGGCAAGGATAGCGCGGCCGACGCTTTGGCGCTACCTTGAAGCCATGCCAGAGCTTCCCGAGGTCGAGACGGTTCGCCGCGGTCTTTCCGCGGTCATGGAGGGACGGCGCATCACCGCCGTCGAGGTGCGCCGCCGCGACCTCAGGATTCCGCTGCCCGAGGATTTCGCGGACGCATTGGTCGGGCGCACCGTCGCGCGGCTCGGCCGCAGGGCCAAATACCTGGTGTTCGAGCTCGACGACGGGACGGCGCTGCTGGCCCATCTCGGCATGTCCGGGCGCATGTTGATCGACCAGCCGAAAACGGGCGATTCCGGTGTGATCGGCCGCTACGCGCACGCGACCGGCGATGGCGCCGCCCACGAGCATGTCGTCTTCGAGGTCGGCAACGGCACCCTGATCCGATTCCGCGATCCGCGCCGGTTCGGCTTGATGGCGCTGACCCGGACCGAGGATCTCGCAACCCACAAGCTGCTTGCCGGGCTTGGCCCGGAGCCGACCGAGGCGGCGTTCACCGGCGAGGTCCTGGCCCGGGCGCTGGCCGGCAAGCGGACGCCGATCAAGGCCGCGCTTCTCGATCAGCGGGTGGTCGCCGGGCTCGGCAACATCTATGTCTGCGAAAGCCTGTTCCTTGCCGGCATCTCGCCCCGGCGCCTGGCGGCGAGCGTGCAGGGCAAGCGCGCCGCGCGCCTCGTCGACGCGATCCATCGGGTTCTCAACGAGGCGATCGAGGCGGGCGGCTCGACGCTCCGCGACCACGTCGCGCCGGACGGCGAAATCGGCTATTTCCAGCACAGCTTCCGGGTCTATGATCGCGAAGGCGTGAAGTGCCCGGGATGCACCTGCGGCGGCGTCGTGCGCCGCATCGTACAATCGGGGCGATCGACGTTCTTTTGCCCCACGCGGCAACGGTGAGCGAAGGATCGGGGATGATCGGCCGGCGACTTCGAATTCGAGCGGCAGCGATCGGGCTGATGGCGCTGACGGCGGCGGGTGCGGGATATTTTTCCGAGATCCCCGACCTTCCGATCATGCCGCTGCTGACCGCCGACCCCGGCGCCGGCGTGGTGTTCGACACCCCGGCGGGGCGGATCGTCTCCGTGTTCGCCAAGGGAAAGGTTGCGCCCGGCGCCGTCCTCGACTATTACGGCGGCGCCTTGCCGCAGCTCGGCTGGAAGCCCGACGGCAAGGTGCGTTTTTTCCGCGAGGCGGAACGCCTCCGCATCGAATTCATCGACAATGCGGACGGCCTGACGGTGCGGTTCGTCCTATCGCCCCAGTGACGGCGGGACCGGTCTCGGGCGAACAAATCAAGGGAGAGATCCATGGCCTATGACAATATTCTCGTCGAGCGGCGCGACAAGGTGGGCTTGATCACGCTCAACCGGCCAAAGGCGCTGAACGCGCTGTCGGGTCCGCTGATGGACGATCTGGCGCGGGCGCTCGACGAGCTCGAGGACGATCCCAATATCGGCGCGCTGGTGCTGACAGGCTCCGACAAGGCGTTCGCCGCCGGCGCCGACATCAAGGAGATGCAGGAAAAGGCCTGGCCCGGCATCTATATCGAGGACTTCATCAAGCCGTGGGAGCGTCTCGGGCGTTGCCGCAAGCCGGTCATCGCGGCGGTGGCGGGCTATGCGCTGGGTGGCGGCTGCGAGATCGCCATGATGTGCGACTTCATCCTCGCCGCCGATACCGCGCGGTTCGGCCAACCCGAGGTCAATCTGGGCGTCACGCCCGGCGCCGGCGGGACCCAGCGACTGACCCGGCAGGTCGGCAAGTCCAAGGCCATGGAAATGTGCCTCACGGGCCGCATGATGGACGCCGAGGAGGCCGAGCGCGTCGGTCTCGTCAGCCGCATCGTGCCGGCGGCAGAGCTGATCGACGACGCGGTGGCCACCGCCCAGCGCATCGCCGAGATGTCGGGCCACGTGACCATGGCGATCAAGGAATCCGTCAACCGGGCCTACGAGGTTCCGCTCACCGAGGGCGTCCGCTTCGAGCGCCGGCTGTTCCATGCCGGTTTCGGCACGGCCGACCAGAAGGAGGGCATGGCCGCCTTCATCGAAAAGCGCCAGCCCAGGTTCAAGAATGCCTAGCCGGCCTTGACGTCGCGGCGCGGGGGCATTAAAACCCGCGCAACTCCAAACATCTTCGAACACGGGACGAGTTCATGGCCAACACATCTTCGGCGAAAAAGCGGGTTCGCCGCGACGAGCGCCGCACAGAGGTCAACCGGGCGCGCCGCGGCCGCATCCGCACCTTCGTCAAACGCGTCGAGACCGCGATCGCCGGTAACGACAAGGCGGCCGCCGAGGCCGCTTTTGCCGCCGCCGAGCCCGAAATCATGCGCGGCGTCACCCGGGGCGTGTTGCACCGCAACACCGCCTCGCGCAAGGTCTCTCGACTGGCTGCCCGCATCAAGTCATTGTAATCGCGCAACGTTTGCGCCTGGGCGAAGTGTCGCCCGGGCGCCCGCTCGGCGTTCACCGACACCGCGCCCGAATTCCCCACAACGACGGGGATTTTTTTTCGTGTTCCCTGTTCGAACTCGTTGCAAGCGACGTCTAGCACGGTTACAGTGGTCTGTCCGGACCGCTTTGGGGGGCGCGTTCTTCGAAATAAATACGAGTGGTTTTTATTTGCCTTTACTTTTAGTGAGTTAGGTGAGGTTGCGTATTCTTTCCCGTAATCTTGTGTGTCAACCCACTATGTAGTAAAGGCTAATAATCGTGAATTCGCCGATCGCACGGTCGGCATGGTTGGGGGCACGGATGAGCGATCTGACCTCGGCGGTTGGCTGGGCTTCTGGACCAGAATATGCCGGGGACGTCGACTGCAAGGAGGCGTGGGCTGTTCTGGAGCGCGACGCGGCGGCAACGCTGGTCGACGTCAGGACCGTTCCCGAGTGGGAATTCGTCGGCATCCCTAGTCTCGGCCCGATCGGCAAACAGCCGGTACTGGTGCAATGGCGGCTCTATCGCGAGACGGTGCCCAACCCCGATTTCCTGGCCGAGCTCGAATTGGCCGGCGTGAGCAAGGACGCGACGGTTCTGTTCCTGTGCCGTTCGGGCGCGCGGTCGAAGTCGGCGGCGGTCGCGGCGACAGCGGCGGGATACGCGACTTGCTACAACGTCGCCGGCGGTTTCGAAGGACATCTCGACAACGCAAAACACCGCGGCTCGACCGACGGCTGGAAGGTGTTAGGCCTACCCTGGGAGCAGCGTTGACATGGCTGAGCGCGGCACCAATCAGCGTATCGGGGCGGGCTGGGCCCGGGTTCGTGGCATGCTCAGGGCCGAGGTCGGTGAATCGGCCTACACCAGCTGGATCAAGCCGGTCACGCTGCTTGGCATCGACGGCGGCGTGGTGCGCGTTGCCGTGCCGACCCGGTTCATGCGCGATTGGATCATGGGCCATTACGCCGAGCGTTTGCGCGAGTTGTGGACCGAAGAGGATGAAACGATCTCCGCCCTCGAGGTGGCGGTGCAGGTCGAGCCCGGCGCGGAGGAACCCGACCCGATCGAGCCCGCCGCCGCCGTAGCCGAAATAGCCGTCGCCACTGCCGCGGCGACGACGACGGTTGGCGAGGGCGCCGCGTTCGGCGCGCCGCTCGATCCCCGTTTCGTGTTCGAGAACTTCGTTGTCGGCAAGCCCAATGAGCTTGCCTACGCCGCGGCGCGGCGCGTCGCCGATTCCCAGTCGGCGTCGTACAACCCGCTGTTTCTCTACGGTGGGGTCGGGCTCGGCAAGACCCATCTGATGCACGCCATCGCCTGGCACATCCGCACCCGGCATCCGGACCGCAAGGTGGAGTATCTGTCGGCCGAGAAGTTCATGTACCACTTCATCCGGGCGCTCCGCTTTCAGAACACCATGGCGTTCAAGGAGCGTTTCCGCTCGGTCGACGTCCTGATGATCGACGATGTTCAGTTCATCAACGGTAAGGAATCGACCCAGGAGGAATTTTTCCACACTTTCAACGACTTGGTCGACAACAACCGTCAGGTCGTCGTCTCCGCCGACAAGTCGCCGTCGGATCTCGAGGGCATAGAGGAGAGACTGCGCTCCCGGCTCGGCTGGGGACTGGTGGCCGACATCCACGCCACCACCTACGAGCTTCGGCTCGGCATCCTGCAGTCCAAGGCCGAGCGGCTCGGCGTCGCGATCCCGGCCAAGGTGCTGGAATTCCTCGCCCACAAGATCACCACCAGCGTCCGCGAGCTCGAAGGCGCGCTCAACCGCGTGATGGCGCACGCGACCCTGGTGGGGCGCGACATCACGCTCGAATCCTGCCAGGACGTGTTGCACGACCTGTTGCGGGCGCACGACCGCCGCGTGACCATCGAGGAGATCCAGAAGCGGGTCGCCGAGCACTTCAACATTCGCATCGCCGACATGCACTCGGCGCGGCGCTCGCGCGCCGTCGCCCGGCCGCGGCAGGTGGCGATGTACCTGTCCAAGCAGCTCACCGCCCGCTCGCTGCCCGAGATTGGCCGCAAGTTCGGCGGGCGCGATCACACCACAGTGATGCACGCGGTCCGCAAGGTCGACGAGCTGCGCCACGCCGACGTCAGCTTCGACGAGGACGTCGAGCTGTTAAGGCGCATGCTGGAAGGTTGAGACGGCCTTTTTTGCCGCTCGTGGCGACGATGCCCCGGCCCGGCCGATTCGCCCAAAACCGGTTCGGTGCCCAAGGCTTTCTGCTATTGTGCCGTACATTGCGCACCGGGCGTATGGGGGTCTGGGGGCGTGGGCGCTCGGCACCCGTCGCGACGCGGCGGTCATCGCCTCGGCGGCCGCGTGGCATCACCCCTCGAAACGTCACTCCAACGCTGATCGGATCGGCTCGAGACCATGAAACTGAACATAGAACGATCCTCCTTGCTGAAGTCCCTGCAGCACGTCCAGGGCGTCGTCGAGCGCCGCACGACGATCCCGATCTTGTCCAACGTGCTGTTGCGGGCGGACCAATCGTCGCTCGCGATGACGGCGACCGACATGGATCTCGCCATCGTCGAGAAGGCGCCCGGCGAGGTGTCGCAGGAGGGCGCGACGACGGTGCCCGCCCATACCCTGTTCGATATCATCCGCAAGCTGCCGGAAGGCACCCAGATCGAGATCGCCAGCGGCGGCGCGGAGAATCGGCTCGAGGTCAAGTGCGGCCGGTCGCGGCTCAACCTGGCGACACTCCCGAGCGAGGACTTCCCGGCAATGTCCGAAGGCGAATTGCCGCATGAATTTATGCTCGATGCCGCCGCGCTTCGGGGCATCATCGACCGCACGCGGTTCGCCATGTCGACCGAGGAAACGCGCTACTACCTCAACGGCCTCTACGTCCATCGCGCCGACAGCGACGGCGTCGCGGTACTCAGGACCGTTGCCACCGACGGCCACCGGCTCGCCCGGGTCGAGATGCCGCTGCCCGACGGGGCGGCCGAAATGCCGGGCGTGATCGTGCCGCGCAAGACCGTCGGCGAGGTGCGCAAGCTGATAGACGAGTTCTCCGGCGACGTACAAATTGCCCTGTCCGAGACCAAGATCCGCTTCGCCTTCGACGACGTGGTGCTGACCTCGAAGCTGATCGACGGCACCTTTCCCGACTACGACCGGGTCATCCCGTTCGCCAACGACAAGGCTCTCGAGGTCGATCCCGGGGCCTTCGCCAAGGCGGTCGATCTGGTGTCGACGATCTCGACCGAGAAATCACGCGCGGTGAAGCTGAGTCTCGACCAGGGCAGCCTGGTGCTGTCGGCGACCAGCCCCGAGGCGGGCTCCGCCACCGAGGAGCTCGAGGTCGACTACGCCGACGGACCGATCGAGATCGGCTTCAACTCGAGCTACCTGCTCGATATCGCCCGCCAGATCGAGGGCGATGGGGCCCGCTTCATGCTGGCCGACGGCGCTTCGCCGACGCTGGTGCGCGACAGTGCCGATCCCGGCGCGCTCTACGTCCTGATGCCGATGCGCGTCTAGGGGCGACGGATCTGTCCGGCCTGCAGCCCATGGTGACCAGGCGCGCGCGCGCGGCCACGGCCGCGGTACGCCGTCTGTCACTGACCGATTTTCGCAATTACGCCGCGCTCCGCCTCGACCTCGACGACCGACCGGTGGCGTTGAGTGGCGCCAACGGCGCGGGCAAGACCAATCTGTTGGAGGCGGTGTCGTTCCTGGCGCCGGGTCGCGGTCTGCGCCGGGCGCGGCTGGCCGAGATCGGCCGCCGCGCGCGGCTCGAGGATGCCGGACGGCCCTGGGCCGTCGCTGCGACGCTGGAGACCGGCGCCGCCAAGGTTGATATCGGCACCGGAATTGCGGCCGGCGCGGACGGCGAGGGTGAGGGCGGACGGCGCATCGTCCGGATCGACGGCTCGGACGCGGCGGGCCAGGCGGCGCTCGGCGAGCACCTTGCGGTGGCCTGGCTGACGCCCGAGATGGATCGCCTGTTCGCCGACGCCGCCTCGGCCCGGCGACGCTTTGTCGACCGTCTGATCTACGGCCTCGACGGCGACCATGCGGCCCGGCTCGGCGATTACGAGCGCGCCATGCGTGAGCGCGGCCGCCTGCTGCGCGCCGGGCGCGACGGCGGATCCGTCGACCAGGCGTGGCTCGCCGCGCTGGAGCGCAACATGGCCCAGCTCGGCGTCGCCGTCGCCGCCGCGAGACGCGCCTATATCGACCGGCTGAACGCGGCCTGCGCGGTCGGCGTCGGGCCGTTTCCCGCCGCCGGCCTTACGCTTCGGAGCGAGGTCGCGGACCGGCTCGACGGTACTCCGGCGATCGACGTCGAGGAAAGCTGCCGCGCGCGGCTCGCCGAGAGCCGCCGGATCGACGCCGAGGCCGGGCGCGCGAGCTTCGGCATCCATCGCGACGATCTCGCCTGCCGCCATCTCGGCACCGGTGAGCCGGCCGAGCGTTGCTCGACCGGCGAGCAGAAGGCGCTTCTGATCGCCATCGTCCTCGCCAACGCCCGGCTCCAGGCCCTGGAGCGGGGCGCCGCGCCGCTGTTGCTGCTCGACGAGGTAACGGCTCACCTCGACGCGGAACGGCGTGAAGCGCTGTTTGACGAGATCTCGGCGCTCGGTAGCCAGGCCTGGCTGACCGGCACCGAAGACGGCTTGTTCGCGGCGCTTGGGCAGCGTGCGCAGCGCTTTCGCGTCGCCGATGCCGTCGTCACGCCGCTGCCCTAGGAAAACGCCTCGTAATACCCATTTGTACCGCGGAGTAACACCATGACCCCAGCCGCCGATTCGCCCCAGATCCAAAGCTCGGACGAGGAATACGGCGCCGAATCGATCAAGGTTCTGCGCGGCCTCGAGGCCGTGCGCAAGCGGCCGGGCATGTATATCGGCGACACCGACGATGGCTCGGGCCTGCATCACATGGTCTACGAGGTCGTCGACAACGCCATCGACGAGGCGCTGGCCGGCCATTGCACCCGCGTCGACGTGACGCTCAACGGCGACGGCTCGGTCACGGTCTTGGACGACGGTCGCGGCATCCCGGTTGAGATCCACGAGGAAGAGGGCGTGTCGGCGGCCGAGGTCATCATGACCCATCTCCATGCCGGCGGTAAGTTCGACAGCAATTCATACAAGGTTTCGGGGGGGCTCCACGGGGTCGGGGTGTCGGTGGTCAACGCGCTGTCTGAATGGCTCGATCTCCGCATCTGGCGCGCCGGACATGAGCATTTCGTCCGCTTCGAGCACGGCGTCGTCACGGCGCCCCTCGAGGTGATCGGCGAGGCGCGCGAGCGCACCGGCACGGAGATCACGTTCTCGCCGTCGGACGAGACGTTCACCATGACGGAGTTCAACTTCGCCACCCTCGAGCATCGTCTGCGCGAACTCGCGTTCCTCAATTCCGGCGTCATGTTGGTGCTGACCGATTCCCGCGGCGTCGAGCCCGTGACGGTCGAATTGGTCTACGAAGGCGGCATCGAGGCGTTCGTGAACTACCTCGACCGTGGCAAGACGCCGCTGTTCAGCACGCCGATCTCGGCGAAGGGCGTGGCCGACGGCGTCGAAGTGGAAGTCTCGCTCGAATGGTCGGACAGCTATCACGAGACCATGCTGTGCTTCACCAACACCATCCCGCAGAGCGACGGCGGAACCCATCTCGCCGGCTTCCGGGCGGCGCTGACGCGGACCGTCAATGGCTACGCCGCCTCGAGCGGCATCGCCAAGAAGGAGAAGGTCACCCTGTCGGGCGATGACGCTCGCGAGGGGCTGACCTGCGTGTTGTCGGTCAAGGTGCCGGACCCCAAGTTCTCGTCGCAAACCAAGGACAAGCTGGTGTCGTCCGAGGTCCGCCCGATCGTTGACGGCGTGATCAGCGAGAAGCTCGGCCAGTGGTTCGAGGAGAATCCGGGCGAGGCGCGCAAGGTGGTCGCCAAGGTGGTCGAGGCGGCGGCGGCGCGCGAGGCCGCGCGCAAGGCGCGCGAGCTGACGCGGCGCAAGGGCGCGCTCGACATCTCCACTCTGCCCGGCAAGCTGGCCGACTGCCAGGAGCGCGACCCGTCGCTGTCGGAGCTGTTCATCGTCGAGGGCGATTCCGCCGGTGGCTCGGCCAAACAGGCGCGCAATCGCGCGAATCAAGCGATTCTGCCGCTCAGGGGCAAGATCCTCAACGTCGAGCGCGCCCGGTTCGACAAGATGCTGGGCTCGGCCGAGCTCGGCACGTTGATCGCCGCGCTCGGCACCGGCATCGGGCGCGAGGACTTCGACGCCGACAAGGCGCGCTACCACAAGATCATCATCATGACCGACGCGGACGTCGACGGCAGCCATATCCGCACGCTTCTGTTGACCTTCTTCTTCCGCCAGATGCCGGATTTGATCGAGCGCGGCTATCTCTACATCGCCCAGCCGCCGCTCTACCGCGCCAAGAAGGGCAACGATGGCGTCTATCTCAAGGACGACGGCGCGCTCGACGACCATCTGTTTTCCGCCGCGATTCACGATAGTGCCGTGTTCACCACCTATGAAGGCGTGCAGCACGCCGGTGACGATCTGCGGTCGATGTTGAACGACGCGAGAAACATCAAATCGATGATCGAGCGGCTGTCACAACATGTGCCGACGCAAATCATCGAACAGGCTGCGATCTCGACAGCGCTCAATCCAGAGATCCTCGGCGATCCCGAAAAAGCCGTTCAGACCGCCGAGTACATCGCCAAGCGCATGAATAGGCTCGAGGGATCCGAGGAACGAGGGTGGAGCGGAAAGCCGATCGCCGACGGTGGGCTCGAGTTCTCGCGAACGCTGCGCGGCGTCACCGAGAGTCACGTGATCGACGGCGCGGTGATCCGCAGCGCCTACGCCCGCCGGCTCAACGATAACGCCAGCGCTTTGTTCGGCACCTACGGCGAACACGGGGCCCTCGCGGTCAAGGACCAGGAGTTCGTGATCACGGGTCCGGTTTCACTCGTAACAACGATGATGTCGCTTGGCCGCAAGGGGATCTCGATCCAGCGTTACAAGGGGCTCGGCGAGATGAATCCGGATCAGTTATGGGAAACCACGCTCGACCCCGATGCCCGCACGCTGCGCCGGGTGGAAATCAAGGACGCGCGCGATGCCGACGAGATTTTCTCGACCCTGATGGGCGAGGTGGTCGAGCCGCGCCGCGAATTCATCCAG
>PVBE012995228.1_pt1 | contig 14052 bp, 11 predicted proteins | sample 1631181 | NCBI WGS metagenome assembly PVBE01 (sample SAMN08397723, study PRJNA350692) | Marine metagenome, whole genome shotgun sequencing project. | isolation source: water | place: Pacific Ocean | collected 2012-04 | reverse complement strand
CTATCGCATCTCGCGGCTTTCGTCCTCGCTCCCTCGGTCGCCGTACCTCTGGTACGGCTCGGTCGGTCGCTGCGGGCGCGCTCGCGATATGCGACAGGATTGCGCCCTCGCTATCCGAAGTTATTCCTGCGCGAACCCTTATGGCACGCGGCCTCGGCGGTGCGCCACTTGAACCAGCCGTGGTGACGCTGCACAGTCTGCGCGTGACGCAGGCACGCAGAGCACCACCGCCCAAGGAGCGCGGCCCCTTTGGGCGTGTCGCGACCATCGCGGGCATCATCGGCATCCTCGGCTTCCTCGCCTACAACCAGTTCGGCGACCGCGGGGGCCCGATTGAAGGCGCGCCCGCGCCCGACTTCTCAGCCACCCTGCTGGCCGGCGAAACATTCGAGCTCGCCGACGCACAGGGCAAGGTCGTCGTCCTCGACTTCTGGGCCACCTGGTGCCCGCCCTGCGTCAAGACGCTGCCGGCGCTCCAGAAGGTCCACGAGCACTACGCGAGCAACGACGACGTCATCATCGCCTCGGTCAACACCGACTCCGGGAAGAACCGAAAGCGCAAAGTCGAGCTGTTCATGAAGAACAACCACTTCGCCTTCCCAGTTCTTCTCGACGAGGCGTTCTCCATCCAGAACGCCTACCGAATCGAGAGCATCCCCACGATGGTGGTCCTCGACCGAAACGGGGTGGTGACAAAGGTGAAGGTCGGCGTCGCGACGTCGAATATCGACACGCTCGCCGAGAACATCCAGGCGCTCGTCGAAGAGACGTTGTAGCGCTACTTCCCGTCCTTGAGGCGCCGGGCGATGCGTTGGTGCTCGCGGTTGCCGACGAGCTCGTGGGCGTGGGTGCGGTCGACCGTGCGCACGACGCGGAAGTGCCGGCGCTTGGCGTCGCGGACGCGCGAGTACGCGCGCTCCCAGAGGTGCTTCGGGTAGCGACCGCCTTCGGCCTCCTTCAGCAGCGTCTCGAGGACCTGAACCTGCCGGTCGAGCGTGTGGCAGCACATGAAGACGTCGACCCCAGCGGCCAGGCCGAGCTTGGTCGCCTCGACGATGCCGTAGTTGTCGGTGATCGCCTTCATCTCGAGGTCGTCGGTGGTGATCAGGCCCTTGAAGCCGAGCTCGAGGCGCAGGACGTCCTGCAACAGGATGCGGCTCAGCGTGGCCGGCTTGTCGTCGATCTGCGGATAGACGACGTGGGCGGACATGATCATGTCGAGGTGCGGCGGGCGCTGAACCAGCTCGCGGTACGGCAGCAACTCGACCTCACGCAGCCGCTCGAGGTCGAGGTCGCACACGGGGAGCTCGTCGTGGCTGTCCTGCGAGGTGTCGCCGTGCCCGGGGAAGTGCTTCCCGCACGCGATGATGGAGTTGTCGTGCAGCCCGCGGACCAGCGCACGCGCGAGCGACGTCACCCGCCTGGGGTCGGCCGAGATGGCGCGACGCCCGATGATCGGGTTCTCGGGGTTGGTGTCGACGTCGAGCACCGGCGCGAAGTTCAGGTTGAAACCCGTCGCCGCGAGCTCACGGCTGACGACCGCCCCCGCCTCGTAGGCCACCGAGACCGAGTTCACCTGGCCGGTGTGCGCGGTGTCGGGGAAGACGGTGAACGGCTCAGGGAGGCGGTGAACCGCGCCCCCTTCCTGGTCGACGCCGATAAAGGGCGGGGTGCCTTGCCCGAGCGACCACAGCTCCTCGTTGAGATCCATGATCTGGTCGAGGTTCTGCAGATTCCGCCGGAACAGGATGAAACCGCCGAGGCCCCACTCCTCATCCAGCCGCGCGATTTCTTGCGGCACGCGCGGTCCGTCGAAGCCAATCAGGACACGCTGCCCTATGCGGCGCTTGAGGTTGCGCAGGTCGGACATTTGCGATGGGTCTCCGGGGAAGAGGGAGGGGGGGACGAATCGAGGCGCGCGTATATAGCAGCCTAACGCCTGAGTGGCAACGGCGAGTCGGGAAAGCTGTTGACGCCGGCCCACGCCATCCCTAGTATCCCGCGCACTTTCGGCCCACACGCCGTTGGTCCCCGTGGGGGTGTAGCTCAGTTGGGAGAGCGCTAGAATCGCACTCTAGAGGTCCGGGGTTCGATTCCCCGCACCTCCACAAGGTCTCTGCTTCGAGACGCAACAAAGCCCGTCCTCACCGGCGGGTTTTGTTGCGTCAGGAGCCTGCGCGCAACAGGCTCCGGCCCCCCGTCTTGACACCTCCGGGGCCCCGACCTATCTTCGCAGACCCGTAATCCACCCCCCTGGCGAGCTGGATGGCGACTCTCCGCAACCTGCTGACCGCGTCGCTCGTCACGCTGCTGTGCGCGGCGCCGGCGTTCGCACTCGACAACGATCCGCACCTCGACCGCCTCTGCGTCTCCGCACCGGCAGACGTCGACCGCGACGGCATTGACGAGCCCTGCGGCAACTCGCCTTCCGGTGACCAGGAGGCCTTCACGGAGATCGCGCGCGAATACGGCATGGCGTTCGCGCCGCGCCTGCTCGGGCCAGCGGAGACCCTAGGGGTCAACGGCTTCCAATTCGGCTTCCAGCTTGGCCTGACCAACATCAACCAGACCGAGGTCACCGACGGCAGCACGACGCCGTATTGGACGCGCACGGTCGAAGACGAGTCGCCGCCTTCCGTCCTCAAGACGGTGCATCTCGACATGAAGAAGGGCCTGCCCTACAGCCTCGAGATCGGCGCCAGCATGAGCTGGCTCTTCGACAGCGAGATGTTCGCGTTCGGTGGCAACGTCAAGTGGGCCCCGAACGAGGGGATCGACGCGTTCCCCGTCGACTTCGCCGCGCGCTTCTCGGCCAGCCGGGTCGTTGGCAGCTCGCAGCTCGACCTCACCACGCTCGGCCTCGACCTGATCCTGAGCCGCGGCTTCGGCGTCGGCGGCGTCGCCAACCTCGCACCCTACATGGCCTACAGCCCGGTCTTCGTCTTCGCGCGCAGCGGCGTGCTCGACTCGACACCGGCCATCGGCACTGACCCCCAGCGCAGCTTCGTCTTCGAGAAGGAGGAGCTGACCATCCACCGCTTCGTGGTGGGAACGCGCCTGGTCGTCGGCGCGGTGAACCTCACCCCGGAGGTCGCGCTGACCAAGGGGCTCCAGTCCTACAACTTCAACCTGGGACTCGACTTCTAGCTCGGGTCGACGGCGGTGGGCTCTTCTTCCGCCGGCTCCGTGTCGGATACCGGCGGCGGACTCTTCCGCCCCAACAGCGCTTCCAGCTCCTCGACACGCTCGCGCAGCTGAGCCACTTCCTTCTGATGTCTACCGACGAGGTCGAGACCCGTGACGGCCTCGCGGACGCGGTCGTCCACGCGCTTGTAGAGCTCGTCGAGGGCCTCGGTGTTCTGCTCGATCCACCCCTGGAACTGGTCGCGGGTCTCGGCCGCGCGCTCCTCACCGGTGCGAATGAGCTTGCTGACCGACTCCTCGACGCTGCTGCGGATGTTGTGGACCGGCTGGCTGATCCGGCGCGACAGGAGCGCCGTGTTGTGCTGGATGAGGTCGCGCAGACCCGTCAGCGAAGACCCGCCTTCCCCGCGGCGCTCGCGCTTCTCCTCCTCGACGAGGATCTGCGCCATCGTGACCGCGGTGAGGTCTTCCTTCGTCTTGTTGTCGATGATCTGGATCTCTTCGCCCGACTTGATCATCTGCGCGATCTCGTCGAGCGTGATGTACGTGCTACCGGTCGTGTCGTAGAGCTTCCGGTTCGCGTATCGCTTGATCACCCGCACCGGCGGACCTTCGCGGTCATGACGCGCTGTGTCAAGGTCGAGACCTTGCCGTCAGAGCGCCTCGATGCGACCATTCGACGTCGTTTGGAGGCGCGTCACACGCGATGCTCGTCAAGTGCGAACGCTGCGGCGCCGGCTACGATTTCCCGGTCGACCAGCTCCCCCCTGATGGCCTGAGGGCCAAGTGCGCCGCGTGCGGCCACGTCATGTGGATCCGTGGCGCGGGCGCGGGCGACGAGGCTGACTTCGACGATGTCGAGATGTCGATGGACGGCTCGATGGACGCGCCGCCCCAGGTCTTCGAGCCGCCGCCGCGCATCATCCAGCCCGTCCCCCTCGGACGAATTGGCCGCGCGCTTGGGGTCAGCACCGCGCCCCCGTCCGTAGACGCACCACCGCCGCTCGCGACCCCGATGCCGGGCATGTCGGCGCCGCCCCCGGAGTTCGGTCCGCCACCGCCCGAGCCGCCGCCCGAGGCGACGCCCGCCCCGCCCGGCCAGGTGCCGCCCAAGGTCGTCGACGTCTCCGAAGACTCGATGGTCTCGCGGGACGAGCCCCAGGCGAACGTCGGCTTCCGCATCGATCCGAAGGACCGGGAGAGCCGCGACACGCCCGAGCCGGCCTCGCAAGCGACGCCGGGTCCGATCGCTACCCCGACGCCTACGCCCGCGCCACCGCAGGACGCCGAAGAGCACGCGCCTGCAGATGAAGAAGCGGAGCCGGGTCCGGCAGAGCCCTCGATCGTCGTCGACCTGGACCATCTCGGCGAGGACGAGCCGGAGCCGGAGGAGACGCCGCCGCCAGACTCCGACCAGGCCGCCGCCTTCGCTCCGCTGTCAAGCACCTCCTCGATGCGGAAGACCAGCAAGCCGGCGATGCGCGAAGCCTCCACTGTGCTGGTGGCCGCACAACACGCCGAGGACCCGGGAGAGCTCAAGCCGGTGCGCCCGCCCAGCCTCTTCCGGCTGGTCCTGCTCATCTTCCTGCTCGCCGTCGGCGGCGTCGTCGCGTTCGTCTCGTGGGCCAACGACTGGCGGCCGATCTGGGAGGAGCCCGAGCTGTCGCTTCGAGTCGCCTTCGGGATGGCCGAACGCAAGGCGCCGCCCCCACCGCGCGCGCCGGATATGGTCGAAGCGGAGCCGATGCGCGGCAAGCTCGAGGTCCGCGACCTCAGCGTCGAGGTGATCAAGCTGGATCGGCGGAAGCGCGCGGCGGTCGTGACGGGGCGGCTCGTGAACGCGAGCAACCGGCGTCACGCGCGGATCGAGCTCGAGGCCACGCTCTTCGACGCGCCGGGCGCGATCCCGCTGAAGACCCGGCGACTCGGGTGTTGCACGGCCATCGCGCCCAGTCAGGTCGAGTCCGTGGCCCGCGACGGGGCGCACGCCCACTTCAAGGGCGGGCCGGCGACGGTGCAGCTCGACCCCGAGCAGTCGCGTCCTTTCACGGTGGTGTTCCGCGACGTCGACCTGCAGAAGGCCCATGCCGCCGTCGCGGTGAAGTACTCCGAGCAGGAGCGCCTCGGGAAATGAGGATTTGTACGAGAACAGGCTTGGACGGACCCTGAGCGCGGACGAGCGATTCGTCCCGTCGCGCTTCCTCCAGCGCCTGGCGAGCGTCCCCGAGCACGCGATGCGCGAAGCGCTGTGGGGCGAAGCCCTGGTCGAGTGCACTCCCGAGCGCGCGGCTGAGCTCGTGATGGCGACGCTGCGGGCCATGAGCCAGCGGCGACGCGGGGGTCGGGAGAGCTACCTCTCCCTCGTGCGGCTCGTCGAGCGGCGCCCGCAGGCCCGACTCACTCTGCAACTGGCGGCCCGCCACGAGGAGGCGCTGAAGCCGCTCTTCTCGAACGGGGCCCCGGTCCGCGTGGCCGAGGCGGACGAGCTGCCGCCGCCGCCGCTGAAGTCGGACCGTGACATCACCCTCGGCGAGCGCCGGTCCTGGGCCCGGCGTCCGGACCGCGACCTGCTCGCGCGCCTCGTGCTCGACCCGGACCCGATGGTCATCCGCAACCTGCTGCACAACCCACGCCTCATCGAACAGGACGTGCTGCGCATCGTCAGCCGGCGCCCCATCGGCGAAGACGTGCTCGCCGAGGTCTTCCACCACCACAGCTGGGGTCAGCGCCCGGCCGTGCAGCTCGCGCTGGTGCTCAACCCCTACACGCCGGTGCTGATGGCGGCGGGGCTCGTCGCGCTGCTGGACGTCGGGCAGGTCCGCGACCTGGTGGACGATCCTGGCGTTCATGAGGTGGTTCGGGAGCGCGCGAAGGCCGCGCTCGAATGGCGCGGCGAAGCCGGAACCGCGGTCCCGGCAGAGCTGGAAGAGGGTTAGGCGGGCGTCTCCGTCTTCGACTCTTCGGCCTGTTGGAGCTTCTGCTCCACGTCGGGGGCCGGGTCCGGGGGCAGCTCACGCACCTCTTTCTGGACGGGCTGCGTCTCGGTCTCGTCCTTCGCAAACGACTTCCGGAAATTGCGAATGCCCTTCCCGAGCGCGTCGCCGAGCTGCGGGATGCGGTTGTGACCGAAGACGACGAGTACGATCAGCAGGATGAGCAGCAGCTCGTGTCCGCCGATGCTGGGCAACGCCAAGGCCAGGATGTCGGGGTGCTCGGGGTTCATCACGAGGCTCCTTTGGGCCGGACTATACCACTAGATGCCCTCGGCAGAAGTGCTGCACCGGTCGCGACGGTCGCTGACGCCGATGCCTGCGTTGCTCTTCCTCGACGCACCTCTGGTGCGCCTTCGTCGTCGCGCCTTGGCCTCGACGCCAGCCCCTCGTCGCGTCCGGCTCATCACTCCCGCCGAGGTCAACTAGCGATCGCAGGGCCAGCTTTCAGCCACCCTTGGCGAGCTCGATCCGCAGAATCCGATCCCCCACCGTCAACGCGTCGACCGTGTCCTGGCCTTCCGTCACCCGTCCAAAGACGGTGTAGCGCGTGTCGAGGTGCGGTTGCGGGCTGTGGGTGATGAAGAACTGGCTGCCGCCTGTGTCCTTGCCCGCGAGCGCCATCCCCACAGACCCCGTGCGGTACGGATGCTCGTTGATCTCACAGCGGATCGCGTAGCCCGGGCCGCCCATGCCGTCGCCACGCGGATCGCCGCCCTGGGCGACGAAGTCCGGCACGACCCGATGGAACGTGAGGTTGTCGTAGTAGCCCTTCTGCGCGAGGCGGACGAAGTTCTTCACGGTGTTCATGGCGTCGCGGGCGTGCAGCTCGAGGGTCACTCGACCCTTCGTCGTCACCAGCGTCGCTTTCACGAACGGTGACGGATCCGCGAGCGCGGCGCTCGGCTCCGTCGATGCCACCGAAGCCGGCTGCGGCAAACGACTCGCGCGGCGCGCCTCGTGACCCTGGATCTTCTTGAGGGCGCTGCCCGCCGCGTCCGCGACGCCGCGGTTCGGATGGAAGGTGTGCTCCTCGAGCACATCGACGGCCGCCTTCGACTTCAACGCACCCAGGGCCTCGAAGATGGACTGAACCACCTCGAATTCCTTCGCCGCCATGAACCGGCGGTAGGCGAGCATCAGCGGCCCGGCGGCCTCGACCAGGTCGAGCTTCCCGGCGACCGCCGCGGCCTCGGCAACCACGAGCGCGTCGCCTTCCGCGATGGCGGACATCACCAATTGGCCCACGGCGGCGCCCTTCGACGTCTTGATCGCGCCGAGCACGGCGACACGGCCTTGCGGAGAGGCCTTCCGGAAGAAGCGCGCCAGCGCCTTGAGCCGCTTGCCCTCGGGCTGTGCGGCGAGGACCGCCACCACCTGAGGCTCGCGGTAGGCCTTCGGGTAGTCGGCCGCCCCGCAGCGGCGCACCCTGTCGGGGCGTGCACGCTTGCGGTCCCAGAGCGCGGCGGCCCGACATCGCAGATGTGACGCGCCCAGCGCCTTGGACCCCTTCTCTTCGTCGGCGGTCTTTCCGACGGGCGTGCTGGCGCCATACACCGCCTTGCCCGCGCCCGCATACTCCGCGCTCGGTGGGCGCTCGAGCGCGACATCGAGCGCGACGAGCACGGGGTGAATGGCCGCCGAGTCCGTCGCGACGCGGCCGGCTTTGAGCTCGCCCGCTGCGGCGACGAGCATCTGGGCCAACGCGGCGTCCGCGCCCACCTTCCCGAGGCCGCGTGCGGCCTGGACACGGACGCGCCAATCGTCGTCCGCGGCCGCCGTGGTCAACGCCTCGGTCCCCTTGGCGCCGTAGTTGGACAGCGCGCGCACGCAGACCGCGCGCACCGTGGGCGCACCGTCGCCAGCGCAATGCGTCGCCGCCTTCAGCGCCCCTTCGTCGACCAGCTTCTTCGCCCGCATCAGCGCGTAGGCCGCCGCGTAGCGGACGTCTGAGTCCTCGTCCTTCAGCCAGGCGCCGAGCTGGGCCGAGGTGATGTCCGGCAGATCGCCGTCGCGACGCTTCGCCAGCAGCCCGAGGCCTACGAGGCCGGCGACGCGCACCTTGGCGTCCGCCTTCTCGTTGGCGCGCGCGACCAGGAACGCAACATGGCGCCCATCGCCCAGACGACCCACGCCTGCAGTGATGCGGCGGCGCGCCTCTGGATCCTTCTCGCCGCCGTAGATCTCGATCAGCTTCGGCGCGCTCGAGGGCATCGCCGCCAGCGCAGAAATGGCCTCGCGGCGCACCTCGACGTCCGTGTCGGCGAGCGCCTTCTCGATCGCCGGGCGACCGCGCGCCTCCTGCAGCCGCCCGAAGGCGCGCACCGCAGCAGCGCGCACGACGGCGTCCTCGTCAGCGGCGAGTTCCGCGAGCCGACCGCCGCCGAGCGTACGCTGGTCCTCGAGAGAGACCACCGCGGCGAGCTTCTTCCGCTGGACCTTCCTGGCGTCGTCACTCTTCGCGGCGCTGGCCAGCACGGGCCACGCAAAAAGCAGCATCAACAACAACGAGCGCGTGTGGGTAGTCATCGCTTCCCTCCGTCCCCGGCCGGGCAGAACCTACAACAGGCGCCGGAGCCGAGAGAAGTTCCTTGGCCCCTGACAACGCTGTCAGAACTTGTCGGCCCGCACCGGTCGTGCTACCTCCGACGACGCTGGACGCAGTGCCCTGAGGCCATTGGTGGCAACGACGACGTACGCCCTTCGATTCATCGCGGGTCGCTACAAGGGCGGGGAGTTCCCCCTGCGCCCGAACCGCGAGATCATCGTCGGAAGAGGCAGCGAGTTCGACATGGTCCTCGACGAGGACATGGTTTCGCGCCGTCACGCGAAGATCGCGACCTATCACGGCCAGATCGTGCTCCAGGACCTCAAGAGCACCAACGGCACGTTCGTCAACGGCGAGCGAGTCACGGTCGCGAGACTCCAGGTCGGCGACAAGGTGCTGGTCGGCACCTCGATCATGGAGCTCGTGAAGCTCGACCGCGGGCCGGTCAGCCACGTGCCCCGTGATTCCGCCGTGCACGAGGTTGACGTGCCGCCGCCCGACAAGGAGACGGTCGGCGAGATGCCCGTCCAGCACTTCGGTGCTTCGCCGCCCGCGCCGGTCGCTTCGCGGCCGACGATCGACCGCGCCGAGGGCATGTCCGGGCGCTTCCCGGACGACGACATCACGCTCTCGGACCTGATCGAGCTCTTCGTGGGCAGCGGGCGGACCGGCGTGCTGGTGGTCAGCGACGACCACGAGCGCGAAGGGCGCATCTTCTTCCGCAAGGGCCTGATCTACTACGCCACCCTGGCCGCGCCGCAGCGGCCTGGCGAGCAGGGCGTCGAGGTGCCGCCGCAGAAGAGCTTCTTCCGGCTCCTCACCTGGCCGTCCGGTGCGTTCCGGATGGACGCGCTCGACCCGGCGCCGTCATTCGAGAACGAGATCGAGGGCGACAGCCGGTCGCTGCTCGTGGAGGGGACGCGGCAGTTCGACGAGCTCAAACGGTACGAGGGGCACCTGCCCGAACGCGAGCAGCGGCTGGTCCTGAGTCTACCGCTCGAGCAGCGTCTGTCAGCGCTCTCCGCCGAGGCGCTCGACACGCTCCAGATCGTCCTCAACCACGCTGAGGTCGGGCTCGTCCTGGACTACAGCGAGGCCAGTGATCTCGAGACGTTCCAGGACCTGCTCTACCTGATTCAGAACGAGTATCTCGTAATCGAATAGTCCGGCTTGACGCCTTCGAAGCTCGCCGCTAGCCTTCGCCCCTTTGCCCGCACGCATAGCTCGGCGGAGAGGGTCCATGGAGTTCTACGTCGTCGACCCGAAGACCTCGACATTCGATGACTGGGCGGGGCGGATCCGCTCTTTCCTGAGCGAGGAATCCCTCAACTATACGGAGGCCGACGGAGGCCTCTACTACATCGGTGATGACATCGCCGCGCCGTGGGACGAGAACTCGATCCTGTTCACGGTCGATGACAAGGAAGAGCGGCTCGGCGTGATCGAGCTGCGCGACGTCGACCGACACTTCTACGCGTTCGCGGACGCCCTCGACATCTTCGACGAGCACGAAGTGATCGACGCGGTGGGCCTGCATGCGAAGCCCGCGGGCGCCCTCTACGGGTTCCGGTGGAACAACACCAACGGGTGCCGCTTCCATCTCGGGCCGTCGGTCGGGTTCCACTTCTTCTGCGAAGACGAGGACACCGACTACCCGCCCGTGCTCGAGCTCGAAGAGGTGTGGAGCACCTTCTTCCGCGTCGCGTATTGGCTCGGCAACTCGATGTCGCGCATCCAGGACCTCAAGGGCGTCCACGTCGAGAAGGTCATGATGGACTTCGAGGTCGAGATCGGGTTCGCCCACCCGGCGTCGCGCGACGTGCTCAACGAAATCCTCAGCCAGGAGGACGGCTACGAGCGCACGAAGGACGGGCTGCGGGCCCGCTTCCGCGACCGCGACCTCGGCTGGATCCGCGAGTTCGTCTCGCTGCTGCCGCCCGAGGAAGAGGACTTCACCGGTGCCTTCTTCCGCGCCGTGTGGCGCGGCATGACGCCGCAGGGTGAGAAGGAAGTGTTCTACACCGGGATCGAGCGCCGCGAGCTGCGCCCGTTCATCCAGCTCCCCGTGCACCGGACGAGCAAGCAGCTGATGGAGAAGTTCCGGAAGTTCTTCAAGGGACACCGGATCGACCGTCAGGAGTACTACATCCCCGACGCACGGGCGTAACCGCGTCCGTTGATCCCCGAAGAGATCATCCAGGAGATCCTCGAGCGCACGGACATCGTGCAGCTGGTCGGGGGAACGGTCGACCTACGTAAGGCGGGGACCGTCTACAAGGGGTTGTGCCCGTTCCACGAAGAGAAGACGCCGTCGTTCATCGTCACTCCGGTGCGGCGGACCTACCACTGCTTCGGCTGCCAGGCGCATGGCCACGCCATCCGTTGGATGATGGACCACGAGGGTCAGAGCTTCCCCGAGGCCGTGCGCTCGTTGGGCGCAGCGTGCGGGGTCGAGGTGCCCGAGGCGCGGCAGGAGTCACCGGAGCAGCGGGCCGCACGCGAGCGGAAGAAGAGCCTCACCGAGCGCCTGCTCGCGGCGCAGGACAAGGTCGCGGCGTTCTACACCGAGGCGCTCTTCGGATCGGATGGCGGGCGCGCCCGCGACTACCTGGAGTCCCGCGGAATCACGCGAAAGGCGGCAGAGGCGTTCCGACTCGGCTGGGCGGGCAGCGACAAGACCGCGTTCGCCCGGTTCATGGACGACTCCGAGGTTCAGCGCGACGACCTGCAGGCGCTCGGCATCCTGCTGCCGCCCGACGAAGGCTGGGAGCCGGATCGTGTGCTACAGGGCGGCTATCTGCGGTTCCGCGAACGGCTGATGTTCCCCATCGTCGACGTTCGCGGAGAGGTCACGGGCTTCAGCGGCCGAATCCTCGACCCGAAGGCGAAGGCCGCGAAGTACGTGAACTCCCCGGAGACGCCGGTGTTCACCAAGGGGGAGCAGCTCTACGGAGCGTTCACCGCCCGCCACGCCGCACGACGCGCCGGACGCCTGGTGCTCGTCGAGGGGCAGGTCGACGTCGTCATGCTCTGGCAGGCCGGGCTCGAGGGGGCGGCCGCGGCCATGGGCACGGCGCTGACGCCGAAGCAGGTGCGCCTCGTCAAACGCCTCGGCGAGCGCGTGGTCTGCGTGATGGACGGCGACGCGGCGGGCGCCAAGGCGGCCTTCGCGAGTCTGCTGCCGTTCCTCGACGAGGGTCTCCAGCCGCGCGCGGTGATGCTGCCGCAGGGCGAGGACCCCGACAGCTTCGTGCGCGCCTGCGGCGTCGAGACCTTCCTGAAGATGGTCGACCAGGCGCCGCCGCTGCTCGACCTGTTCATCGACCGCGCGGGCACGGCGCACCCCAACGACCCGCCCGGACGTGCGGCCGCGCTGCGCGAGCTCGCGCCAGCCCTCGTGCTGCTGACCGACGAGGTCACCGCCGGCCTCTACCGAAAGAAGGTCTGCGACGTACTCGACGTCGAGCCGGAGATGGTCGGCGCGGCGATTCGCGGTGCATTGGAGGCCCCCCCGGCGAGACGTCGTGCGGCCCCGTCTCAGGAGGTCCTCGCGGGCCCGGCCCACGAACCCGTGCCGCCGCCCCCGGAGTCGTTCACGGGCCGACCTGAATTCGCCGCTTTTGACCCTCCGAGGGGCCTCGATTCAGTGCCGTCGTACGAGCGGCAAGCCGTTGAATTCATTGTACAATACCCCCACCTTGTCGAGCGGTTTTACGCCACCCAGGCTGACAATTGCTTGACCCACCCTGGTTTGGCTGCTTTCCTTGGCGACCTTTATCGGGAGGTTTGCGCCGGGCGCACTCCGAACGAGGACCGAATCCTGTCTCAGTTGGACGATTCGCAGGTGGTCGCCTTCATCCGTGACCTGCAGGCCAAACGTCCGTCGGTGGTTGACGAAAATGTCGACCGCGCCTTCGAGTCTGCCTTGCTGAGGCTCAGGAGAGGTCACCTCGAGCGGCGTCGCGATCAGTTGATCGCCGAAGGGCGCACGGCCAACCAGATGGGCGACCGCGAACGCGTGTTTGCGGTCTTCAAGGAGGCGGCGGCCATTACAGCCACGATCACCAGCCTCAATCGACCAGACCCCGAGGGAGCACACTAAGATGACGGTGTCCCAGGAGCTGCGGCGGGTCCGCGAGCTGATCGCGCGCGGGCAGAGCAAGGGTTTCCTGACCAACGACGAGGTCAACCGCGCCCTTCCGCCCGGGTATCTCCCGGAGCAGCTCGACGAGCTGCTCACCATGCTGAAACTCGCGTCGATCCGCGTGATCGACCGTGAGGACGCCGCCGCCGCGCGACGCCGCACGAAGAAGGACGGCGAGGACGACGACAGCGCATACGGCCGGACCAACGACCCGGTCCGCGTGTACCTGCGCAAGATGGGCTCGGTGTCGCTCCTCACCCGCGAGGGTGAGGTCGAGATCGCCAAGCGCATCGAGGTCGGCCAGATCCGCATCCGCGAGGCGGTGCTCGACAGCCCGGTGGCGATGAAGGTCGCCCTGCAGCTGGTCAAGCGCTACGAGAAGGGCTGCCTGCGGCTGAAGGGCCTCATCGCCGAGCCGCCGGAGGACGCCGAGGTCAAGGAGCCGCCGCCAGGCGAGCGCGTCGTCCGTCTCGCCGCCGAGATCCGGAAGCTCGACCGCGACCGCCGCAAGTTCCTGGAGCGGCTGCACGGCGTCCAGCCCATGAAGCCGTCGTACCGCAAGCAGCTGGAGACGCGCGCGCGCAACGCACGGGCCGGCATCAAGGAGCGACAGCTCCAGATGCTGTTCCTCAAGCGCGTGATCGACCGCATGGCTGCCCGCGTGAAGCTGCTCTTCCATCGCATGCTGCATGCGGAGGAGATGATCGCGAACGTCGCGCGGCGCGCTGGCATCCGTGACGTGGCCGCGTTCCGCCGCGACATGCGCACGCTGCGCAGCGTGAGCGACTACGACGAGATCGACAGCATCGTCTCGAAGTTCCGCACGCCGGATCCGGTGTGGCTGCTCAACCAGGACCGCACGCTCGCCCACGCCCAGCGGAAGCTGGGGCGCGTCGGGATGGAGGCAGGCTGCCCGCTCGACGAGCTGCGTTCGCTCTACAACGAGATCCAGGCCGGCGAGCGCGCCGCGGAGCGTGCCAAGACCGAGCTGGTCGAGGCCAACCTTCGCCTCGTGGTGAGCATCGCCAAGAAGTACACGAACCGCGGTCTGCAGTTCCTCGACCTCATCCAGGAGGGGAACATCGGCCTCATGAAGGCTGTCGACAAGTTCGAGTACCGGCGGGGCTACAAGTTCTCCACGGACACCACTTGGTGGATCCGTCAGGCGATCACCCGCGCCATTGCGGACCAGGCCCGGACGATTCGTATTCCGGTCCACATGATCG
>PVBE010229400.1_pt1 | contig 14053 bp, 8 predicted proteins | sample 1631181 | NCBI WGS metagenome assembly PVBE01 (sample SAMN08397723, study PRJNA350692) | Marine metagenome, whole genome shotgun sequencing project. | isolation source: water | place: Pacific Ocean | collected 2012-04 | reverse complement strand
GGGGCCATCTTGCAGCAGACGTTCGTGACGGAATTCGTGGTGGAGTGGCGCATGTGCGACGCGTGCGCGAGAAGCGCGGCGAATAGCGATCAGTGGAACGCGTGCGTGCAGGTGAGACAAAAGGTGGAGCATAAACGGACGTTTTTGTTCTTGGAGCAGATGATTTTAAAGCACGGGATGGAGCGAGACGCGATCGGGATCAAGAGTCAACCGGACGGGTTGGACTTTTATTACGGACACCGCTCGCACGCGCTGCGGTTTGTGGATTTTTTGGGGAGCGTGGTGGCGACGAGATCGAGAGCCGATAAACAGTTGGTGTCGCACGATGCGAATAGTAACACGTATAATTACCGTCATACGTTCATGACGGAGATTGTGCCGGTGTGTAAGGAGGACGTGGTGGTGATGCCGTTTAAGCTGTCAAAGGAATTCGGAAGCGTTGGACCGGTGATGCTGTGCACGCGCGTATCCAACTCGTTACAGTTCACGGATCCGGTGACGATGCGACAGGTGTGGATCGATCCCGAAAAGTACTGGCGGTATCCGTTCAAGGCGTCGGCGTCGGCGAAACAGATGATCGAATACGTCATCCTCGACGTCGAGGTGGATCATTCGTCCAGACAAGGGAAACTGTGCATGGCTGACGTCGAAGTCGCTCGCGCGAGCGATTTCGGCACGAACGACACCACCTTCTTCGTCAAGACGCACTTGGGTAATATTTTACAACCGGGGGATACCGCCATGGGATACGACTTGTCCAACTTGCAAATTGTCGATCCGGAGCTCGAAAAGTATTCGGGTAAACTTCAAGGCATCGTGCCGGACGTCATTCTCGTGAAGAAATCGTACGCCGAGAGCAGACGTAAGCGTCGTGAGCGCGGTGTCGCGAGAGCGTGGCGTCTGCAACGCATGCAAGTCGAAGAAGCTGATGATTCTCAGCAAAAATCGCGAGGCGGCGTCGATCGCATGGCGCAAGACGAAGAGCTCTTCTATCAAGAATTGGAAGAAGACGAAGAGACGCGCGCTCATGTTCAAATCTTCAAGGACGGGAACGCCATTAACGCCAACGCGTATGCGGCTTCGGGTGATGACGACGACGACGTGCCCGAAGTTCCGATCGAGGAGCTTCTCGACGAGCTGTCGTTGTTGCATCGACAAGAGGATCACGAAGGAGACGAAGGGGACGATCTCGATGATTCAATGCAGGAATAGAAGACGTAGTTCGTTGTACAGTATCACAATCGTTAAAATTACATGCGCCCAGAAAATCTTTAAACAGCTTCGACGGAGTCGTAGTCCACTCCGTCGTCGTAGTCCACTTCGTCGTCGTAATCCACTTCGTCGTCGTAATCTACTTCGTCGTCGTAATCCAAATCGTCCACGAAGTCTGAATCCATATCGTCTTCATCTGGGGATAAATCGTCGAGACGAACTTCGTCCCCATTTGGTTGCGACGCCCTTGTGGACAACTGGAAGAAGACGACTGGAGAAATGAGGTGCAACTGCCGCATGAACTCTGTCAGCGCAGCGTACGCTTCCTTGTACTCGGCACTGTCTTTATCGATGGGAACGGCAGCGGCGACATCCATGGCGTCGATGTTCGCGTCTTCTTCGGCGGTCTGCAAACCTTCCCATCCCTCCTTGCTCCGCACGAAGGTGCAAATGAAATTCGAAACGCTGTACACGGTGGTTGCATCGTGCGCCAACGCCTCGGGAATGCACTCGACGAGCAGCCGCGGAGGAATTTTCCCTCGGCCCGTCCACCTTTGCTCGCATCGCAACTCCGACTTGCGATTCACAATCTTTTCGTAGCACGATTTCGCGATATAAAGAAGCGCACGGATTCGAATATGCATCGAACAAACGGTGAGCGACGATCGGAGAGCGTCACTCTTACTCACGATCGTCCGCGCCATCTGACACGCGACGACCATGACTCGCGGTTTATTGGACGTGCCTTCGGCTTTGTCGAAGAAATGACTCACGTGATCGATGATGACGTCGATGATGAGGTCGACGCTGCGAGACCGACACGACGTCGCCAACGCGGGAAATCGCGATGTCCACGCCGGCACGTCCTTCCCGAACCACTCCCATCCGACGTGTTTATTGAAAATGTACATCAACACGTCCGGATGCAACGCGCTCAGCGCGCTTCTTTCGTCTCGAATGCCTCTCAACATCGTCCGCACGACCTCTTGAAACTGGACGGGAAATTTCTCGTGCGTCTCCTTCTCCGGCTGCCACAACATCCACCGAACGCCGTACGACACCTTTCCGACGAATCGTCGATCTCGTCGCAGACTCGTCACCCAATTCGCGCTCCGGCCGTACCACGGCGTCGTCTTCCCGAACGGTTTGTGACTCAGATGCCCGAATCCGGGATATATTTGCAACACGCCGTCGCACTTGGGCCGTCCCATGATATCCGTCGCGTTGTCGTACACCAATCCCGAGTCTCCCGACACGTCGCTGTGCACGTACACCTCCACCATCTCTCCTCGTTCCAACACGATCGGTTCGTTCAATTTCAATTCAACCATCACCCCTAGACTCGACTCGTGCGTCTCGTCGTGCGTCGGCTCGCCCCACGCCGTCTCGTCGAACAATCCCTCCACCAGCGGGTCCCGCCTCGCGTACCTTCCGTATTCCTCCGTCACGTTCGGTTCGCGCGGGACTTCGACGTCCGATCGTTTCACCGGCGTCTTGACGTACACGCGCACGCGTCCGAGACTCCCTCGCACCGATAACGACGTCACCTCGACTCGACTCACCGGTAACAGACTGTCGCACCCGATGGAGAAAAACACGCCGCTGAACGAGTGATCCTCGCGATCTTCCGTCTCGCTCGTGAAGGCGCTGAAGAAGAGGTCCTCGGACTCGCGTTCGAGCGGTGGGAGCGGCATGGCGCCGTCGCGCGACGACGCGTGCGGTCGATCGATGAGGGCGATTGGAGAATTGGGACTTTTTACCTCTTCGCGGGCGCCCGCGCGCTCGCGAGGCGCGAAGATACGGGAAAGATACAGCGAGCGAACGCGGTCAATCGGTGGTGATGTCGACGACGTCGGCCGTCGCCGGGGATCCCTCGGCGGCGGAATCCTCCTTGGTCACGTCGTCGTCGGCGACGGAGGCGACGTCTCTCTTCTTTTTCTTCCCGTCGGCGGCGACGGCGGCGTCGCCGAAGAGTCGCGTCCTGACCGGAGAAAACCGGCCCGGGGACTTCTTACTGAACGACTCGCTCTCCAATAATCGACGCTGTAATAAACGCTCGAGCTCGGGGACGTCGGCGGGCGTCTTCAACGCCGGCGCGGGATAGTTTACGTGACACACCCTGAGACCGTACCCGGTTTCCAATATGCGCAACGCGTCGATGTTTTCCGTGCGTTGTAACGGCATCGGTTCAGCCTTATCGTCGACGAAGAATCGTAAATACGCCGCGTCGTAACACACGGCACCCAAAACGTGCGTGTGCGGACGACTCAGACGAATCTCTCGATCCTTGTCTTGCCATTTCGTCGGCGTGAGATCGAGTTCGCCCGGCATGGTTTCGCGCTCCTTGACGCCCATGGCCGGAATCGTCGCTCGACTGAGATACATCGCGTATCCGTGCGCGTCTTCCACGCACTTTGGTCTCGTCTCCAACTCAATGCGCGCGGGATCCGTCGCCGCCGCGCACGTCGCCGCCGCGCACCCGTCCTCGTCTTCGATTTCCATCGCCAACACGCAAGCGTCCACCGAGTCGACGTCCAACATGCACTCCTCCACGTCCACGACGCACACTAAATCCCATCCACCCCCTGTCATATTCGCCGCCTCCCTCGCGTACGCGCTCAACGTTCTCTTCACCTCCGTGGACACCAACACCGTCTCCGCGCCGTACTCTTTCGCCGCCTCGACGACGCGATAATCATCCGTGGCGACGACGACGCGGTCCGCGCGTTCGCTCATCTTCATCGTCTCCACCACCCTCGCCACCGCCGGTTTCCCGTGCACCACGCACAAAGGTTTCCCCGCGAACGTCTGTTCGCTCCCATCCTCGTACGGCGCGTACACCACTCCCAACGCGAACGCCTCGGACGCGCGCCGTCGTCGCCGCGTCCCGTCCCGCGATTTCCCCCTTCGCTCCCTCGCCTCCTCCTCCCTCGACGTCTCGTCCTCCTCCACCCCTCGCGCGATCGTCGACGACCCCATTCGCTGTAATCGCGCGCGCCCGCCTCGAAACCGCGACGCGCGCGCGCGCGAACGTCGTCGAAACCGTCGCCGTCCCTTGCCTCGCGCGGGCGCCTCCGCATCCACTCTCGCGAACGCGACGACGCCCACGGCGAGGGAAACGACGACGCGCCATCGCGAGAGAACGAACGCAAAAATCGCGCGCATGTTCACGCGTCGTCCCCGGCGTCTCCGCGCGCGCGCGTCGACGCGTGACGACGATTCGATGCGCGTCACAATTCGACGCGAATTCCATGAAACATGCGATTCGACGGCGATGACGCGCGGGGACGACGCGATTCGGGCGAGGACGATGGATGCGCGAGGACAAAGTGAGGGAACGCGCGACGAGCGATGATGGCGCGACGACGGCGCGCGATGACGGCGCGCGAGACGCGCGAAAGCGCGACCGAAAGCGCCGAACCACTGGAAATGAATGAATGTGTCAATGAATGTTTCAATGCGCGCGCGCGCGCGCGAATGAATGAATGAATGAATCTCGGATGTGCGCGCGATCGATGCGTGGAATCACTCGAAGCGATGGGAAGACCCGGAGGCGCGGTGCTCGTCGTCGGAGGAGGAGGCGGAGGCGGAGGAGAGCGCGGGCGAACCGGGTCTCGAGGGCGCCTCGGGGAGGGAGTCGACGAAGGCGCGCACGTCGGCGCGAGTGTACGCGGATAAATCCCATCTCTCGTCGTTTGGATCGCGTAATTCGCGAACGGAGACGCGGCGGCGGTGGTCTTTGACGAGACACGCCGTCAAAACGCGACGCAAGACGAGAGCGTCGACGGAATCGCCGGGGACGCACGCGTCGACGTCGATGACGGTGTCGACGATTTGCATCACCAATCCGAGCGGACCACCGTCCTGAATGTCAAAGGGAGGACGACCGAGGACGGACTCGAGGACGGTGACGCCGACGCCCCAGACGTCGGATTCGGGTCCGCATCGCGGGTCGCTCGAGGCGAGGCGCTCAGGGGACATGTAGACGACGGTACCGTCGAGACGCCGCGTCGGCGACGAAGCCGCGTCCGCGGGGGCGCACAATCCGAAATCGCAGAGTTTACACGCCCCCGTTTCGTCGAACAAGACGTTGCTCGGTTTGACGTCGCGATGGACGACGCGCGCGACGTCGTGAAGAAACGCCAACGCGTTCGCGAGACACCGAACGACGCACAGGGCGGCGCGGGGAGACGAGTCGAGTCGACCACCCCGGCGTACGACGTCCTCGAGCGACCCCATGGTCATCATCTCCAGTCGTATGAAGGCGACGTTCGACGCGTCGTGAAACCCGAAACCGAGACATTTCACGATGCCGTCGTACCGATCGACGTCGTTTCCGTCGTCTCCGTCGTCCCCGTCCTCGTTCCCATTCGAACGCACGATCGACGTCGACTGCGTCGACCGCGCGTCGTCGTCCGAATCCGATCCCCGCGCGTCGCTGCCGCCGTCTTTGACCGTCGCGGTCAACGCCGCTGACGACGACCCCCCTCCCACCCGCGCGCGATCGCGACGCATCGCTCGCGATAACACCCGCATCTCCATCCGTACCTGCGCCGCCACCGCATCGTCGTCCACGCGCTTCACCACGCTCGTGCGTCCTCGACCGAGCACCTCGTCGCGCGCGACCGAGGTCTCGCACGACGTCTCAAACGACGGCGACGACGCGCGCGAGGTCATCATCGGACGTTTCCTCGGTCCTCCCGTCGCGTTCGCGCGCGCGTCCGCGCGTCGTCGTCGTCGTCTCGACCCGTCCCGATCTATCCAACCGTCCGCGTCTGCGGAGGCGCGTTCGCGGTCGTCCATCTCCGGGACGTCGACGCGTCGTCCGTTCGCTCGATTCGCGCGCGCGACTCCCACGACCGCGAACGAGGGGTTTTCTTGCGCCCGTCGCGAGTCCCGTCGCGCCCTCGCGTCGCTCGATGACGCCGCGCGCGCGCGGTCATCCGGGTCATCGCGCCCTCTCGAGAACCCTTTTTCGACGAAAGCGAAAAAGGACCGGACGCGCGGTGTCGGTTCGGGTCGGTCGGTCGCTGACGTCACCACGTCACCGGTCACGACTCCCCACCCACATCCGACGTCCATCGATCATCGCGCCGACGCGATCGCGCCGCCACCGATTCGTGTTCTCGAAAAAAGCGGTCGGTCGTGTCTCTCTGTGTCGTCTCTCGGTCGATCGATGGAATCGACGAGTCGAGAACCTTCACGGGGGACCCACACGATGTAAAACACGCAATGTGATTGGATGCGTGCGAAGGAAATCGTTCCTCGCGTGTATCGACGTGTGGGCGAACAGTGTGCATCCGCGCTCACGCGTCCACCACGCATCACCGATCGAATCGAATCCATCGATCGGCACACCGACGCGCACGAGAAGATGTCCGGACGAGGAAAAGGAAAGACTGGGAAGAAGGCCACGAGCCGGTCCGCCAAGGCTGGGTTGCAATTCCCGGTCGGTCGCGTCGCGAGATACTTGAAGGCTGGCAAGTACGCCACGCGCGTGGGCGCGGGCGCGCCCGTGTACATGGCGGCCGTCATGGTGCGTGATGATTTTTGAATTTTGTTTTTGAATTCATTCGCGGCGTTCGTTCGTGAGAAGAGAGGAGAGGAGAGGAGAGAGCGCTCTCGGGAGAGCTGGGCGCGATGACTGACCGATGGGCGTTCGTTGGATGCGCGTAGGAATACCTCGCGGCGGAAGTGCTCGAACTCGCGGGGAACGCCGCGCGCGATAACAAAAAGTCGCGCATCGTGCCGAGACACATTCAACTCGCCATTCGCAACGACGAGGAATTGTCCAAGCTTTTGGGTACCGTCACCATCGCGTCCGGTGGTGTCTTGCCGAACATCCACTCCGTCTTGTTGCCGAAGAAGTCCAAGAAGAGCGGTTCCGCGAGCCAAGAGTACTAAGCGTTCAAAGGTTCGCCTTCAGACACGCTCGCGCGCTTAAAAAAAAATTTCAAACCAACCAAAAAAAATTAATCATGGTGTTCATTAACACCACCACGCAGAGGAAAGATTGTTCGAGAATGTTCGTATCGGTGTCTCGACGCCGTTTTGTCTGGACGACACAAACGAATGGTGAATGAACGCGAGTGCTTTACACTTCTAAAAAACGAAACAATCGACGCTCACTCGGGCGCGCGAATGGCGAGACGATCGACGAGACGCTCGTTGTGCGAATCCCTGGCGAGTTTATCGAGCGGGAACGCCGTGCGAACCATGTACTCGACCCCCTTGCGACCTTTTTGATACGGTCGCGCGATGCCGAGAAACTCGAGCTCGGCGACGGCGCGCGTGAACCTGGCTTGGAGTTCCCAGAGCGTCTCGCGCGGAAGACCGAATGTGCCTTTTCCTCTTGCGCCACCACTCGGATTGGCCGCGGACGATGCGGTAGGTTTGTTCGCACCGCCGGTTCGACTCTCGCAAAAGCTTCGGAACCAATCGTGAATCGGCGCTTGTTCACCAAACCGCGCGAGAAGGCGGTACGCCGCCGAGGCGTCGGGGAGCGACTTGGGCACGCGCCGACTGGCTTTCAAATCGTACTCGTCGCGTCGACAACACGTACATCGCAAGATTTCACTCGGATCGGTGAGTGTATTCTCGAGCGCGAGACGGGGCGACGCTTGGAGCGCCGCGCGAACGCAGTCGACGTCGGTGACGACGAAGATTCCGCTCGCCGCGAGCGATTCGGGCGGTCGACTGGAGTACGTTCTCGCGATGGAGCGAAGGATGTCGCAAAACTCCTTCGATGCGCCAGATTTGCCGATAGACGCGGCCTTGGACGGTGTCGGTGTTCTCAACGCGAGCGCGAGCGATTGATCGCCCGTCTCCGGCGCCGGAAGAGCCGGCGCGCTTCGACCGCGAGTCGGCGATTTCGGAAGCACAAGACCGTCGGCGTCCGCGTCTATCTCCGCGCGTGGCGCGGCCGTCGGCGTCATCGAGGTCGCCTTAAACGACCCACCACCGCCGCCCTTTCTCTTTCTCTGCTCCAAGATGAGCGCGATGGCACGCTGTTGCGCGTCGACGTCTATCTCGCCACCCGTCGCCGCGCCGTCGGCGACGCCGTCATCTCGCGCCTCCCTCACCATCGTCGCCCTGGTCTCCGCCTCTCGCGCTCTTCGCGCGTCCTCCACCTCGAACGAGCCATCCTCGATACGCATCAGGAGAAAACGTAACTCGGAACCCTGTGCCGAGCGCATCACCTCGTCTTTGTCCAAGACTTTTAACATGGATTGAATCAAAACGCCAATCTCCGCCGTCGTAAATTCGTCGAGCACGCGCGAGCAGATCACATTCATCAGAGACCCACCCGCGCTTCGATCGTTCTCGGCGTCTTTCCCGAAATACCCGTCTCTCGAGGCGTCCAAGAGTAAATCAGCCATGGTCGTGATGGAGGTCTTTTTCAACTTTTGCTCGGACGCCGCGCACGCGATTTGAATACACTTGAGCGACAACGCCCATCGTCTGCGAAGCCTGTACACATCTTTGAGCGCCGCGCTCAGTTCACTCCTCGTGTATTTCGTCGACGGTGCGTCCTTATCGACGTTTGAGGATTCCCCGAACCCGTGTTTTCGTCTCGCGTACTCCACGGCGTTGGGTTCGAGAGTCCGAGCGAATTGATCGATGGCGTCGCCGTACTCGTCGTCGCTGTCTTCGCCGTCGGCACACGCATCGCTGGCGTCCTGCGCGAGGAGAGGTAACACCGCGCTGAGAGGTTCGGTCATGAAGTGGGTGAGCGTCAGTAAATGTAACGCCCGACGTACGGCGGCGAGAGAGAAATCGTGCTCTTTGAATCGAGTGTGTAACACGTTGAGCACTTCGCTGCCAAAGGCGGGGACGCGTTCGGCGCTCAACAACACGCGCTCTTGCACGGCTTCCATCATCTTTCCGGGAGCCCAGAGTTGGAACGCGCGCGCGTTCAACAGCGCCGCCGTGGCCGCGGGAAGCATGCCTTGAAGCGAGCCCACGCTCGTGGCTAAACCGAGAAGTACGATGACGGGAACGCTCGTCGCGAACTCCGAAACGCTTCGCAAGAGCGAATCCAACACGCGCGCGTCGAAACTTTCGGTGTCTTCGACGACGAGAACAACAGGGCAATTCATGCCTTGAATCGCGGGATAATCCCACGAATCGTCGCCGCTCTTTTCGCGTGCCTGTGACTCTTCGCGCGCGCGTCTTTTCGAACGTCTCGTCGCCGGCGACACTGCGACGGAATCGTCCCCGTTCCGTCCTCGTTTCTTCGACACCGCGAGCGCCGCACACGTCGATGGATCACCATCAACCCCGTTCCATACCGTCAACGGTCCCGGAGACATCGCCACGAAGGCGTCCCCACCGTTCCCCAACCGTTCCGTCTTCGCCGCCGTCGTCTCCTTGTGCCACCGCGCCAACGCGCGCATGTTCTTCCCACTCCAATGCGCCCCGCTTCGATCCAACTGTCGCATGATGACCCCGAACGCGACACCTATGCTACCCGTCCCCACTCCCGCGCGAGCCTTCAAATCTCTCGACCGTAACAACGCGCAGTGCGCCCGCCCCGTTTTTCTCAGCGACTTCGTCAACGCCGCGAACGTCTCCTCGTGATCGTCGCTGTTCACTCCTCCCGCGAGCACCACCCCCACGGGTACGCGCTCGTCCGCGTACGACGTCGTCACCTCCCGCGCCGTTCGCTCCAGGTACCCATCGTGCGTCTCCTCGACGAATCTCGACACTTTTTCAAACGCGTCGGCGTTCGCCTCGTCCACCACCTGTTGACAGTGCGCGTCCAGCGCCCCCCACGCGCGCTCGTACGCCCTCGATCGCGCCGCTCTCGACTTTTCGGACTCATCGCGAAATATCGGTTCAAACATCGGTCGCCCCTCCGTCTCGCTCGCCTCCGTCTCGCTCGGCGCTCGCGCGCGCGCGCGTTTACTGATGAAGACACCGCTCTTGATGGAATCTGTCGCGGCGGTAAACGCGCGCAATTGACGATCCGACGCGCCGTTCGCCCCGTCTCGATGGACGCGAGACGCCATGTCGAGACGTCGTCGCTCGCTCGAGACGACACGCGCGGCACGGGCGACGTGTGACGCGTGGGCGCGTTCGAGTTCTCAGATTTCTTTTGAAAATGAAAAGAAAATGGGCGCGCGACACAGGCTGACGCGGGGTCGACCGTCGCGCGTCTGGCGCTCGGCAGGATGGCTCCGAAGAAGAAGCCCGCGACGAACGCCGCCGGGGCGAAGAAATCGACGAAACAACAGGAGAAGGAACAGCGCGAACAGATCAAGAAACAACTGGTGGAGATCGAATCCCAGTCGAAAGGGTCGGTGGAGTATCGCCTCGACTCGCTGTTTGACGCCGCGTTGGGTTTAGAGCTGTGGTTGTTGGATAATAAGAAGGCGTTCCCCGCGGAGGCGGTGACGCAAAAGTGTCAGCGGTTGGGGGAGATCGCGAAGATGGCGACGTTGAAGACGCTCAACGCGGAGGACGCGTATTGGGAGCTCGCGGGGTTGTACAACATCATACACCGAGAGGCGTCCAGAAAAGAGTTGAAGCTGCAAAAACCAAACTTTATATTTCCGAGCGTATCGTTGCCGTGTCTGCCGCCGGACGATACCATCAGCGTTACCGAGTTGGAGGAAATCATAGGGTGTCCGCTCACGGCGGAAGCGCTCGACGCGAAAATCGCCGAGCTCGAGGCGGAGGAGAAGATTCGACAGATGACCGAGTAGAGAATTTTGATGAAAAAAGTAGATTTGTACATTACAGCTGCGCTGCGCTAGGGCGAGTGAAAACTGTATTCACTCTTGACGAGTCGACTCGCCGCGTCCGCGGCGGCGGCGACGGTCTTCCAGTCGTGGCCGGAGACGGCGATGCACGTCTTGGTGTCGCCGATTTTGAGCGCACCGGAGCGAACAACGAGGGCGAGTCGACTCAATTCGTATCGCGAGCGCATCGTGGCGGCGATATCGCGCAAACCTTTCAGGATGACGTCATCGGAGAGTCGCGCGTCGCCTCGGAGAGACGACGGTCCGTCCACAGCGGCGGTCGACGCGAGCATGGTCATCTCGGGCGCTCCCGTGATGCTCACCGCCGTTTGACACTGTACGATATCGATCGGCGTCTCGTCGACGCGAATGAAATCGTCGGGGGCGAACGCGGACGTGATCGACGACCGCGCCTTGGCGCCTCCAGCGCCGACGTTTAGCGAAATCGGCCGACTCGACGGCCCGGTCGAGGCGGGCACGAACGCGACGTCATCGCCAGATTTCCCGGATTTCTCCGTCGTCGCCGCGGTCGCGGTCGCCTTATCGTTCGTCTTTAGATCGGCGCTTGCGCCGCGGTCGTCCTCCGTCGCGGTGTCGTCGGCTTTTTGCCACACGGCTTTCAACTTGTCCGGTAACGAATCGCGCATGCGCGTCAAACCTTGTTCGATTTCTTCTCGTTGCGCTCTCGAGTACCGCGAGTTTCTCGCCGATCGACTCATGCCGCCGAGATTCTCCGCACCATCTACGGTCGTCGCCGTCGTCGCGTTCGTCGCCGTCGTCGTCGCCGTCGCGTGGCTTCGCGTCGGCTCCGCCGCGCCGTCCTCCGCCGCGCCGTTCTCCGCGCTCGGGGCGAGACTCATCTGATAACGCTTCAACGCCGAAATCTTCGGCGCCTCCCCGCGCGTCTTGTGCGTTTTACACCGCAGCGTCGCGTGCCAGTGATTCTTGATGGCGTTCTCCGGTCGACCGACCAAGAGTTTCGCCAGCGCCGCCCACTTGGTGCCCAACGCCTTGTGCCCTTCGATGAGAATTTGCTCCTCCTCGGCGCTCCACTCCCCGGTCCTGATCCCGGGGCGCAGGTGATTGAGATACCTATCGCGGCACTGTTTTCCTCGACGCCTTCGCATGTGACTGGCGATGTAACTCCACCGTTTCGCGCCGTATTTCTCGATGAGCGCGACGAGCTCGTCGTCCTCCTCCTTGGTCCACTGTTGCGTGAACCCTTTCCCGCCGCGATGTCTCGATCGACGACGCTCGGACGAGTCATCGTCGCCCGCGTCCTCATCTCCCTCACCGCCCTCCTTGTCGTCGTACTCGGATCGATCGTCGTCGTCGAACGCGTCTTCGTCTTTGAACCCATCCGCCGCCGCGAGCGCCGCCGCGCCGCCGTCCGCGTCCTCGCGCGCCCGCTCGCCGCCGTCGTTCGTCTTTTTCCGTTTCATCACCGAACCCGACGGCGCCTTGACGGACGCCGTCGACCTTGACGATTCTTTACGAGGTCGCCCGCGTCGTTTCTTCACCGTCCCGTTCCCACGAGCGCCCTCGGGCGCCGCCTTCTCCGCCGCCTGTTCGATTCGGTCAACCCGCGCGCGGCGCCTCGCGTCAGTCTCCCGTCACCGTCTCCACCCCGAACACGCGCGCGCGCGCTCGCACGAACACCCACGCACCTCAACCAACCAAAACAACGACCCTTCCCCCGGTTCACTCGCCCTCGGCCGATCTCGTTTCCGTCTCGACGCGTTCCGAGGCGTCCGCCGCGTCTCGTCTCGCGCCGCCTCGCCGTCTCGTCCCATCGCCACCCCACGCCCTCTCTCGCGCGCGTTCGACCTCGACCTCCTCGCATCGGACGTCTCCATCATCTCCGCATCCATCCCATCGTTCGTCGTCGTCGCGAGATCGCTCTCGCGCGCGTTATCACCGGAGATTGGCGCGAATGGGACGATCGCGTCGACGCGTCCCGAAACGCTCGCGGGGGACATCGATTCGATCGTCGCGCGCGATGGAGACGACGTCGCGCGACGACGACGCCGTGGAGACGTCGATCGAGACCGTTCGCGTCGTTCGCGCGAGCGCGCGCGGGGGAGAGGCCGCGAGTAGGGGACGACGAGGCGTCGTGTGAAGAAAGTCAATCCATTCCGTAACCCCAACCGCGAAGACGCGATCGCGCGAATACGCGAATAACGCGAATGCACGAATGGACTCGAATGGACTCGAACGCGCGAATAACGCGAACGCGCGAATAAGCGAATGATGTGATGCGTGCGAGTCGTGCCATTCGCGAGGAGACGTCTTCGCGTCCGCGAGAGTAGGACGGTCACGCGGAGACTTCGGCGACGACCGTCTCGAGATGCTCCCACTCCGCCATGTAGAGATTTTGTTTGGCGAGTTTTTCATCCTTTTCGCGTTGGAGCGCGGTCGCCCTCGCGACGTCGGCGCCGGCGTCGAAAAGTTGGGCGTCGATGGCGTCGATGTCCGTCTCGAGCACGGCGAGCGCGCGTTCGATCTTGTCTATGATCTTCGGCGCGTTGGCCACCTCCTTCTCCAGCGCGCGTCTTCGTTTGCGAGCCTCCTCTTCGGCCAGTCGCTCGGCGTTTTCCACCGCGCTCGCCGCGTTCGGCGAGTCGTCGCGTGTCGACGTCGTTTCGTCGTCGTTCGTCGCGCGTTCGCCGACGCCCAAATTTCCGCCGACGCGCGTCTCGTACGACAACGACTCTGGCCACCGCCGTCGGACGGGGCGCGGCGGCGAACGCCGAGTTGTGCGTGACGGTGCACACGGCGCCCTCCCATTCGCGCAAGCCTTCGCACAGGGCCTCGACGGTGGCACCGTCGAGGTGATTGGACGCCTCGTCGAGGAGTAAGACGTTGACGGGTCGCAGCACGAACGCCGCCAACGCCACGCGCGCCTTCTCGCCGCCGGAGAGCGAACCGATCGTTCAATCGACGGCGGCCGAACCCGTGATCCCGAGAGCGCCCAAGACGGATCTCGCGCGCTCGCTCTCGACGGTTTTGTCGACGCGTCTGGCGACGTCCAACACGTGCGTCAACGCGTCGACGTCCGCGGGTAACTCTTGCGCTAAATCTTGAGAAAAATACCCGAT
>PVBE012984739.1_pt1 | contig 14054 bp, 14 predicted proteins | sample 1631181 | NCBI WGS metagenome assembly PVBE01 (sample SAMN08397723, study PRJNA350692) | Marine metagenome, whole genome shotgun sequencing project. | isolation source: water | place: Pacific Ocean | collected 2012-04 | reverse complement strand
GGACACCGAAGTGTTCAGCTTCGCGCGCTGCATGGTTGACGATGTGAAGCGCTCGGTCGATACCGGCGTCAAGGGCATCGTCATGGAGGTTCCCAGCTCGACCCACATCATCGAGCGCGCCTACAAATGGGACCCCAACAAGGCCATCGACACCTCGGTGAAGGCCACCCAGTTCGCCAAGGAGAACGGCCTCTACGTCGTCTTCTTCCCCATCGACTTCTCGCGCGCCCCGCTCGAATGGGTGCTGGGCATGCTGAAAATGGTGGCGTCCGAGGGGCACATGGACGCCCTCGCCATCGTGGACACCTTCGGCGGCCTCGCCCCACACACCGTCGCCCACCTCATCAAGAAGATGCGCGAGGTGTTCCCGGACACCCCCTTCGAGCCCCACTTCCACGATGACTACGGAATGGGGGTGGCCAACACCCTCCTGGCCATGGCGGCGGGCTGCCAGGTGGCCCACACCTCGATCTCCGGCCTCGGCGAGCGGGCGGGCAACTGCGCCTACGAAGAGCTCGCCCTGGCCATGAAGACCATGTACGACGTGGACCCGGGGCTGAAGACGGAAAAGTTCGTCGAGGTCTCGCGGCTCACCCTTCAGCTCGCGGGTGTCACGGTGGCCCCGAACCGCTGCGTCGTCGGGGAGGAGCTCTACGACATCGAGAGCGGCATCATCGTGAGCTGGCTCAAGAACGCGGGCAAGGATTTTCCCACCGAGCTCGTCCCCTTCCGCGCCGGCCTGGTGGGCCAGCGGGAGCCGCGCCCGGTCATCGGAAAAGGGAGCGGGATCGATTCCATCGCCTGGTTCCTCGAAGAGCTCGGGATCAAGGCCTCCCAGGAGGAGATGATGGCCCTCCTGCAGGACGTGAAGGAAAAATCCCTGGGCGAGAAGCGTCTCCTCAGCCTGGACGAGTTCAAGGAGCTGGCCGGGGCGAAGTAACAAACCACTTCGGCAGGGCGCGAAAAGGGGGGTGGCCGGTGGGTCGCCCCCTTTTTTTGCCCCCCGCCCCTTTCGTATCGGCCGGAATAAAGTGGGAGAATGGCGGGGAAGCGCAAAACCCGGGCGTGCTGATCGACCCGAAGCCGTAACTCCGGGGGGAAGATTTCCCGGTCTTCGCCCTTCGGGCCCGATGGGGGTACCATTGCCCGTACTGAAAGCCCGGGCGGAAAGTTTTTTCTATAACCGGTCTTTTCTTCCAGGACACGAAATGGATCTTCTGCCGTGAAAGCCGCTCTTCTCGAAGCGCCCCGCAGGATGACGGTGGGCCCCCAGCCGGACCCGGCCCTTCCGGCCGGGCACGTCCTCGTGAAGGCGGCGGCCACCGCCATCTGCGGAACGGACGTCTCCATCTGGGCGGGCAAAATGCCCTCGCGCATGCCCCTGATCCCCGGCCACGAGTGTACCGGTGTCGTGGAGGATGCGGGCGGGGGCGTCTCTCTTTTGAAAAAAGGCGACCGGGTGGTCCTGAACCCCCTCGTCGCTTGCGGCAAATGCCGCTACTGCCGGCGGGGGCTGATCAACCTGTGCTTGAACGGCGGCCTCCGCGGCCGTGAGGTGCCGGGCACCTTCGCCGAGTACACCGTCGTCCACGAGGCCGAGGCCTTTGTCATTCCGGAAAACGTGAGCTTCGGGGGGGCGACGAATCTCGTCGGCCTCGCTACGGTGGTCTATTCCCAGCGCAAGGCGCCCTACATCCCCGGCGGGAGCGTCGCGATCCTGGGGCAGGGGAGCACCGGGCTGCTCCACACCCAGCTCGCCAAGGCATCGGGCGCGGCTTCGGTCATCGCCGTCACCCGGAGCAGGTGGAAGCTCGAGATGGCCCGGAAGATGGGGGCGGACCACATCGTCCCCGCGGGCGAGGGGAGCCCCGTCGAGGCCGTTCTCGGCCTGACAGAGGGCCTGGGCGCCCAGGTGGTGATCGAGACGGCGGGCTCGGCCGAGACCATGCGCCAGGCGCACGAGATGGTGCGCCCCGGCGGAGCGATCCTCCAGTTCGGAATCGGCCCTGCCGCGGTGGACGGCATGCCCGGCCAAACCTATTACTTCAAGGACCTCACCGTCATCGGCTCGCGCGCGTGCCTCCCCGAGGACTTCGAGCGCGCCGTCGAAATCGTGGCGAAAGGACTGGTCGACATGGAGCCCATCGTGACCCACCGCTTCCCCCTGGAGGCCATCCAGGAAGGGTTCGAATTCATCGAGGGCGGCGGGGACGGCGGCACCCTGCGGGCGGTGGTGGATATCAACGAGACCGCCTGATTCGGCGGGCGGGTACTTTTACCGGGGCAGGGAAAGATCATGCCGCATCAATATCCCCTGGTGCATATCGATGACGTAAAGCCCGAGAACATGGACGCGGACGAGGGCTGGCGCATCAGCCAGTTCCGGCTTCCGATCAGAAAGAAACAGGGCAGCGCCACAACCGCTTTCCACTCCCGCTTCCTGCCCGGCGCCCTCCACAAAAAACACCTCCACACGGAATGCGACGAGCTGGTCTACTACATCTCGGGCCGGGGCCTGGCGGGCGCCGGGAAGAGCTGTAAAGCGGTGCGGGGGGGGTCCTTCCGCCTCAACCCCAAGGGGGTGGAGCACTGGTTCTGGAACCGGGGCGTGGAAGAGCCGGTCGAGATGGTGGGCTTTTACCTCGGGGCGGGGAGCGTCGAGGAGACGGGCTACGTTTACCGGGGGGACGTGGCGGAAGCGGACGTTTCGGGCTCCCCGGGGCTTTACGAATATCCCATCGGCCACCTGGACGGCGTGAAGCCCGAGAACATGAACGCGGACGAGGGCTGGCGCATCACGGACTTCCGCCTCCCCCTCAGCAAGCGGGAGGGGTGCGCCTCCACCCTGTTCCGCGCCTGCTTCATGCCCGGGGCGGTTCACAAAAAACATCACCATGCGGACTGCGACGAGATTTATCACATCATCAGCGGCCACGGCCTGGCGGGAGCGGGCGAAGACCGGGTCGAGGTGCGCGGCGGGCACTTTCACTTCATCCCCAAGGGGGTGGAGCACTGGCTGCACAACCTGAGCGGCGCCGAGCCCATCGAGGTGGCGGGGGTCTACCTCGGGGCGGGGAGCGTCGAGGAGACGGGTTACGTCTACACCGGGGACGTGACGGAAGAGGACATCCGAAGCCGTACCGCGTAGCCGGGCAAGCGGCGGGAGGCCGGGCGAAAAAGAGAGGCTCGGTGAAGGAGGAGGAAAACAGGTTGGCCGGAAAGACCATGGAAGCGCTGGTGCTGCTCGAACCGGACCGCTACGAGATGCAGGAGGTTCCGGTTCCCGGGGCGGGGCCCGCCGAGGTGCTTTGCCGGGTGGGCGGGGTGGCCATCTGCGGAACGGACCTCGGCATCATCTCGGGCAGGTTCTTCCCCATGTGGCCGCCGGAGTGGCCCTTCATCATCGGGCACGAGTGGGCCGGGACGGTCGAGGCCGTGGGGGAAGGGGCGGGAGGTCTGGCGCCGGGGGACAAGGTGGCCGGAAGCTCGGCCGTGGGCTGCGGCCACTGCCGCAACTGCATGACGGGCCGCTACAACCTCTGTCTCAACTACGGGAACATGGCCTCGGGCCACCGCCAGTACGGGATGACGGCCCCGGGCGCGTACGCGCAGTACATCGCGGTGAACGCGCGCTCGGTGGTGAAGCTGCCGGCGGATTTCGACCTCGCCGAGGCGTCCCTCATGGACACCGGCGGAATCGGCCTTCACATCGCCAAGCGGGGCGGGATTTCGGCCGGCGACACCGTGGTGGTGATCGGCCCGGGCTCGATCGGTTCGATCGCCTGCCAGTGCGCCCGCGCGCTGGGGGCGGGGCGCGTCATCGTGGTGGGAAGGGGCCACCGCCTCGGCATCGCGGGCGCGCTCGGCTGCGAGACCCTCGACTACACGCAGGGCGACGTTCCCGCCGCCATCGCCGAGACCACAGAGAACTTCGGGCCGGACGTCGTGCTCGAGTGCGCCGGCACCGCCCCGGCGATCCAGCAGGCGGTGGGGATGGTGAAAAAGGGGGGGCGCGTTGTCATCGGCGGCCTCTCCCCCGAGGACGTACCGCTTCCGCTGCGCCGGTTCGTTCTCGACGAGATCGAGGTGGTGGGCTCGCGGGCGGCGCCGAACTGCCTGCCCGAGGTCCTGCGCCTGGTCCAGAGCGGGGCGCTCCGGCTGGGCGAGCTCGTCACCCACCGCTTCCCGCTGCGCTCTTTCACCGAGGCGATGGAGACCTTCCGCGACCGCAAGGGCGGCGCCCTCAAAGTGGTGGTCGAGCCCGAATGAGCGCGGGGGGGGAGATCCGGAGGGGGCGGTCCCCTGACCATCACCATCGACACGAGCGTCATCAACGCGCGGGGCTCCCTCCCGGACATGAACCGGATCGAGCGCTGGCACGCCGAGGGCCGGGTTGTGTTGCACACCCCGCCGCCCGTCATCCGGGAGGCGCAGACCCACCGGGGCGCGAAGGGGAGGACCCTCTACGCGGGAAAGGCCGCCGTCTTCCGGAAGGGCCGCCGCGCCGGAACCGGGAGAGGGAAGGAGGGCACCCTCGACCCCGGGGAGGCCGCCGCCATCCTCTTTCCCCACACCCGGCCCCACGCCGTGACCGAAAGCCAGCGCCGCGACGCCGAGATACTCTCGGCCCACCACCGGCTCCGGCACGACGTCCTCCTCACCCTCAATTCGCGGCATTTCATCCGGGGCGGACGGCGGGAGCGGCTGGCCCGGGATTTCGGCATCCGGGTCATGACCCCGGCCGAGCTCGTCGCCCTGGCGGGGAGGGAGCCTGGGCTTCTGGCGGGGGCAAACGGCGGAGGGACCGCCTGATGCGCGAGGGCGATTATTATTGCCGCCCCGGGGATGCGATTTCACCGGGGAAGTGGTATCCTAATGCTGACTAAATTACTCTTATTTCTCTGCAAACGGAGATGAACCCATGAAGGTTTCCGAGGCGGCGGCGGACAAAGTAAAAGAGATCATGGAGGCGAACGGCGGGGGATTCGCCGGAATTCTCATTTCTTTCGAGGGGGGCTACCGGCTCGACCTGGTGAAAGAAGAAGACGCCGGAAACTACGTCAAGATCGAAGACCCCCTCCTCGGCGTCTACACCCTGCCCGAGCACCGGGAGCGGACCGAGAAGGCGACCGTCGATTACGTCACCGAAGGCGAGACCAGCGGCTTCAAGGTGGCCCGGGAGCGCGCGCCCGGGGAGGATTCCCTCCTCTCCCAGATCCAGGACATCATCGACAACGAGATCAACCCCGCCGTCTCGACGCACGGGGGCTTCATCAACCTGCTCGACATCGAGGAAAAGCGCGTCTTCATCCAGATGGGCGGCGGCTGCGCCGGATGCGGCATGGCGGACGTTACCCTCAAGTCCGGCGTCGAGGCCCGGCTCAAGGAGCTCGACCCCGAACTCCAAGTGGTGGACACCACCGATCACGCCTCGGGGTCGAACCCCTACTACACCGAATCGAAAAAATAACCCCGTCGGAAATCACTCCGGCTCGATGCGGAACCGAAGGCGGTCCAGCGCCGCGCGCAGGGCCGCCTCCACTTTTTCGGTCGACTCCCCCCGCGCGAAGATGAAGCCGAGATAGCGGTCCCCCTCGGGAAGGGGGAGCACCCGCCCGCCGGGGTGGATGGTGATCTCCACTTCCTCGACGCCCTCCACCGCGAGCGCCTCTTCCTCCCCGTCCACCCCGCGGAGAATCCCCGCCCCCGGGATGGGAATCATCATGACCCCCGAGGCCCCCTCCATCCGCCCGGCGGCGGGGGCTTCCCGCCCCAGGGCCCGGCCGAGGATGAGCCCCTCGAGCGAAGCGTCCCCCTCGAAGCGGAGGGCCCGGGAGCAGCGCCCCCCGATGGAGCGCGCCGCCACGTCGATCACCCACGCCCCGCCCTCGTTCACCCGAAGCTCCACGTGCACCGGCCCTTCGCCGATGCCGAGCGCGCGGAGGGCGCGCGCGGCGGTGTCCGCGATCGTTTCTTGCGTCTCATCGGGCAGCCGCGAGGGGGTGACGTAGATCGTCTCCTCGAAGTAGGGCCCCTCCATCGGGTCGGGCTTGTCGAAGAGGGCGAGGACGCGGAGTTCCCCCCCTTCGAGAATCCCCTCAAGGGCCACCTCTTTTCCCGGAATATAGTCCTCGGCCAGGATCATCCCGGCCTCGTCCCCCCCCCGCGCGGCCGTCTCGGGCTCGCGCAGGATGGCCGTGATGCGCCGGAAGGCCGCGGCGAACTCTTCCGGATCGTCCGCCCGGATGACCCCCCGGCTCGCCGCGAGGAAGGTGGGCTTGAGGACGCAGGGGTAGGGCACCGTCCGCGCCAGCGCCTCCGGGCTGTCCTCGACCGAAAGGAGGCGGAACCCGGGCGAGGGCAGGCCGTCCTCCTCCAGAATCTGCCGCGTCTGGTACTTGCTCCGGACGGCGAAGGCGGCCTCGACCGGGTTCGACTTGAGGCCCAAGGCCTTCGAGGCCGCCGCCGCGAGGGGAACGGTGTCGTCGTCCACCGCCACCACCGCCTCGATGGGGTACGCCTCCGCGAACGCCCGGATGGCCCCCGCCGCCCGCTTGGGAGCTTGGAAATCGAGGGTGAGGGCGCTTCCCGGGACCACGTTTTCCAGCACGTTGGGCCGGTCCGTCCCCACCGTGACCCGGACCCCGAGCCTTTCCGCCGCCTCCAGAAAGTCGGACGCCCGGTAGGTGTTCGCCGTCATGAGGAGGAGGACGCGGGTCATGTAAGATTAAGCCCTAATCGTTTAGGGGTGCGATCCAATAGGAACCAAAAGTATAGGAGTCGTGGGGGGGTATGCGATTCGATTGACAATGATATTTTAAATTTATAGCGCCATTTTCGCTTAATCGCTTAATGAAATTAAATGGGTATACAAGTTCCCAAGTAGTGGTTCCTTTTTTTAAGTTTTCAATAAAATCTTTTCCTCTAAGTGAAACATTTAAGGTTTGATCCATAAGGTGATAGTAAGGTTCATCACCTTCATCTCTTAATTCAATTCCATAGCCGGGTGTTCTCATCTCGTGAATGACAGAGTTTCTCAAGCGGTAGAAAATTTCTACGTGACGGAAATCTGGGAGGACTGTCCTTGAGAGTTGATGATTGAGACTACCAAAAGTGGCCCAATCATTTTGGGAGAGGGAATCCAACGAATCTAGTTCGGGTTCTTGGAAAATTGAAATGATCGCATTTTCTGGCCATGAAAAATATAGTCTTTCTACCTCTCCTCGAAGATCCGAAAATAAATTACTGGGTGTCAATGTTAGAAATTTGTAAAGATGAGAAATGCTAATCTTGTTTCTGTCAGGCCAATCGCAAAAATCTTCTATGAATTTCAAAAATCGCTCACGATTATTGATTACTGATACATGAGAGACCTTTGCCATTGCATCTATTATAGAAATTAATATACTCATTCGATATAAGTTTGTATGAATTCCTGCTTCGAGTTTTTTTGCAGTCTCAAACATTTCATTGATGGCTCCGAAGTACGTTTCGATCGATTCTAAGATTGGGTCTGATGCGACATCGTTCATGTTCTCCAATCCTTCCCAGGTGATTTCTAGGGTGAGAGAAGCTCACCCCGCGTGCCAGCCGCCGTCCACGAGGAGGGAGGTGCCGGTCACGAGGGCGCTCGCCTTCGAGGCGAGGAAGATGCAGGGCCCGACGAGCTCCTCCATCTTCCCGAATCGGCCCATCGGCGTGCGCGCGGTGATGGCGTCGTAGACGGGCTTGTCGTCTTTCAAAACCTGGGTGAGGGGGGTTTCGATGTAGGTGGGGCAGATGGCGTTCACCTGAATATTCTCCTTCGCCCACTCGATGGCGAAAGAGCGCGTGAGGGAGATCACCCCTCCCTTGCTCGCGCTGTAGGGCCCGTAGGTCTGCCCGTGCGGGTTCTTGAAGACGGACCAGCCCATGAGGGAGGCGATGTTGACCACCTTGCCGCCCCCCGCTTTCTTCATCTCGGCCCCCGCCCGGCGGGTGAGGAAAAAGTAGCTCTTGAGGTTGAGGTCGAGCACCTTGTCCCAGTCCTTCTCCCCCACCTCGTCGAGGGTCATGCGGATGTTCGTCCCCGCGTTGTTCACGAGGATGTGGAGCCCCCCCAGGTTTCCGGCGGTCTCGGAGACCAATTTTTCTATCCCGCCGGGGTCGGTGATGTCCGCCTCGACGAGGAGGCACTTGCGCCCCATGAACTCGATTTCCCGTTTCGCCTCCCCGGCCCGGGAGAGATCGATGTCGGCGATGGCGACGTCCGCTCCCGCCGAGGCGAGGCCGACGGCGAGGGTCCGGCCGATCCCCCGGCCCGCTCCCGTGACGAGGGCGGCCCGCCCCGAGAGGTCAAAGTAGGATAGGCTCATCGCGCATTTCTCCTTCGGCTATGGCAGGGTGCGGTTTCCGATCGGCAAACCCCGATTCTCCCCTCCGGCGGGGGCGGGGTCAACGGAGCGGCGCGTCCGCTGCGGGCGGATCGGCGCCCTTCATTTTTCCGTCTTTTTCCCCTTGCCGCCGAATCGCGGGAGGCGCGTTGGCCCGCCGGGGGCCGTGTGATAAGCAGGGGGAAAGCCCTCTGCGGCGGAGGGAATGGAAGGAGGCGGGGATGGCACCGGCGGGCCGGAATCCGGGCTCGAAAGGCGGGCGGGCGGGCGGAAAGGCCCGCGATTACCGCTACAACTCCGGCGAGGAGATCCCGCCCCTCTACGGGCCGGAGGGGGGGCTGTCGGACCCGGCGCGGTACGCCGAGAAGCTGGGCGACCCGGGGGAGTACCCCTACACCCGGGGCATCCACCCCGACATGTACCGGGGCCGGCTCTGGACCATGCGCCAGTACGCGGGCTACGCCACCTCGGCCGACACGAACGCCCGCTTCAAGTACCTCCTGGAGAACGGCCAGACCGGCCTCTCGATGGCGTTCGACCTGCCGACCCAGCTCGGGCTGGATTCGGACGATCCGGCCGCGGAGGACGACGTGGGCCGCCTCGGCGCCGCGATCGACACCCTGGAGGATATGGAGGGCGTCTTCGCGGGCATTCCGCTCGATGGGGTGAGCGTCTCCTTCACCATCAACGCCACGGCGCCGATCCTCTTCGCCATGTGGCTCGCCGCGGCGGAGCGCCAGGGGGTCGCCCCCGGCGCCCTGCGGGGCACCTTCCAGAACGACATCCTCAAGGAGTACATCGGCCGGGGCACGTGGATCTTTCCGCCGCGGCACTCGCTGCGTCTCGCGGCGGATCTCATCGAGTACAGCGCGGCGAACTGCCCCCGGGTGAACGCCGTGAGCGTTTCGGGAACCCACATCGCCGAGTCCGGGGCCACCCTCGCCCAGGACGTCGCCTTTCCGATCCTGAACGGGCTGGCCTACATCCGGGAGATGGCCGGGCGGGGCCACCGCGTGGACGGTTTCGTTCCCGCCATGTCCTTCCACCTTGCGGTGGGGGGCGGGGTGGGACCCTTCCACTTCTTCGAGACCGTCGCCAAGCTGCGCGCCGCCCGGCGGTACTGGGCCGGTCTCATGAAGGAGAAGTTCGGCGCGAAAAATCCCAAAACCCTGCAGCTCAAGTTCTCGACCGGGATCTGCGGCAGCCGCATGGCGGCGCGGGAGCCCCTGAACAACATCGTCCGGCAGACCTTGTACACCCTGGCGGCCGTCCTGGGCGGGACCCGCTCGGTCAACATGGCCTGCTACGATGAGGCCTTCGAGATCCCCTCGGACGAGTCCATCCGCGCCGCCCTGCGCGTCCAGCAGATCATCGCCCACGAGAGCGGGGTGCCGGAAACGGCGGACCCCTTCGGGGGCAGCTACGAGCTGGAGGCCCTCACCGATCGGCTCGAAGGAGAGATCGCCGCCATCGTTGAGGAATACGAAGCCCGCGGGGGGATCGTCCCCTTCATCGAGAGCGGGGAGATCCAGGGCCTTCTCGCGCGCCAGGCCTACGCGCACCAGAAACGGATCGAGGCGGGCGAGGTAGCCTGGGTGGGGGTGAACAAGTACGCGGATGAAGGAGAGGACCGCCCGCCCGCGGGGATGAAGCTCTTCGAGGCCGAAGCGGACACCCGCTCCCGGCAGCTCGAAGGGTTGCGCCGGGCGAGGGAGCGCCGCGACCCGGCGGGGGCGGATGCCGCGCTGGAGCGCCTCCGCGCCGACTGCGTCTCGGGGGAGAACGTGGTGCCCGCCCTCCTCGGGGCGTGCCGGGCGGGGGCGACGGTGGGTGAGGCGACCGGGGTGATGCGCGGGGTTTTCGGAACGTACACAGAGCCTTCGGCGGTCTAGGGATGGAAAGCGGCACCCGCAGGCCTGTCCGCGTCCTCCTCGCCAAGCCCGGCCTGGACGGCCACGACCGCGGCGTGAAGGTGATCATGCACGCCCTCCGCGAGGCGGGGATGGAGGTGATCTACACCGGGCTTCGCCAGTCGGTGGACCAGGTCGCCGCCGCCGCTTTACAGGAAAACCCCGACGTCATCGGGCTGAGCATTCTCTCGGGCGCCTACATGGGGATCGCCCGGAAGCTCATGGCCCGGATCGAGGCCGAGGGGATGACGGAGGTTTCCGTCATCATCGGCGGGAACATCCGCGATCAGGACGCCGAGGCGCTCCTCTCCCTCGGGGTCGCGGCGGTGTTCCACCATCACGCCCGGCTGGAGGAGATCGTTCGTTTCATCCGGGAGTCGGTTCCGGCCGGCTGAGCCTGGCCCCTTTGCATGAGGTTACCCCTTGGACAAACCCCTCGCGGGCGTCCGGATCCTCGACCTTTCCACCCTTCTCGCAGGCCCTTTCGCCAGCATGATCCTCGCCGACCTCGGCGCGGACGTGATCAAGATCGAGGTCCCCGGTCGGGGGGAGCACGTCCGCCGCATGCCGCCCCACTTCGTCGGGGGGACCAGCGCCTACTTCATCGCCTTCAACCGGAACAAGCGGAGCCTCACCCTGAACCTCAAGGACGCGGAGGGGCACCGGGTTTTCCTCGAACTGGTCAAGCGGGCGGACGTTGTTTTCGACAACTTCCGCCCGGGCGTCCTCGAGCGCCTGGGGGCTGGCTACGAGACCCTGGAAAGGGTGAACCCGCGGATCATCTCGGCCTCCGTGACGGGATACGGCCTGACCGGGCCCGACAAGGAAGGGCCCGCCGTGGACCTCGTCATCCAGGCCCGCGGCGGCATCATGAGCTTTACCGGGGAGCCGGGCCGCCCGCCCGTCCGGATGGGGGCGCCCCTGGGAGACCTGGGGGGCGGGGCCTTCGCCGCGCACGGAATCCTCGCCGCCCTCTACCGGAGGGAGCGGACCGGGGCGGGCGGGAAGGTGGACGTCTCCCTCCTGGACTGCCAGCTCTATCTCGCAAGCTACCGGGCCCAGTACTACCTCACCGCGGGCGAGGTGGCCCGGCCCATGGGGACGGGCCACGTCTCGGCCGTTCCCGTCGGCGCCTTCGAGTGCGGGGACGGCGGCTGGCTGGTGATGGACGCCATCCTCCCGCACTTCTGGGAGGGGCTCTGCGGGGCGCTGGATCGTCCCGGGTGGCGGGAGGATCCCCGGATGGCGACTCCCGCCGACCGCTTGGAGAACCGGGACCATGTGAACGCCGAACTGGCCGGGGTCTTCGCCACGGCCCCCGCCGCGCACTGGCTCGCTCGACTCGCCGCGCACGGGGTTCCCGCCGGGACCATTCAGACCATCGACCAGGCCCTCGCCGATCCCCAGGTGCGCGCCCGGGAGATGGTGGTGGAGATGGAGCACCACGCCCTGGGCTCCATCGAAACCTTCAACAGCCCGATCAAGATGGAGGGAACCTGGGGCGCGGCGCCCTCGCCGCCTCCGCTTCTGGGGGAGCACACCGAGGAGGTGCTGCGCGAAATGCTGGAGATGGGGGAAGATGAGATCGCGCGCCTGCGGGCGCGCGGGGCGATCTGAAACCCGCGCCCGTGCAATTTTTTATCTGATCTCGGAGAAATCCTGAATGTTCCGCGACCGGAAGGCGATATTGCTGGACCTCGAGGGGGTTCTCTACGCCGGGAGGGAGTCCCTGCCCGGCGCCCGGGAAACCATGGAGGAGGTCCGCCGCCGCGAAATTCCGCACCTTTTCATCACGAACATCTCGTATATGCGCGCCGGGGAAGTGGCGGCTCACATGGAGGCGCTCGGCTTCCCCGCTTCGGCGGACAAAATCGTGAGCGCGCTCGAGTGCGCCGGGGAGATTCTGCGCCGTCTCTACGGGATCGGGCGGGCGCTCGTGGTCGGCGGCGGTCCGCTGCGGGACGTGCTCGAGGAGGCGGGATTCGGGGTTGCGGGCCCGGGGGAAGAGGAGGGGGCGGACCTCGTGGTGGTGGGCCGGGATGTCGATCTCTCCTACCGCTCCCTCAGCTCGGCGGCCCGCGCGGTGGCGGCCGGTGCGCGCTTCGCCGCCCTGAACCCGGACGTGCGCGCTCCCCTTGAAGGCGGGGGGTTTGATCTCGGCTGCGGGGCCGTCGTCAAGGCGATTGAGGCGGCCGCCGGGAAGCGCGCGGCGATCCTCGGCAAGCCCGCCCCCCATCTCTTCGGGGCGGCCCTCGAACGGCTGGGGGTTACCTCGCGCGAGGCCGTCATGGTGGGGGACAACCTGCGGACGGACATCGCGGGCGCCGCCGCCCTGGGGATGGGTTCGGTCTGGATCAACCGGTGGGGGCGTCTGCCCGGCGACCCGCAGGTGCAGCCCGACCTCAAGGTGGGGCGGGTGGACGAGATCCTGCCTCACCTTCCCGGAGGATGAGGAGTCAGAGCGGCGGCCTCACCGGCGGGTGAACAGGTTCAAGAGGATGGTGAGGATGATGCTGATGACGATCGATGTGGCGAGGGGGAAGTGGAAGCTGAAGTTCTTCCCCCGGTAGTGAATGTCCCCGGGCAGGCGCCCGAGAAAGGGGATCTTGGGCGCGGCCAAAAACAGGAGGCCCAGCACGACAAGAATGATTCCCAAGGTGACGAGGGTCCGGCCGAAGCTTCCGAACGTATCGAGTTTGCCGAACGGGGCCATCTTTTTCTCTCATTCCTCTCCGTCTTCCCCAATTCCTGTCCAGATATTTTCCTGCGCCCCCTTGGGCGGCGCAAGGCCGAGGTGGACGTAAGCGGGGGCGGGGGCGCACCGTCCCCCCCGCGTCCGTTGGAGAAATCCCGCCCGAAGCAGGTAGGGCTCCACCACGTCGACCAGGGAGTCGGTCTCCTCGTTCAGTGTGGCCCCGATGGCCTCCACCCCCACGGGCCCGCCGCCGTAATGCTCGATGATGGTCTTGAGGTAACGGCGATCGAAGGCGTCCAGGCCCTTCTCGTCCACCCCTTCCATGGCGAGCGCCTCGCGGGTGGTCTCGATGCTGATGGAGCCGTCCCGGCGGGCTTGGCTGAAATCGCGCACCCACATCAAAAGCCGGTTCGCCGTGCGGGGGGTCCCCCGGCTGCGGCGGGAGAGTTCGATCGCCGAGGGGGCGTCGATTCGAATCCCGAGGCGGCTGGCGCTGCGCTCGATGATGAGCCGGAGTTCATCTTCCGAGTAAAAGCCGACGTGGTAGAAGAGGTAGAACCTGTCCCGGAGCGCCCCCGAGAGGAGACCGGGCCGCGTGGTCGCGCCGATGATGGTGAAACGCTTGAGGGCGAAATTGATGGTGCGCGCCATGGGTCCCTGGTCCAGGACGAAGTCCACCCGGAAGTCCTCCATGGCGGGGTAGAGGAACTCTTCGACTTGCCGCGGCAGGCGGTGGGTCTCGTCGATGAAGAGGACGTCCCCCTCCTCGAGGCCGGTGAGGATTCCCATGAGGTCGGCCGGCCGGGTGAGAGCGGGTCCTGAGGTGCGGATCAGCCGGGTGTTCATTTCTTCGGCGATGATGTGGGAGAGGGTGGTTGCCCACCATGTCCCGAATCAGGGCCATGCCCTGATCGGAGTGAGGGGTTCCCCTGAACGGGGATATTTCGTCCCTGGGTGCGTTGGGTCCGGGAGGTGGGCAGATTTCGAGCGTTGTTCACGTATCCACGCGTGCGGATTTGGAGTACCCAAAACAACATAAAATTGTGACAAAACGAACTTCATATAAACGATATGGGG
>PVBE010233878.1_pt1 | contig 14054 bp, 14 predicted proteins | sample 1631181 | NCBI WGS metagenome assembly PVBE01 (sample SAMN08397723, study PRJNA350692) | Marine metagenome, whole genome shotgun sequencing project. | isolation source: water | place: Pacific Ocean | collected 2012-04 | reverse complement strand
CTCGCAATACTCGATCGCGGTTACAGCATCACCACTTCCAGCCGAACCGGTGATATTCTACGAAGCGCGGCAGAAGCACTTGAGGGCGAGGAACTCACGACCAGATTGGCCAGCGGAACTCTGACCTCTCGAGTCATCCGAGAGGATGGCTGTTAACGAGGTTCTCCTGCGCTATAATGCGGCACAAGGAGGCGACGATATCTCATGGCGAAGAAGCCAACATTTGAAGAGCGACTAGGTCGGGTTGAGGAGATCGCGGAAACTCTCGAAGAGGGTGACCTGAATCTCGACGATGCTGTCAAGAGCTTTGAAGAAGCCCGCAAGCTGATCACAGATCTTGAAGGTCACTTACTCAAGATCGAAAAGAAGATCGAGTTGCTTATGGGCGACGGCGAGAAGCAGCCCTTCGATGATGACGCTGAGGTTTCCGACTAATGGACGCGCTCACGTCAAAAGAAATCCTTGACCGTCATCGACTGACGGTTGAGGCCGCTCTTCACGACTTGCTGCCCAGTGGCCCGGAGAGCGTGCGCGTCATAGACGAAGCCGCACGCTATAGCCTCTTCGCCGGCGGCAAAAGACTGCGGCCTTCTCTGCTTCTTGCAACATGCGAAGCTCTCGGTGGTGATGTTGCGAATGCGCTGCCTGCTGCCTGCGCCATTGAGATGATCCACACGTACTCGCTTATTCACGATGACTTGCCTGCAATGGATGATGACGAGCTTCGTCGCGGCAATCTTACCTGCCATGTGAAGTTCGGTGAAGCGATGGCTGTTCTGGCAGGCGACCTGCTGGCAACGACAGCGTTCGAGGTGATCGCTGCCCATACTCCGAATCAGTCGATGGTCAGTTCGCTCGTTCTTGAACTGACGCGCGCCGCAGGGTGTCGCGGGATGATCGGGGGCCAGGTTCTTGACTTGCTCAGTGAAAACGCAGAACCTGAAATCAGCAGAGTTCGTGACATCCACAGGATGAAAACGGGCGCACTTCTCGCGGCGTCTGTTCGCTTGGGTGGGATTGCTGCGGGCTGCACCGATGAGCACCTTGACCGAGTGACTCAGTACGGAGAGGCCATTGGGTTGGCGTTCCAAATCGTGGACGACATTCTGGATGTAGAGAGCGATGCAGCCACCCTCGGTAAGACTGTGGGCAAGGACCGTGAGCAGGCAAAGATGACATTTCCTGCGTGCATTGGCCTCGATCAGTCGAGGGCAGAGGCAGACGCGCTGGTAGCAGAAGCGGTGGCGCTGATTGCACCACTTGACACGAAAGGCGACCTCGTGAGACTCGCCGATTTTATTGTGACACGACTGAATTGAGACCTCTATGGCAGGTATGCTCGAGACGCTGAAGTCCCCACGAGACATCGCGAGCCTTCCCTTGGATCGGCTTGAGGCGTTGGCGGAGGAAGTGCGTCTCGCCTTGCCGTCTCGTTTTGCATTGCGTGATGTTGAAGCGAGGAGTGCAGCCGGTTTGTGTGAATTGACGATCGCCTTGCACAAGGTTTTTGATTTCTCGCATGATCGTCTCGTGTTCGATTTGGGCTATCAGGCAGCGGCGCATCATCTTGTTTGCGGTGCGGCTGTTGATCAGCATTCGCGCGGTGCACCTGCCCGCTTTGACGTCGCTTCGCCTTACCTGGAGTTCCTGCCTCATCAACCTGGGAGTTCGATCTCCAAGGTGCTTGGCCTTGCGGAAGGCGGTATGCAGGGAAAGAACATTGCTGTCATCGGCGACGGCGCGATCGCCTCCGGCGAAGCGATGGAAGCACTTAACGCCGGCGGCGCCATGAACTCCAACGCTCTGGTCATTCTCAATGATAATGAGATGTCGATCTCCAGGGTGATGGGTGGAATGGGTGAGTACCTCTCTCGCATCCGTGTCGGTTCGACCTACAACCAACTCAAGAAAGACATGCACCGTCTTATCAAGGCGATACCTGTGGTTGGTCAGCGTCTCGATCGTGCGGCTGAACAACTGAAGGGTGCCGTTGCGAGTGCACTCGTTCCTGGCCACCTTTTTGAGACGTTGGGCGCGCGTTACTTCGGCCCGGTTGATGGGCATCACATTGGCCACATCATTCAACTACTTGAGGAGATACAGCGCCAAGAGGGCTTCTTTCTGCTTCACCTTGTGACGCGGCGTGAAGAGAGTCCTGTGATCAAAATCCCTGATCCGGAGCCAACAGCTGAAGAGATAGCGGACCCTGCACCACTGCTCGTTCATTCGCTCGAAGGTGAGAGCCGCTTTGTTGTTGCGTTGGCGGAGCCACTGTTGGAGCTGGCAAGAGCTGATGAGAGGGTGTCATTGGTAGCGGTGTCACCTCGAGAACTCAATGAGCAGAATCAATTGACTCAGGCCTTCGAATCGCAGTTTCCAGATCGCGTTTGGCGAGCCGATGTCGGAGAAATGCACGGGACTTCTTTTGCAGCCGGCATGGCACGTGCCGGACGCCGACCAATTCTGATGGCACCAGCTGCCGCGATGGCTCGTGCGCACGGTGAGATCATTGAGTCCATTGCTCTGGATGATGTGCCGGTTGTACTGCTGGCAACGGCATCTGGTGTCGTCGATGAGTGCAGTGGCGCTGAGCACGGCGTGCACGACCTGTCCTTCATGGGTGGGTTGCCGAGGGTCGACATCGCTTCACCACGAGATGCCGTTGAAGCCGGCGATCTGCTGACCTGTCTGATCGAAGCGGATCGACCAGCCTATCTTCGTCTGCCCCCCGGTTTTTCAACCGATCCATCGAGGTGTTTTCCAACCCGAAACGAGGTCGCTCGAGGCATAGGAGAGGTCTTGCGCCAGGGGACAGACATTGCCATCTGGGCCCTGGGAAGCACCGTTTATCCGGCTATGGAGGCCGCTGAGTGCCTCGCGGAGTCAGGCATTGAAGCGACGGTTGTCAACACTCGATACATGCGTCCCATTGACCATGCGCTTCTGACCTCGCACCTGAGTGACCACACCGTTCTCTTTACAGTCGAAGAGCACACTCTGCACGGTGGATTGGCTGCGACAGTTCTTGAGGTCGCGGCGCGTGACCGACTGGGTGCAGGCTCAGTTTTGCCGATTGCTTTGAGGGACGACCCCCTTGGACGTGGCGCACGACCGACACTTCTCAAGAGCCTCGGTATGGACGCAGCGGGTCTAACCGATCGGATGCTTGTTGAGTATCGCCGTTTTGTTCGGTCCGGGTCTCGATGATGCCAAAGAGAGATTCGGCGCCAGGGCTCTTTGATCAACAGACCATGCGCGAGTTGAAGGCACTGCGTCTTGCCTTTCAGCGCCTGCGAGGCGAGTCGGTCTCGGGGCACGCTTCATCCACTGGACATGGCGGCCGATTCGAGTTTACCGATCACGTACCCTACGCGTGCGGCGACGATTTGAGGTTTGTCGATTGGCAGCTTTACGCGCGGCTGGGCGAGCTCTATCAGAAACGGTTTCAGAGCGAGACGAAACTGAACATCCTCGTGTACCTCGATGACTCTTTCTCAATGACCTGCCCTGATCGGTCGCCTTGGCGGACAGCGTTGTGGATCGCCGCAGGCATTTGCCACGGGTACGCCGATGTGCATACAAGGGTTACGTTGCACAAACACTCCATCAACAGCATGGGCGACGTGCAGACGATTCCCTTCGGGGTCACGAAAAATCCTGGCTCAGCGCTGTCTTGTATTCGGTCGTGGGAGTTTCTGGGTGGTCGATCAGTTGCGCCGGTGATTCCACCCGAATTCGCCGGCGGTCGGAACAGCGTCCTGCTCCTTGTCTCCGATTTTCAGTATGCCGAACCCCCCGAGGAGCTGCTGGCAGCCTGCGCGGGAAAGGGAATGCAAATCAGTTGTATCTGTCTTGTGTCTGACGCCTTGCGCGCGCCAGAAACAGGTCGTCAGGTTGAGCTCAGAGATGCGGAAACGAATGAGGCCGTGAGTCTTTCGCTTTCCGAAGACCTCCTTTCCAGATACACCGAACTCTTTCAGCAACGCCAGCATCGTCTGGAACAGTCTGCGCGCCGCATTGGTGCAGGTTGGGTAGAGCTTTCGACACCCAATACCGTGGGGAACTTGTTTCAGCAGATGATTCAACGGGGAGTGCTTCCGTGATGGTGTGGGGGCAACCGAGTTATTTGAGTTTCCTCTTCGTGCCGCTGGTGTGGTTCCTGCTCCGCTGGTGGATGGATGGACGCCAGAAACGGGTCGTTGCCAGTACGATTGTCTGGAAGATGCTCCTGAAGGAGCCGATCGGAAAGGCGGTTGCAAATCGCAAGGTGCCACCATCAGTCCTTCTGGAGTGCCTGTTGCTGATCTTGGTAGCTGTAGCATTGGGCGACCCTCAATTCGCGCAACGTAGTGGGGCGAGAGAGACTGTCGTTCTGGTGGATCGCGGCTTTGCGATGGGTGCACCGAGCAGGCAGCAGGCTGTAAGGGAATTGCTCAAGGCATGGCCGACTGCTCAGGTCATTGGCGTTGGAGAAGGGCGCGATACCGCCTTTCTTGATTGGGCAGATGAGGTCGCGCGCCATGCAATGAGCGGGACACATCTGGTACTTGTGGGTGATCGGTTTGCTGCTGTGCCACCTGCTCTTGAAGTCCATGTCGTGATGAATCCCATCCGGAATCGGGGCATAACGGCGGCGGCACTAAGTGGCGAATCGTTGTTCATTGGAGTGACCGCTTCCAGTTCCGTTGAAAGTCGTGAGTCGATGCTTGTGATTGAAGGCGAGGGCGTTCGCGTTCTTCGGCGCATCACTCTTTTGCCCGGAAAGCAAGTGGGAGTTCTCATACCTCGCACCGAGGTGGTGAGTGACGTTACGAGTATCTTGAGCATCAAACTGGAAGGCGTTGATGCGATTGCTGCCGATAACAGTGCGATCATAGCGGTCAAGCAGGTGTCGCGCAGCGTTGGTGTTGAGCCTGGGCTGCAAGCAGTCCGTGATGCGCTTGTGGCCTCCGGTCGCAGAGTTGTGGGGGTCGGTGCCGATCATGATGGGGGAGGGCTGGCGCTGGTCGCTGGTCGGTGGCACGAAGGGCTGGGTGCTCGCCGTCTGGTCTTCCCGGCAGACGGTGGCCCATTTGGGGCGGTGGCTCCTGATGGAAAGTGGAGCGCAACGGGAGTGCTCGGGGACTTGCCGCTGACTGTGAACGAATCGACCAACGCCGTTCAAGTCAGTGCAGACTTCGAAGGTTCGATGGTCTTGCTCTCGAGGGGCGGGCAGCCGATCATTGTGGGGGATCCTGAAGCGCGTCTTGTGTATGCTGGCATCGATCCAGACGATCCCGATTGGGCGAAGAGCGAGTTGTTCTGCCTCGCTGTGGATCGGATGGCTGACTGGTTGGCGGCGGGTGACACGGCGCTTTCTGTCCCTGAATTCCTGTCTGTGGAGGAAGTCCGAGGCGATGCAACGCCGGAAGCCTCTCGGACGACTGTTGCGCGGGGCGAGCGCGAACCTCGGCGGCGAGCGCTCTATCCGTGGTTTCTTCTGTCTGCCCTTGCCGTGTTGCTTGGGCTGGCATTCATGGGAAAGTCGCGCGCGGGTCGCTAACCGTTGAGGGTCTGTGACCGTTGCGTTGCCGTGACGACAGCTGAGATGAGCATGGGGCGAAGGCCGTGCGATTCAAGATCGTGAATGGCTGCGATGGCAGTCCCGCCTGGCGTAGTTACCTGATCTCGAAGAACTGCCGGGTGGATGCCTGTTTCTTTGACTAATCGCGCAGACCCGAGCACCGTTTGGGTCGCAAGTTTCAGGGCGGTTTCTCGGGGCAGGCCCATTTTGACGCCGCCGTCAGTAAGAGCTTCAATGATCATGTAGATATACGCAGGGCCAGAACCACTCAGGCCGGTCACTGCGTCCATTTGATTTTCGGCGACCTCAACAACTTCACCGACAGCATCGAAGACTGCTGATGCAAGCTCCATGTGTTCGGCGTTGGCACATGGTCCGGCGGCGATGGCGGTGGCGCCGCAGTCGACCATCGAGGGGATGTTTGGCATTGCCCGCACGGTGGGCGTTGTATCGCCAAAAAGCTGCGCCAGATGCTCGGTCGTAATGCCAGCCAGAATTGAGATGATGAGGGTGTTGGGGGAGCATGCATCGCGCACCTGGGCTGCGACGTCATCAATGCCTTGAGGCTTGATGCAGAGAAGGACGATGTCGGCGTTGCGGACGGCTGCTGCGTTGTCATCCGTTTCGGCGACGCCGAGTTCGGTTGCGATTGCGGTTCTGCGGCTCGCGCTACGGGATGTGACCGTAATATTTGATGCGGGAAGCAGATCGGCTTTGAGGATGCCTCGGAGCAGGGCGGTTCCCATGTTTCCGATGCCCACGACAACAAGTTCTTGATTCGGATCAGACATGGTTGCTCCCTATTGGGTTTTCTCGTTGAGAACTGTGTAACATGATCGCGACATGAATGCCGATGCTTCGACTATTGGAGGGACTCATTGAAGCGGATCCTGATCATACTGCTTGTCGCGCGCCTGCTGCTGTTGTTGCTTTCTGCTACCAATGGTCTGCTGCCCTATGGCATGGATGCGGATACATGGAATGAGTCCGATGGCGGATTCCGCTACCGTGTTATCGACAATCGGTTCCTTGATCCCTTAAGCCGTTGGGACGGCAACGCCTATTTGACCATTGCGTTTGTGGGCTATGACCGAGGGCGTGATATCCGCTCAAATACGGCTTTCTTCCCTGGCTACCCGTGGATTGTGCGATGTGTTCATCATGGGTTGGTCGAGCCGCTCATGTCAACTGAGAGGTGGGGGCGTGAGACGCCGCCATTTGTTTCTGCCGTGGTGACAAGCCTCTTATTGTCAATTGCGTGTTTGTTCCTCTTTCGGATTTGGGCTGTTGCCCATTTTGAGAAGGAGGCGGTGGATCGGTCTCTCTTGCTTCTGCTTCTACTGCCGTCCGGATGTGTGCTGCATTTCGTAATGTCTGAGGGGACGTTTCTGTTCTGCCTTCTTGTGGCGTTCATCGCGGCCGACCGACGCTTGTTCTGGTTGGCGGCTCTCGCGGCTGCCGGCTGCGCCGTGACACGATCGATTGGCCTCGTCGTAGTCCTGCCGCTGTTTGTTTCCTGTCTTGAGGACCGACGAGAAGGGGAAGGGGCGCCTTGGCTATGGCTTTACATTCCGCCGCTTGCGTTTGTGGGCTTGCTCTTTCACATGGCAGAAGCGAACGGTTCCTTCTTCGCCTATTTCCACCAGCAGAACAATTTCTTCCATCACGCATCCTTTCCATCGATCCGCGGTGTTGCTCAGCTGTTTCGATTGGAGGGTAAGGACGCTGTTCATCTGACGCGTGATGCGTTTCAGATCCTCATGTCCTTGTGGGGACTCATAGGGTGCGGATTACTTTGGCGGCATTTTGCCGGTACACGCCATCGAGTGTCCTATTCAGTTCTCTGCATTCTGCTGATCGTGCTGCCATTACTTTCTGGGGCGCTGGGGGCGATGCATCGATATGTCACCATCATCTTTCCGCTTGTCGCCGTTTGGGCATCGATTCAGTGGCGCTATGCGGTATGGCGGTATGTCTTCGGCGGGCTCGCTGTGATTCAGGCTGTGCTCTTTGTTTTCTGGATTCACAATCACCCCATCCTCACTTGATTGAAGACAACCCGTGACGCGGTAGAATCGGCCCTCAAAACCCATTCTGCCTGAGGAGCTCGAAATGAGTCAAGTCTACATTGCTGATCTGTCCGATCATGTTGGAGAAACTGTGGAAGTCCGCGGCTGGCTCTACAACCGCAGGTCCAAGGGCAAGATTCACTTCCTCATTCTTCGAGATGGCTCCGGCTTCGCGCAGGGGATTATTGGCAAAGGCGATGTTGACGATGACTCGTTCGATGCCTGCTCCAGCCTTGGAGCTGAGTCCAGCATTATCGTGCAGGGATTGGTCAAGCAGGACGATCGCGCTCCAGGAGGGTTCGAGCTGGGCATTTCGGGCATCGAGATCCTCCAGACCGTTGAGGACTATCCCATAGCCAAACAGAGTTCGGATCAGTCCGGTCCAGGTCCGGATTTCCTCCTCGATCGTCGTCACCTTTGGCTGCGCTCCAAGCGTCAACACGCCATCATGCGCATTCGGCACCGCATTATTCAGTCGATCCGCAACTACTTCGACGATCACGACTTCATCAACGTCGATCCCCCGATTTTCACTCCTGCCGCTTGCGAAGGCACCACTACACTTTTTGAAACACCCTATTTCGATCAGACTGCCTACCTCACGCAGTCCGGTCAGCTCTACATGGAAGCTGCCGCCCAGGCCCATGGACGTGTCTACAGTTTCGGCCCGACTTTCCGCGCCGAGAAAAGCAAGACTCGTCGTCACCTCACTGAGTTCTGGATGGTCGAACCCGAGATTGCCTACGCAACCATCGAGGATGTCATGGACCTGGCCGAGAGTTTCCTGCAGCATATCGTCACGCAGGTTCTCACTCGCTGTGCCACTGACCTCGAGGCTCTGGAACGCGATACCGCACCCCTGACGGCCATCACCGCAGCCCCCTTCGATCGCATGACCTATGACGAGGTCGTGACTCGCCTCAACGCAGAGGGCCATGAATTCACATGGGGCGAAGACTTCGGCGCTCCCGACGAAACTGCCATCGGTCTCTGGTCCGACCGACCCATCATGGTCCACCGCTGGCCCCGCGCCATTAAGGCCTTCTACATGCAGCCCGATCCGAACGACGAACGCCTGTGCCTCGGCGTGGATGTTCTCGCCCCCGAGGGCAAGGGCGAGATCATCGGTGGGGCCCAGCGCGCCAACTCCCTATCCTACCTCGAACAACAAATAGCCGATCACAACCTCCCCAAAGAGGCTTTCGAGTGGTACCTCGACCTCCGCCGATTCGGCGCCTGCCCCTCCGCCGGCTTCGGTCTCGGCCTCGAGCGCACCGTCTCCTGGATCACCGGCATCGACCACGTCCGCGAGTGCATCCCCTTCCCCCGCACCATCTACCGCCTTACTCCTTGACCCACAATCACCGCGTACACGGTACCCATGAGTGTTTACTTCAATCGCTCGTGGTAGGTGAGCTTGAGTGCGCCGTCGGGGAGGAGCTGCCCCTCCATTTCGATGTTTCGAGTAGCGTTGCTCCACGTGACCTTCCAGTGTGAGGATTGATCGCCTTCAGAGGTGGGGGCGCCGATGTCCTCCTTTGAGTCAAGGAACGTCTGTATGGGAGTGAAGTCGAAGGAGACGGCTTCTCCCGTTGGGTGACTCGACTTGAATCCTGTGACCGAGTGGCGGGATTCGTCGGCGCTGATGGAAGTCGAGTGCTTGAAACCCCTATGGGCCAGCATCGGACTTGTGAAGTTCAGGAAATCGGTGCCATTGACGAGGAATCGATCAGGGTCGGGTTGCCAGCTGCCTGAGCAACCGACGATGAGGGCAAGGAATAGCAGGATTGGGGAGGATCTCATTTTGGCTCCTTTTATCAAGTGTACAGGATTTTCACGGTGACCCCTTGTCGGCACAAGTGTGTAGTATATACTACACACACAACAAGGAGAAGATATGGTTGTCGGAGATGAGATGGTTAACGATCTCGGTGGCTACATAAGGAGGGCGAGAGAGGAACTGAAGGAAGGTGATGCGCGGTTTTCCGTGCGTCAGGTGGCCGGACGCCTGGGCGTTCAGCCATCCTATTTGAGTCGAGTCGAGAGAGGACTCGAGGCGCCGTCTGAGTCGATGCTTCGGCGGATTGCAGAGGACCTGAGCGAGGATGTGGATTTGCTCCTGGCGTTGGGGGGGAAGATCTCCTCGGACCTGGCGGAGATCATTCGTAAGCGACCACAGCTCTTTGCTCAGTTGATCCGCGACCTGAAGGATATGCCTGATCACGGTGTGTTGCGCCTGGTGCGAGAGGTTCGCGATGGTGTCTGGTAACCGATGAGAGGAGATGATGATGATTGAGTTGAATCAAGGTACGTTGAGTTTCAGTTTTCCCGAGATTCATCCGAAGGCGAAACTGGCTGTCTCTTTTCAGCGGACGCTTCGAATTCCTGATGATGGCACAGACTATCCACTGCCGGCAGGGCTGGGGAAGTTTCCGATGGAACATGTAGACGATCATTTGCGGCGTGCGCCCAGCCAGTGGCTGGAGCATGGCGGTGTCATGCTGCCCATGTATCAGGGCGAGGCGATGTACATTGATTTTTCGTCGAGTTATGTTGCCGGCCACGACGTGCAGTACCCATTTGCTGTGAAGATTGCTGCTGGCAAGATCGATGCGGTAACGGGAGAGGGTTGGAGAGAGGAACTGTCTGCCACAAGACAGAATTACGTTGTTTCACCCGAACAGCCCTGGCTGGACGGTTTTTGCGTGGAGCAGGGTGTCATTCGTCAATTCGTGGCTATGCCGCTCGGCGCCGGGTTTTCGGTTGAGGAGCAGCTCACTGGCGAGGCTGAGCACGGCGGTTTGCAGATCATGGTCTATCCGATGTCAAAGCGGGCGTTTGAGCGGCATCACCCCAAGAAGGACGAGAGGGTGATCCGATGCTTTAGCTCCCCCCTCTACCTCGAGGATTCCGACCCATCCATGGGTATGGGAGCCGGTGGTCGTATGCGACAGCAGGTCTATGATGACCCGTATGATCTCGGCGATTGGGAGACGAAAACCAGCAGTCGTTGTTTTGTGCACCTGACCGATTCGCAGAGTTGGGAGAAGATCACTCGTCGCCCGCCCCCCACGGAACCGCCAACCGCGGCGACCTACAAGAAGGCCGGCGTGCCCTGGTTCGATCATTATGTCGAGGCGCCGGTTGTTGGGGGCTCTGGGATTCTTCGTGGCGTGAAAAGCGTGACAGAGATCGATACCGAGAAGGGCGGTCCTGCCGTGATCAGCGACGATTCGATCGCTGTCGATGGCGTCATTCAGCTGCGCAAGGACCTGTCAGATGGTCAGGTGCGTGAGGGCGAGTTTTAGTGCAATAGTCCCAACTGCCTCAGCGGAATGCGGGCGTCTTCCCTTCAATGGCAGGGCAGACAGAGGAGGGGGCGCCGTTCATTTCTTGTCTACAGGCAGCGAAGTGCCCCTGCTTTCCTCTTGCGCTACTCCACAGCGAGGCTGGCGGCGTCCACGCGGCTGACGTGGGGTTGGCCGTCCTTGAGGGAGATGTGGACGAGGTCGCCGTCTTCGAGGTCACCGCTGAGGAGCAGGTCGGTAAGGGGCTCCTCAATCAGGCGCTTGATGGTGCGGCGAAGTTCGCGAGCACCGTACTCGGGGCGGAATCCGACTTCGGCGATGTGAGTCTTAAGGTCGTCGTCGACCGTTATGCCGAGGCCGGCTCGCCTGGCGATGATAGCGAGTTCGCCCATCATCTTGTCAACGATCTTGACACTGTCGTCGAGAGTGAGTGTGTTGAAGACGAGGATGTCGTCGAGGCGGTTGAGGAATTCGGGTCGGAACGCCTTCTTGAGGGCACCGTTGATTTCCTGCTTTCGTTCTTCGTACGTGACGTCCTGGCGTGTTTGGTGATCGAAGCCGATGGCGCTACGGAGATCTTCAACTTCGCGAACACCGAGGTTGCTTGTCATGAGAACGATGGCGTTGCGGAAGGAGACCTTGAACCCCTTGCTGTCAGTGACCATGCCTTCGTCGAGAAGTTGAAGCAGGATGTTGTGCATCTTGCCGTGGGCCTTTTCGATTTCATCAAAAAGAACGACGAACTCGCCCAGTTCCTTTGCGGCTTCAGTGAGATAGCCACCTTCATTGTGACCGATGTAACCAGGAGGTGAGCCAATCAACTTGGCGTACTCGTGGGGGAGCGCATACTCTGAGCAGTCAACTCGGATCATGCGACTCTGTGAATCGTAGAGATAGTCGGCGAGGGCCTTGGCCAATTCGGTCTTGCCAACTCCGACATGACCGACGAACAGGAAGGCACCAACTGGGCGCTCCGGATCGCGGAGCCCGACAGCCGCCTTCTTAACAGACTTGCACACAACCTCGACGGCCTTGTCCTGGCCGATGACTCGTGTCCGAATCTCATCTTCCATGTTGGCGAATCGCTTCAGTGAACCTGCCGGTGTCTTTACTGGTGACTCGTCAGTCTCAACTGCAGCCTCCGGCAACTCCTCATCATTGGAGAGCTGTAACGACACCTGGTGAATGTCGAGTGTTGGATTCACATCGATGCACAACAGATACATGAGGTCCTGAAGGTCTTCGAGGACCGGCGCATCAGCCACCTCGTCCAGACGCTCCTCAAGTGATACGTTGTGGTCCGAGATGCAAGCACTGATGATTTCATGCTGATAATGGCTCTTGTCGCCACCCGATGCACGACGCACAAGCGCCTTTGCGTCGTCATCAGAGAAGACCCGAATCTTCACGAACTCGTCGAGAGCTTCGCAGTACTTGAGCACCAGGTTGTAATCAGCGTGAATCATGCGAGTATTCCCTCCGTCATCTTCTTCTTCCCTTGTCGGCAAAACACAGGCAGGAAATCGACCAAAAAGACGCCGTAGGGGGTGGAATCCCCTAACTACCATGTGCCGTCCTGATACCATTCGGCCATTGCAGGAACGCGAGTGGAATGAAAATGCAACCAAGAGATGAGAAGGACACAAAGTTCGCGGCTCGATGCATCATCGATGGCATCCTCCCGCAAACACTGATGGAAAAGGTTCTGCGCTCTCAAGAGGATCTCCTGGCCCGAGGACGGCCTCTGACGGTGGCGCAGATTTGTGTGAAGAAAAACTGGTTGACCCGCAGTGAAGCCCGATTGCTGCTGGCCGAGGATCAGGACCCTCCAGAAGGCCTGATCGATGGTTTCTCCATCACGAAGCTCCTTGGAGCAGGTGGAATGAGCCGTGTATTCGAGGCCTTTGTTGTGGATGGTGGAAAAACTGTCGCTCTCAAGATTCTCGAGCCTCGTTGTGTCCGTGATGCGAAGCTGCTCCAGCGATTTCAGCATGAAGGGCGCCTTCTCAGCGGGCTCGATCATGAGAATATTGTCGGCTGTGACGGTCTCATCGAGTCGGACGGCCTTCATGTTCTGGTACTGGAAAATGTTTCCGGGGTGGAACTGCTGGAACTCATCGAAAAAAACGGCGCGTTCCACGAAGATGCTGCTGTGTATATTGTCCTGCAGACCGCTCGCGCCCTCACTTACCTGCATGCCCACGGCATTGTTCACCGTGATGTCAAGCCAGGCAATATCCTCCTGACGAACGACAATACCGTCAAGCTGTGCGACCTCGGTCTGGCCTCAGGGTCGGATGGCGATGCCTCGACCACGGTCGGGACCGTGGCTTACATTGCCCCCGAGCAGGCAGTCAGCGCGTCCGAAGTGGACACCCGTGCAGACATTTATGCGCTCGGCGTGACCCTCTATCATCTTGTGGTAGGCGAGCTGCCTTTCACAGGGGAAGACGATCGTGAGACTATTGCCAAGCGCTTTGAAGAGTCATTGAGTTCACCGAAACTGAGTCATGTATCCCCGCATGTTCACTATTTCATTCAAAAGATGATGGCCACCGACCCGGCGATCCGCTATCAGTCGCCACTGGACTTGATCGCCGACTTCGAGGAATCGATTGAGGGGAAGGAGACCTTGACTCTCAACCCATCAAAGCCAGGGCCCACCGCCGGCGCACCTAAGTCAAGACGGCGTACAACGGAGAGAAGAGGCCGCCGCCGATAGCGCCACCACCAGTTTGTGGTGACGCTCCAGAGTTGTGTTAGGTTTTGCTGTCAATATTCCCATCATATTCAACAAGGATCAGGAGCTTCAGGAATGAGCGATACCTGCACGAGTTATCGGGTTGGCGATACTATTGCCGACTTCACCCTCACTACATTCGAGCCATCTACGGGCGGCTTTGGTGAGTACAGTCTTTCTGCCGCAAAGGAAGATGGCAAGTGGACCCTTCTCTTTTTCTATCCCGCCGACTTCACCTTCGTCTGAGCGACAGAATTCGCTGCTCTGGCAGAGCGGCAAGATGATTTCGCAAAGCTCGGTGCCAATGTCGTTACGGTGAGCTGTGACACACAGTTCACTCACCTCGCATGGCAACGGGACGAGAAGGAACTGAG
>PVBE010237874.1_pt1 | contig 14055 bp, 13 predicted proteins | sample 1631181 | NCBI WGS metagenome assembly PVBE01 (sample SAMN08397723, study PRJNA350692) | Marine metagenome, whole genome shotgun sequencing project. | isolation source: water | place: Pacific Ocean | collected 2012-04 | reverse complement strand
TGGAAAGCTTCTATAAACTCCTCAAGGCCGGGAAGGGCAGAGCAGATGCGCTGCTGGCTACACAACAAGCTTTCCGCCAGGGAAAACTGAGGAGCACTGATGGTCTAAATGATTGGAAGAAGCCATACTTCTGGGCTGCCTTCCAGCTCAGTGGTGATTGGGGGCCGATTCAAGGTTTATAAAAGATCTGTTTTGCGACAAAACCTGAGATGCCAACAAGAGAGGAAAATTCCTTACTAATGATTTCATGATATACAAAGCACAATCATTAAAACGCCAAAATCATGCTAGAATAAAAAAAATGCTTCTCAAAACAACCAACAATGAGACTGAAAGGATTGATTAAATCCAATTTTATTAATGGTATATCGGCTACCCTATTGATCATTTCTCCCATTATTACACTCCCATCTCATGCTGCAGAGGGATATTGGCTAGATCAATATAGCGCCCTTCTCTATATGGCGAGCTTTAATCTTGATTCACAGTTTTCAGAGATGAAGCGACGTGGTGCACATACAATCATGGTGCATGCAGATTCATTACCAAGGCCTATCCTCAGGTTTATTGCTTGGCGGGCAAAAGTATCAGCAGGCCTTGAATCAATTGCTTGGATTCAGAGACCAAATCAAACCAACTTGAAGCGTGCTGGTTCCTTAAATGGATACAAAGGAGTTCAAATAGATGATCACTTCTTTAACAACCCACCTCTTAGCATGAGTCAGATGCGTGATAAAATAGGGTCTAAAGAGCTTTGGTGTTCTTTCCAACCAAACCAATATTCATACAAGAATGCCCGTCAATGTGATCATATCGATGTACAAATATATCGAAGAAGATGCAGGGAGACTGGAGATTATGCGTACAACCTAGGTGCAACTGGCAGAAAAAATACAGCTGTAGCTGTCTATCACGATGGATCTAGCAATGCAGATATAGAGTTGAAATGCATGGAATCAGACTTGCGCTCTCTAGGGAGTGAGATTTTTGTATTCAAGTGGAATAACCCAGAAGCATTCATCAACTATATCTTAAAACAAATAAAGTCGATCTTTTAATACCTGAAAATCCACGAAAGCATTAAAACATATTCCATATTGGACGAAAATGCGCAATAAAACAATCCATCCTTAAGCAACTCATTTAGTTCGCCAAAGCCTAGCCAGTCGTTGCGAGTAGACAATAGATAAAACAATACGTTAATCAATAACAAGGCAAGATTTGGCCATTTCCTGAAAGACGAGGGCATAGACCTTCAGAATAGAGACTAGCCTCTCTATTACATTGAAGAGATAATACTGGGTTGCATTAATCATGTATTTACGAAATAACTCATCACTAACCATTGCGCAAAGGCAAAGACTAAACCATGCGAGATGAACAAAGGCCTATCAGAGACAAACTATATAATCTACAGAATTCGATTGACCGACAATGGGCAGCCAACTACTTGAACAAAGAATAACTGGATACATAATTGGTCATGAGCCTCACAGGTCTTGGAGTGTTGGTGCAGGAATTGAGGCAAAGTAAAATAACTCTATCAATAGTAAAATTCACAAATCAAGGAAGCCATAGCAATACCTAGATTTAAATAATATATATTCAAGATCATTATATTGTAAGATTGAATGAACTGATATTCATAATAATTCTGAGAAAAGGATGAGAAGGGGTTGACTGCTACCCACTGATCTAGTATGGAAGTAGCATCTTCACTTGACATGAATGTAATCCCCACACTAGTTGCCACCGCAGTAATCAGTGCCGCTCTCTCAGCATGGCTAGCTTACGCAAAAGGATGGGATGGCAAGCTATGGGGGATAATTGGATTGCTTTTAGGGCCACTTGGTCTGATAGCCTCAGCAGGCCTTCCTGATCAAAAGCTACACCAAAAACTACGATATTTAGAAAAGTATGGTAAAGAAGATATAAATGATCAAATACATTCTTCAACAACGCCAAGACAGCTCTTTAAGACAAGAAAAACTAATTCAAATCCAGAAACGTTTAATGTAAGGATAACCGCAAGCTATGAAGAGATCTGGAATGAGGCATGTAGAACAGCCTCAGCAGATGAAGCTGATTACGAAAAATCATACCTGGGCTCCGAATTAATAGAGCTCAAAGATGCAAATGGTGAATTGATAGCTCGTTTTGAAGGTGAGCCTTCTGGCAAGCGCCGTGTGTTTAAACGCTTGTAGAGACATTCATTCAGGCTAAAAGGATTAAGCTGAAGAGGGATATGGATAATGCTAGGATAAGATTCTATTATTATCAATCATCTCTTTGCCATGAAAGACGTGCAAGAGGAAGGCAGAGGTATAAAGGGGTTTAATCCCCTAATAGCATTAATTAAAGCCTCTTCAATAGTTCTATTACTCTTAGCTGTGATCTTCACAATTGCAAAAATAAATGGCTTTAGGGTTTCAAGTGTAAGGAATGAATTAAAAACTGCACATTCGAAAGCAAAAAAAGGCTCATCAGAGAAACCCACAAAACCATCAAAAGAACCAGAGTATTTCAATCCAAGGGTGAATAAGTCAAAAGATCTAGATTCCACACGTGATCCTGCCGCTGAAATCCAGAAATATGTTTGGGGTTACAGAGATAAGTCCACACCGTGGCTGGATGATATTGATGAATTCAAACGAGGTGTTGGAGACTTTGCCCGGGTACAAGAATGGATGCTTCATGATAGATCAAAGTCTAGGTATTACCCTTCTATTGTAATTGGGGATGGCGAGTTCACCAATGAGGAATGCAATGTAGAGGGTGGAACTCTAGGTATGTATCATGGCAAATGCGAGTCTATCCTCGTAAATTTCAGAACAAAGAGTTTAGTTTACGAACATCCCATTGAAGTTCTGACAACTTTAGCACATGAATATGCACACCATCTTACAAATATCACTGTAGGGAATCAGAACATAAGTGGATTGGAGGCAGAATTAATTGCCGACTGTTTTGCTGGTGTCATGCACGGGTATTGGGCAAAATGGAATAAACTCACAGAGGAAGAATTTAATCATGCTGGCCGCATGATGATACAAGTCTCCAAAAGCGAAAATAGCATGCTTGATGAACATGGTGATCAAGGTCAAAGATTAGGAGCATTTCTTGCGGGGAAAGCAAGAGCTGATGGTAAGATAACCACACTATATAGAAACTTTTGCATTGGTCTTGATGAAGTTATTAGCTTTTCAAAAGGGCTTCCATAGGGCAAGCCAAGCGATCAAAGCTTAGTTGGTAGACTTATCCGTTTGCTGATTAATATTTAGGTTTTAAACGATGTAAATAATAAATGTATCATCAAAATCATCCAATGGCGCTTGATTCACTTAATGGTATCAGAAGAACAACTCTGGAGTGCCTCCTTTCCTATCTGCTTTAAAAGTGGAATTGATGTGGAATTAAATTTCCAGAATAATGCATTGGCGATGGAAGGTTCTGTGTCTATATTATCTTGAATTACATTCAGTAATTCATCGTGATCTTTGCCATTCTTGTAACTTAATTGCTTATAGAGCTTAAGTTGGTTGACTGAAGCTAAATTAAGTTTCACCACCGCCCACTCTGCTGCCTTGCCATATGGACGCATCGCTAGTCTCAACACCTCACCAACCTGTACGGGTGGGAGTGGCCAACTAATTCGGCCTTGAATACCCTGTGTTGATGTGCTATCAGTCTCCTTCTCCCAAAGCAAGTTTATCCCTTTTAAAATCTTGATTTCAGCCAAAGGGCTTCCTATTACTATTACTGGTGATGGATCTACGATATGTACGTTGTATACCCATGAATCTGTATCATCCTCGTGGTATTTCCATGAATCACTATCTTCCTCGGGTTTGCTAATAATGATTGGCCCTGGGGATAAAAGGCAAATCTTTAATCCTTCTTCCTTAGAAGAATCACCTCTAGCTGCACCAACCGAAACCATTCGTTTCTGAGTTCCGATAAATCTTCTTATTTTAGTCATCAATGATTCAGTGGGTTGGCTTGAGGGCTTCTTCGTCTGTGCTTGCAGAGGCTGACTTACCAAGCCTAGAAGTAGAACTAAGAGCGAAAGCTGTTGAAATAATTTCATGGCGCAGTCTTTTTATTCCTTCTTATAAATACTATCAAAGTAGCAGCCGATACGGGTAAAAGCACTGGAACGATCTTACGAAATGATAAGCATATCTGAAGAGCTAGCAGGGTATAAACTATTGGAATCGATGCCAAGAGGATTCCCCTCCTAGTTTTTAAGGCTTGCGCTCGCGTCAGCATATATGCAATTAGGGCCAATATTATAGTTGAAAAGGTATTATTAAAAGGTGTGGCTGGCATCAACCAATGAGTGTTAGCAAGAGATTGAGCTAATACAGCCTGTAAAAAACCACCCGGAATAGTTTGCTTGCTAAGAGTGATAAATTTAGGATCTTTATAGTCTACATAAGCAAGAAGACCATCTGGAATTGTGTGTTGATCAGCAACAGTCGACATATCAGATCCCTTATATCCATCGCTAGCAATGATTAAGCTGTTACCATCAAATTCCTTGAGATGTGATGTATCCGAAAGGAATGAAATATACCTTGGATCAAACCAGTTTATGCTCCAATCTAGTATTGCATCCTGGGGAATTGGCTTAACAGGTATCTTAGGCGCTAGAGCATATGCAAAGCTTCTATAACCAAGTGATTCCAGTAGGATTAAAGGAGGGCGACGATCTGTGGTATCCATTGCCACTGATACATATACAGGGATTGCTCCTGCCTCTGCTAACAGTGGCGAAAGGCTATCCTTTGATCTAAAACAAGGATCCAGCGCTGATTCATCCGGGGAAAGACTATTAGGAGGGCACAGACCAGCAAATACTTGCCGATTCAGATATCTATCACGTTTAAGCGTAGCTGCTAATTCTAGGTCTCCTTCAGGGTTAGCGCTTGGTCTATCAAGGATGAAATCAAGACCTATTTTTTTTGGTCGGTCTACAGGCAGAGCCACCAAGACTTTCGCCAGTACGGCTTGATTGACACTTTTTTCCGTTGGAGATTCACCGAGGTCCTCATAAATTTGCTGGCCAAGTTGAAGCAGACCAATTGGTCTTGAGTTGGGCCCTGGTTGATCTGTTAGTTGCCTCCAACGTGCTTGCCAAAACAGACGCTGATTAAGGAGTGTCTGATTAGGTGCAATGAATGGGTCAAGATCAGAGGCAATTGAAAAAATACCAATAATCGCGAGAGAGGCCTTGAGGAGTAATTGAACACGAGCATCTGGCAAAACTCTCCTGATCAAATTAGGGCGCTTAATTCCATCCTTCTCAATTTGCTGAATACGCTCACAAACCAAATCAACGATTTCATCCTGTTTTCGCTCCTGAGCTTCCAACCATTGAGTATTTGAAAGGTGAAATTCCTGCGCCTGCCTAGGTGATGCCCATGTAGCCCTAACCGGGATGATTATCTTTTGTTTGCGTGTCGCAAGTGTTATCTCCTTCGTAACTTCATTAGAATTCATGGAATCATCTGTCCACAACAAAAGAAATATATCTGACTTCTCTAGTGCTTTGTAGATCGCTACTGCCCAATCCTCACCTGGCTGTATATCCTCTGGTGCTTTCCACACAAAGAAACCTTTATTGATAAGACCTATATAAAGTGCTTTGGCTAAAGTTGAATCTTGGCTTGAATAACTAAGGAATATTGACAAAGATGCAACAGGTCTCATGCTTACACAGTTAAGAATGCAAGAATAGCACAAAAGCTAATGTGGAAATCTACTCGCATATCCCTTATTTATGGGCGATATGATCGTTTCAGCTGATCAGAGACCCAATCATTCAACTCATCCACCTTCTCGAAACCTACGGCTTCAAGCGCACAACGAAGACGAGGTAACGCATCAGTGGAAGACGACGCTGAATTAATTACCAAGCGAAATGAGGCAAGCCCTCTTTTCAATTGTTCTGAGCTTCGGGCATAGCGAGAGTTAATTTCTTGGAAACCCATTAACTCACGAAATGCTATAAAAATAACGATTAACGCCATCATAAGCTCCGTAATCCAATCGATAGCATCTATCATGTAGATAGCCATTGCTAGTGATGAAATACTGCCAACAATACAAACAATAAAAATAGCAACTAATACTTTATTCTCAGCTCGCCGCTGGATAATAATTTTTGAATCCAACCAATTAATTTGAGATTCCATCCATGCCTCAATAATTTCAATCCGCTGTTCTATTGTCAACTCAGATGGATCACCTTTGATTTTAAGCTGTATAAAGATACTGCGAAGGAATGTTCTCGTCCAGGAAAGACCCAGATGCCGTTGACTACGGAATAGATCAGCCACATTCCTTCGAATACCAAAAAATGCCCATAATTCCTGAACCAATATTGATTCAGATAAGCACCTAAAGGCAATGAAATCCTGTCGTTGCCTTCCTTGTATCCCTGGAAAGTAAAATAAGGCATACACAATTGAAATCAAACCTATGACCTGCCAGCCAGGCCTTGCGAGAGTAAGACTTATCAGAAGGCCAATGAGCAAAAGGATTATTATTTTAGATCGATAGCGATTTTTGTAGGTGTTAGCCTGAGAATCAATATATTTCCAAAGCCCAGCATTATCATCAGTGGCATTAAATTGTTTTTCAGATGAACTACTGCATACCTTATGCCTGTTTATTTGATCAAGCTTGATAGGTGTTGGCATTATTCCTTCAATAGAGGGCTTCAGCTCACTATCTAACCAATAAGTTCTATCCATGCGAGTTCGCAATGACATATCACCATGGCTACTTTGCCTAGGGGTGTTATATTCAATGAGAGCACCTGGTTCATGAACCGTGATCACTTCATCAATAGAAGAAAATCTTGGGTGAACTTCATTTCTTTGGATGGATACTGAGTGCGATGTTCCTCCCGGTATCAACGTCGTTTCACCATTGTTAAATGCAAACAACAAATAACAATTTCTTACGACGAATAAGCTTTGCTGTTCATAGCATTCCGGCGATTTTAAAGATGATTGTTTTTGCTCAATCAAGCCTGCGGGTAAATAATCCGTTGGTTCAAGTAATTCATCACATTGTGAGAGGAGGAAATCAAAACGTTGCCGTTCATAGATACCATGAAAATCAAACCGATATAAGTCTCTACCCTTTGGTAATGCAGCAATTAATTTATGCTCAGCCATGGATGCGTTATTAGTTGCTTCATCTTTTATTACCTTAAGGAATACCTCTGCAGCATCACTATCCAAGCCTGCTGCAAGGCCATTGAGCATATAAATTGGTGTGGAGGGCAAATGAGCGAGTAAAGATTTTAGGTCTTGCTCAAATAATAAGCATACTCGTTTTTCCACTCCTGGGATTGGATCACGATGACCTACGACAGATACAACGAGTGGAATGGTTGAGAAATCATCATGAAAGGTATATCCTGAATTAGCAGCAGAACTATGCATATAAATCAGCCGTCGGGGTTATTGAATTCATAATAGTTAAATAGGTCATCCGCCAAGGGCGTGTAGTATGTCTCACCAGTTTGCATAACGTACTGCCGCCAGAGATCTAAAAGTAACTCAGCATAAAGGGATTCCGCCCATTGTCTGTCTGCCTTTGTCTCTGCATTGACTTTTAGATATCTTAAGGATTTAGAATTATATAAGTCTCCTTCCCGCAATTCCGCGTCTTCAGTACTATCTGCCGTATTGTTGGATTTACTGTTACTAGACGCTTCCGTTGATATCTCCTTATTTAGCAGAGATTTAATAACTTGTCCAGCCTCAGTTGAGAACTCAGAGTTGGCAAGCATACCAAGATCTTTCTCATTATATAAAGTTTCGAAAGAAACAGTTTTGTCTGCCTTATGAAGCAAAGCTTTCAAAGAGCCTATCGTTGATTGATCACGTTGTTCGATCGGGATCCAAGGCATAATTCAATCCTCCTCAGTGTTAAGTGTTTCCATTTCTTTGGAATAAGCCTGTAGGCGTGCGTTCAAAAGAGCTTGAACATCATCATCGTAGGAGGCCTTAACCTCTTTTGCAATTGAAACTTGGTAAAGCATTAACAACGCAGTAATTGAGAGGACAAGTGAAACGATGAGAAAGAATAAAGAAAAACCAATTTGACCATACTTACCAGCAAGTAATTTAGCCCAAAATTGTTCGGTGGCTTGTGCTACAGCAGTTGTGCCACTAACCCAATCAATGCTCTCGTTTTCGAGGTCCTTGAAGTGAGTTTTATATGTTTCAGGTTCCATTTTCCTTAAATAGGAAAGTGCAGACATTGTATTTATTGCTTTAGTCTTTTGCTGAAGGGCTAGCTCTATTTTGGTTATCTTATCAGAATTAATACGTTCAATAATTTTCTGTTGATTACAAACACCGGGGATTTTACCTATGGAACCATATTTCTTGATGAGTTGAGGGTTTGTAAGACTTTCATTTCTAGCGCGCTCTGCAATAGTTCCGTAAGCTCTAACAAAATCACCTTGATAGCGCCTTTCATCTGCTAAATCCTTTCTAGGATTATTTTTTAGCTGATCATTTAAAGCTGAACAAGAACCCTTGGCATTCATAAGTGTTGCATCACCTTCCTTGAGGCTCTTCAACTCTTCAGCTGAATCGTTTTTTAATTTCTCTAACTTCTCCTTACCAAGCTGAGCTGCATAAGTTGATTGTATCTGCCTGTTCCCAAGGACAAGATCAACACCAACCCCGGAGAATGCGGTCTTTGTCAAACTTAATAGTAAAAAGGCAATCAAGCCAAATGTGGCTGACTTTGATTGGATAGGGTCATGTCTATCAGTTGATTTTTCTCCTGATACATTAGAAGCCCAAAGAATAAGATAAGAAAGAATCACAGCAGCCGGCAATGCAGCTATTCCAATCGGTGTCAATCCAAAGGTAAATAATGGAAGTGTGCAAACAAAATCCCAGAGCGTAGAAATACTCAGCATTTTGGATGTAGTCCCCAAAGTGCTATCTATTGAGGATGTTGAATAGGCCGTTCCTCTTAGATTGCGCGCTGGAACCCAAATCGTATTTAAGAACTTACCCAATAATCCATTCTTGCTTTCAAGAATTAATTTATCCCTGGCCAAATAAAATCTATCTTTAACCTTTGCTTCTTTAGGTCTATAAATAACCACTGTGTCATCAGCTTGCTTTCGTAAGTCTTGAAGCTCAGGCCTTGATTCAATCCAATTTACTAGACCATCAAGGTCTACATCAACTTGTTCTTTGTCTTTTGGCATGGTTGATCAACAGAAAAGTGAAAGAGCAGACCCTAGCCCTTTAGACAGGAAAGGTTTTAACAGCCAACTTTAGCCACGTCATGCATGATTGTCTACAAGAGGTGGGCAGAAGATATCCAGCAAGCCACACACCCCTGCCAAAACAAGCGGAAAGTTACGTTTTTTTACTTTTATATTTACTCTTAACAGCTCTGCTTGTGAACAGATTGACATTGTAGAATTACTTGTCAACATAGAATCAAATCTTCTTCTATGAGGAACAAGTTTATCATTGTTATTTTCGTCTATTCATTGGTTCTATCAGGAATCTTTGGTTGTTTTACCATAGTTGACCAAAAGCAGCTCGACTATGCAGTAAAAGTAGAAGATGTAGACAAAGAATTGAGGCATCGGATCAATGTTTTTGCTGATGGCACATGGTTTATGCTTTCAAATATTCTTGGCATATGTTGCCTTGGTTTTTACAAGCCTGACAAATTGACATAATGAATATTTTCAGCCAAAAAGTATTTATTTACGCCATTCTTCAGTTAACCCTATTTTTTCCACTTTCCAGCCTAAAATCAAATGCCGCATCTGCGTATTGGCTAGATCAACGAACACTCCTTCGTGACTTGATCACGTTTCAACTATCTAATACATTCAAGCTTATAAGTAAAAAAGGAGCTAATACTGTATTAATCCAGTCAGATTCAATTCCAAACCCTATCCTTAGATTCATAGCAGAGAAGGCATGGAAATCAGGCAAGTTAAAATCAGTTGCCTGGATTCAAAAACCAACTATTAATAATTTACGTAGAATATCTAAATTAAATGGCTATGAGGCTATTCAAGTTGACGACCATTTCTTCAAAAGTCCCCCTGTTAAATTGGAAAATTTAAAAAAAGATTTTGGAATAAATAAGTTATGGTGCTCATTCCAACCCAATCAATGGGATCCTATAAAAGCTGTCAATTGTGATCAATCTGATATCCAGATATATCGAAAGGATTGTGAGCAAACTATACAGGCAGCCTATGCCTTAGGAGTTATAGGAAGACGTGATGTAGCAATTGCGGCATATCACTCTGGTCACGCCGCTGATGATCAATACATAACATGCTTAGAAGCCAACCTGAACAAGCGGGGAAATGATGTATTCATATTTAAATGGGCAAATTCGGAAGCTTGGCTAAATCATGCAAGCAAGGCAATTAAGCGTTTTTCCAAATATTAATAGGTTCAAAGCTTTATTTAACCTATCGTGATTACATTTATCACTAGCAATGCGTTGTTGAGTTTTGTATTGGTGCAGGAACTTGATGATATTTCAAGTATGGTGTTAGCAGCAATCATTCCCCTGTCAAATGTTTAATTTCATCCTTAAATCAGCCTTCATCTATTCGATTCTTCTCTCCATGGTGTTCCTTATATTAGCATTGAATGATTACAATAATCTAATCTATGCTCGTAATAATGGTCTAATGGATGATTCCTTGGTGCACCAACTTAGTTTCTTTACGAATGGTACATGGTTCCTAATATCCAACATTATTTTAGTTTGTTCGGCAGGGTTTGGCTACATTCAAGGTGCCAAGAGAAATAAGAACTAATCGCTAAATTCAATTATTTATCTCTGTGCCACATCCTCCACAAAAGTTGTCTCCAGAGTAAAGCCTATTTCCACAATTTGCACAGTATTTATCATCAGATTTAATAGAAAGATGATTCTCTCGATTCTCTCTTTTCATGACTTTCATATAATCACCAGACTCATGCCAGCTTAGGAGCTCTGAAGCCCTCATTACAGTCCATGGATGAGTTAAATTTAGGCTCATTGTATATTTAATAAACCCATCTAACTCTTTATAATCTATATTTTCAAAATCCCTTGCCTGTTGTAAAAATGATTCTAGCAGATTCCTCGATTGATAGCGAAGGGGTAATCCTGCCATTCTCATCATACAGCTAATGCATGCTTTTAGATCTTGGCAAGTCAATAAACCTGAACGATCACATGATAACTCAGCCATTCTTGACCAGTGTAATAATGAAAGTTGAACACCAGCGCCTGCCCACCCACCAATACCTAGGGTAAGGTCACCAATCTGTTCAGCTATTGCTGGGAATATACTTCCCATTGTCTTATATAAAACATGTCCGCTTTTTATGTGACCCAATTCGTGGCCCAAAATAAATAATAATTCTTTTTCGCTCAACAAGTCAATGCAGCCAGAGTGTATAGCTACAATGGGGCGTTCAACACCCGTTGCAAATGCATTAACGGAATAGTTCCATTCAACATACAACTCTGGGATTTCACTTATATCTAAGGTTGCGCATGCCTCAGCAAAGAGTCCATACAAATCTGGAAGATTTCTATTATTAACTCTCAGGTAGGAGCCTGAATACTGAATCCTAAATAGCTTTTCTAAATGAAATTCAAATAGTTTTTTTGTACAGTATGGTATTCCAGGTATTGCCTCCAAAGCTTCCAAAGACATTTTGTCAAAGGGATGCTCATATTCACTGGTATCTAGCCCAGTTAGGCGTATGAGGTTTTCTACTGAATTTTCTTTGCTCACTAGACTATAGCCTCAATGAAATCAAATACCTTTTCTGGATATTTCATTTGTGTGTACGCCCCAACAGCTGTGGTAACGGCAAGTGGCCATAACACGAACCAGCTAATTGCCCCCGTAGTAATTTTTCCCATCCACTTCCCTTCACCTATATGAACCTGCAATGATTCATTTGCGTATTCAAAATGTATACTTAAGGCAGTTGACATGCCGACAAATCGCCTCCATCCACCTTTGCTTCTGATTTGCATAAAGTTCGAATCATCATCTAGCTTAACCCTCTCTAATTCAAAGTCTTGTGATTCTAGCCAGCTTTGCACTTGATCTAAAAGCCCTTCTATCTTATCGCGATGGATTACATACGACCTGTATTGCCCACCTTTGAAATTCTCTGGGCGAACTTTGGCTGCCTTCTCTTCTTCTGAAGAATTTGCACCAGTAGCAGCTCCGCAGTTTTTGCAGAATCTAGCTGAACTATCTAACTCAGTTGAGCATCGATGGCATTTCATTTCACCCCCAAACAATGGTTAAATTTAATCAATTATACCATTGCTGCGCCTTGAAGTATACACCTTGCATTCATATCTTGACATGCACTTAATCGTTTTGCCTTCAAGAACATCTAGCATGCCTAACTTTAATGATTACACAATTTAAAACGAGATAGCTGATCTTTGGAATAGCTTGATCGGCGCATTTGAAGCGTCAAGTTAATTTCAGCAATGCAACTCAATTAATGAGTCCAAAAATTCCAATAGCTGTTCATATTTCGGATACCTGCAGGATCGCTATACTCAACCCTGAAGAGGGGTTAAACCAATGTCAGTAAATGGCAGATGAGCAATGGACTCAAGATTAAAAGCGGCACAGCGAAGAACTGCGGAAGCTGTCGACCATCAGCAAAGGTAAGGCAGCAACCAACGAAATAGTCAGGAACAAGCCCCCGGAGGGGATCCACTCTCCCCTAGCCAACAAGCCACTGATAAGACGCATTCTCACGGCGGAGGCATCATTTTCGCTGAGCTGCGTATCCACGTTGCTGGTGGCCCGTTGCCGCTGAGGGGTTTCAAAGCCCATGGCCTAGGTGCACCTAGATGTTCAAAGTAGGGATGCCAGGTGCTGCTGGTGAAGAAGGTCAACGCGTCGATCCTTGCAAGGAGGCCACGAACTGGCTCTAGGCGCTGCTAACTGGGGTTGATGTTAATCATCCCCATGCGCCCCATCTCGGGATCTAGATTCGCCACGCGGATGCCAAGGTGATGCAGCGCGGGTGAAGGTCAATCCACAGCGGTTGTGCGGTGCTGTTCATTGCCAGCCTCGACATGCGCTAGCAGCATTAAAAGGAAGGTTTGCCCTCTCAAAGCCGCCAAAAATGATCAAGACTTGTTCGGAATGGAAACAACGCTGCAATGTTCTCACCGCTTTGCAGTTGCCGTAGCGACTCAATCCCCCAAACGGGGGCTGAGAACTCTCACCATGCTCAAACAAACTCATGGGCTTTAGGGGGTCGCCCAGCGACCAACCACTCCGAAGCGACGTTCTTATGGACTGATCGATGCCTGAATCTCCTTTTACAACCCTTCGCTCTCGTTCGGGCCTGCTGGAGAAGCTGCTTGCCTCTGGAGCAACTGATTTGAATTCTGCTCTGTTAGATCACTCCCCTTGCCGCAAGTTCTCTGAGCACTACGCCCCAGGCTTTCAGTTAGTGAACCCGAAGGCACCTGTTGCTCTTGTTGGCTACACGCCAGGTAGGAGTCAAGGGGAGAATGCCTGGCGTGCACTGAAGCAGACACCTAACCCATCGCCTCCGTTGAGTCGTCTTTAGGTCTGCCACGAAGCCGCAGCCTTTTCAGGCTTGCGCAGCCGAATTGATCAGATGGCAGACCATGCAGGCCTTCTCGAGCATCTCTCTCTATCAAGCCTTTCAGATCGAGCCGCAGTAGCGATGACATCAAGATGGGTCTTCCCAGTCTTTGAGAATGGTCAGGACTACACGCTCAACCCTCAGGCCTGTCAACGCAATGGCTGGTTAGCGAAGCGCTGCAGTGAGCATCTCAAAGACCTCTTTGCAACCTGCTCCGATCTTCAGGCCGCTGTTTTTCTGGGAAATGGCAAGTCAGCGATCAAAGCCCTTGAACTGCATCAAAGCCTTGCTGATACCCCACAGCGGGTTGAGGTGTATGTGCTCCCCCATCCCAGTGGCGCCAACAATGTAAGGATCACAGAGTTCCTGAGCAAAACTC